>WNFT01002482.1_pt1 | contig 15843 bp, 20 predicted proteins | sample 5400191 | NCBI WGS metagenome assembly WNFT01 (sample SAMN13153359, study PRJNA577476) | soil metagenome | isolation source: 80 cm saprolite under Madrone tree | place: USA:California | collected 2016-06-14 | reverse complement strand
AGCCATCTTGCTAAAGTTGTCCAGGAACGTAACGAAGGACTTCTCCATTGAAGCCAACCCACCAGTCGGTCCTTTTTCGTCTATGACGATGTACTCGTTAGGAGAATGTTGCAGAGCTCCATGACCGAGCCCTCCAATCACCACTGGTAGGTTGATGGGTTTTCGGTTGAAAAGTGCAAAGGGTGCGCTTCCCGCGATCGTGGGCCACAACTCCGGATCTTTTCCCATCTCCTTGTAGGATTTGATGACCGCTTGGGCGGGCGGGCTTTGATAGCTTGTCCGCGACCATCCATATCCTGATTCCAGTACGCGTATCTGGACATCCTTGAAGCCGTACGCGTCCAGATGGTTTCTGATCATCGGCATCACGTCATCCTTCCTCATGTTCGGTACGAGGCGAACATCCATTTTGACCGTAATCTTGTGCGGGAGTAGAGTCTTTGTCTCCGGTCCTGTATAGCCGCTCACTATGCCGTTGATGTTGAGGGTTGGATCGAAAAGATACTTCTTCAACGCCTCGATGCCATGAGTGTCGCCGATGAACCTGTCTACCTTCAGCTCCTCCCTGATCGCTGCATCGTTGAAGGTCTTCTCCAGCTTCGGGAGAAGCTCACGGTCCTCTTTGTTGGGAACCTGAGCGTGGCGATAGAAATCTTGGATGGTCACCTTGTTGCCATCAGGACTCGTCATCGTAGCTAGTGCCTGGATCATCCTCCAAGCAGGACTGTCAACCCAGGCCTTGTTGCTTCCATGTATTCCAAACTCCTTGGGACCTTTTCCCCAGGTTGCACCGTCGAGTTCGAGTTCGAAGTAGACGATCCCCTTGACGCCCAGATACATTACGACCTTACCAGTCCGGTCTTGCGAGCAGAATGGAAAGAGAACAGCTTTCGCTTGTTGCAATTCCTTCTCGTGTTTTATGATGAACTCGGGGAGGTGGCGGCTTCCGAGCTCTTCCTCTCCTTCAACGACGAATAGCAGGTTGACAGGCAGCTTTTGGCGGGTTGCTTTGATCGACTCGCAGGCATTCAGGAACCCGCGCAGTTCTCCCTTCGTGTTAACCGCCCCTCTAGCAACAAGGCATCGACCGAAAGGGGCAACATCCTCCAACGTTCCGGCTAGCGGATCTACACGCCAGCCTGGCTCGTCAACAGGCATCGTATCATACATCATGTAGACAACGATTGTCTTCTCGGCTCCGGCATCATAACGGGCGTAGACGACAGGGTTTCCAGCCGTCTCTTCTACGCCGCCCGTGCAACCTAGACTCGTGAGATATTGCATGACGAGACTCGCGCATTCTCTGACTCCCTTGTTCTCTGGAGATATGGAGGGTTGGCGGACTAGTTCCTGGACTTTGGCAATGTGTTGAGGCAGGTTCTTGTCGATATGGGCGAAGACCTTGCCACGATCCAGCGGCATGAGGCATTGTAAAGAATAGTTACAGTATAAGCGTTGAGAGGACGGTTACGCGCGTCTGGCTATATTGTGGCAGAGGCGAACTGGTAGGATTGTTGCAGGATTCTCATGATACGGCGGAGATCTGGTCTGGGTCCCAGTTTGAGTATGACCCATCCTTCACGGTCGTGAACCTCTGGGGAGCGGGAGACCGTGCCTTGATGGATCATGACCTCCTTGAGGTCAGGTGGCAACCGGAGTTCTATCCGGTCAGGGCTGTGGATGTGCGCGAATGATTTTCCGCCAACATGCAGCTCGACCTCTTCGTCTCCATGGTCCTTCATCTCGACGCCTGGGACGAGAAGCATCTCACCAGTGATCATATCCAGCAAGCTCATAGTCAGTAACGTGATAGTGGTAGAGGCGACTTATTTCTTTCTAAACCAAAATGGGTCTAACGTGTCGAGCCGGGACCATCATGCTTTCTGGGGAGGTTGATGTATCTCCGGAGTCGTGGCCAGCCTGTCTTGGCGTACCTCAGCCGTTCAGGGTTATTCTTGACCCACCTGAGCATGTGAAAGAAGCTTCTCGCACGCTTGTCATCGCGCTCAGCGATCGGCTCATAGCCCAAGTTCCGGATCTCGTCCAGGTAAGCTGTCTCTACATTGTTCTGGGCATCTCCAGTAATCACTGACGTCTTGACTCTCTCCTTTCCGTACTTCTCGGCTAGATGCGGTCTTGTCTCGTCGAAGAGGAAGCTGCTGCATATCTCGATCTCTTCATCTTCTCCCAGCTTCATCTGGTATAGGAGGTTCAGCGCGAGCTCGGTGGCTTTTTTCTGATACATCTTCTTCGCAAAACTAGGGCTCTGGAAGAAGGACACAGGTATCATGTCGTAGTGAAACTCTCCAGTCTCCTTTCGATGCACGCCAACAACGACTCCGTGGAGGAGGTCGCCGACACCGGCGTCGTCTATCTGGACGGTCAATCTTGTTAGGCTAGTAGGGCGGGTACGATTTGAGGCTGCTTCCAGAGAGATTCACGAAGGGCGCGGCGCGGGAAAATCGACCACCCGGGGGTCGAGAAAAGAATGCTTATTTTTCGAGCGGAGGTGGAAGCGGCTGGGGAATCTTTATATCTCGATATCGGATATCCAATATCGGAAAAGCGATATCGAATGTTTCGTGGATTTGGAATGTTCAGAAAACGCGGACTCAGACCCTGGGTCCTCAACATCCTCAGAAGATCGCCGAAGAACGGGGCTGAGATAATGGATGAGATAGAGAACATGAGCCAGGGATGGTGGAGACCCTCACCGGGATCCGTCTACCCAATGCTCGAAGAAATGGTCCAAGACGGACTCATCAAGAAGAGAGAAGACGGCAGATACGAACTAACAACCAAGACGAAAGAGGCGGAAGACGAGTGGCCCTTCAGCCACCACTTCACCGGCCCCCGATCGATAGACGCAATGCTAAACGAGATCACCGGCTACATATCGTACTTCGAAGACCTGACAAAAACAGACCGAGCAAAACTAGGACCCTTCAAGGACAAGATCAAGACAATAACAGAACGATTGACAACGCTGTCCAAGTAGCACACCAGAATCACTGACCGTGGCTAGAGCTGCTCAAGGGTCTTGAGCCCGGACCCGGTTGCTATCACAACAACCTCTTCCGACCTATCGATCATCTTCTCTTCGTAAAGATGGGGCAGTGCAGCGATCGTTGCCGCGCTAGAGGGCTCGAGGAGAAGACCCTCATTCTTGAGAGCTTGACCCATTGATTTGCGGATCTTCTCGTCTGTGACGGACAAGGCTATGCCGTCTGATTCTCTGAGGCTGCGAAGAATCCACTTTCCCGCCAACGGCTTAGGTATCTTCAGGCCGAAGGCGATTGTTTCAGGATTCTTCCATTCGTCCACGTCCTCTCTTTTCGAGCTGTAGGCCTTGACGACTGGCGCGCAGCCCGCAGGTTGGACCGCTACAAATCTTGGTCTCTTTTTCACCCATCCGATCTTTTCCAGAATAGAGAACATCTTCCACATCCCAACCAGTCCCACTCCGCCTCCAAGCGGGTAAACGATCCAGTCAGGGGTCCTCCAGCCGAGCTGTTCACAAATCTCCAAGGCCATCGTTCCCTTTCCGTCATGGCGGTAGGGCGTGACAAAAGTAGAAGCATTGTAACTCCTTTCACTCTTGACAACGGCCTCTGCGCTTCGCCCTGCATCTGCAATCGTACCCTCAACAAGGGTAACCGTTGCCCCCAGTTTCCGGGAAAGCTCTTGCTTTGCAAGATTCACCTGCCGAGGCAGAAACACCCGACAGCTCGCCTTCGCAAGCTGCGAATAAAGAGCGAACGAACAACCCGCGTTGCCCTCCGAAGCCAAGACGAGATCCTTGACGCCCAATCGAGTCAGAGCGGTGATTGCACACGAAGCGCCTCGGTCTTTGAACGTCCCGGTTGGGTTTCTGGTCTCATCCTTCACCCACACGTTCCCTTGAAAAGAACCCAGCTTTCTAAGGGGAGTATTTCCCTCTCCAGCCGAGACAATCTTGTCCGTTGCATCGACTGGAAGGAAGTCCCTGAATTTCCACATCGACGGACCGTGGCCGATATTGTCCTTCGAGATCTCAGTGAGAATCTCTGGATTGATTATTGTATCCAATAGTCCGTTACACTTTGGACACTTTTGGAGAAGCTCGTTCTTCGAATAAGAGGCGCGGCATTCAGTACACTGTAACCCCTGATAGGCGGTCTCTTGACTCAACTGCGTCCAGTCGGAGCCCGGGCGCGATAGCCTCTTAAGAGGGGTGCTTGTATTGAAACTCGATAATATCGAATCTCGATATTCCCCTGTGAAAGAATGACAAGAGCAGTCAACGAACGAATGGTGAAGAGCTTCCTCGACCTCTTCGTGCTATCCCTCCTCGACAACGGTGGAAAGCATGGATACGAGATTATGCGAGAACTGAAAGTCAAGACTGGCGCCCACATCGGCGCGGGCACGCTTTACCCACTTCTTTACGAGTTGGAAGAACGCCGACTCGTTGCAGGCGAATGGATGTCACCAACACGAAGAAGCAGACGAGTGTACAGAATTACGGACCAAGGCGAAAAATATCGCGACCAATCATTCCAGGGAATAGATAAACTAGTGAAAACGTCGACCCCGAATTCGAACCATTAATCAGATATTTCTGTTCGACTGTTCTGCAAGTCTAGTGATCTCCTCAGGTTCACCAATTACAGCTTCACAGAACCGGTCACCCTTTCCTTGGCAGGAGACTTCGAGCGACTCGCACTTTCTGCCGAAAGCCTGTTCCATTGCACCTGTCAGAATCCCACGGCCGAAATGACACACGGGAGTCTTCCCCTTTCGGTTCCGAACCGAGACGCCGTTTGTCCATCGTATCCTGGCAATCTTCTTCGCGAGATCAAAGTTGACGATCGAGACTTTCCCCCAGCCACCGAGGGTACCGAGACGATCGGCGATCTGTTCTAAGCCACCTGGACGTTTGATATTGAAGCCTGATTTTTTCGCGATACTCATGTACTGAGCCCCTCCCTGCTTGCCGATACTATACTGGAAGCTAGTGGCAGTAATTGGTCCGAAGCTTTCGGTCAACTTGTCCTCAATGGAATGAATTAGGGCCACAGGAATGAAGAGAAACCTTTCGTCGAAGGCGGTGATTATTCCCTTGGCCTCATCGATGCGTAACGCCTGTAACACATTGGGTTGGCGGTCAGGCTTGTTGGCAGTACCCAGAGGAGTTTCCCAAGATCGCAGATCTAATACCGGTTAAAGGGTCTTGCGAAAAGTCAGCTTTCAATTCTGATTGTCCTTGATGCGGATCAGGATCTCATGAATGTGGATGCTGTGATAGAGTCCTAAGGTTCGGCTGAGGACTTACTGGCAAAGGTGCTCCTGGTTTTGGCTTCTTTCTTTGCTTAACGGCCAGAAACACGGCTAAGACAACGACGACCGCGACCACGCCAAGCCCAATGAGCAAGAGTGTCACGAAGCTGGAGAAGAGAGATCCGATAGTCTGGGAGACATTGACATTGATGCTTGTGACGGCGGGATTGGCGTTGACCCATCCGGAGCCACTGTTGTATTGCCAAGTGGCGGTACTTGTGACATTGTGGTTGCCAATTGAGGCGCTCGTTGGAATGAGAATTGGAGTGTCGACTTCCTCGTTCATGCCTGCTGTCAGGTTGAATGGAAAGCCAGAGGTAACTTGACGGGTTCCGTTCGACCAGAAATCTGACGCAAACGAAACCCCGGTTACTCGGATGGTCAACTGGCCGATATTCGTGAAGTTACTAGCCACGACTATCGCCCCGCCTGCAAAGGGCACTCCACTGTAACCTAGATCGAATTTCAGGTTGAACGATAGAGCGTATGTTCGCACGGTCGTGGTCGTTAGGAATGGAAGAATGATCAGAGCGAGTAACATCGCAGTTCTCAGAAGCTGGCGGGCTCTCGGATGTCGAAGCGGACTCATTGTTCTTGCACTCCTTAGGAGGCCTTGTCTTGTTGTCCGGGTCCTTGACCGTCGCTTCTCTGTTCCCTTGAGAGAAGATTTCGAAGCCTGCCTAGCAGTCTGCTTCGAAGACTGTCCTTGTGTCCGAGAAGTCTCTTTTCCCAGTCAACACTGATAATGAGGTAGGCAGTAGAGAGGACGAGTGCAGCGGAGACGATGGACGCGTAGACGTTTTCTCCGAAAAACTGGTCGACAATTTGCTTCGATTGTCTGGCGATGTAGAGGACAGACAAGATCCAGACGAATTTCCCGGTGTAGAGAGCCAGGTAAGATTTCAGCGGGCTGTATCGGATAATTCCCATGGGAATGAAAGCCGCGTCAACTAGTGGAGAGGCTGCGAAGAGGACGCCGACCAGGAAAGTGCTTCCACCCAAGAGTTTTCGTAGAGAGTCAAACCTCTCTTGTTTACGAATCGCTCGTCGAGCCCCATATCCGAGAGCATAGCTGACAAGTTTTCCCGTGGCGGCTCCAAGGGCGGCGACGGCCGCAATCTGAATGATTCCAACATAGCTTTCATCCAAAACGACACCGATTACTAACACCAAGTAGGGTGTGGGAAAGAAGGGGATGAGATTACCGGCGATACTGACAACAAAAACGAATAGAAGTGTGGCGAGAAGACCCGAAGGGTGGGTGGACAAAAACCCGATTACCCATCCAATCAGATCGACCATGATGCCAGATCGATCGTCTCCCACCGAGATGGGGGTTGAAAAGCTATCCGGCAGACCCTGTGAAACTCAATACGTTTTGGGAGAAAGTTCTTCTGGGCGAAATTGATCCACAGCTAACCGTTGCCAGGAGGGGTTGACGCGTTGAGAATGAAGGATGTGTACTCGAAGAGGATCACTTCCGAGGAGGAACAGAGCGGGTACGTGCTCATCCTGAAGGACAGGCTCCCATTCTTCCCAATGCAAGGCCGGAGATTCCAGATGCTGCAGAATGGCCGTTCGCGAAGAGCCATGGTTGAATCCTATCCCTGCTCTTGCAGAGGACCCGAGCTTCCCCACTCGCACTATTTCTTCAGAGTCAAAGGGCTGAAGTCAGGCGACAGAGTTACCGTTCGGAAGGACTCGAAGACCGGGACCGGTTATCTTCTCCAGGTTCAAAACCATCCGCGAAGAAGCGTCTGAAGCTCTATAATCAGAAGACTGGAGAGCAATCATCGGAGTTCGCGTTCATGGTCGAGATCACTTTCTACGGGGGAGCCGGCGAGATCGGTGGAAACATGATCCTCGTCCGCGACGGAGACTCGAAGGTGATGCTTGATTTCGGCATGAGCCTGGGAGAAAGGGGACGATTCTTCTCCGAACCCTTCCTCTCGCCCAGAAACGAAAGTGGGCTCATCAGTCTCGGAATCATTCCCGACGTCGCTGGCCTCTACAGGGAAGAAGGGGAAGTCCCTGCGGACGCTGTCTTCCTCAGTCACGCTCACATCGACCACTCAATGTCTATCTCCCTTCTCAACCGTCAGATACCGGTCTACTGCGGCGAGACCACCAAGATGATTCTCGAGGCTCTGTCGACAGCTCGTCCAGGAGGGTTCGAAAACGATCTTGACGGGATCCAATTCAAGACTTTCCGGACTGGAGACCGGGTGAGAATGGGAGGAATAGAGGTAGAGCCGGTTCACGTGGACCACAGCATGCCTGGCTCCTACGGCTTCCTAGTTCACACGTCGATTGGGACCATGGCTTACAGTGGGGACTTTCGGGCTCACGGGCCGAGGTCCGACATGACAGAGGACTTTGCGGAGAAGGCGGAGAAGTCGAACCCAGAATTGTTTCTCTGTGAAGGTACAAACCTGGTCCGGGGAGACTTGCAATCTGAATCAGAAGTGGTTGAGAAAGTTGACCATGTGGTCCGGAAAACAAGCGGGCTGGTGCTCGCAAATTTCTCGACCGCAGACGTGGACCGGCTGAGAACGTTTTACGAGATTGCCAAGAAGAACAATAGGGTCCTGGCTGTCTCACTGAGGCAGGCTCATCTGCTTCAGGCACTGGTCAAAGACAAACATCTCTCCATTCCGGATGTGTCTCACGACCCCAATATCGTCGTCTACCAGCGATCGAAAAAGACCTACTTCAACTGGGAGAAAGAGGTCATGAAGAATAGCAATGTGAAGACCTCGAAGGATGTGAAAGAGACCCAGGGAAAAGTGATCCTAGCTGCGAGCTCCTACGATATGAACGAGGTCTTGGACATCAAGCCTGAGGCAGGTGGAGCGTTCATCAACAGCAGCTCCGAACCGTTCAACGAAGAGATGGAGATCGACCACGAACGCTTCGTCAACTGGCTCAACCACTTCGGACTACCAATGTACCAAATTCACAGCTCAGGGCATATGATGCCGACGGAGCTGCGGGAGACGATTGCAAACATCAGGCCGAAGACGCTTGTCCCGATCCACACAGAGCAGCCACACCTCTACGAGCTGTTCATCAAAGACCTAGCCAAAGTGTACCAGCCTGTCAAGGGAACAACTTGGACGCTAGAATAGTACGCAGACCGAGAATGAAAACGGGCAAGATCTATCGACATATCAATACGTCTAGAGGGGAGACCGTGACTCTGCGAGCGCTGAAGTGGGAAGACCTTGAGGATTGTGTGGTTTTCATCAACGATCTGGTCGGCGAAAAGGATACTGAGCCGAACCTCGGAATCATGGCTGATAGAAAGCAGACGAGGGAAGAGGAGGCCGAGTGGCTCGCCAACCAGTTAACCGGGATTGAGAAAGGCAACATTGTCAGCGTTGTTGCAGAGGTGCGCGGACGATTGGTGGGAAATAGCTCTGTCACAAAGGGGTCCTATGAGGACACCAGACATCACGGATACCTCGGGATAGCCATCTCCAAGAAACATAGGGACCGTGGGATTGGCTTGGAGATGATGCGGACCCTAGTTCGTGAAAGCCGTAGGGCAGGGCTGAAGACGGTTCAGCTGGAGGTCTTCGCCAACAACCCACGCGCGATCCATGTGTATGAGAGAACCGGCTTCAAGGAATCTGGCAGAATCCCCAAGAAGATGTTAAGGAGCAGCAAGTTCATCGATAGTATCGTTATGACCAGAGAGTTGTGAGGCTTAGAGCTGCTTTCTTACGATTGCGAAACGTTCTAGCTGGCGATGGATCTTGAAGCCGGCTTTGAGATACATGTTCAAGGAACCCTTGTAGTTCTCTTCGGCCCAGGGAGTCTCCCAAGCTCGTTTGATCGGATTGGTTGTTGGATAACCCTCCGCAATCTGTAACTTGTCTCGACGAAACTTGTCGCAAGCAGCATTCAGAAGTGCCGTTCCGACACCTTTTCCTCTAAGTCCGGGACCGACGAGGAAACACATGATAGAGCCGACTGGTTCGGCGGGATCGTCCGTAACAGTAGCATACCTCCTCATGTTTAGGAAGCTAGAGCGAGGCTGTGCGTTGCACCAGCCAACCACTCTCCCATCTACAATGGCTAGCAACCCGTGGGCTCTCCCTGATCTGATGCTTTCGGCACGAGCTGCTCGATGAGCGGGTCCGGCTTTGGCAGAGGAATCCCAGTTGTCACCTGGCGTGTCGTAGAATCCGCAGTAGCAACCGGACCATTCTGGAAAATCGGTGAAGGCGTCCTTATCAAAGAACCGAAGATAGTCGTCAAGAAGTTCCGGTGTTAGCTCTCGAACTTCAACCTTCACTGTGCGGTTCATGACTAGTTCCTATTTCTCTATCAGAGTATAAGGGCCATCTTTGAGGAATTCTTAGAGAAACAAGGAATTAGCTCTCCGATACATCTTTGGCGGAAACTGTCTGCCTCGACTTGTAGGTTGTAATCACAACTACTGCGATGACTATCATTGAAGATGCCAGGAGGGTCCGAAGGGTCAATTGTTCACCAGCAAGGAAATAGCCGAGGAAGACGGCTACGACCGGGTTGACGTAAGCGTAGGTGGACGCCCTCGCCGTCGTCGTCTTTGTCAGCAACCAGACATAAGACGAGAAGGCTATCAGAGAACCGAATACTATCAGATAGAGGAACGAGACTAGAGATAGAAACGACACGTTACTCGGCTGAAAACCGACCCATTCCTGTGAAACTAACGAAACCACGAGGAGGAGAACTCCGCCTGCTAACATCTCCATCCCACTGCCCAACAGCGGAGTCTTCGGAAGAGCCGCCTTTCGAGAATAAACGGAACCAATAGCCCATGAAAGCGAGGCGAATAGCAGGACCCCAACCCAAAGAGGGTTCAAACCACCACTACCTGCAAGATCACCTGGTCCTACTAGCAGAACAACTCCCCCGAAGCCTAGGACTAGGCCGAGGACGACTTGCGGAGTTGGGACGATTCGGTCCTTTTGTAACAGCTCTACAAGAGCCATCCAGATCGGAACGATCGTAATCAATACGGCTGTCAAGCCAGAAGGAATCACCTGTTCTGCCTTGGTCACTCCCCCGTTTCCTCCAAGCAATAGCAATCCGCCGATGATCACCGCGGCCTTCCAGTTAGCCCGCGTCGGACGCTGAGCGCCTCTCAAACGCATCCAAGCGTAGAGCACGCCTCCAGCAATGAGAAAACGAATCGCAGCCATTAGAAACGGTGGAAAGGTTTCGATAGCGAAACGTATCGCCAAGTAGGTGGATCCCCAAATCGTGTAGATCGAGAGAAACGCGAGCGCAATCTGAAGTCGCAATGACAGCACTGGCAGGGCGGAGACCTCGTGAAGGGCGGCGACATAAGCGACCCGGATAAACTATACACTGTATGTGAAGGGATGTCATCGTCGATAGGAACTCTTTTTGCTATACAACTCGCACCTTTCGAACGGAGAGTCGTAAGTTGAAACAGATTGACTACGTGATGATAGGAGTGTCAAATATGGAGCAATCGGTAGGATTTTACAAGGACATACTCGGCATGCCCCTCAAAACATCAAACGAATGAGTGGACTGAGTTCCAGACCGGGGCCACTACTCTCGGACTTCTCCTATCAAACTCCGGGTCCCCCGTGCAATACCGCAGAGGGAGATCGTCGCGGGAGCATCAACGATAGGGTTCACCGTTACCGACCTTGACAAGACCTAGTACGAACTCAAGTCGAAAAATGTGAGATTCGCTATGGAACCGAAGTTGCGGGAAGAGGAAGGAATCAAACTGGCCGTCTGCCTCGACCCTGATGGCCTGGAAATGTCCATATCGGAAACCGTGAAACAGCCAATCAGGGCCGAAACGCCTACCAGCTAGATAGCGACACTTCCGTTTCTTATTCAGCTTCCATTTGCTGGTATCCCAGCAAAGCTCGCGATCGTGGCGAGGATCCCGAGAAGGAAACCTAGCAGAAACGGAACAGACCCTACGAACACCAGGAATCCCAAGATCCCGTTCCTCTCTCTTTCCAGAGACACACCCAGCAGGGAGAGACCTCCGGATACAAGGAGCAATGGATAGACAAGCAGCACCCAGCTGTAACCGACGAGCAAACCACCGGTTAACAGGAAAGCAAACCAAAAAGGAAGAGACAGATATCCGATGACCAAAGAAAAACCCCCAGGTATGCCTTCGAAGAAGAACGAAAGACCACCGGAAATCATCCCGTAGATCCCAGCGATCAATCCAAGCCCTCCTCCAACAATGCCTGACAAAGCTGATAGTTTCAAAGGACGATCCAGATCATTCCACAACAGCCGTCCCGCCATCGCCCGACCTCCTTGAGATCTAGATGATCTGAAGTAGCGCGACTGTGCTTAACTTCTTATCGGAAGGGAAGGAACACATGCAGACGCCTGTGGGGAACAATAACGATTCTCGCACCAAAAAGGCTGCTATCCTCAAGGACGGACGCGAGATAATTCTGAGGTTGTATCGCCTGGAAGACAAAGAAGCACTTGTTTCCATGTATGCAGGCATGTCGCCGGAGGCCCTCAAGTGGGGCATGCCACCGTACGACCGCGCGAGGATAGAGCGCTGGACCTCTGACTTGACAAACAACATCAGCCTAATCGCCCGATCAGAAGAAAGAGTTGTTGGACACCTGTACATGTTCAGGACCCCCTACGAACGGCGTAAAGGGGTCGCAGATCTTCTGATCTATATCCACCAAGACTTTCAGGACCTAGGGCTCGGAACCAGGATGATGGCGAAAGCGATCGAGATAGCGAAGGAGAGAGGATTCCATCGTCTCGGACTTACTGTTGTTGCGGATAATCATAGGGCGATCAAAGTCTATGAAAAGGTCGGCTTCAAGAAGGAAGGGATTGCGAGAGAGACTTTCTACGGGGACGACCATCGCTACCACGATGAGGTTGAGATGGGCCTGCTGCTCTAATGATCAACTGGGCGTGTTCCAATATACAAGCCGCGGCCCATTAGTCCTTCAAGATCGTAGACTGTTTCTAGCTTTGCCTGCCGAAACGTGTCAAGATACTCATCATGAGTGAATAGTCCCATTTCCAATCTTTCCACAAAATGTTGGATGCGATTGGGTGTGGCCACGAGATGGTGGAGGTCTTGAACCGAGAGCCTGCCCCTAGCCTTGCTGATGCTGAACCGTGCAATCTTGAGATTGGGTTCATCGACAAAGTTGGCGCCCAGCCGTCCGTTTTGCCACTGCCTTGGAGTGGGCCAGGATTCCACGACTAATACTCCACCAGGTTTGAGATGGCGGGCCATGGCTCGAACTGCGAGATCCAATCTACGCCTTGTCTTTACATGGCCGATAGCGCTGAACAGGCAGGTGACAACATCAAATTCTTTCGTTAGTCTAAAGTTGGTCATGTCACGACGGTAGAAGACCACATCCGGATGCTTCTTCCTTGCCAATCTCAGCATTAGTGGACTAATATCTAGGCCCTCAACGGAATAGTTTCGTTTCAGGTAAGCGATGTGGCCTCCTGTCCCGCAGGCGACATCAAGCAGCCCGTTTCCGGGCGACCGTTTGTATTGCTGGATTAGTTCGTGGAGTTTTGCTGTCTCCTTCTCGTAGTTCTTGAAAGAGTAGATGGCGTCATAGAGTTCTGCCGATCGATCGTACAATTGTCGATGAGGCTGATGGATTGTCAGATGCAGATAGGGCTTGGGGCAGGATGTCTATGGGTGAAGAGGGAGAACTATAGCGTCCTCAGACGCTATCAATCCGATGGTGACTAGCTGAGTAACGACTTCAAGTATCTGCATCCGAATTTCAGTAGGTGAAACCTTCTTTTCCGCAGCGAGTTCTGTTGTTAGCTGGTCAATGGTCTTGTTTCCATCGCTCTTCTCCCAGAGGCTAGCGATGTCATCGTTCCCGAGGTATCGCGAATTTGTCTCGTTGATCAGGACAATGGTCCCGTCAGGATTCTTGGCGATGTGCCCCTTCTTCCTAGGCTTGAAACTGGCGGGGTCGAACTCGATACTGACGGGTTCCTGGTTTGCCTGTAGACGTTCTCGCGCTGCAGAACTCATTTTGTCAGGGGTCCAAGGCGGGTCCCAGACGATATCGACATCGGCGTGCTTGACGCCAGGTATCTTCTCGACCAGTTCCTTGACCTGGTGGCTCAGGTAGGCGCTCGCGGGGCAGCCCATGGCCGTGAGGGTCATACGAACTTTCACAGTATCCTTGTCAATCGCAACGCCATAGACTAGACCGAGATCGACAATGTTGACGGGTATCTCTGGATCGTAACAGTTCCGGAGAACATCCATCACCCGACCAACAGAGAGTTCCTCGCTCAACGGCTTTGACCAAAGAACCTGATCGCTAACGAACCTAATAGAGCTATTCGACCGGCAGGGCTACCGGGCAGGTCACGCGAAGGTGACTCGCAAGGAATTCAAGTCCCAGACGCGTATGTCACACGAGGAATACGGAGAAGTATACAGGAACCCATTCGATGACCATGATGAGGGATTCTGGTTTTCGAGAACGAGGGAATAGTATGTCGAGGCCGGTGCTGTCCAGTTGAAGCTCGCAAAACCGGTACCGTTGAGGTGCCATTGCCCTGTCGAACTTGGTCCGACGGTCCAAAAGATATTGCCGGTCCTAGGGTCAGTCAAATTGATCTTCACAGAACCGGTCGTGACGTTGAACGTCCACATGTAAGAGTGAGACTGTATCAGGGTCAGATTGAAGGTCGGCGTCCCGCTGGTGACCGAAACGGTGTCATTGAAGATTAGGGCGGGCGTGTATGGGTTTGGGCCTCTTGGGTTGCGCGGAAATGCAAATGGATGGGAACCGGAAAAGGGCAAGGGCAGTATCCTGACTAGTAGAACAATTAGTATGAAGACCAAGCCACCGATGCCTAGAATCCTTTTGGTCTCGTGGGAGACCATAATCTAATCCTTCCTCTTTTGTTTCCTCGGCTTCTTGCCCGGGTATCGCTGGCCTAGTTCAGCGAGCTCGCTCTGCCAAGGACGCATTACGTATTCGCCGACTATCCCCCCTCCCTCAGGGTTGGGAAAACTGACTGGGTGCTTTTGGAATTCTTTTTCGTTCTGTCGCTGGTTTTGGAGGAGATATAAAATGACGGCTTCCGAGCTGACCCAGATTCCGGCCAGCAGGGTCCAGTTTGAAACCGGGTCAAGATTGTACACGAGAACGATTAAGCCAGTGGCTATGAAAGCGAAGAAAACGGATCCAATCGCCTCGCCTCTCCTCGGGCGGAGCAGCAATACTCTCCCCCTTATCACGTGGCCGAGCGATGCTAAGAAGATTACTGAGATTAGCCTCTGTCCCGACCCATGTGTCAGAGTATTCTGTTGAGCCTGTCAAAGGCTGCGGGAAGAAGCCGGTTTTCAGCATCGATCAGAGGTCGCAGCTGCCCCGATTTCAACAGCCTCGCTATCGCCGTTCCCGTCGCGAGCTTTCCGTGACGCCAGCTCCGAAGAAGAGGACCATATTCTCCTTTCAGACTCTTAGTGACGCTCTTTACCACACTCTGACCTTTCTCCGACTTGCTCTCCACCTCGACCTCAAAGAGACGAATCTTCTGATCGTCGAAGTCGTAGAGCACTGAGTCCACGTCCAGTTCGGCGAGAGTAGGAGAACCCTCAGGACCTGACGATACGCTTCGAACTTGACGTTGTGTCTCCCGGTGCTGGATGGGAACCAGACCTTTTGTCTTCAAAACCTCGATCGGGCCAGGAGGGATTGCCTGACTGGCGGGATCGAGAGAGTGCGGCGGGAGTTTCAGTTCGGACACCACCTTTTCAACGGCCTCGGGAGACCAGGGAATCTCCATTTCAGCCCTGACCATTCCACCCCAGATAGTTCGTCTTGGATGAGTCTTCATGGTTATCCAAAGGTCTTCGTTGTCCCTTCGTATTCTCAGATTCAGCTTGCGATGCGAGAGAAAATGGTTTGGCGTGTCGAAGTACGTGTCAGAGAGAAGTTTAGTCGTTGCACCTACTAGTCGGTAATCTCCAACGCTGGTCTTCTCAGCGATCTTCCTGACAATCTCCTCAGGATGGTCTGAGAGTATGAGAAGGATCGATTCGATCTCTCGGCCAAAACCAAGAGCCCGAGGTAGCTTGACCAGCCTAGTCCACTCACCGGTTCGACGGAGAGGCGTGCTTACTGAACTTTATCTGACTCAACGAGTCTTGGCATAGGGACAATTGACAGAGCCCAAGAGAGCGAGGAGACAACAGCGCGCATTGTCGGAGGACAAAGAGATCGACAGCAAAAAGCCAACTTCACCAAGACCCGCTCGGACCAGACCAGAGAAGCCTCCTCCTACCAAGATCGACCTGTTCATACTAAGGCATGGGGAAGCAGGCAACCGGATGACAGTTGGCGAGAAAGATTCCGAACGACCCCTAACAACGGAAGGCCGAACCGAGATGCAGAAAATAGCCAAATCATTGAAGGCAATCGGACTACAAACCAATCAGATCTACACAAGTCCACTGAAACGGGCCCGAGAAACCGCTGAAATTGCTGCAAA
>WNFT01007002.1_pt1 | contig 15848 bp, 14 predicted proteins | sample 5400191 | NCBI WGS metagenome assembly WNFT01 (sample SAMN13153359, study PRJNA577476) | soil metagenome | isolation source: 80 cm saprolite under Madrone tree | place: USA:California | collected 2016-06-14 | reverse complement strand
CGAGGGCGAGGCCTGCGGCGAGATGGTCTTTAACACTTCAATGACTGGATATCAGGAAGTGCTCACCGATCCTTCTTATGCCGGGCAGATCGTCTGCATGACTTATCCTTTGATCGGGAATTACGGAGTCAACAGCGAAGACCCCGAATCCAGCAGGCCGTGGGTCGAAGGCTTCGTGGTACGCGAAGCCAGTCGCATGGCTTCAAACTGGCGTGCCGAAAGTACGCTCGACGCTTATCTGAAACGCTGGCACATCATTGCCATCGATCATATCGACACGCGCGCCCTGGTTCGCCACATTCGCGACAAAGGAGCAATGTGCGCCTGTCTATCGACGGTCGATTCCGATGCTAATAGCGTGATTGAGAAAGCGCGCAACTCTCCACCGATGGAGAATCGCGAACTCGCGAGCGTTGTCACCACAAAGCAGCCTTACCAGTTTCCTGCTCAGGGCGAGGAGCGCTTTCATGTCGTTTGCTATGACTTCGGCGTGAAGATGAATTCTCTGCGCGAGTTGTCGCGTGCCGGCTGTCGTGTGACGGTGGTCCCGGCTTCCACGCCTGCAAAAGAAGTATTCGCGATGAAGCCCGACGGCGTCTTTCTCTCAAACGGCCCCGGCGATCCCGCATCCATGAACAAGGAAGTCGAACAAGTGAAGCAGGTAGCGCAGTCAGGCGTGCCGACGTTTGGCATCTGCTTTGGCCATCAATTGCTCGGTCGCGCCTTTGGCGCCCAGACTTTCAAGCTCGTCTTTGGCCATCGCGGCGGCAATCAACCCGTAAAAGATTTTCGTGATGGCCATGTCGAGATCACTTCGCACAATCATGGCTTCGCGGTCCAGGCAGATACTCTGCCGCCGGAAATCGAAGTCACGCATGTAAATCTTAATGACCGCTGCATCGAAGGTATGCGCCATAAGACGCTCCCAATCATCTCGGTCCAATACCACCCCGAAGCCGCGCCCGGCCCGCACGACGCCGAACACCATTTCAAACGATTTATTGAATTGATGGAGAAGAGAAGCGCGGCTTAACGTCAGTTATTTCGCGGTCGCCGTGTGACATGACAAGTTCGCGTGCCGTCAATCGCGCATTTGTGTTGGTGCAGTTCTTCGGTTACCTGCGCCGCAATCCAAACGATCCGCAAGACATAGACTACACGGGTTACGATTTCTGGCTGAACAAGCTGAATCAGTTCAACGGCAACTTCGTCGCGGCTGAGATGATGAAAGCCTTCATTACTTCTACCGAATATCGTCAGCGGTTTGGGCCTTGAAGAACACTGTTAAGCTGGTTGAACGTTGATTCGGACTCGCTTGATGGCCAGAGATCAACCATCCGATCAGGCGCACAAGCTAGAACCTAAATGCTACCCCGGAACTGAATTGGAAATTATGCAGCGTTTCAACAGGCACTTGGTAGGGATTCAAGATGAACCCTTGAAGAGCCCGCCCATAGCGGATCATTGTGTCTCCCACGTCCACTCGCGTCACAATTCTCTTTGAGGGATAAAACTCAAGAACGCCGCCTAGATCAGTCGAGAAATAGGTTCTTCTCGCATAATGAAAGTAAGTAAACGGCCCAACTCCGTTGTTGAAGACTACGCTGTCGGTTATTAGCGTCCTGCTAAAGCTAACTATGCCCGGTCGAGCCTTACCAAAAATTCCGAATCTGTGAAATCGCTTTCCTGCCTTAACACCGGCTTGAACTTGAAGAGGCCGGCCTCCTGCTCGTCCATTATTAAGCGTGTTATTGACGTCGCCGGAAAGGAAATTGGTTTCAGCCTCGATCGCGATCCTGTCGGTTACGTTGTATCCAAACCTACCTCCAAAGCCAACATCTGACTTTTTGTAGTAAAACAAGCTGTCCGGAGAAAGATAGTGTTCTCTAATGCTGAGCGTTAAGGATGTGAACTGACCGCCGACTTCGCATCTGCGCCGCGTTCTTTGGACTTGTGGGGTGGCAATTTCATTCTGCTTCGGAGCCATCAGCCGAAAACCAACTCCTGAGATGAGTTGGAAGTTGTGCGTCACTCGAGCTGACCTATCGATTGACCGGCTCTCAATGTCTGTTACCAAAGGCTGCGGAAGCCTGCCGTAGTGGATCATCGTGTCGCCGGCATCAAAGCGCATCACGATTCGGCGCGAAGGATAGAACTCAACTACGCCACCTATTTCGGTCGAAAAATTACTCTTTCTGCTGATATGTATTTCAGGAGCGATGACAACTATATTGCCCCCGGTCGTCGGAACTTCGGTTGCGACTTCGCTGAAGCTCACGAACCCGGGTCGCACTTTACCGAAGATGCCGAACCTCTGGAAGCGCTTTCCGATCTTGATGCCAAACTGCCCCTGAAGAGCAGTCCCACCCTTGCGGAGGCCAGAATAGTTTCTCTGCGGGAAAAAATTACCTTCAGCTTCCAGGGCGACATTCCTGTTCAAGTTGAATGTAACCCTACCGCCAAAGCCCGGCTCAGTTTGTGACGGACCAGAAAATACATGCCCCGAAAGATCCGTAGAGAAGTCCGTGGGGGCGATCGTTAGCGAGGAAAACTGAGCACCAATTTCCAGCTTTGGCGGGTCAGGCTTACTTTGAGCACGCGCGCCGGCGACGAGCATCAAGCAAACGAAAATAACGCCCCAGGAGTTCTGGGCTTTGGTCATCGGTGCGGTCTCTCTCGTCATTAAAGGATTTCTTAATCCGCTTTGAAGTCTTCACAGCTCAATCTCGCGCTGGCGGCTTCAATTCTCCGGTTAGGAGATCGGGACGAGCGCGGGCCATTTCTTCTGGCGTGGTGCTGACGGTGGGACGAGCGAAGCGTTCGGGTTCGCCTTCGATAACTGCTTCTTCCAAAAACTCAGCGATGGTTCCACTGCCGCGATGTTCCAGCCAATGGCGATAGGTTACGGTGAGAATCGCGATCACTGGAATGGCCAGAAAGATACCGGCAACGCCGGCCAATTCTGCCCCGCTGAGAATGGCGAGAATTACTGCTAGCGGATGCAGGTGAATTCCGGTGCCGATGATGCGCGGATAGATCACATAGTCCTGAACGATTCTTAAGATCCCGAGAAACAGCAGGACGACAAACGCCATCCCGAAACCGGAATGCAGCAGCGCCAGCAAGGCTGCCAGAATCGCCACGACCAAAGGACCCACCAGCGGCACAAATTCGAGCGCGCCTGCGATCAGCCCCAGCACGAGTGGGCTCGGCATTCCTATCAAGGCAAAGCCCACGCTCGAAATCACGCCGATCAAAACGCAAGCAGTCAGTTGCGCGCGAATGTAAGCGGCCAAGGTGCTGTTAACGTCCTGAAAGAATTCATCACCACGCCAGCGCAGCCGTCCGCGCGGCAGCATCGCCAGCGCCGAGCGGCGAAAGCTGTCGGCATCTTTCAAGAGAAAGAAGCCCAGGATTGGAATCAGCACCAGCCATGGAAGGTAGATGATCAAACCAAGCATCCGCTCCACGGCTACGCTAACGATTTCGCCGCCTTTAGCAATCAGCCCGAGCACGCTATCGTTCACCGCTTTGACAACACCTTCCGGCATGCGGTGTTGCATGAAATATTGATTGAGGCGCTGGCTGCTGCTGGTAATCGTTCGATAGTACTCGACCGCCTGCTGTCTGAATTCCGGAAACTGCGCAGCAAGCTGCGGCGCCAACAAATAGATCATCGCGCCAACGCCAAAGAACAACGCCACGTAAACGATCGCGATCGCGAGCCCTCGCGGCATCATGCGTTCACGGGCACCAAATCGAATTGGTCGCTGGACCAGATCAACCAGGGGAGCCACGAGATACGCGAAGAAGATTGAGAGAACCACGAGCAGGATCACCGTCGTGAGCCGATAGACCACCCATAACAGAGCAGCCACGGCCAGCAAGAGCAGGAGGATGCGGAGCACTGCGCGCGTTTGCAGCCATGAGCTGGCCGCGGTTGAAATATCTCTTGGGGTTGGATTCTGGTTGGTTGACGACATTTGTTCCTGCCCGCGGTTTGAGCGCGAGCGGTGGCACCATTCGCAAGACGACCTTAATGCGCCAGACGGAGAATCAGGCGGTTGACATCGTCTTTGTCCAATAAAGACATTAGCTGGAACTCAACCCCGAAGGTGTCTAACGTCGCGTGATGTACCACTTCGCCCTGTAAAGACAACGCGGCTTGGGCATCAAGCAAGACAAGACCCAGCCGATCACCCACGCGCACGCTCGAGCATGCCGGTAATTTGCGAACGCGCAGACCGCCCAGACTGATGTCGGACGGCTCACCGATGCCAATCTGTTCTCCACAGCTTGCGTCTTCGACCGCCAGGCTAATTTTGTAGGGCACGTCGTAACGAGGGAATTTGCGCCGCTCCTCAAAGGATCTGGTGTCAAAGGCTGCACTCTTGGACATAAGCGATTCTCCCTTCAGCAAGTTAGGACTATGACAATTCGTCCTCATCATAGTCATCTTCAGCTTCGTGCATCTTGATCTCGGCTTCTTTCCAAACGATCCCGCGCCATTCGTCCGTTTCGCCGAGCAGTTGCAACGCGGCTTGTGGATGAGCAGGATTGCGTTGATGAACCAAAGTTCCCTCAGGCCCAATATTTTCTGTCTCGCCTTCGCTAACGACGTGCACACCATCGTCAGTGTCCCACTCGGCGCGGATTGGAAAGGCGGCAACATAGCGCGGGCCGTATCGGCTTTCGGTCGTCTGGCTAAGGGGCATAAGACACTCCTAATTCTGAGACTGAGGCAAACCGGCGTGTATGATACAAGGAAATGCGTATTTGCGGAATGATTTTGTCGCGCAAGCTGTCAGCTTGCGTTTATGCTCTTCCATATCGGGCCTGGAACCCTGAAAAGACCGCAAGGGATCGACTTGCGCTATTCTTCTTCACTTCTCAATTTTTCCAGCACGGAAAAATCTTCCAGCGTCGTCACATCCCCGGCGACCGAACCGCTAGTCGCAATCTCACGCAACAAGCGCCGCATGATTTTTCCCGAACGTGTTTTTGGCAGAGCATCGGCAAACCGAATGTCGTCGGGTTTCGCCAGCGCACCAATCTCATGGGCGACGTGTTGACGGAGTTCTTCCTTCAAAGGATCGGTAGGCGTGCTTCCACCTGCGAGGGTAACGAAAGCGACAATAGCTGAGCCTTTCAAATCATCAGGCCGAGCCACGACCGCAGATTCTGCTACAGCTTCGTGTGAAACCAACGCGCTTTCGATCTCTGCTGTGCCGAGACGATGTCCGGCGACATTAATCACATCGTCGATGCGGCCCATGATCCAGAAGTATCCGTCCTGATCTTTGCGGGCGCCGTCACCGGCGAAATACACGGCTTCGATTTGCGACCAATACTGCTGTCGATAGCGCTCGTCGTCGCCATAGATTGTGCGCAGCATCCCGGGCCACGGACGAGTGATGACGAGATAGCCACCTTCGTTTGGTCCGACAGATTTTCCGTCGCGGGTCACCACGTCGGCTTCAATTCCCGGAAAGGGCTTGGTCGCCGAGCCAGGTTTCGTCGGCGTCGCTCCGGGCAAAGGTGTGATCATGATTCCACCAGTCTCAGTCTGCCACCAGGTATCGACGATGGGACACCGTTCTTTTCCGATCACTCGGTGATACCACATCCATGCTTCAGGATTGATCGGTTCGCCGACCGTTCCCAGCAATCTCAGACTCGAGAGATCGTGCTTCAAAGGCCATTGCTCGCCCCACTTAATGAAGGCACGAATCGCCGTCGGCGCGGTGTAGAGAATGTTGACCCGATGATCTTCGATAATGTCCCAGAAGCGATCGGGCTCGGGCCAGTTCGGCGCGCCTTCGTACATCAAGGCCGTCGCCCCATTAGAAAGCGGGCCATAAACAACGTAGCTGTGACCTGTGACCCAACTAATGTCGAAGATCCATTTTGTTGTGAGATGTGCTTGCAGCAGGTACCCTCCGGTCGTATGCAGAATGCCTTTCGGCTTTCCCGTCGTACCCGATGTGTAAAGAATGAAGAGCGGATGTTCACTGTCGAGTTCCTCCGCCGTGTTTTTATCATCAACAGACTGCATCAACTCGTGCCACCAGTGATCGCGACCGGATTCGATGTGAATCTTGCTGCCGGTGCGTCGCACCACAACGCACGATTTCACTGACGGAGTTTCCTTCAATGCTTCATCCACGGCTGCTTTCAATTTCACTTCATTGCCGCGCCGCCAGCCACCATCCGCGGTTATCACGGCTTTACATTGCGCATCGTTGATACGATCGACCAGGGCAGTGCTGGAGAAGCCGCCAAATACGACGGAATGTGTCGCGCCAATTCGGGCGCAGGCCAGCATGGAAATCGCCAGCTCAGGAATCAGCGGCAGGTAGAGCGCGACGCGATCGCCTTGCTCGACACCCATCCGTTTTAAGACATTCGCGAAGCGGCAGACTTCGCTGTGGAGCTGCTGATAGGTAAGAGTGCGCGTGTCGCCGGGTTCGCCCTCCCAAATGAGCGCGGCCTTGTTTCGCCGCGAAGTCTGCAGATGTCGATCAAGACAATTGTAAGAAATATTAATCTTGCCGCCGACAAACCATTCGGCGTGCGGCGCTTCCCACTTCAAAACCGTATCCCACTTTTTGAACCAGTGCAGTTCGCTTTCAGCAAATCGCGCCCAGAACCCTTCCGGATCGGCGCTCGCTTCCGTGCGCAGCGCTTCGAGTTCCGCCATCGACTTGATATGCGCGCGATCAGCAAAACTCTGTAGGGGATGGAAAACTCTTTCTTCGTGTAGAAGTGATTCGATGTTTGTGGTGGCTGATGACATGACGGACGATAGCGCTCCTAGTTACGAGCAGATTTCCAAAACCGAGAAATGCCCGGACATTATCAGTCCGTTTCCAGCTCAGCTACAATCTCTCGCAGTACTTTGCGTCCTTTTTCGACTTCGTCAGGTCTAAATGAAATCGCGCCGACGACTGCGTGTCCGCCACCGCCGTAACGTTCGCAGATCGTCGCGATGTTGTGACGCCGCGGACGCTGAGCCCAGGGATTCGAGCCGACGGAAATTTTGGTGCGCTGCGGTGCGCGGGTCAGTGCGACAGTGTAAGTAGCGTCCGGAAACAGATAGTAAGGAATGAACTTGTTGAAGCCTTCATAACCCTCGTCAACGAGATCGAATTGCACGACGCCTTTGTCGTACGTAGCTTTGCGTCTGATTGCTTCGAGCGTTTCGCGATGGAGTTCCAGAATCGGTTGAAAGCGGCGCCGGACTTCCGCACTGGTCGTGACTTCAGCTAGAGGCCTCTGCGTTAAGTCGCGAATGATTCGTTCGATGAACTTTTCGTCAGATTCGCCTTCGATCACTTGCATCAATTGCAGCGCAGGCTCTTTCAATTCCACACATTGCGCAGCGGAGTCGTATAGCGCGCCGTCAATGACATGCGCCCAGTGAATAAGATCGCGCAGCGGTTCGGCGTCAAAACCGAATTCGGTTTCGGCCACATCCGCGATAAATTCCGTGCAGGATTTACGCGAGGCGTCGAGAAATTTCTGGCCCGAATGATCGGCGCGAAAGTGTGCCTCGTCTTCCGATGTGAGAAACGCCGACTGGTGATGATCGAACCACCAGGTCAGTTTCTCCGAAGGTGAATATTTAAAATCGACTATGGCATTCTCATCGCCGTCGAACATTGCTTCGTCGAACAAATTGCCGGGCCGGTGCAAGAGTCCACCGTACTGAACATCAGAGCCGGGATGAATTCGTTCCTGGTAAAAGCGCGTGAAGGTCGCGGCTGACGCGACACCATCAAAACAGTGGCCGTGATAAAGGACGCGAAGTTTCATTAGAGCAGTTAGTTGTCTTCTTTAAAAAGCCGGACATCTTAGCAATTGGTTATCCGGGAAGCCAGCCTGTCAGAACGAACGAAAAGAGTCCGCGAACGGACGATCGATAATAGCCCAGCGATTCATCGCTGGGAACAAAGGCCAAAATACTAAAACGAAGCCCGCGAAGCGGGCGACAGATTTCGGCATTGCACTGGGAGTTCTGTCGCCCCCTTCGGAGTCTGTCGGAAAAAGCTGATTTCTCCGTGTAAGCTCCGTGTTCTCCGTGTTGAAATTGCTAAGAAAAAGAAGCACCACGGAGGCACGGAGAACACGGAGAAACCTTTTTCCGAAAGACTCCTTCGCGGGCTTGCATACCCCTATTTTCAAGCAGTCCGCTTCCCGGACGCTCGAGTCAGACGCGCGCAGGAGTCGCGCCGGCAGATTCGACCAGTGCTTCCGCAGCATTCGCGCGCCGCCAGCGGATCACAAGCGTAACCAACGCTCCGACGCCTACGACGATTCCGATCATTTGCGAAGTTGAGAGTCCGGTCAGCGTGGTCAAGCCGAGAATATCGCCGCGGGGATCGTCGCGTACGAATTCAATCAGGAAACGCACTGTCGCGTAAATCAGGGCGTAGGCCAGAATCACCTGCCCGCTGAATTTCTTTCGCTTGTGCAACCATAGCAGAAAGAAAAAGACGATGAGCATCGCGAAAGATTCGTAGAGCTGCGTCGGATGCAGCTTGGCATCGATCGGCACGCCGGTGACTTCGTGGCCGAGTTCGGTGAATCGCACGCCCCAGGGCAAATTCGTCGGTTTGCCCCAGCAACAGCCGGCTGAAAAGCATCCTTGCCGCCCGAGCACATTTCCCAGCGCGATTCCCGGCGCGCAGGCGTCGGCCGTTTTCCACCACGGTAATTTCCAGCGTCGCATCAGAAAGTATCCCGTGATGATCGCGCCCAGCAGCCCGCCGTAAAAGACACCACCAGACCGAAGAAAATCGAGCGAGAAAAGTTGCAGCGGATGCTCGCGATACTCAGGCTCGGTGAAGAACATCAAGATCTTCGAACCGATGAGTGATGACAGCAAGAGCCAAAGGCATAAGTCATAAATCTTCTCGCGTGGTAAACCGTCACGCTCAGCGAGCCTCACCGTAACGAAGATCGCGCCGAGAAAAGCGAGTGCGAGAAATACGCCGTAGGTGTTTATTGGGAAGTTGCCGATGCGAAAAAGAATTGGATACATGAAATGCCAACTATCTTAAGGCAAGCTTAACTGTCTTTTGATCTTTGCCAGCGAAATCCTTTCACCTCCGCTGCGGCGATCTCTAAGATGCTTCATCAGCTTCTTATTCTTGGTGATGTCGTCCTGCTCACCAAGTTCAAATGCCTCCCAGCCCGTTATCGAAGCCAGATTACTAAGTTCTACGTCTTTAGATTCCAACTTCATACCTATTAGCTCGCGCTGGTCTCACCGGAGGGGGCGGCGGCATCCTGTTTTGTTTCACTGCGGACAAATATCAAATCGTACGCCAGCAGCAAAGCGCCAAAAGAGATACTCGCGTCAGCAACATTGAAAGTCGGCCAGTGATATTGACCGGCGTGCAGCATGATGAAATCGATCACCAAGCCCAGCCGCACGCGATCGGTCAGGTTCCCTAAAATTCCCGCCAGCAGCAAAGCGCACGATCCCAGAATGCGATCGTCATTTCGGGGTGTGCGAAAGAAATAGAACAAAACCGCGATGGCTGCCGCTGCCGCCAGAACAACGAAGAACCAGCGGCCAAACGCACCGCCCTCCTGTAATTGGCCGAAGGCAATGCCACGATTCTCGGCGTAGACCAGATCGAGAAAGCCCCGAATGATCGTGCGGTCTTCAAAGCGCAAGCGCCGCACTGCCCAAGTCTTGCTCGCCTGGTCCATCAGATAGATGCCAAGCGCGGCGACTAGATAGCCCAAGCGCCAAGCCGTGCGGGTTTTCAAAACAGATTTCGTTGCGCTCTCTTTCAATGGATTAGGGACAAATACGGTTTCGAACAAACCACCTGCCGTAGCGGCGCAATGTCTATAGAATTCGACAAACCAAATTGAATCCAGCTCCGGAGCAGCGCAAGGTTCTTCCACCCATAAATGGATTGATCACAAATCGTTGGGCCATCTACTCCTATAATATTACATGCCTAACGGCATTCAGAAAAAACGTTCAATTCCTTTCGATCTCCGCCAACGCCAACACACAACGCTCACAAACGGTTGGATAACGCGACGATTCGCCTACCCGCGTCGAGTAGTTCCAACAGCGCTCGCATTTTTCGCCGTGTGCCCGCGTGACGGTCACATTCACTTCGTCTTCATCGATCTCGGCGTTTGGCTCAAGCAAATCGACCTGCGAGACAATGAGAACGTAGCGCAAATCATCAAGATGTCGACCCAGATTTTCGTAGGCATGGCTGCCAGCGGAAATCTCAACGCGCGCCCCAAGCGAACTGCCGATTAACTTTGCAATGCGAGCCTCTTCCAGTTTTGCCAGCACAAGGTCGCGGTAGCCAAACAAATGCGCCCAAGCGTTTAGCAACTCAGTGTTGTCGACGCCGCGAGTCTCGGGCAACATCGCCACGTGGACCGACAGAAGGGCGGATTCGGAATCTTGCGGCAAGCTCTCCCAGATTTCGTCGGCAGTAAAGACGAGAATCGGCGCCAGCATGCGGGCGAGCGCGTCAGCGATTTTATAAAGCGCCGTTTGCGCCGAACGTCGCGCCGGATTGCGCGGCGCGAAGGTATAAAGTCGATCCTTGATGATGTCGAAGTAGCGAGCCGAAAGCGTCACCGTGCAAAACTGATGAAGCCTTTGATAAACCAGATGGAAATCATAGGTCTCGTACGCAGCGCGTACATCGGCAATCGCTGAATCCAGCTCAGCCAGCGCCCATCGATCAATTTCGAGCATTTCTTCTTCGCGGACAGAATCCCGGAAGGGATCGAAACCGTCTAGATTGCCGAGCGCAAAACGCGCGGTATTGCGCAGCTTGCGATATCCATCAGTAACCCGCTGCAAGATCTCATCAGAACAGCGCATGTCTTCCATATAGTCCGACGACACGCACCAAAGGCGTAGCACTTCGGCGCCCAATTTTGTAATCACTTCCTCGGGCGAGACGGCGTTGCCGAGAGATTTGTGCATGGCCTTGCCCTGTGCGTCCAGCGTCCAGCCATGCGTCAACACGGTGTCGTAGGGTGCGCGATCGTGCACCGCGAGTCCGACCATCAAAGACGAATTGAACCAGCCGCGAAATTGATCGCCACCTTCGATATAAACGTCTGCGGGCCAATGCAAGTTGTCGCGACTCTCCAGCACTGCTATCGAAGAAGAACCACTGTCGAACCAAACATCGAGGATGTCCGTCTCTTTTGTAAACTCGTTGCCCTCACATTTCTTGCATGTGAAACGGTCGGGCAATAGTTCACTTGCTTCGCGTTTGTACCACGCATCGGCTGACTCTTTTTCAAAAATATCGGCTACATGTCGAATGATTTCGGGATCAGCTACTACGTCGTTACATCTCCGGCAGTAGAACGCGGGAATCGGCACGCCCCAGACGCGCTGGCGTGAAACGCACCAGTCAGGCCGCCCTTTCAGCATGTTACGCATACGTTCACGGCCCCAAGCGGGAATCCATTTCACGCGCTCATCGACTTCGCGCAGCGCCATCGCTCGCAAAGTCGCCCCGTCGAGGATTTCTCCGTCAGTAAAGTTGCTCGTGAAATTAGATCGATCGCGGCCGTCTTCATCTCTCTCAACATCGCTGTTGCCGGTCTGATCCATCGCAATGAACCACTGGGGCGTCGCGCGGAAGATCACCGGGTTCTTACACCGCCAGCAGTGCGGATAGCGATGATCGTATTCTTCACTGAACAAGAGCACGCCCCGCTCGCGCATGAAATCGACGATCTTTGGATTGGCTGCAAAGACATTCAAGCCGGCGAAATGCTCGACCTCGGAAGTGAACTTGCCGGCGTTATCAACCGGGCAATAAATTTCCAAACCGTACTTCTTGCCAATGACAAAATCATCGTGACCGTGCCCCGGCGCAGTATGCACGCAGCCAGTGCCGGCTTTGCTCGTTGTCGCTTTCCCTCGGGCCTCCTTCACATCAAGTTCACTTTCAGCGTCGGCTTCGCCGCCTAGCGTCACATGCTCACCGACCATCAGGAGAGATGGGCGATCAATCCAAGGATGGCGGCATTCAAGTCGATCGAGTCTTGCGCCAGGAAAACGCGCCAGGATTTTTGGCTTAGACACCTCGGCTATCGCAAATCGGTTCTCACTCTCTTGCTGCCGAAGACTCATTTCCAACTCACCCCGCGCACACATCTCAACAACCGCATCGAGGAGTTCAGCGGCTACGATATAAACTTCACTGCCGCGCTCGAAAGCGACGTATTCAAAATCGGGATGCACGGCGATGCCGAGGTTGGCCGGGAGCGTCCACGGTGTCGTCGTCCAGATCAGCACGAAAACTTTACGGCCTGCGAGCGCCGGATCGATTAGGGCGGGATCGCTTGCCAGTGGAAACTTGACGTACACCGAAGGACTCTGGTGTTGATGGTACTCAACTTCCGCTTCGGCAAGCGCAGTCTGATCGTGGATGCACCAGTAAACGGGGCGTGCGCCTTTGTACACGAAACCGCGCTCGACAAACCGCGCGAACAAACGGGCCGTCTCAGCTTCGTAATGGTCCGACATCGTGATGTAGGGGTTGTCCCATTCGCCTAAAATGCCCAGACGCTGAAAGTCTCTCGTTTGCCGTTTCAAAGCGTTGGCCGCAAATTCGCGACAAGCGCGCCGAATGCTCAGCGGCGGCATGTTTGCCTTCTTTTCGCCGAGCTTGCGTTCGACGTGCAATTCAATCGGCAGCCCATGACAGTCGTAACCGGGAACGTAAGGCGCGTCAAACCCGAGCATCGTGCGCGATTTCACGATGAGATCTTTCAGAATCTTGTTCATCGCCGTACCGAGATGGATATCGGCATTGGCGTAGGGCGGGCCATCGTGCAGGATGAATTTTTCGGCGCCCGCGCGCTCCTTGCGAATCTGCTCATACAGATTCAGGTCGGCCCACTTCTTCAAACGCGCGGGCTCGCTCTGCGGCAGATTCGCCTTCTGCGCGAATTTGGTTTTCGGCAGATTGATTGTCTTCTTGAGTTCGAATGTGGCTAGTTCAGTGGACATAAGGTAGTAAGTGTCAAAAACGAAATAGTAACAGGCTGAATGATCGCTCATCAAAGTCTCCCTCTCCCTTTGGGAGAGAAAGCTTCGCAGCTTTCCAACTAACGCGGCACTAGGGTTGGGGTGAGGGCTTAACGCCAGACCAGCTTTAGTATTTTTCCCTGCGGCAGATCGCAGAACCAAAAGAAAAAGGTTTGTGATTCTAATATCTCTACGCTATACCCTCACCCCAGACCTCTCCTAAAGGGAGAGGGAGCACTCCAAATAAAAACCCGAACCACGTTCCCCTCGACGATGGTTCGGGCCCTCAAGCCTTTGGATGTTTTCGCTTTCAGCCGATAAACATCTCCTCGTCTCCGTAGCTGCGGTTAATCGGGCTGGGCGCAGGCGCCACCAGCACTTCCAAGCCGCGTCGCAGGCCCGCCAAAATCGCCGCCAGCTCGCGCGCCGGTTCAATGACTTTAGTTTGGATGAATTCAGTCGTCATCGCTACTCGATCATGCGTAGTGTCGATTGCGCGGCTTACCAATTGAACTTTCTCGCGGGCCATTTCCGCGGTTTCATCCGCCAGTATCGTTAAGCCGCGAACCTCTTCCTTTATTAGCGCGGCTGACTCGGACAAATGCATGGTTGCCTTTGACAGATGGCCCGACATGACATTGAACTGCTCGGCAATCTGCCGGCCCTGCACCGCGATCGCTTGTCCTTGCTCGCTGAGCGCGGTCGCGCGCGTCATCAACGGCCCCAGTTTCTCTTCCAAACGATTCACTGATTTGACCGCACGGTTTACAAACGTCGCGATTGCGATCATCGCTCCGGCGATCACGATAAAAGAGATCGCGATGATCGCCGTAATGATAACCAGCCAAAACAGTGGATCGTGAGCGTTCATTCTTCGAAAAACAGCGTACTTTGTACTCGGTACTTTGTGCTTTGCTTTCGTCGATTCGAAGGGCCGTTCAATTCAACGAGACAAAGTACCAAGCTCAAAGCACCAAGCACATCTTGTCTTACATTGCCTTCTCAGGCGTGTAGGTCGGCGCGGCTTCCGTGCGGCCGGAAAGTTCGGTCTTGCGCTTTTCCTCGACGTAAGCTTGTTTGCCCGCTTCCACGGCGGCCTGAATGGATCCGGCCTGGCGCGCTGCTGCATCGCGAGTCTTCGCCACAACCTCCCCAGCCTTGGTCGTCGCGGTGTCATAAATATCAGCGGCCCGCTCGCGCGTGGCTTCGTAATACTCGCCGGCGGTTTCGCGAGCGGTGTCGTACAGCTCGCTCGCCCTGGCGCGCGTAGCATCGTAAGCTTCATTCGCCTTTGCGCCCAACTGCGCGGCGGCTTCTTTCGATCGATCGACGCCCTTGCGCGTGGCATCGGCGATGTCGTTGCGCAGTTCCTCGCCGGATTTTGGCGCAAACAGCAAAGCCAGCACCGCGCCAATCCCTGCGCCAACCAGAAAGTACGTCAGCCGCGTCGAAATGTTGTCGCCATTATCCCGATCGTTTCCCATAAGTAATCCTTTCTTTAGAGGCGAATCCCTTGTAAGGACCGCCAGTAAACTTCAATTTTTCCCGGATGATTACTGTTCGCGACTATAACAAAAGGCGGCTGAAATAGGCAAGGAACTGCTGTCCGCAACCGCCTGCGGTAGCGGGTGGTTGATCTTCTCTTTTGACAGCCTGATGAATTCCGAGTCCAACCGCCCGCTACGCATGCCGGTTGCGGACTTAATCGAGCGCTCGCTTTTCAAACTTTCGCAGACCCACCCATGTAAAGAACAGTGAAAAGCCCAGCAAGCCACCATAAACCAGCCAGGGCGGCATATGCGGAAGCTCTGGAGTCAGCGCGAGACGAAAACCTTCGCTCGCATAAACAAGAGGATTAACCAGCACGGCGTATTGGAACCACGGAATGATATGCAAGGTGGCCCACGGATAGTAAGCACAGCCAAAAAAGATCATGGGCGTGAGCAGCACCGTAAAGACCAGGCTGATTTGTTGGGGCGCGGCAATTGTACCCACAACCATGCCGAAAGCGGCAAACAGCCAACTGCTCAAAAGAGAAACCATGATCAGTTGCGCTAAATCGGTAAGGCGCATGCTGAGGTGCGTGCCCATCATCAACCACGCCAGCGGCAGCACGACGATACCGGCAATAATTGCTTGCAAAATACCCACGATAATTTTTTCGATTCCAACGCCGGCAATACTAATCGGCGCCAGCAGCCGGTCTTCGATCTCTTTGCTCCAGCCAAAGTCGATTACCAATGGCAGTGCCACTGCCTGCATGCTTGACAGGGTCATGCTTAGGCCCAGGATGCCCGGCAGGAGCATGCTGGTATAAGCGCGTTGCACGATTCCCAGCCGCGGCATCACGTAACCAAAGATGAAAGTAAATAGCAGTGGCTGGATCGCGACGCGCAGCAGAAAGTAATGCAACTCACGACGCGCCACGCGCACGTCACGATGAAGCAAAGCCAGCATGGCTGTGGTCATAGTCGGTTTTCCTTAGCAGCTACTCGCCGTCAACACGGCTCAGAGTTCATCCTTCAGGTTGTTGCTTTCGACAAAGCCAGGCTGAAGCTTGAACTCTCAACACTGTGATCAGCATTTTGTTCTTTACTCCATCACGTAAAGCGAAGATCACTCTCGCAAGCTGCGTCCGGTCAAATGCAGAAACAGATTTTCCAGACTCGGCTCGGCCACGTGCGCGTCGGTGACCATCACGCCTTGCTCGCTAGCCAGGCGCATGACATTGGCGAGCAGTCCTTCCGCTCGATCGGCGTAGATGCGCACGCGATCATGATCCGAATTAACTTCGACCACCCCA
>WNFT01002480.1_pt1 | contig 15848 bp, 9 predicted proteins | sample 5400191 | NCBI WGS metagenome assembly WNFT01 (sample SAMN13153359, study PRJNA577476) | soil metagenome | isolation source: 80 cm saprolite under Madrone tree | place: USA:California | collected 2016-06-14 | reverse complement strand
CTCTGAAGAGTTTGCAAGAACCTTTGGCAACGGTGTGGCCGCCGCTGACCGAAGCGATGTACCTGTTAAACGATCTGCCGCCGGCCCAGGAAGCTTTATGGGAGATGTTGGTGAGGAAGGCGGTGCAGCTGCTGCCGCTTGGCTTGGGCGATTTGCCTCGCATCCGTGAACTTCTGCGGAAATATGCCGATCGTCCGATGGATCTTGCCGACGCAGCGCTTATCCGGATTGCCGAGCGAGAAGGTATCCGCAAAATATTCACCGTGGACAAGAGAGACTTCGCAGTCTACAGGATTCATGGTCGGATCCGTCCCTCAACCATCCCTTGATCCGCGTACATTCTAAAACATTTTCCATTTTCCTTCACCTGCTAGCTCTCGGAGCTGTGCCAAGATTCCTCTTTTTTTCGTCTCTGCTAGTTGCAAGCCCATTCGATTCAAAATGTAGTAAAAAGGTGCAGCAGTTCTACAATCAGGCGGTCACTTAGCATGAAAGAAAAAGATCGGTTCGCAACGTATCCAAGCCTGCGCGAACGCGTGGTCCTCGTAACCGGGGGAGCGACGGGGATTGGCGCCGCCATTGTCGAAGAGTTCGCACTCCAGGGCTCCCGCGTAGCGTTTCTAGACATCGATACGAATGCGTCATTACAATTGATTGCGGGGGTTTCTCCCCGAAGCTCCAACACACCGGTTTTCTTCTCTTGTGACTTGACCGATATCGCCGCGCTGCGAGCTGCGGTCGCGCAGGTCGACACCACTCTCGGCGCGGTCAACGTCCTCGTGAACAATGCCGCGAGCGACGACCGTCATTCCTATGCGGACGTGACGCCGGAATATTGGGATGCCCGTATGGCCATCAATCTGCGCCACCAGTTTTTCGCCATTCAAGCAGTCGCGCCGCGCATGATTGCCGCAGGCGGCGGCTCGATCATCAACATGAGCTCGATCGGCTGGATCATTCCCTCAACTGGAATGCCTGCTTACGTCACGTGCAAAGCGGCAATCGTGGGCCTCACGAGAACGATGGCCCACGAACTCGGAAAATCCAATATTCGCGTGAACAGTGTCTTGCCTGGAGCAATTTTGACGGAGCGCCAGCGCCGCCTGTGGTGGACACCGCAATACGAAGCCGAGATTATGACTAACCAAGCTCTCAAACGCAGTTTGACTCCCGAAGAAGTTGCCCGGCTCGTCCTGTTCCTTGCCGCCGACGACAGCGCGGGAATAACCAACCAGAGCTATGTAATTGATGGAGGTTGGGTGTAACGCTCTTGCTAGCAGATCTGCACGAAGAAGTTTTCATCGTAACCGCTACGTCAGCGCGCGGTCCAAATGCACGTATCCGCCATCCACGAACAAATGCTGCCCCGTGATGTGATGCGCTTGTTCTGAAATCAGGAACAGCACCATCGCCGCGATCTCTTCTGCCTTGGTCATCCGCTTCTCCAGCGGAATCTTCGCAACAATGTCCATTAGCTTCTGCTGCGGGTCAGGAAACGTCCCCAGCCACTGCTGGTAAAGCGGCGTCATTACTTCCGCCGGCACCACCGCGTTCACGCGAATTCCGAACGGAAGCAGCTCCGCGGCCCACTCGCGCGTAAGCCCCAGGATCGCTCCCTTCGCCGCCACGTAGCCGGAGGTTCCTCCCTGGCCGGTCACCGCGGTCTTCGAGCTGATGTTCACGATCGATCCGCGCGAATTCTTCAGCGCCCCTAGTGCCTGGTGCGCCATCGCATAATAATGAATCAGATTGCTCTCCAGGGAAGCCACAAATTTCTCGGTCGTGCCATTCTCCAGCCCCACGCCGTCGTTGATTCCCGCATTGTTTACCAACGCGTCCAGCCGGCCCAATTTCCGAATGGTCCCATCGACGACTTCTGCGCAGGCTTCCGCAGCGGACAGGTCCGCAATGATCAGCCCGGTTTCGGCTCTGCTCGTTCGCAACTCCGCTTGTAACTGTTCCCCTGCTTGCTCGTCGCGGTCCACGATCACCGGAATCGCGCCTTCCGCGCAGCAACCCCGTACAATCGCCGCGCCAATTCCCTTCGCGCCGCCGGTCACCATAACGACTTTTCCTCTTAAGTGCAGATCCATGATTTAACCGCGCAAGTTAAAAAATCCGCCGTCCAGCGGATAATCGGCCCCGGTAATGAAAGCCGCCTCGTCCGAACACAGGAATAACGCCAACGAAGCCACTTCCCCCGGCTCGCCCATTCTTCCGATCGGCTGCGATTTCGCCAGTTTCTCGAACATCTCCTTCTCTCGCCCCGGATAATTCCTCCGCAGGTAGTCATCCACGAACGGCGTGTGTACTCGCGCCGGTGAAATGCAATTACACCGGATATTGTGTTGCACGTAATCCTTGGCCACGGAATAGGTCATCGCAATTACCGCGCCCTTGGTCATCGAGTACGCAAACCTGTCGGCAAGTGCCGCGGAGCCCGCGATCGAAGCCATATTAAGGATCACGCCGCCGCCATTTTCTTTCATGTGCCCAATGCACGCGAAGATGCCGTTGTAGACGCCCTTCACGTTCACGCGAAAAAGCCGGTCAAAGTCCTCTTCCGTGGTGCTCTCCACCGTGCCAACGTGCGAAATCCCCGCGTTGTTCACCAGGATCTGGACGCGCTCTTTCGCAAAAAGCTTCCCGAACAATTCCCGGACCTGCCGCTGGTTGGTCACATCGCATGCGTGAGCCGTCGCCTGCCCGCCTGCATCGGCAATCTGTTTCGCTGTGGCTTCCGCCTGCGAAAGATTGATATCGGCGATTCGCACTGTCGCTCCGTTCGCCGCGAAACGCAACGCAATTGCCTGCCCGATGCCGCTTCCGCCGCCCGTTACAATGGCGGCTTTTCCGTCGAGCCTGAAGTTCTTCGCGCCGCTGCTGGGGCTCTTCAGAGTGAGATTCCTCTCTTCCATGGAATAAAATCTTCCTGGCCTTTTCCTTCGGCCTTGGTGCGCGCCTCGCCGCTGGCGGTTTGGACGACGAACTCCAGAATCTCTTCGCCCATTTGCTGGATGGTCTTCTCTCCGGAAATAATTCCGCCTGTGTCGATGTCGATGATATCCGCCATCCGCTGGGCCAGCCCCGAATTCGTCGCCAGCTTCACCACCGGCGCGATGGGATTTCCTGTCGGCGTCCCCAGTCCGGTTGTAAACAGCACTACACTGGCCCCCGCGCCGACCTGCGCCGTTACGCACTCCACGTCATTTCCCGGCGTGCACTGCAGATTCAATCCCGCTTCGGTCGAAAATTCCGGATAATCCAATACCGCCGTCACGGGCGAACTTCCGCCCTTTTTCGCCGCGCCCGCCGATTTCATCGCGTCCGTCAACAGGCCGTCGCGCATGTTTCCCGGACTGGGATTCATTTCAAACCCCGATCCCGCCGCCTTCGCGCGCGCCCCATAACTTTTCATCAGATGAATGAACCGGTCCGCCACTTCCTTGCGCTTGCTCCGGTTGATCAGTTCCTGTTCCACCCCGCACAATTCCGGGAATTCAGAAAGTATCGTTCTCCCGCCGAGCGCCCCGAGAATATCTGCCGTGTGCCCGATCGCCGGATTCGCCGACAGGCCAGAAAAGCCGTCCGAGCCGCCGCATTTTAGTCCGATACACAAACTCGAAAGCGGTGCAGGCGTCCGCTGGCACCGGTCCGCCTCCATCAAACCCAGGAACGTGTTTCGAATGGCCTCCGTCAGCATCGCTGCTTCCGTTCCGCTCTGCTGCTGTTCCACGATTACCAGCGGCTTATCGAAATTCGGATTCCGCTTCCGCAACTCCCCGCGCAGAATCCCGACCTGCGCATGCTGGCAGCCTAGGCTAAGCACGGTCGCGCCCGCAACATTCGGGTGATGGATGTAGCCGGCGATCAGTCCGCAAAGGTTGTTGGAATCTTCCCGCGTTCCGCCACAGCCGCCGTCATGCAGCAGGAACCGCACGCCGTCCACATTTTCGAAAACTCGGGAACGTTGCGGCCTCACCGCGTCTGCCGCCAACTCCCGCGTCTTGATCTCGTCCGTCCGCCCCTCCGCATAGAGCCGGGCTAGCTCCGCCACGTGCGTACGGTACACTTGCGGCGCGGCGAATCCCAATTCTTCTTCAAACGCTTGCTTCAGCACTGCGATGTTGCGGTTTTCGCAGAACACCAGAGGAACCACGATCCAGTAATTGCGCGTGCCCACCTGGCCGTCGGATCGTCGATATCCCAGGAATTCCCGTTGCTTCCATCGCGACACATCCGGCGGCGTCCAGCAGTACGCTTCTGTTTTTTCCTGAAACGCCGCAGCTTGATGGTGGATGTTGCGCGTGGTGAGCAATCCTCCGCGCCGGATCGGCTCCATCGCCTTCCCGACGAGCACTCCGTACATAACAACGCTTGCGCCGGCAGCCAGATCTTCGGTGGCAAACTTGTGTTTTGCGGGAACATCCGATTCCAGTGTGTAGGTCTGGGAGTTAAACGAAACCTGCTCGTCTTTGCGCAAATCTGTCAGCGCGATAAGCACGTTATCTTTCGAATCGAGTTTGAGCATCTTCTGCATTCAATCCGCCCAGGAGTACCCCTTTTCGCAAACGCTTATAGCCGCCTCAACACAATTCCCCTGCATTGTAGACCACGCCGCGCGGTTAGTCGCGCGCCTGCTTCCCCGGCCGTTTTAATCTCCAAAACGATGCGGCGTTTGCCCCCAGTACCGCGTCTCTTTCGCTTGCCGTGTACTTGCCGAGATAATCCTTCACCGCATTCGTGACCCGCGCATACGGCGCCGCCACTAGGCACACCGGCCAGTCCGATCCGATCATCAGCCGGCGCAGTCCAAAGCACTCGAACGCCACATCCAAATATGGGCGCAAGTCCTCCGGCTTCCACGCCTGCCAATCCGCTTCGGTGACCAGACCGGACACTTTGCAATAAACATTCGGCAAAGCCGCCAGTTCCCGGATTCCGCGCGCCCACACGTCGATGGCTCCGCTCTTGATTGCAGGTTTCGCCATATGATCCAGAACAAATCTCTGCCGAGGAAATCGCGCCACGAACTCCGCAGCCACTGGCAGGTGCCGCACATAAATAAGAATGTCGTAGGCCAGATCGAATTCTTCTAGCATTGCAATGCCGCGAAGAAACTCCGGCTGCAGTAGGAATCGCTCGTCCGGTTCGCTCTGCACGATATGACGAACGCCGACCAGCTTGGATTTGCCCGCAAACGACTCCAATTCGAATCGCAATCGCGACGATCGCAAATCCACCCAGCCCACCACTCCCAGAATGAACGGGGCTTGCTCCGCCAGTTCCAGCAGCCATCGCGTTTCTTCCAGCGTCTGCCGCGCTTGTACCGCAACACATCCCTGAAACCCGCTGCCCTCCAGCTCAGGTTTCAAATCGGCGGGAAGAAAATCACGCCGCAGCACCGCCATCGAGTCAACGATCCAGCCATACTCCCGCTGATGGTAAATCCAAAAGTGCTGATGCGCGTCAATATGCATCGCTCTCGGCTCGCATCAAAACTTATCGTGATTTTTCTGCTAGTCCCGAATTCTCTCTCATTGGTAATCCACAACTTCCTGCCGCGACTCTCCCAAGCCGTCGATTCCAAGTTCCACCACGTCGCCCGCTTTTAGATATTGCGGCGGCTTCATTCCCAGGCCGACACCCGGTGGCGTCCCCGTGCTGATCACATCTCCCGGCAACAGCGTCATGAATTCGCTGACGTAAGCAACCAGGGCCGGCACATCGAAAATCATCTTTGACGTGGAACCCCTTTGCCGGAACTCTCCATTCAGCTTCAACCACATGCCCAGCTGGTTGAAATCTCGAATTTCATCTTTCGTTGCCAGGAACGGCCCCAGCGGCGCGAACGAATCCGCGCTCTTCCCTTTAACCCATTGCCCTCCGCGTTCCAGTTGGAAGCTCCGTTCCGAATAATCGTTGTGCAGCACAAAACCTGCCACCGTATCCATGGCGTTCTTTCCGCTGACGTAACTCGCTTTTTTCTCCATGACGATCGCTAATTCCACTTCCCAATCCACTTTCGTTGCATTTTTCGGGATCACCAGCGGATCATTCGGTCCCGCCAGCGCCGTTGTCGACTTGAAAAAAATCACCGGCTCTCTCGGAATCTCCATTCCGCTTTCTTCCGCGTGGTCTCGGAAATTGAGACCGATACACACAATCTTGCTCGGCCGGCAAATCGGCGGCCCCAATCGCACGGATTCGCGAACACGCAGCGAGGAAGCGCCTTGCCTTGCCAGCCAGTTCCGAAGTCTTGCAATTCCGCCGCCCGCGAAAAACGCCTCGTCGTAGTCCGAACCAAATCCGGAAACATCCAGCCGTGTTCCATCTTCAAGCAACACGCCCGGCTTTTCCCGCCCACTCTCGCCGAATCGAATCAGTTTCATTTCGAGGGCTCCTAGGAGTGCAGGAAAGTCTACCAACGACACGGCAGCGGACGCCATGTTTTAGGAAGTCGCGGAGGGGACTACGCAACGAAGTGGCAGTGAGACATAATATTAATCCTTTAGCCCTCATCGGGACTCCGTCCTGGCCTCCAATGGAGGCTCCCGCTATTGGAGTCGCGATCGTATGGGTGCGCCGCCAGGCCGATCGCGCCCGCGGATCGCAAAAGGAGCCATCGTAGAACTTGGTCGTCCGGATGCTTCTCAGCTCAGGGAGGCGGCCGTCGCGGAAAACATGAGTTCTCGCGGGATACGCGTGGCGACAGAGCACCCATGGAAAGTGGGGTCTCGCGTTCTGTTGAGTTCTCCCGAGCTTGGCAGCCATGCCGAAGCGCGGGTCGTATATTGTCAGCGGGTGGAAAAAGAGAAGTATGCTGTCGGTCTAGAACTTTTGTCGCCAGAGAAAGAGTGGACCAAACCGCTTTAGCTGGCGGAAAGAAGGATGCCGGAAGTTTATATGCAGAGGCTTACGGAGCTTGCGATTCTGTCTCGCGTTCCCCGCGGGCATCCTGATTTCCCCGCGACGCCATACCTACTAAGCCTTGCTCATGCGTGCGGCTGCCGCCGCATTGCGGGCATATCCACAAACGATAGTCCCTCTTGTCCCGATCGATTTCAGCAAGGTACATAGGCATCCCGTCGTCGAGACACCTGATTGCGGGAATCACTTCCAGATCATTCCTGGTTCCGTTATGGCTCGGCAAGAAGTACCCACGAGAGATGTTGTAGTGGACGAGGCAATCAGGCTCCGAACAGGCATGCGTTGCCGTTTGCCCGGTACTTTCATCGCCATTCGAAAAACCCTGCTTCCTCATCTCCTCGTGGTGTTCGTAACAAAGTGCGCGAAGTGCTTCGCTTGGCTGGCTTGCAGGCATACAACCTCCTTGACGACACACTTCAACGGCGGAAGTCGCGGCTGCGGAACACGCTGGTTCCATTAAATTTCGAAATCCCTACCCCAGTACGTGTTTTCATACGCCTGTCCCGTTTCGGTGTCAAGAGTCTATTCCGTGAAAAGAATGCAAAAGACAGATAGTGCAATATTATTGTGGCGAATACGTATTCATTTTGTTCATGAGAGCCCGATCGATGCGCGGTGATCCCATGGTTGCGCTGCGGTACGAATAAATCATGCCGCCTTCGGCGTCACAAGCGAACCATGAAAACAGCCGTAACATGTCCGTTGAAAGTAAAGGGGTTATGGCTGTTTTCTAAGGAATAGGGGTGTACAGACCTGATCGTGGCAACCAGGACAGGCTGCCAGAAGCGAACTGCCTACTTGGCTTTCAGGAGTTCGACGCGGGCAGTGGCGAAGGGCATGACGGCCTCCAGCAGCACTGGCGTGCGTGCGGCGTTATTCGCTAGATACAGCGTGAAAGAGGCGTCTTTCGTCTCCACGCCATTGTCGAACACGCGAATACCGATCTTTGATACGGAGTAGTCTCCGGCCGGGACGTTAACCTTTTCGGAGGTGGCTCCGAGTTTGGCGCGAACGTCATACAACTTGTGTCCATCGTAGACGGGGCAACGCACTTCGGGCGTCTTTGCCCAGTCCACGTTTCGCAAGTATTGCATCAAGCCGAGCGGATCGCGCGTCCCTGGCAACACGCGTGCTTGCGCCGCGTCCGGTGAAGCAGGCTCCTTGCCCGTGGCGGTCATGCGCTGGATGGACTCCACCTTCTGCCCGCGCTCCTTCAGGCGCATTTCATATTGCAGGCTCGCCATGGTCGCCGCGTCACTATAGGAATCAAACTGATCGTCGAGTTCAAATACCATGCGCAACGGACTCTGCGTGTGAGCAAAGGCCTGCAAATGCCAGACGCTCTTTCCGAGAAAAGTGCCGCGCCCGGCAACCTGGAGTTTCAAACTTGCCACGTTCTCGAGATTGGAGACGTTAGCGGTATATTCCAGAACCTCGCCGGCGCGCAGAAGCAACGCCGTGTCAACGGGAGCGGCGACTTTCTTTGAAACTGCTGGCGGGTGGGGCTTCGCTGCCGCCGTACTCGCGGGTTTCGTCGGAGGGGGCGCGTCACGAAAGCCCGTCGGCTCAGGCGACACGCCCTCAGGGATGGGCCGAGCCTCGCGCGCGCGCAGATAGTAGAAGGCGCCTATGGCGCAGCCCAGCATGGCCAGTACTGCAATGCCGACTGTGGTGGTCCTGACACTCATGCTTTTTGTGTGACGCTCACTTGATTCACCAGTTTTCCCAGCGCGCTTCCGTCGTACAATATCTTCCGGTGCGCGGAATCATCCGGTTCGCATTGCCGGCTCGCCGCAAACTACGAGCGTATCAAAACACAGGCCAGCCGTCTTTCCCGGGGTCGCGTCATAAGTTGAAACAGCAGCAGGAGGATTCCTGAATGCGCTACCTCGTCACGGGCGGCGCCGGCTTCATCGGCTCAAACACAGTGGACGAACTCGTCCGGCGCGGCCATAGCGTCGTTGTGCTCGATGACCTTTCTTCCGGCAAGGAAGACAACCTGGCGGAAGTCCGCAACAAAATTACTTTCATCAAGGGCAGCATCACGGACATTGAAGTGGTGCGGAAAGCCATGCATGAGGCGGAGTACGTGCTGCACCTCGGGGCCCGAACATCCGTGCCGCGCTCGGTGAAGGACCCCATCGAAACGAACAAGATCAACATCGACGGCACACTGAACGTCCTGGTGGCGGCGAAAGAACTGAAGGTCAAACGCGTAGTGTTCGCGGCTTCGTCTTCCGCTTACGGGGAAACACCCACTCTCCCCAAAGTTGAGACGATGCAGCCGCAGCCCATTTCGCCATACGGCGTCACGAAGTTTGTCGGCGAGCTTTACGGGCAAACGTTCGGGCGGTGTTACGGGCTGGAAAACGTGGCGCTGCGTTATTTCAATATTTTTGGGCCGCGGCAGGACCCCAGCTCGCCGTATTCCGGCGTGCTTGCGAAGTTCTGTGCGGCGTTTCTGGAAGACACGCAGCCGGTTGTTTTTGGGGATGGCGAACAGACGCGGGACTTTACGTACGTCGAGAACGCGGTCCAGGCGAATCTGCTCGCTTGCGAAGCACCGAATGTTTCCGGAAAAGTCTTCAATGTCGGCGTTAGGGGGCGCGTCTCCCTCAACGAAGTTCTGCGCGAGCTTGGAAGAATCACCGGCAAGACGCTCGAAGCGAAGTACGAACCTCCGCGCGAGGGAGATATTCGTGACTCCCAGGCGGATATTTCGCAGGCCAGGGAATTTCTTGGCTATCAGCCGCAGGTATCGTTCGAGGAGGGATTGGCGCGGACGTTCGAATGGTACCGGGAGACGCAAACGAAAGCGGCGGTGAAGACGGAGAAGTGAGTGGCGGTTCGCGAGGCGCCCGCAACGGCGGACGCCCCTACTATCGGAAACCATCAAGATTCAATAGTTCAGGGCTGAGTGGTTTTGCCGTAGTTGAGCGGGTCACCGGGTTTCGGAGTGTCGTAGTTGTTCCAGAACCAGAGCGGCTCCATCTTTTTTTGCTCGGGCCACACCTGGTTCAGCGTATCTCCTTCGAACAACTCGCCGTTTTTCATAACCCAGTGAATGGTGTTGGTGTTGTGGATATCGTCGATCGGATTCTTGTCCATAATTACGAGGTCCGCCAGCTTGCCAGGCTCAATCGAGCCGAGATCCGCGGGCCTACCGACAATTTTTGAACCGTTGACGGTGGCGCAGCGGATGACTTCGAGCGGGGTCATGCCGCCGCTCGCAAGCATCCACATCTCCCAGTGATAGGCAATTCCCTGCATCTCGCCGTGGCTGCCAACACCGACAAGGCCACCGGCACGCTCAAGCTTGGCCATCTGGGCTGCAAGTTTCGGAAATTCATACTCGTCCTTGCGGAACCATCCTTGCCGGCGCTTGGTTCTCTGGTCGAGGACGCGGTGGGGAACGAAGTGATTCAACTTGGCGTTGTCGTGGACTTCGCTATTCTCAAACCAGTAGTCCTCACCGAACGGGCCGCCATAGTTGACGATGAGCGTGGGAGTTTCGGCGATCCCCGATTTCGCAAACATCTCGATCACGTCCTTGTACAACGGGGTGATGGGCAGGGTGTGTTCGTTGCCGTGGAAGCCGTCGATGACGTGTGTCAAGTTGAGCTTCAGATCGAGCGCACCTTCAGTGGTGGGCATCATCTCCAGTTCTTTGGAAGCCTGCACCATGTACTGACGCTGCTTGCGATTGCCGACCACGTAACTCTTGATGTTGTGCGTGCCGTAATATTTCCGGTACTTGGTCAGCACGCCCTTCACTTCTTCGGCGGACTGGAAGTTGTTGTCGGAAAAAACGCCGGGCCCAGTAGAGAAGGCGCGCAACCCGAGGATGTCACCTGCGTCCACCAGGTCCTGGTAGGCAAACATGTCGTTTGTGCCGGTCTGCACGTCCAGGCCGGCGGTAACACCATAAGCAAGATTGGCGAGGAACGACCAGTTTTGCGTGTCCAGGATGCCGCGACGGATTTCGGTCCAGTGCGCGTGTGTGTCGATGAAGCCCGGCACGATCGTTTTGCCGCTGACATCGAAGACTCTGGCGCCCGCCGACGCACTGCCCTTCGCGCCCACGCTCTTGATGCGGTTGTTCTCGACGACGATGTCGGCGTTCTTTAGAACTTCATCGCCCTTCATCGTCACCACGGTGGCGCCACGGAGGACGATCGTGCCTTTTGGGGTTTTCCGCGGGACTTCCAGATCGACGGCGATTTCCTGGACGTCCTTTTCCTGCTCTTTCAGCCTCTTCTCTTCCTTTTTCTCGTCCTTCTTTTGATCTTTCTTTTCGTCTTTCTTGGCGTCCGCTGTTTGTGATGCGGTGTCTTTCTTGTCGGCATCCTTCTTATCGGATTCCTTGGCGTCCGCGTCTTTCTTGTCGCCTTCTTTCTTTTCGTCCTTCGGAGGTTCGAAGGAGATGGCGCTCAGCGGTTCGCGAAAGAGGCTCGCGCCCACGGCCCAGGTGATGGTCTTGCCGCCGTCGGTCCATCCGAAATAATCCGCGCCGATGTCGGTCAGCCGCTTTGCCGGAACGGCGGGAGTGGCCACGTTGACCGTTGGCGGTTCCCCGCCCACGACCGGCATGGCGATGACATAGAGTTGATTCATCACATGCGCGAGTACCCATTGGCCATCCGGGCTCGGCACGATGTCATCCGCGGGAACCGGCTCCTCGAAAAAGTAAAGTCCCTGTCCTTTGACCACGAGGTGCGTGCGGCGGTCCGTGCCGTCGTAACGCAAGGAGACGAGGCCCTGCGGCGTGTAAACGTAGATGCGGTCCTTGTCGTTGGTGAAATGCGGCCCGCCGGCTCCGCGCGCGGGCAAGATCAGGTTGGCATCGCCGCCGTCGGTGGGGATCCAGATGAGGTCGGCGTTGCCCATCTGCCCACCGTCGAAGGTGCTGTTTTCACGGTCGTAAGCATTGCCGCGCAGCAGAACAATCTTGGTGCCGTCGGGCGACCACGCCGGATTGCTGTATACCGCAAGAGACTTCGATAATTGTACGGGCGTTCCGCCCGCTGCAGGAATTTTCCAGAGCTGCCCCCCATCGCTGGACCAGGTCACGTAAGCGATGGACTTCCCATCGGGGGACCAAGCGGGCTGAAATTCGCGGGCGTTTCCGGTGGTGAGCCGCTGGGCCTTGCCGCCGGGCAAGTCCATGGTGAAGAGGTGCGTCATGGCGGAGAAAACCAGCTTTTTCCCGTCGGGTGATTCCGCCGGATCCATGATCAGCCGCACCTTCACGGGCCCTTGTTCAACCGTCTGCGGAAAATCCAGCTTGGGCCCCAATTCCTGCGAGACCTGGGCCGTGAAGGGAATTAGTTTTTCATTTCCGGTGGCAAGATGGAGACGTTTGATTTTGCCATCCTGGTTGTAGACGATCTCCTTGCCGCCGGGAAGAAACGCGTAGCCGGGAAAAACGTCGCGAGTGAAGAGCGATTCCTGATCGTCGCGGGTGACCGGATATTTCACCCAACGGTCCTCGCCGCTTTCGAGATTGCGCAAGCGCAGGCCAGACTCCGTCTCGTAACGCGTGACGTAAAGAACCTGCTTGCCGTCCGGCGAGAGCACTGGACGAAACGCGCTCTTGATCTGGTGAATAAGGTCGTCTTCGTCGCCAGTTTTGCGGTCGCGCCGGGCGATGTGCCAAGTGGGAAGCTGCTGGTTGTAATACAGCGAGCCGAGCTTCGCCGCATAGTAAAGATACTTTCCGTCCGCGGAAGCCACCACACCCATAGCATTCGGGCGCCTGTTCCTTTCCAAGGTCGGAGTGGGCTTGGATTTGGTGATTTGCACGCCCGTGCCGCCGTCCACGTGGTACATCCAAATTTCGCTGGAGCCGATGCCGAATTGGGCTTTTGAAACAAAAATGTATTTGCTGTCGGGGGCCCAACTCGGAGAAGTGAACTCGTTATTGGGATCTTTCGAGACTTGCTTCACGGCAGAGCCGTCCGGATGCATGATCCAGATGTTCTCGCTGCCTTCTCGGTCGGAGAGGAAGGCGATCCACTGGCCATCCGGAGAGAATTTCGGCTGGCTGTCGAATGACATGCCGCCATCGATCAGTTTGGCCTGGCCCCCTTCGATGGGGAGCGTATAAATGTCGCCGACCAGTTCGAAGACAATGGTCTTGCCGTCGGGCGAGACGTCCAGCGAAAGCCACGTGCCTTCATCGGTGGTGAATTCGACCTTGCGGTCGGACTTCAGCGGCAGGCCTTTTTTCTCGTCCTTTTTCTCGTCTTTCTTTTCGTCCTTTTTTTCTTCTTTCTTGTCCTTTTCCTGATCAGCAGCGCCCTGCCGTCTTGCGCCCGCGTGCAACGCGGTTGCGCCGCCAAAAATAGCACAGAAGACCATTGCCAACACAATGAACCACGCAGTCAGACCGCGCAGACTGGGCTGCTTCACATTCATGATCGATTTCCTCCCTACCGTCTTAGGAGAGTCTTGACCCGAGAATCATGGTCGGCGACCGACTGGTTGCCGGGAAGCCGATAGACACACCCTTCTGCGTCCCTTAGACGCAAGACGCTCGGAAGCGTCTCGGCCGCACAACATTCTGAGCGCTTACTACGGTTCCGACTCGTCTTCGCCGCCCCGCCCATCGCGCGGTTGTGGCGGCGCAGGGACGAGGTGTGGGATACCGGCGTCATTCATCTTCTTGTTCAAAGCAGGCAGATCTTCCTCTGCGATTTTCTTGACTTGCGCCGAAGCCTCATTGACCAAAGGAGTCAGCTCTGCGAGTTTTTCTTTTTGATGTGCGCTTGGCGCGGCCGTAAACCCATCGAGGTCATCCAAAAGGTTCTGCACTTGATTCGGGAGTGGGTCGGGCTTCCATTCGAACGGAGGCCCCGCGTTCCCCAGTCCTTGCCGTTCACGAATGAACTTCTCCGCTGCGGCATCCACCTTTTTCTGCAGCTCATCGGCGGCTTTGACGATACCGTCAGGGATCTTTGTCGTGTCAGGTTTTCCCGCATCTTTCTTCCACTGCTCCCGTGCGGCCTTCAGCGCCGTCTGGATGCCTTCGATTGTTTTGCGATCCTTATCCGTGGTCTTGGCCAAGGGATAGAGTTGATCGATCAGTTCGCGGCGGGCGAAGCGGTCCGCTGCCGAAATGACGATTCGCGTGTCTTCCTCGACCATGATTTTCTGCGAGGCTTCCTTGTCTGCGGTCTTGATCTTGATGGTGTACTCTCCGGGCTCGACCAGCGGCCCGCGCGGCCCGAATCCAAATCCCGCAGCGAGGGCTTCGAGTTGTTCGGGTGTAGGCTCCGCCGGAGCATTCGAACGCAAATCCCAGTTGGTGCGGTTGACGCCCGCCGCACCCGGCCCGTCCATCTCGCGAAGAACTTTCCCGTCTTTATCGAGCACGGTGATTCTAACTTTGCCTTCCTTTTTTTCCGCAGCGTCCCCCTTGGCGTCGGCCTTTGGCTTCTCTTCGGCCACGTCTTTCTTGTCTTTGTCTCCTTTATCTTTCTTCGGGGCTTCAGGCGGTACAGTTTCCTTGAGGTAGTAGCTTAGAATCGCGCCATACGGAGGATGTTTTGCGGTGAACATTTTGTGACCGGCGCTCCAACGGCGGTTGCGCAGGTGCCAGGTTATCGCCGGCCGTGGAGCAAAGAATGTTAGAGGTGACGCCGCCACGTTCGCATCCATCTTCTCGATCGCCGTCAAATCGTCAAGAATCCAGATGGAGCGCCCATGCGTCGCCAGCACCAGGTCGTTTTCGCGAGCCTGGATCTCGATGTCGTCGACGGGAACGGTGGGGAAGTTATTTTTCAGCGCGGTCCAGTTTGCTCCGCGATCCCACGATACCCACAACCCAAACTCGGTTCCCGCGAACAAGAGGTTGGTGTTCCGAGGATGCTCGCGCACCACGTGGACGCTTCCCGCTGAATCTGGAATGCCATTGCGGATGGCTTTCCAGTTCTCGCCGTAGTCGTTTGTGGCGAAAATATATACGTTGTTATCGCCGCCGCGATGGCCGTCGAACGCGAGAAACGCTGCGCCGTCGCTGGTCTTCGAGGCCACTACGCGGCTCACGTACGTTCCCTTCGGCACACCGGGCGCCTTCGATGCCGCGTTTTTCCAGGTCTTGCCGCCATCGCGAGTTACTTGCACATTGCCGTCGTCGGTGCCGACCCACAGCACATTGGGCGTCAGCGGCGATTCGCTCAGCGTTGTGATGGTGGGATATTCCTGGACGCCGTCGTGTCGCGAGAGGGTGTTCTTGTCCGGTGTCTTCCCGAAGATTTGCAGCTTGTTGCGGTCGACCCCGGTCGTTAAATCTCCGCCGAGCCGAGTCCAGTTATCTCCGCGGTCCGCCGACTTGAACAGATAATTTCCGCCGTAGTAGACGGTGGTGTGTTCGTGAACCGAAACGGCGACGGGCGAATTCCACTGGAAGCGGTAGTGCGGCTCTCCGGCTTTCGCTTCCGGCCGGATCGAACGCTGCTGGCCAGTGCGCATGTCGCGGCGATCGATGTAGCCATCCTGGGATTCCGTGTAGACCATCCAAGGTTCGACATTGTCGATTGCGGCGTAAAAGCCGTCGCCGCCGTGAATCACCTGCCAGTCATCATTCACGATGCCGTCGCGCGTGAGCGTCTGGCTTGGCCCGCACCAGCTTCCGTTGTCCTGCAAGCCGCCGCAGATGTGGTACGGCTTTTCGTTGTCGAGCGCTACTTCGTAAAACTGCCCGATGGCGATGGTGTTGACGAAGTCCCAGGTCCTTCCGGCATCGTAGCTCCAGTGAATCCCGCCATCGGATCCGGCGAGCATATGATTCGAATCCGCCGGATCGATCCACATCGCGTGATGGTCCCCGTGGATTCCCCGTACGCGCTGCGTTGAAAATGTCTTTCCGCCATCTTCGGAATAAAACATCTGCGCGCCAAGCTCCCAGATGCGGAGAT
>WNFT01002479.1_pt1 | contig 15848 bp, 13 predicted proteins | sample 5400191 | NCBI WGS metagenome assembly WNFT01 (sample SAMN13153359, study PRJNA577476) | soil metagenome | isolation source: 80 cm saprolite under Madrone tree | place: USA:California | collected 2016-06-14 | reverse complement strand
GGCGACCTTGTCGTCGTCAGGCGCGTGCTCGGCCTGGCGGTCCCACGGAAAGCGCTCGTGCAGGCGGCGAAACAGTGCAGGCTGCCGCCGCTCGATCTCGTCGTGCGCCGTCACCAGGCTCACGAAGCGGCTCACGCCGCCTTCGGGAGCCGGATTCAGGCAGAGCAGCCCGACGAGCTCCGGCGGCTCCGCCAGCCACGGCGCGTCAGTGTGGAACTGGAGATCGAGATTCGTGACTGACCGCCTTACCCCGTAGGTCAGCGACTTCCCCGTGTCTCGGACATCGTAGAGCATGGCGCCGTCCCACTTCTGAGCCACGAGGCGTCCCAGGAGCGAACCGAGGATCCAACCCACCGCCCTGTTCTCCTCGGCGGAGAAGCGCTCGACGGGAACGCGGTCGAGCACGGCCAGCCCTATCCCATCGCGAAGCTGACGGCCGACCGCCGCCATGACCTCGCGGCACTGCGTCAGCGCGAACTGGTCGGGAGACAGGAGGATCGTCGGCAGCGGCTCGCGCCTGAGCCTCTGCACGACGGCCTCGATCTCGTCCACGGCGCCCGCGGGCAGCGGCACGAGCCAATCCGACGGGGAGAGACTGTCCCGGGTCCACGCGCGACGGTCGGACGTCCTGGCCGGCGACACTCTGGAGATCCCTTGCGCCCCTAGGCGGGGGCCGCCCCTTGCGTATTGACGTAGACCGCGTACAACGACTGGCTCGCCACCATGAACAGGCGGTTGCGCTTGGGGCCGCCGAACGCGATGTTGGCGCAGACCTCGGGCAGCCGGATCCTCCCGATGAGCTTGCCCTCGGGCGTCCAGACCGTCACCCCGCTGTAACCGAGGCCGCGCCCGCCGGGATTGCCGTTGCTCGAGACCCAGAGATTGCCATCCACGTCGCAGCGGGCCCCATCCGGCCCGCACTTGACGCCGTCGATCATGAAATCGCTGAACACCTTGCGGTTGGAGACCTTGTTGTCGCTCCCGACGTCGAACGCGTGCATGTCCCGCTGGCCACCCGCATGGGAGTCGCCCGGGCCTCGCCCCGTGCTGATCACGTAGAGCTTCTTGTAGTCGGGCGAGAAGACCAACCCGTTCGGATTGGGGATCTGGTCCTGGCCGATCGCCATGTCGATCTTCCCGCTGGGGTCGACGCGGTACACGTTGTTCGGCAGCTCACGCTTCAGATAGCCGATCTCCGGAGGCTGGCCGAGGCGAGGCTTGAGCCTGCCCGCGGGATTGCCCGGTCCTCCGGCGGCGTCGGGCGTTCCTTCGTAGAGCTGACCGCCGTAGGGAGGATCGGTGAACCAGTAGCTGCCGTCCGGATGCGCGACGATGTCGTTGGGCGAGTTGAGCCGCTTGCCGTTGTAGGAGTCCGCGATGATCGTCACCGAGCCGTCGTGCTCGTAGCGGACGACGCGCCGGGTCAGGTGCTCGCAAGAGAGCTGGCGCCCCTGGAAATCGAACGTATTGCCGTTGCTGTTGTTCGACGGGCTGCGGAAGACGCTCACCCGGCCGTCGTCCTCCGACCAGCGCAGCTGGCGGTTGTTCGGGATGTCGCTCCAGACGAGATAGCGCCCCTGACCGCTCCAGGCCGGCCCCTCCCCCCACAGCGCCCCCGTCCACAGGCGGAGGATCGGGGTGTTGCCCTGCCGGAGGCCGTTGAAGATTGGATCGACGGTGATGACGTCGGGATCGACGTAGGTCGTCGGCGGCGCGTTGGGGCCGAAGTCGCGCGGTGGCGTCGTGACCGTGCTCAGCGGATTGGCGGGTCCCGGCGGAGGCGCCTGGGCCATGGCGAAGCCGGGCACGAACGCCGCCACGCCGCCGACCGCGCCCATCGCCGTGAGGAGCTTCCGCCGTGACAGCAGGTCGTGCGCCATGAATCCACTCTCCTTTGAGGTGCTCGCGAGAACCAGGCCGCGTGACGACGGCGCGGCAACGGTACCAGACGACCGGTGAAACCGTCAATTCGCGTGTGACCGCGTTCACGAGGTCCACCCTCCAGGGGCCTTGACAAGGAGAAATCCCGGGTCGAGAATCCGGCCACCCTCTGACCATTTCCCTCAGGAGGACATCATGAAGCGGCAGGCACTCACCGGCGCGGTCCTGGCGGCTCTTCTCCTCCTCACCTCTCTCCCGGCTCTCGCCCAAAGCCCGGCTGGCATGAAGCTCTACGTCTTCACCTCGGGCTCGCTCGGGGGTTTCCCGAAAGGGGCGCTGCAGATCGGCGGCCAGGGCAACATCGATTGGGCGCCCGTCTCCTTCTACGTGATCAGGCACCCTAAGGGCAACGTGATGTTCGACACGGGCAACAATGACAAGACGATCACCGACCCCGACGGATGGTGGGGCCCGCTGGCCAAGGGCTTCGGGCTCAAGATGACGGCGAATGACGCCATGGCGGCCCAGCTCGCGAAGATCGGGCTCAAGACGTCGGACATCAAGTACGTCGCCGTCGGTCACATGCACCTCGACCACGGCGGCAATGTCTCGCAGTTCCCGAACGCGACCCTGATCGTGCAGAACGACGAGATGAAGGCGGCGTGGTGGCCCGACACCGGCTACTCGGTCTACTACATCCCGGGGGACTTCGCCGACACCAAGAAGTACAACATGATCCGGCTTGACGGCGATCTCGACCTCTTCGGGGACAAGAGCATCGAATTCCGCCGCGCGCCGGGGCACACGCCGGGCAGCCAGTTCGCGATCGTGCGGCTGCCGAAGACCGGAACGGTCATCCTGACCAGCGACGTGGTGTACCTGAAGGAAAGTCTCGAGAAGAACCTGATTCCGCCCATCCCGGGCACGTGGAGCCCGGGCGCCATGTACGACAGCTACCAGAAGCTCCGGCTCGTCCGCGACGGCGAGGGCGCGAGCATCTTCTACGGTCACGACCCCGACGTCTTCAAGGCGACGAAACAGGCGCCGGCCTTCTACGAGTAGCCGACAGCCGCGCATTCGGTTCCTGGACCTCACGCCAGCCCGGAGCAGAGCATCGTTCCGGGCTGGCCGCGTCTCAGGCCGCTCCCGATGAGTCAATCTCTCCGACCCGTACAGACCGACGGCCCCATCGTCTCCATCGAGGGCGTCTCCAAGCTCTATGGCAGCGTTGCCGCCGTCAGCGACGTCACGCTCGAGGTGCGGCGCGGCGAGGTGCTCGGCCTGCTGGGGCCCAACGGCTCGGGGAAGACGACGCTCTTGCGCATGCTCACCGGCTATCTCTCCCCGACCACAGGCCGCCTGTCCGTGGACGGGCACGACACCGAGCGCGATCGAATGGCCGCGCGCCGCCTCATCGGATACGTCCCTGAGTCCCTGCCGCTGTACTCCCACATGCGCGTCCGGGAGTTCCTGCGGTTCATGGCGCGACTCCGGGGCCTCGACTCGGCCGCCTCGAACGCGGCCGTCGCCGAGGTCGCGGAACAGGTGGGGCTCGGGGATCGCCTCGCGGCTCCGATTCGCACGCTGTCCCGCGGCTACCGCCAGCGCGTGGCCATCGGGCAGGCGCTCGTGCACAGGCCCGACATCCTGGTCCTCGACGAGCCGACCAATGGCCTCGATCCGCGCCAGATCATCGAGACACGCAATTTCATCCGGGGACTGGCGGGCCGGCGGACGGTGATCATGAGCTCGCACATCCTGGGCGAGGTCGAGAAGGTCGCCGATCGTGTCGCCATCCTGCTGCAGGGGCGGCTCCTGAGCGTGAACTCCCTGGCGGACACGCCAGATCTCGAAGCGCTGTTCCTGTCGCTGACATGAGCGCGCTCGGGGTCCTGCTCCGCAAGGAACTGCACGCGACCTTCACCTCGCCCATCGCTTACGCGGTGGCGGCCGTGTTCCTCCTCGTGACGGGCTATACCTTCAGCCTGACGCTCTTCTTCACGAAGGTCGCCAACCTGACGTACATCTTCCACCAGATGTACGTCCTGCTCATCCTCCTTGTCCCCGTGCTGACCATGCGGGCCTTCGCGGAGGAGCGCCGGGCGGACACGCTCGAGCTCTTGCTGACCGCGCCCGTGAGCGAGGTGTGGATCGTCCTCGCCAAGTTCCTGGCGGCTCTCGTGCTGGTCACGTGCCTGCTCGTGGCCTCCGGCGCCTACGCCGTCGTGCTGGGCCTCTATGGTCAGCCGGACTGGGCGCCGATCTACGGCGGCTATCTCGCCCTGTTCCTCCTGTCGTGCCTGCTGGTCGCCATCGGCACGCTGGCCTCGAGCCTCACCGAGAACCAGGTTGTCGCCGCCACCTGCTCGCTCGGCGCCTGCCTCATGCTCTGGTTCGCCGATTCGGCGTCCTACATGGTCCCCGCGCCCCTGGACGCCCTGGTCATCAACCTCTCGTTGATCGGCCACTTCACGACGTTCGTCAGCGGGTCGCTGTTCCTGTCCGACGCCGGCTACTACCTCACCCTGTCGCTACTGGCCCTGTTCCTCACCACGCGTGTCGTGACCGACCGGTGAATCCGGGCGATTCGGGCAACCTCGCGTGGTTCGCCGTGGTCATGGCGGCGCTCCTGGTCCTCTTCGCGGCGGGAGTGCAGATTCCCGTGGCGCGCGCCGGCTGGCGCCGGCTGCTGTCGCGCGCGGGCGTGGTCGTGGCCGCCGCCGCGCTCGTGCTCGCGGCCAACATCGCGCTCTACCGCCACGACGTGCATTTCGACGTGACGCGCTCCCATGCCTTCACGCCGTCGGCCGAAGCCCAGCGGGTGATCCAGGGCCTCCACACCGACGTGGAGCTGACGTACTTCTACCAGAAGCAGAATCCGGCCGGGCGCGCCGCCAAGCGCATGGTGGAGCTGATGGGTCGTACGAGCCCGCGCCTGCACGTGCACACGGTGGATCCGGATCAACAGCCGGGCCTGGCCAGCCGCCTCGGCGTCCGCGTCTACAACGTGGCGGTGCTCGAGGCCGGCGGGCACAGCATCCAGGTGGTGAGCACCGAGGACCGCGACCTGGCCCTTGGCCTGCTCCGGCTGACCCGCGGCCAGGAGAAGACGATCTGCTTCGCGATGGGGCACAACGAGTACGACATCGACAATATGGAATACCACACGCACTTCGAAGGGGTCCACGCCCACAGCCACGGCGCCGAGGGCATCGGCGTCGTGCTCATGGAGCAGCACGGCGTGGGCCGACTGCGGCGCGCGCTCGAGAGCCTCGGGTTCACGACGAAGAAGGTGACGCCCGCCACCGCCGGGCGCGTGCCCGCCGAGTGCGCGGCGCTCGTGGAGGCCAACCCCCGCACCAGGTATTCGCCCCTCGAGAGCCGGGCGCTCGAGGATTACCTGGAGAGCGGAGGCGCGGCGCTTCTCATGTACGACATCGATTTCCCGGTCGAGCCGAGCCTGGCCGCCGTGCTCGCGAAGGCCGGGATCCGGCTCGGCGAGGGCGTGGTCACCGACCCGCTCGATCACTACTTCACGGACGAGCAGATGGTGGCCGTCACGCGCTACGCCTCGCATCCGGTCACGCGCGGCCTCGCGCTGACCTTCTTTCCCGGCGCGCGGCCGCTCGAAGTTCTACAGGCGCCCGGCATTACCGTGTCGCCTCTTTTCTCCAGCAGCACCCAGAGCTACGTCCGCCCGGTCCGCGGCGGGACCAAGCCTCCGGCGGCTCCGGAGACGCGAGGGGCGCGGCCGCTGGCCATCGCTGCCGAGGGACGCTGGCCTGGCGGCATGGCGGCAAAGCCGTTCCGGTTGATCGTCATCGGCGACGGCGACTTCGCGAGCAATTCGTTCTTTCCCTACATGTCGAACAGCGACCTCGTGCTGGCGGGGCTCTCGTGGCTCATCGGCGAGGAGCGCGCGCCCACGATGAAGCCTCCCGTCGAGGTGCTACCCACGGTCGTCCTGACCAACCAGCAGGTTCGGGGCATCTTCCTCTTCTGCGTTCTCGTCCTGCCGGGGCTCGCCGTCGCCATCGGCGGGGTGGTGTGGTGGACGCGCCGGCGCTGAGGCGCCTGGCGTGGCCGGGCGCCGCGGTGCTGGCGGCCGGCGTGATCGTCGCGCTCGCCCTCTACGGCCACCGGCCCGATCCCAGCCTGGGACGCTTCGAAGCCGCCGGCATCATGCTCGCGGTCCAACCCGACACCGTGACGGAGGTCGTGGTCGCTCAAGCTGGTCGCCGCTGGCGCTTCGAACGCACGAGCGCCAAAGGCTGGGCGGCGCCGCCGGGTCCTCCGCCCGGAGAGAGCGTGAGCGCCCACCTCGACAGCGGTCTCCGCTTCCTCCACGTCTCGGCGCCCCAGCGGGTGCTTCAGCCGGAGGAAGTCGCGGGCACTCCGTCGTCGGAGTTCGGTCTCGCGCCGCCGCGCTTCTCGGTGTCCGTGCGCTCACCCGCCGCCGCGCCCTTTGATATCGAGTTCGGCGCGCTCAATGCGCAGGGGCTGGCCCAGTACGCGCGTGTAGCCGGCCACGCCGAAATCCTGCTCCTGCCGAACTTCGTCGGCGAGCAATGGGAAGCGGTCATGAACGCTCGATGAGGCTGGCCGCGGCGGCGATCGCTTTGGCAACGCTCGCCCTCCTGGGCCGGCCGTCTCAGGTCGACGCTCACACGACCAGCACGGGGCTCGCGACGCTCACCGTCTCGGGCTCGACCGTGAGCTACCGGCTGACGGTCCTTCCGGGCGAGCTACCCGCTGAGCCCGCCCGGCTGCTGGCTTCAGCGGCGGACGGCGACCCGGCCGCCGTGGAGCGCGTCGCCTCCGAGCTCCGCCGCAGGATCACCGTGCGATCCGGCGAGGTCTCGTGCCGGCCCGGCCGCGCGCAGATCCAGGGCTCGCGGCTCGGCGACGGCCGCGTCACCCTCGAGCTGACCCTCGAGTGCCCGGCGCCGCCGGCGCGGCTCAAGATTCGTGATGAATGGTTCGAGCTGTTCGGCGAACACTACCGGACCATCGCGCGGATCGAGGTTCCAGGTGCCGCGCGGGAAGCCGTCTTCCTGCCGGACGCGCCCGAGACCACCGTCGAGATCGGGCGGGAGCCGGCGCAGGGGTCGGCGTTCTTCAGACTTGGTATCGAGCACATCCTGACGGGCTACGATCACCTGCTCTTCTTGCTGGCGCTCTTGCTAAGGGGCGGCCGGCTCCTCTCCCTGCTCAAGATCATCACCGCCTTCACCGTCGCCCACAGCATCACGCTGGCGCTGGCGGTGCTCGGCGTCGTCACGATTCCCGGCCGCGTCATCGAGCCCGCGATCGCCGCATCCATCGTCTGGGTCGCTCTCGAGAATCTGCTGCGCCGCGACGCGCCGTCACAGCGCTGGCTGGTGAGCTTCGTGTTCGGCCTCGTGCACGGATTCGGCTTCGCGTCGGCCATCGAGCCGTTGGCGCTGCCGCCGGCGCGACTGGCGCTGGCGCTCCTCGGCTTCAACCTTGGCGTCGAGGCCGGCCAAGCGTTCGTGGTCATGCTGCTCTTGCCGTTGCTCCTGTGGATGCGTGGCAGATCCTGGGAGCCGCGCGTCGTGCGGGCGGCATCGATCGGCGTGGCTGCCATCGGCCTCGCGTGGCTCGTCCAGAGGGTGTTTTTCAGCCCGTGACAGGCGGTTCGATTACCCCTTGAGGCCGCTCACGCGCACGCCTTCGACGATGCGCCGGTTGGCGACCAGGAAGACGATGAGGAGCGGCAGGGCGCTCAGCGTGGCACCCGCCATGATGGGCCCGTAGGACTCGGAGCTGTAGGCGCTTCGGAGCAGGGCGAGCGCGACGGGCAGCGGGAACATGTCGGGCTTGTTCACCGCGATGAGCGGCCAGAGGAAATCGTTCCAGGCCGACCGGAAGGCGAAGATCGCCAGCGCGCCGAGCACGGGCTGGGACAGCGGCAAAACGATGCGCGTGAAGATGCGCCAGGGGCCGGCGCCGTCGATCCGCGCGGCGTCCTCGAGCTCGGCGGGCAGCGTCAGGAAGAACTGGCGGAGCAGGAAGACCCCGAACGCGAAGGTCGTCGCGGCCTCCGGGACTATGAGTCCCTGGTAGGTGCTGAGCCACCCGAGGCGCTCGGTCAGGATGTACTGAGGCACGAGGACGACGGCGTTCGGAATCATCAGGCTCCCGACGAAGAGCACGAAGATGACGTCGCGGCCGGGAAAGCGCATGCGCGCCAACGGGTACGCCGCCATGGCGGCGGTGAGGAGAACCAGGGCAACCGTGCCGAGCGAGACGATGGTGCTGTTCAGGAACGCGCGGCCGATCCGCGCGGTCCGTGAGCTGCTGAACAGGACCTCGACGTAGTGCGCGAGCGTCGCCGGCCACGGGATCCACTCCGGCGGAAGCCTGACGATGTTCTGGGTGAGCTTGAGCGAGGTCACGAAGACCCAGACGGCCGGCAGCAGCCAGAGAACCGCGCAGGCGACCATGAGCCCGGTCAACACCCCTCGGCGTGAGCGCATCAGGTCAGTACTGGGTGTGGCCGCGCAGCACCCTGAACTGGAGGAGCGAGAAGACGAGGATCACCGCGAAGAGGACCCACGCCATCGCGGAGGCCGAGCCGAACTGGAAGAAGTTCTGGAACGCCGTCTCGTAGAGATGCTGGACCACCGTGCGCGTGGCGTCGCCCGGACCGCCCTGGGTGAGGATGAATACCTGCCCGAAGATCTGGAAGGATCCGATGATGTGGGTGACGAAGACGAAGAGGAACACCGGGCGGAGCAGCGGCAGGGTGATGGCCCAGAAGCTCCGCCAACCGCCCGCGCCATCGAGGGCCGCCGCCTCGTAGAGCTCGCGAGGGATGTCCTGGAGGCCCGCAAGATAGATGACGAGGTAGTAGCCCGTCACCCACCAGACGGAGGTCAGGATGATGGCCCACATGGCGGTCGAGGGATCGGCGAGCCAGGAGCGAACCGGGATCCCGAGCGCCTTGAGGTAATAGTTCAGCGGCCCGACCACGGGATCGAGGAGCCAGAGCCACACGAGCCCCACCGTAACCACGGAGAGCGTGAACGGGAAAAAGAACGCGCTCCGGAGAAACGTCCGCAGCGAGGCGCCGCGGTTGAGCGCGACGGCGAGCGCCAGCGGGATAGCCAGGATGGGCAGCGTGCTGGCCACGGCATAGAACGCGGTGTTGAGCAGGCTGACGTGAAATCGCGTGTCGTCGAGTAGCCGCTCGTAGTTCGCGAACCCGACGAAGGCGTACTGCGCGCGACCGAGCCGGGCATTGGTGAAGGACAGCCGCAGCCCGTCGAGGAGCGGGTAGACCCGGAACGCCACGAACAGCGCAAGCCCCGGAGCCAGAAACAGATACGGCGTCAGCGCGCGCTGCCTCACGCCGCAGGCCTCGGAGCCGTCTAGTCGGGCAGGGCGTTGATCTGGCGGGCCAGGTCCTGCATGGCCGCGGCCGCCGGCTTCTGGGCGATGTAGACGTTCTCGATCACGGGGCGCGTGAGGTTCTCCGCGGCGACCCACTTCGGCGTCGGCTGCCCACCCTGCCAGTTCGGCGCCTGGGCGAGCAGGGTGCGCAGGACCGGGTCGCTCGTGATGCGCGGATCGGAGTGCGGCTTGCGCAGGGCCGAGACCTGGCCGGCCTTGAGCGTCCATTCGGCGACGTGATCGGACATCCACCGCATGTAGGCCCACGCCGCGTCGCGCTTGGCGGCGTCCGCCGTCTTGCGCTTGGGGAACGTGAACTGGTGCGGCATCGTCCATACGACCGGCTGCTTGAAGAGCCGCGGAACCGGGGCGACGGCGAAGTCCACCTTCGCCTCGCGGAGTCCGGTGAAGTTCCACGAGCCGGCTATCCACATGCCAAGCTTGCCCGCGATGAAGGCGTCACGGCAGTTGGCGTTCGCCGGCGGGGCGACCTTGTGCTGGCTCTGGATGGCGCCCCAGAACTCGGCGACCTCGATCGCCGCGGGCTCCGCCAGCGCCGAGCGCTTGAAATCGGGCGTGTAGACGTTCGCGCCGTTCTGCCAGAGGAGATTCTGAAAGCCCCACGTGTACTTGCCCGGGTTCACGGTGCCGATGGCGAAGCCGAACGTGTCGCCCTTGGTGATCTGCTTGGCCATGGCCAGCAGCTCGTCGCGGCTCGCGGGGACTTTGGGCTTACTATCGGCGCCGGCCTGGCCGCCATCTTTCATCACCTTGACGTTGAGGTAGAGGAGGTGCTGCGGGACGTCGAGGGGAATCGCGTAGCGCTTCCCCTGGTAGAGCCCTCCCTGCCACGTCGAGGGAAGATAGTCATCGCCGCGGAACCCCTTCCCCGTCGACGCTCCCTCGTCGATCGCCTCGAGCACGCCATCGTTGGCGAAATGCGAGACCTCGACCGTGTGGATCAGCGCGAGGTCCGGACCCTGCCCCGCGGGCACCGACACCTGGAGCTTGGCGTAGAGGTCGGCCCACGGGATGCGCTGCTGCTCGATGTGAATGCCCGTGTCCTTCGTGAACTGGTCGATCAGCTCGTCCATCACCTTGCCGTCCGCGCCGGTGAGCCCGTTCCAGTAGCTGATCGTCGGCTTGGCCTGGGCCGACGCGCGCCGCGCGAACACTGGCAGAGACGCCGCGGCTCCGGCTGCGGCCACGAGAAATCCACGACGGTCGATCGCGTGCCGGTCTCGGTCCATAGGGCCTCCAAGGTGACGGGTCAAAGCCGAGACGGACTATACCACCGAGCGGACCTGCGGGTGCTGCCGCCGTCTGCTAGACTTGCGGGGCCATGGCGCGGATCGGCATCGATCTCTCTCGCAGAATCGGCACCGTCGACCGGCGCATCTTCGGAAACTTCATCGAGCACCTCGGCCGCTGCATCTACGGCGGCGTCTTCGACGAAGGCTCGCCGCTCAGCGACGAGCACGGCTTCCGCAGGGACGTGCTCGAGGCTGTCCGCCCGCTCCGCGTGCCCGTCCTGCGCTGGCCCGGGGGCAACTTCGTCAGCGGCTATCACTGGCTCGACGGCGTGGGTCCCGTGGACGACCGCCCGCGCCGGAGCGAGCTCGCGTGGTACGCGGAGGAGTCGAACCGCTTCGGCACCAACGAGTTCATAAGGTACTGCCGCGCCATCGGCGCCGAGCCGTACATCTGCGTGAACATGGGCACCGGCACCATGGACGAGGCGCAGGCCTGGGTCGAGTACTGCAACGGCACCGGCAATACCTCGTGGGCGAACCTGCGCCGGAAGCACGGGCATCTCGAGCCTCATCGCGTGCGCTACTGGGGCCTCGGCAACGAGATGTACGGCGGCTGGCAGATCGGCAGCCTCAGCGCCCCGGACTACGTCAAGAAGGCACGCACCTTCGCGCTGGTCATGAAGCGCACGGATCCGACGATCGAGCTGATCGGCTGCGGCCACAACGGATGGAGCGACTGGGACGAGACGGTGCTGGAGGGCCTGGCGCCCGTCGTCGACTACCACAGCATTCACCTCTACACGGGCCAGGCCGATCACTACGCGAACGTCTTCCAGGCGCACCAGGCCGAGCGCGCGGTCCGCATTTGCGAAGCGCTCATCGAGCGTGTTCGCCTCACTCAGCGCATCTCGCACCCCATCCACATCGCCTTCGATGAATGGAACGTCTGGTACCGCACGCGGAGCCACGAGGACCGGGTTGGCGGCGTCGAGGAGCGTTACAACCTCTCGGACATGCTGGCGGTCGCGACCTACCTGAACGGCTTCATCCGCCATTGCCGCTCGGTCCGTCTCGCCAACTTCGCCCAGCTCGTCAACGCCATCGCGCCCATCTTCACGAGCAAGCAGGGGCTCTTTCTGCAGAGCATCTACCACCCGCTCCGCCTCTACGCCGAGCACACCCAGGAGACGGCGCTGGACGTCGCGATGGACGGACCTACCTACGACCTGCCGCCCGACCGGGAAAGCGAGGCGTGGGGCCGGGTCCACAACGTGTCCGACCTCGGCCCTTTCGCGCTGCTGGACGCCACGGCCACCTGCGATACCGCGGGCGGCGCCCTCACGCTCGCCGTCGTGAACCGCGATCGGGACAGGAGCCACGCGGCGACGATCGACCTCGGCGGGGCGAAGGTGAGCGGAGACATCCAGGTCTCGGAGGTGAGCGGGCCCGACATCGCCGCCATGAATTCGTTCGAGCACCCCGACGTGATCGGGGTCCGGGAGCGCCGGCTCGATCGGGGTGGCGCCAGGTTCGACCACGAGTTTCCGGCGCGCTCCCTCACTATCCTGAGAATGAAGGTCGGCTGACCGCTTACTTCGAGGGCTTGCCTTTCCTGATCTCGGCGATCTTGCGGTCGCGATCGGTCGCCAGTCGCTCCTGGTCGCGCCGCAGCTCCTCGTTCAGCTTGTCGACTTCCTCGTGGGTCCGGGCGGCGGCCATCGCGGCCTGGTGGAGGATCTCCCGCTCGGCGGACTTCGCCTGGTGGAACTGGCGCGCCTCGGCGATGGCGGCCTTTTGTTTTTCCGTCAGGGGGCGCTCCTCGACGCTCGCCTCCTTGTCCTTCTTACGAAGGCGCTCCATCGCCAGCTCGTACGCGCTCTTCGGTGCGTCGTCGCTCATGGGCCGTAGTGTAGCAGGGCCGCGGGCGGTCTAGGTGCGCGGAGTGATGACGAAGCGGAAACGGGCCTCGGGGCGGTCGTAGCGGGCGAAGGCGTCCTGGACCTCCTGGGCCGTGAAGCGCTCGTACTGGGCCGGGGCGTCAAGAAGGTCGTCGATGGCGAGGCCGCGGTAGTCGAGCGTCGAAAGCCTGGTCAGCCAGAAGTTCGGAGTCTTGAGCACCTCGTCGAGGATATTGGCGGTCTGCTTCTTGGCCACGGCAAGCTCGTCCGGCGTCGCCCCGTCCTTGGCGAAGTCCGCGTACATCTCTTCCACCGCCGTCGCCAGCGCCGGCGCCTTGGCCGGCTCGGTCGGGGCGATCGCCGCGAAGAGCCCGAACCCCGGATAGATCACGGCCGGCTCGGAGGACGCACCGATGCCGTAGACGAGCTGCCTGTCTTCGCGGAGCGTCTTCGTCATGCGTGTGGTGAGGATCCGCGCGGCCAGGTTGAGCAGCCGAGTGTCGCGCAGGTCGCGAAGGTCCGCACCGAAAAAGCCGGCAAGGACGGCGCCCTGCGGCGTGAGCACCTCGATCGACTCGCCCACGCTGATCGGCCCCTGGGGCCGGGCCATCGTCCGGAGATCCGCGAGCGTCTTGTCGCCGATGCGCGGCCGTGGAGCCAACGCGCCCAGGTACCGCGTGACGAGACGCGTCGCCGTGTCGCGATCGACGTCGCCGACCACAGCGACTTCGATGGGCGACTCGGTGATGAGGCGCTGGAGCCACGCCTGCGCGGCCGGGCGGCTAATCGCGCGGACCTGCTCGACGGTCAGCGACCGGGGCCGGACCTCGCCTCGCGGGTAGATGGCCGCGCGGCTCGTGTCGATCAGCACCTGCATCGGCTGGCTCTTCCGCTGACCGATCCGCTGCACCTCCGCCTCCTGCCACTGGTCAAGAGCGGGCTGCTCGATCACCGGATCGGTCAGCAGCAGATAGGCAAGCTGGAGCCCGCGCTCGAGCTCGGCGGCATCGCCGGACACGGTCAGGGTCACGGTGTCTCCCGTCGCCCCGCTCGACACCCGCACCTTGGCTCCCGTCATGAGGTCGCGGACCTGCGTGCTCGACAGCCGACTCGTGGCCGGGCGCTCCCAGGCGCGCAGCGCCGCCTCGGTGATCCCGCGGTTCGCCGCCGTCTCCTGGATCGCTCCCCCGGCCAGCGTGATCGTGATGGCAGCCTCGTTCTTGCGCTGATCCATCCACCGGTGGTGAGCCCGCACGCCGTTGTCGAGCCATGCCGACGTCACGCCACTGGCCGCGTGCTGCCGGCTTTCCACGACGGCGCCGCCCTTGGGCAGGACCGGCAGGAGCGTCATTGCCCGCGCCACCTCGACCGGCTTGCCCGGCCTGACGGCGACGGCCGACCGTCCGAGCGCCAGGAGGTCGGCTTCGCTCGGCACGTCATCGGTCGCGGGAAGCTCAGCGATGAACATCGCGCGACTTGGATCGAACGTGACGGCGAAGGCGTCCGAAACCTCACGGGCCGTAATGCCGGGCAGCAGGCGCTGGAGGAGCGTGAGCTTCTGGGCGGCGGACATCGGCCGCACCCCACGCGTCACGTCCCGGTTGAGGTCGCGCAGGACCTCGCGCGACGGGCGCGTCGCCTCGCGCCGCACCGCGTCCTCCGCATCCGCCAGGATCGCCACACGCGCGTCCTGTATCTCGCGATCGGTGAAGCCGTGGAGGCGGGCGCGCTGGAGCCCGATCCCGAGGTCCTTCAGCATGGCCCGCCACGTCCCCGGACGGCCCGAGGCTCCGGCGGTGATCATCCGCATCGTGCCGGGCCATTCCTCAACCGACGCGTCCGTCTCGAGGAAGGAGACGCGGCCCGCCGCGATCTCCGCGCTCATCCGGCGGTCGAAAGCCCAGATACCGATGCGCTCGACCAGCTCACGCCGCCTCTGGCCAACCGTGGTCACGGGACCTCGCGGCGGCTCGAGCCTCGCGATGGATACCTCGGCGCGAGTCAGCTCGGGGTCGGTCACGACAATGGCCCGCGACGTCGCGGTGGACTTGACCCCCACGTCACGGCGCGTCGGCGTCGCGGCGGTGCGGCCGCCGCTGAACTGCTGCGTGATGACTTCGGCGACCATGGCGGGATCCGTGTCGCCCACCACGATCACCGTCATGTTGCTCGGCACGTACCAGCGCGAGTAGTAGTCCTGAAAGTCCGGCCGCGTCACGGACTGGATCGTCTGTTCGATGCCGATGGGCAGCCGCCGGCCGAGCGTCGACTCCGGCGCGAGCCGCTCGTAGATCTGGTCCTGCACCCTCTGGCGGGCTCCCGCTCGAGCGCGCTTCTCCTCGAGGATGACCTGACGCTCGCTGTCGATCTCGGTCTGGTCGAGGCTCATGCGCAGGGCCACGTCCGACATGTACAGCAGCCCCTTGTCGACCATTTCGCGGCTCCCGCCGGGGAGCATCAGTGTGTAGGTGGTCTGATCGAAGCTCGTGAAAGCGTTCTGATCGCTTCCGAACGACATGCCGAGCGACTGGAAGAAGGGCACGACCGATCCGGGCGGGAAGTTGGCGGTCCCGTTGAATGCCATGTGCTCGAGGTAGTGGGCGAGTCCCCGCTGCGCCTCGGTCTCATTGAAAGAGCCCGACGAGACGTGGAGCCAAATGCCCACGCGCCCCTCTGGGTTCTTGTGCTGCCGGATGATGTAGGCGAGACCATTGGCCAGTCGGCCCGTCACGAGCGCAGGATCCGTCGGCAGCGGCTCGCCTGGAGGCGACGCCGCTCGCGAAGGAGCCAAGGTTACCAGCTGCAACGCCGCTGTCACCAGCAGGACCATGACCACTCGCATAGCGTCACCCCCTTCCAATCAAGCTACACGCCCAGGGTAAGAAGCCCGTGAGAAGAACATGAAGAGTGTCTCATGCCGTAGCCGGCCACGCATGGGGGCACGCTCCCACATACGTACATAGAAGAGGCCCCGGAGATGTGATCTCCGGGGCCTCGGTGGTTCGATGTCTCGACTGCTATTACTTCAGGATCGCCAGCGCGGCCTTCGCCTTGTCGGCGGCCACCGTCATGTTACCGGACTTGCACGCGGCCTCAGCTTCCTTCACCAGCGAGGCGGCCTTCGTCATGTCACCGCGAGGAGCCTGGGCCGCGGTGGTAGACCCGGCACCCGAGCGAGGAGCCTGGACATCCTGGTTGCCGCGGGGCGCCTGGATGTTCTGGTTGCCACGAGGAGCCTGGACATCCTGGTTACCGCGGGGCGCCTGCACGTCCTGGTTGCCACGGGGCGCCTGGACGTTCTGGTTGCCGCGAGGAGCCTGGACATCCTGGTTACCACGAGGAGCCTGCACGTCCTGGTTGCCACGGGGCGCCTGGACGTTCTGGTTGCCGCGAGGAGCCT
>WNFT01002477.1_pt1 | contig 15853 bp, 14 predicted proteins | sample 5400191 | NCBI WGS metagenome assembly WNFT01 (sample SAMN13153359, study PRJNA577476) | soil metagenome | isolation source: 80 cm saprolite under Madrone tree | place: USA:California | collected 2016-06-14 | reverse complement strand
TTACCTGGCGCAGGCGCGCTCCGGCATCATGTACACCGGTCCCGCCGACATCAAGGATCCGATCTACCTTACCGGCGGAATAGCCGATCAGATGGGCGCGATCATGCTGGCGTACGGTGTGACGATGGCGCTGGTGGCGCGCGAGCGCTACGGCGTTGGACAGGAGGTCAATGCGTCGCATCTCGGCTCGATGATCGCGCTGCAGGGGCTCAACGTCGCGAGCCGGACGTTCCTCGGCCACGAGTTCAAGCGCAACGCTCGCGAAGAATCATTCAACCCGTTGTGGAACCATTACAAGTGCGCCGATGAGAAATGGATCTGCCTCGGGATGATCCAGGACCGTTACTGGAAGGACTTCTGCAACGCCGTGGGAATCCAGGAACTGATCGACGACCCGCGCTTCAACAATATGCGGGCGCGGGGCAAGAACCGCCGCGAGTTGATTGAGATCCTCGATAAAGTATTTGCCACGAAGCCCCGCGACGAGTGGATGCACATCCTGAAACATGGCGGCGACTTTATCTACACTGTGGTCAACTCGATCAACGACTTGCCCACCGACCCGCAGGTGCTTGCGAACGAATATGTCGTCGACTACGAGCATCCCGAACTTGGCAAGATGCAGGTCGTGGGTGTACCGGTAATCCTGAGCCAGACGCCGGGGAATCCGCGCGGACGCGCGCCCGAGCTGGGGGAGAATACGGAAATGATTCTCACCGAGATGCTCGGCTATAGCTGGGACGACGTCGCGAAATTCCGCGAGGCGGGGATCATCTGAGCCGCTGGTGCGGCGAACGCCTGAGCGCGTACCGCTCAGGCGTTCGTCGATGCGCGAATCTTTAGTGGCGACCGTCTTCCGCCGGAAGACGGATACCGGTAAATTTGTGTAGGTAGCATTTTGACAGCTACGAAACGGACTCGATGAAGTACGCCACACTCGACACGAACTGTCTCCTTCACTTTCAATCGCCTGAAAACATAGACTGGCGCACCATCCTAAAAGGGTCGGACATTGAGTTGATCATTTTTCCCGTCGTCGTCAGGGAGCTGGATCGACAAAAGAACGAAGCTCCCCCGGGTACCCGCCGGCGAGCTCAAGCTGCGATCTCGAAATTACGAGAACTTCGAAATTCGGCCAACTCGGAAATTCGTGAAGGAGTCCGCCTAAGATTCGAACCTAAAGAGCCTTCAATCGACTTCGAAGCCCACCAGCTCGACAGGAACAATCCCGATGACCGACTAATAGCTTCGGCTATTCAGTTGGCGTCAGAAAAAGGCGACCTGGACCTGACGATCGTCACGAACGACCTCGGGCTGGAGCTCAAAGCAGAATCAAGGTTCCGGGTGATCAGACCGCCCGAAAAGTATCGCCTGCCGGAAGAACCCGATCCTCTGGAACAACAGAACAGAATGCTCAGGAGCGAATTAGATTCCGTCAAAAATCGCCTGCCCAATTTAGACCTCGAATTCACGGCGGGTGGACATCGCCTGGATGTCACTCTGCCCGCTGTGGTGCTGATCTCTGATGCCGAGCTCAAGCGGCGACTTGCTGAAGCAAAGTCCGAACATCCCATGGCAGCATCGCACCGCGTGGAATGGGGACTGCCAGGGTATACCGAAGGTGCGATCAGATCTTTCAATGAAAAACTCGAGCGTTTTTACGACGCGTTTAAAAAGTACCTGGAGAGCGAACGCCAGTACTACTTGCTGGAGGCCCGAAAGATACGAGTCCAGTTGGTACTTAAGAATGACGGGAGAAGCCCTGCCACTGACATTGACGTAGACGTTCGATTCGTAGGCGAGAAAATACTCGTGGTGGAGGAATCCAGATATCCCAAACGCCCAGAGCCTCCGCAGCCTCCTGAATTCGGCACTGGGATGGGTTTGACGTTCAAAATGCCAGAGATTATTCCTCTTGTGGAACAATTCGCTCGTTTGAAGGAACCCGACATCAGTTCGAAGGTAAAACCTTGCGAGGGTGGGTTTTCGGTCTCTGTCCACGTAAAAAGGCTCAAGCACGGGCAGCGGCAAGAACTGCCCGCATTTTTTATTCTGCCGCCGGACAGGAATCTAGGAGCGATTGGCCTCCAATGTCGAATAAGTTGCAGCGAACTCTCGAGGCAAATCGATAGAGACCTTGGAATCGTTGTGAAGCAAATGCCCTCGGAGCCATGAGCACGAACGATTTCGCTCCGCCTGCTGTATTGTTTCCAAGAGCGACGATCGAGTTCAAAGAGTCCGAGATTCCATCGATCCTCAAGGGGTTCCGTTCTTTTGTCGGTAAGGAACGGCTTGAGCGCCGAACCCAATTGGCTGACAAGCTGATCGCTTCCGCAGGACCAACTTACAAAGAGCTTTTCGCGCAGCCGAGGCAGTCCCTGTGGCTGGGAACGCGTGAGCTGATTCGTCTGGTTGAGGGCGGCCGTCTGGGACGAGAGCCTTTGACCTCTGTGGCCGTCATGTCTCTTCACCACATGGCGAGTATTCGCAACGTCGTGCACACGATGCCGAGTTGGAAGAGGGCTGAGTTTCGCAGCCGGCTTACCGACAAAGCCGGAGGTGATATTCCCGCGCTCATCGAGATTGCGGCCGCATCCAGGGCCGTGACTCTAGGCGGCAGCCTTAAGTGGGTACCTGAAAAAGACGGAGCAAGAGCTTTCGAGATGCTGGTCTCCTACAGGGGCGAGAAGCTCGAAATCGAATGCAAGGCCAAATCCGTTGATGCCGGCAGGCAGGTAGCGAGGGGTGACCTTTACCAGTTCGCCGACGGTTTGCTCGTCAGCGAAGTGGTCCGGAATCTCACGAAGGCGGAGCCGAGATTTGTTGCGCTCATCGCTAATGGGCGCTTTCCACATGACCATGTCGGGCAGTCAGCTATCAGAGGCGCGATCGAAGAGCTTATTCCGAACGGTGGGGTTATGGACTTACCGGACCGGAGCACAGTGTCCGTTGAAAAACTCACGGCCGCTGATATGAAGAATCGCAGCACTAGTCCGTTACTGGAATTCGAACATCGAATGGTCAGCCTCAAGTTGGGACTCAGTATTCAAAGCCGTAGACCGGATCAAATGATCGCCAACATCGAGAAGGAACTGAAAGACGCGCTCAAGCAGCTCACCGGAACACTTCCAAGCGCTCTAGTTTGTTACGTGCCCGAGGTCGAGACGTTTGAGGGTATCTTGGAGCCGAGAACAGCAACATCCCAGTTGGTTCAGCGTTTCCTTTCGCGACCCGACGCGCAGAAAGTCGTTTCGATAGCTTTTTTCTCAGACCCGGTGGTCGACAGGCGCGCGGGAGAGGTCGAAACGGGACTGCCGTCAGTCAGATATGTGGCTAACAAATTTCGCGGGTCGCCACTCGAGATATTCTGACTGACTCATATGGGGACCACGCACCGACCTGATCCCAATCTTACAACGCCCTTTGGGAAATTCTGCATTCTACAAGTACCCCGCCGTCATCTCAAAGCGCAGCCCCGGCGGCCGCTGCGCATCAGCGCAATCTTCACTTGGCCTCGAGCGGCGGGGCTGGGGTACTAGGTGCTGAGCTGAAGCCGTCGGGCAGGTCGCGCACCGGCGTGATCGCTATCGCTACTCGTTCGCCGCTGTCGAACCGGGCCCGCGATGGCCCGACACCCATCACGCGGTTCTCCCAATACTTTTTCCGGAAATCATCCAGGATCTTCTTCTGCATCGCAGCTTCACTCGTAATCTGGGCCTTGCCGATAAACGCGGGACCATTCGCGGTGCCTATCCATATCAAGACCGGGCTGCCGCGCTTGATGCGCCTGGCTTTCCAGCTATCGGGTCCCGTCTGGATGAGAATCCCGTTGCCGTCGGCGCTGGTCGTGAACCACACCGGCACCGCCTTGCTCTGATTGCCGTCTTTGCGAACCGTGGCGATATAAATGAGTTTTTTGCCATCGAGCGCCTGCTTATCGCGTTTCGATATTTCGGAACGCGCGGCCGACGCCGCGAACACCAGCACAACCGTGATGACCGCCAAGGCAACTAGCCTGGGTCGAACGCGGAACTTCCTTCTCATCGACATTGCCTCCATCGGAACGCGTTTCCTGGCAACGCAACGCCCCTAGAAGCATAGTGCAAGCGTGAAAAAGGCGCACGCGATTAGCAACTTCTCGGACTATTCTAGTATCGTGGGCCAGCATGGCTCGCACATTCACACAAAACGAGAAGGCGGGTTGATGGGCTACACCCTCGAGCAGTTCGCCGAAGCGTGTCATCGAATCCTCGCGGAAGATCCGGGTATCGAGGGCCGCAGGAAGATTTGCACGATTCTTCAAGACGTTTTGGAGGACGACGCCTTCATCGCCGCCAATCTCGGCGAAGGCACGCCGGAGCGCAAGGTACTTTACGAGGATCCGCAACTCGGCTACTGCATTCTCGCCCATTCGTACAAGGGCGCCAGGGATAGCCCGCCGCATGACCACGGGCCCGCTTGGGCAATCTACGGCCAGGCGCGCGGCGAAACGATGATGATTGAATGGGAAGTCATCGAGCGCGCCACCGAGAACAAACCGGGCAAGGTGCGCCGTGCCAACAGCTATGCGCTCAAGCCCGGCATGGCGCATATCTACAATGAGGGCGACGTCCATTCGCCGCACCGCGATGGACCGACTTCGCTGATTCGTATCGAGGGCAAGAACATGGAGAAGGTGCGGCGTTCCCAGTACCGCGAGGTCTGATTCGCGTCGCGAACTCACCGGCAGGACGCATCGTCAAGCGCGGTCTGGGGTGCGCGCCGCCGCCGGCGTTTAACGTCCGCAGTTGTATCGGCGTTTCGGAACAGCCAAAAGGAGAACCGCGATGTTGATCGTAGATTCACAGGTCCACATCTGGTCGAGCGGCACGCCTGTTGCCCACCATCGGCAGGTCTCCTCGTACTCCAAGGACGATTTGCTCAAGGAAATGGATGAGGCGGGTGTCAACGCTGCGGTGATTCATCCGCCCGGGTGGGACCCCAACTGCAACGAGGTCGCAATCGAGGCGGCACGCCAGCATCCAGCTCGGCTTGCAATTCTCGGCTGGTTCGCGCTCGATAAGCCCGAGAACAGCAAGCTCGTCGATACCTGGAAGAGCCAGCCCGGGATGCTCGGCCTGCGCTACGCTTTTCTGCAGCCGAACCAGGTCAATTGGCCGACCGACGGCACTATTGATTGGCTATGGCCCGCGGCGGAACGCGCTGGGATTCCGATCTCACTTCTGGCCGCGCCTTTCCTGCCGGTCGTCGCGAAAGTTGCGGAGCGCCATCCGCGGCTGCGGATTCTCATCGATCACCTTGGCAGAGTCAGAGGCTCGCTGGACGATGCGGGATTCGCGAATCTGCCGGACCTTCTCGCCCTCGCAAAGTATCCGAACATCGCAATCAAGGCGTCGGGAGCGCCGAGCTATTCCAGTGAGCCGTATCCCTATCGCAATATCCACAAATATCTCCGTCAAATCTACGACGCGTTCGGGCCTGAGCGGATGTTCTGGGGAACGGACATCACGCGGATGCCCTGCTCGTACCGGCAATGCGTGACGATGTTCACCGAGGAGTTGCCATGGCTCAAAGGCCGCGATCAGGAGTTGGTGATGGGACGCGCCCTTTGCAACTGGATCGGCTGGAACCTGCGGGGTGACTATCGCTGATTTAGTGGGATGCCGATACATTCACCACGCGCGAAGCGGTGGGATCGATTTACATCTGTTTGGAGTGAGCGAATGAATTTGACTCAACGACGTGAACGCTTTCGTGCCATTCTTGCGGGGGGCCGGTGTGTGCATCCGGCGTCGGTGTACGATCCGCTCTCGGCCCGAATCGCCGAAGATCTCGGCTTCGAATTGGGCATGTTAGCGGGCTCGATTGCCTCACTCACGGTGCTCGGCGCCCCGGACCTGATCGTTCTGACGCTCACCGAATTTGCGCAACAGATCCTCCGCATCAGCCGCGCCGGCAATCTGCCATTGCTCGTCGATGCCGATCACGGCTATGGCAACGCGCTCAATGTAAAGCGAACCGTTGAGGAGTTGGAAACCGCCGGGGTATCCGCTCTGACGATTGAGGACACTGCATTGCCTCCCTCCTACGGTGAGGCTGGCCAGACGCGGCTCATCTCGGTCGACGAAGGAGTCGGCAAAATGCGCGCCGCACTTGCCGGGCGCCAGGACCCGGCGCTCGTGGTCGCTGCGCGCACTAGCGCAATAAGTGTCGTTGGCCTCGATGAGACGATTTTGCGCGCTCGCGCGTACGCCGCCACCGGTGTCGATGCGCTCTTTCTTGTCGGCGTGCGAACGCGCGAACAATTGGACGCCGTGTCGTCTGCCGTCAGCCTGCCGTTGATGTTAGGCAACGCACCGTCTGCGATTGCCGATATGGACTACCTCAGCGCCCGCAAAGTGCGCGTCGCCCTCCAGGGTCACACGCCATTCATGGCCGCCATCCGCGCCGTTTACGAGGCGCTAAGATCTTTACGCGAAGGCAGACCTCCCGCTGAGATTCAAGTTGCCTCGCCGGATCTCGTCAAACGCGTGACGCGCGACGACGATTATCAGCGTTGGCTGCAAGAATTCCTCGGCGCCGGGACGCGCCGCCAATAGGCGGACCACATGTCCAGCAGCCGCGTATCGTACTGGTACTGCAGGTCCGGAATACGGACGATTCGGCGCATGTCATCCTACTATTCTTTATTGAACAGCGTGCGCACCAGCGGCGTTAGCGCCTTTTCCGACGGCTGGTCGCCGCCAAACCTCCGCAATATCGACCGCATCTGCTCACCCGAACCACCCTGCTGAGCAAGTATGAACGGGATATGGCTGTCCTGATCGCATGCGCTCCCATGCCATGAGTAATGAGTAGCCGCAGCGAAATAGTAACGCTGTTGAATCGGTATATTCATGCATGCGCGAGCCAGCAAAAGGATATCTCCGGCTCGATTCCCATAGGGCCCTTCGCTAAGCGATTCCATGCGTTCCTCGAGATCGGGGAGGTCGGGGCGGGGGTGATCGATTAGGTAGTCATGAATCGATACCAGATTCTGTCCATCGAAGATCTCGTATGGCAACGCAGCCTTCGCCGCGGCGGCTGGTTGACGCGCGAAAATTAAATCCAAGGTACCCTTCAGCTTTCGGATCGGGCGCCCCACACGGTTCGACCGGTAGAAAGCTCGCAGTACCGGGATGACGTCCTCTTCGAAGCGGGGCGGCTTCTTCCAGTCGCATCGCTGGCCGTCCTTTGGACAGGTCGAACGATCGGCGAGATACACGTACGCCATGAATCCCTGGTAGGCGAGCACGGCCTGGTAGTCCTTGTCGCTATCGTCGAGTAAAAGGGAAGCCTTGCGAACGCGAAACCGCGTCTTTGCGACAACCGCGAATGGAGAGTGTTCGTCGTCGGTTCCTAGTTGATGTTGCTCGTCGTCGAGCGTGGGAATGTGTGAGTGATCCGCGATTAAGATGACGTAGGCGTTCTCGAGGGCGCCCTTCTTGCGATATTCGTCCAACACCTCGCCAATAGTCGCGTCAGTAACCAGCTCGAGATACCTGACCTGAGCGGCGAGCGGATTCTCAGTGACGTGTGTGAAGATATCGATTCCGGGAAAGTAAACTACCTGCATATCTGGTATACCGTGGTCTTCAATGGTCTGTATCAGTTTTTTCGCGGTGCCACGGTCAATAGCTCCGCTGAGGGACTCCTCGGGGTCGCCGCCTCTGAGAGTTCCGCTTATTAAATCGCTGAGAAGATCGCCGAATGAGCTGGGGCTCACCGTAGTATAGTAGGTTGCGCCCCGGTGAACCTGCTGCATCGACACATAGGTCCTTACGCCGAGCATCTCATATAATGTGCGTACCTTCAGTTCCTTGCCGACGAGATCATCGGTGACGGTCTTGGTATTATCCTCGATGTCCAGGACGGATACCGGAACGGGTGCGTAGAATGTTGCGGTTTCGCGCTCGAACCATTCGTCCCCCGGTACGCCGTTGCGCGCAGGCCCTTCACCGGTGAACACCGACGACCAGTCCGCGATCGTACTTGACGGCAGAACGCTCAGCGCATGAGGTGCCGCATAAGCATGTTCGAAGAGTCCGTTGCCCTCATCCTTGCCGAGCAAAGACGCTATGTTCGGCGCATGGCCTGAATGCACCGCTTCCATCAAACCGGCAGGCACCGCACCATCGAGTGCGAAGACAATAACGCGCGGCCCTTGTTTCTTCGGTGGCGGCGGCGCTTTCGTGAGGTGCTGTTCGCCGCCGGTCTTCAGCGTTTCGGAGATCAATGTGCACGACAGCGAAAGCGATGCAATCGCTACAATAGCCATCGAGCGAAGAATCCGACCTGACATAGTCATCCAATGCGCACCGTCCCGTTGGGCTAGATGTCTCCAAAGCACGTTTGCTCCGCGTGATAATATTTACTATGGCGCCCGGCGAGGGTCCGCGTCTCGAATGTCACGATACGAAGCGGGCCATGATCTGCTCACCGAGGATCCGCATGTAGTGTAACTGGCTGTCGAGATCGCCGCCGCTGGGGCTCACCCATATTTTCGTAGCGCCCGCGTCCGCGATTTCTTCGATGCGCGCGATCCAGTCGCCCGGGTTGCCGGCCAGAGCGAAACGCCTGATCGCATAATCGGTCAGGCCTAGCTCTTCCATGCGTTTGGGATTCTGCCCGCCATGGAGCACGTGATCGTATAGCACGTACCCATCGACGTACTCCTGAATCTTTGCTCTGAAGTCGGCAGGAACGTTTTTACCCTCGAGGGTCGACCGCATAGAGTGGTTCAGGATCGACGACACCGACGCCTTGACGCCCTCGATCGCCTTTTCACGATCCTCGTGCAACGACGTGCGGGTCGTGAACCAGATGTCGACCTCGGATGGATTGCGACCCGCCTCACGGGCTCCGGCGTGGATTCTAGCGACACTGTCTTGATCACATCCGGCAGGAGCCCGGTGCCGGCTATGACCCCGTCGCCGATTCTCCCACCCAGGTGCAGCATCCGCGGACCTTCGGCGCAGATCGAGATGGGAACGCGCTTGCGCACCGCGCTGGACGTCCAGCGGACCCGCTGCGGGCGGCCCTGATACGTCGCCTCGCCTGTCGCCAACAAATCGCGCACGCACGCGATGTATTCCTCGATACGGGCGCGCGTGGCGATTTTGTAGCCGATGTTGAGAACCGCGCTATCGCCGCTGGCCATGTCCATGAAGGCCCGGCCGCCGGTCAGGCCGTCGATGGAGGCGAGAAATGACGCCATGATCTGGGGTTCGCGCGTGATCGGGTTCGTGGGACGCAAGCCGATGCGTGCGCGCGTCGATGCGATCGCCATTACCGTGGCTCTCACATACGCGTCGCCGCCGACGAAGGCAGTATCGTAAGTACCGATAGCCTCCGCGCCATAGTCCTCAGCCATCTTCACGAGGTCGCTGAACCGGCCGGTGTCTTCCCGGCGAAGAAATGGTCCGCTGGGAGCGACGTGGACTCCGAAGGAAACTTTCACGTGCTTCTCACACCGGCATGATATACGGAGGGCGAGTTGTCATTACATAGTTGGAAAAGCATTACTGACGCACTCTTCTCCCCTTCCGCGAGAGAGCATACTTACTCTCGGCGCACATACGCTCGAATCCTGAAAAGCGAGCCGAAGCAGAGCAACCAGTTGAGCGTTTCAGCGTTTTCTGAACGGCGCCAAGGCCTCGGCGGCACGCTGCGCCTCGCGGCGTATCATCGAAAGCTCAGTTCCGTACAATATAAACTGCGCGCCGCCATCGACCGCCGACTTCGCGTTCTCGGGCCGATCGATCGCCCCTGCCGTAGCGATACCACGCTGCTTGCATAGTGCGCGCACCTTTGCGCCGGCCTCGCGTATCAGGGGATTCGTGAACTCGCCCGGGATGCCTAGATGTTGGCTCAGGTCCTGAAATCCGACAAGGGCAAGATCTATTCCGGGAATGAGAATGTCCTCGACGTTCTCGAGCGCCTCTTTGGTTTCGATTATGACCGCGAGCAGCGTGTTGGCGTTGGCGTGCGCCATCGCGGCGAGTGGCTCGACGTCTTCGTATTCGGTGTTCGCGCCCGCCAGAATCGCCATCCCGCGCCTGCCCTCGGGATAGTACTTCGCCCACTCGATGAAATGGCGCGCCTCGGCTCCCGTCTTGAGATGCGGCGCGATCAGGCTCTGGCATCCCGTGTCCAGTAGCCGCGTAACGTACTGGTACTGCAGGTCCGGAATCCGCACGATCGGCGTAATTCCGGCCGCGTGCGCATGCGCGACCATTTCCACCACGGTCTCGAGGTTGAACGCGGAATGCTCAGTGCAGATGAAGACGAAGTCCAAACCGGCGGCGGCCAGCGTATGAATCACGCCGCGTCCCCCCGCCTCCCATATGAGCGTGCCGAGGGCAAGGCCGCCTGATTTCAGGGTCGCCCGCAATTTGTTCACCCGCATAGTCGAACCTCCATGGACGTTCGCAGCTTAGCCGAAACTGAAGGTTGGTATCGTGTCTCGCAAATACTACAGAGCCAAAGGTTTGTCATCCTAAACCGGGATACAAGAAGAAAAGGATCGGGATTCTACGCGAGGCAGGCGTGATTTCGTCAAATGTCGGGAAAAAACAGGGAACGGCAGGCAGAAGCCGCTCCCTGTTTCACCGAAACTAAACGTCGATATGGTAGAGCTTGACCGCGTTCTCAAACACGATCTTCCGCGTGACATCATCCGGGACGCCCGCGAAGTCGCGTTCAACGACCTTGCGCGACTCGGGCCACGTCGAATCCGTATGCGGGAAGTCCGACGCCCACATATAGTTCGCCGCTCCGAATAGCTTGTGTGCGGCCGGTCCGACCGGATCATCCTGGAAGGTCGCGTAAAGCTGACGCCGTATATAGTCGCTCGGCTTCATCGACAGCGGCTCTTCCATCATTGCCGCAAACTTATCGAAAGCATGGTCGAGCCGGAACATGTAGTGCGGGAGCCAGCCGACGTCGTTCTCCGCTGAGACGATCTTGAGCTTCGGAAACCGTTCGAACACGCCGCCGAAGATTATCGATGACAGCGAGCGCTGGATCTCGTGAATGAGATTCGCATAAAGCTCGCCCATCTGGGGCTTGCGCTTGCCCGCGCTAGACAGACCCATCGCCTGGCTTACCGCGCTCATGTCGCTTTCCTTGCTCTTGCCGGTGATGACATGCAGCGAAAGCGGGAAGTCATGATCGGAGGCGGCCTGCCAGAGCGGATCGTAGACGCGGTCGCTGTAGGGCTTGTCCTCCGGCGGCGAGCCCCAGATCATCGCACCGCGCAGACCCTTTTTCGCGCAACGCTCCAACTCCTTAACCCCCGCTGGAATATCTTCGAGCGAAATCAGCGCGGTGCCGATGAGACGCTTGGGATTGTACGTGCAGAACTCCGCGAGCCAGTCGTTGTACGCGCTGAAGCATGCGCGCTGCAGGTCGGCGTCGCGCAGGTTGAAGAGCGGCATGCCGAGGGTAGTGTAGAGCACTTCGGCCTCGACACCGTCGACATCCTGGTCCTTGATGCGCTCGGCTGGGTCCCATCCGCTCGGACGCGCTGCCTCGTAGCCTCGTTTCATGTGCTCCTTGAGTTCTTCGCCGCTGCGGCCGGTGCCGAAGCCGCCCGCAACAGGGAACGGATTAAGCCCCGGGCCGGTGAAGATAAGACCCTGGCCGTCGGGCTTCGGGACTACTCGTGGAGCCTGGTCCTTGAACTTTTTGTCGATATGGTCGACCCAGAAGTTCGCGGGCTCCATCACATGTGAATCCGCCGATATCAATCGAAATTGCGCCATAATGGCCTCCTGATTTTGCACAACCCTTAATTGACTACTTTTGTCGCTCACCCTCTCCCTCGGTCAGAGGGAGAGGGATTGCACCCGAACTCTAGCAATTGCCTGAACGCATCACCTGGCCGGGCAGCGTATCGCCCAACTTTCCTTCGTCGTATAGCGTCTGGCCGTTTACGAACACATGCTCGATGCCGCGCGCCGTCATTACGATCCTGCGGCCGCCGCCCGGCAGATCGTTGCGCATCTCGCCACGCTTGGCCGAGCCAATCGTGTTGTAATCGAAAACGACGACATCCGCCGCCATTCCCGGCAAGAGACGCCCGCGCTGCTTGATGCCGAAGAAATCGGCTGGCTCCGAGGTCAGGCGCTTGATCGCGCGCTCGAGGCTCATCACCTGCCGGTCGCGCACCCACGTGCCGAGCAGATAGGTGCAATAGCCCGCGTCGCACAACATGTCGACATGCGCCCCACCGTCCGAAAGCCCAACCATCACGCGCGAATCGGTGATTAGCTCCGGGATGCGCTCCTCGTTCGCGTTGAACAGCGCCATCGTGAACTGGATTTGCAAGTCGTCCTCGAGTCCGAGGTCGAGGAACGTATCGACACCGTCCTTGCCGCGCTCCTTGGCAATCGCCGCGACGGTCTTGCCTTCGAGCGGCTTCATCGCGGGATTGAAGACTTCCTTCACCTCGAGACGTTCCCAGTTGCCGCTGAAGACGACCGGCCGTTCGAGTTCCTTGCGGAACGCGTTGCGGAAACTCGGGTCGCGGTAGACTTTCGCCTGCGCTTCCTTGGGTTGATTGAAGACCGGGTTCCAGCACGGCAGATTCGCGAAGATGAAGGGGTTGCGCAGATCGATCTGGATTATCAGCGGACGGCATGTCACTTGCGGAATACCGCCGCGCCGGATGAGCGGTTCGGCTTTGCGCAGCGTCTCCTGACACACCTCGGGCTGGTCGTCGCGATTCAACACGGCGAGCCACGTCACCGGGCGCCCGCTCTCAGTCAGCAGGAAATCGAGAAATTCGTATTCCTCTTCGTCCAGCACCGAGACCGACTTGGTGAGCGCAAGCTCCATTGCACCCTTGCCGAGTTCCTTGAGCGCGTTGGCGTATGCCTTGAACTCGTCACGGTTCGCGTTACGGCATGCGAGCGGCCTTCCCTTGTAGCCGATATGCTGCGGTACCGCAGTGGTAGTGAAACCGAACGCGCCGGCTGCTACCGCTTCCTTAATCAGCGACTTGATCCCGGCGGTCTCCTCACGCGTTGCCGCACGTTCCATCGACTCCGCGCCCATCACGAAATGGCGAAACGGAGTGAGCGGCGCCATGAAGCCGAGGTTGATTCCCGAGCCGCGCCGCTGCGCGGCGTCGAGATACTGCGGAAACGTCTCCCAATCCCATTTGATTCCCTTGCCCAGCACTTCGAACGGGATCCCCTCGACGTTGACGAGGTCCCACGCCGCTATCTCGCGTACCTCGGGACGGCACGGCGCGATGCCTACGCCGCAATTGCCCATGATCACCGAGGTTACGCCGTGCCACGACGACGACGTGATGTAGGGGTCCCAGCAGATTTGGGCGTCGTAATGGGTGTGCGGGTCGATGAAGCCGGGCGCGACGACCAAGTCCGAGGCGTCGATAACTTTCTTCGCGCCCTCGGCAACCTTGCCAATTTCCGCGATCCGGCCATTCGCGATCGCGACATCCGCGCGCCGCGACGGTCCGCCGGTACCATCGACCACTGTTCCGTTCTTGATCAGCAGATCATACGACATTAGGGGGTTCCTTCCTTTGGCGCCGGGTAAAGCCCCTCGGGTCGACGGCTTTATTTTGTGCGAGGCTTGTAAGCCGAACACGCGCGACGACGTGACCCTAAACGGTTGCGGATGGCGCTCAGCATTCCGCACCTTAAGGCGAATTTAGCCGCAGCGAAGATTTGTTAATCCCGCTCGCAACCTAAGCTAATAGAGCGTTGGCCCGTCGGTCAAGCCGCGGAAGAAGAAGGCAAAGTCCACTCGCGCACTTTGCTCGCAGGCGCTCCGTGCCGAGAACTTGGCACCCTATTCCTGGAAGACGTTGATTTCCAGTTCGGCCATCCCCTGATCGCGTAGCGACAGAACCTTGCGATAGTCGGGGTCGTTGTACCAGGCGTCGACCGCGGCCTTATCGGGAAATCGAAGCACAACGCCGACCTGCCATTTCGAGCCGTGGAGGCTCCCGACCCCACCGCCACGCGCAATCACCTGCCGCCGTGCTTGGTGATCACCTGGACGGCAGCTTGCTGGTATTGCGTGAGCTGGTCTTTGCCCTCGGGACGCGGGTTTCCCTGAACCATCACGATAACGCTCATGCGTGAACCTCCTTCGATTATGCGATGCGCGTTACCGTACTCTATTCGTTGGAATTCTGCACGGGACGCCGATTGGAGCACGGTTCGTGAACCAGTACCCGGTTGAGCCCTCCCTGCGCAGGCTGATACTTTCGACCGAGAGCAAACCACGGGAGATAAGACAATGAAAATAGGGCTTTTCGCGGTGGGCGGCGCAAGGACGGCGGGAACCGCGATCCTCAGGGCGATCGCCACCAATGCCGAGCGGCTGGGCTTCGCGACGCTCTGGGTGCCCGAGCACGTCGTGCTGCTCGACAAGTATTCGTCGCAATACCCCTACTCGGAGAACGGGCAACTGCCGGCGCCGACGACCGCTCCGATACCGGACCCGTTCCTGACGCTCGCATGTATGGCGACGGTCACGTCGAAAATCCGTCTCGCAACGGGAATATGCCTTGTGCCGGAGCATAACCCGCTGGTGCTCGCCAAAGTCGTTGCGACGCTGGATTTCCTGAGCAACGGGCGCTGCGTCCTCGGCGTCGGCATCGGATGGCTCGAAGAGGAGTTCAAGGCGATCGGCGTACCGTGGGAACGGCGCGCGCAACGGACTCGCGAATACATCGAGGCGATGCGCAAGCTGTGGAGCGACGATCTCAGCAGCTACGCCGGCGAATTCGTGAGGTTCGAAGGTGTCCGCAGCTATCCCAAGCCGGTGCGCGGCGCCAAGCTGCCAGTGTTCTTCGGCGGCGAGAGCGGCCCGGCGCTGCGTCGCGTCGCCGATTACGGCAACGGGTGGTGCGGGTTCAACCTGAGTCCCGACGAAGCCGCGAGCAAGATCAAGCGAATCGAGGAATTGCTCAAGGCGAATGGGCGCACACGTTCGGAAGTCGAGTTTGCGGTCTCGCCCTACACAAAGCCCGTCAGCAAGGACGACCTCAAGCGCTATCGCGACGCCGGCGCCGAAGAGATGGTGCTCGTAAACCTGCGCCCGGCGCGGACAGAGCCCGAGATCGTCAGCCAACTCGAGCAACTCGCGCGCGATTGGGTCGACCCCGCCGCGAAGCTTTAGCCGCGGCCTAACGCGCAGGCGCGGGCCAATGCTCACCGGCGCCCAAGCCCTCCAGCGCGAGGCCGTAGCCGAGGTTGTCGAGCATCATGCGCTTGAGCGTCTGCGTCATCGCGACGCGCGCGTAGCGTATCGCCAGCTTCGGCCGCTTGGCGATCTGCTCGGCCAGTTCCCAAGCCCGCGGTAGCACGCGGTCGCGCGGCAGTACCTCGTTCACAACGCCGAGGTTAAGCGCCTCCTGCGCCGAGATCTTTTGTCCGGTCAGAAGGAAGTAGCGCCCTCGATTAGCGCCGAGCACGAGCGGCCATACGATATGCACGCCGTCGCCGGGCACCGTGCCATTGGGGAAATGCGCGGAATCCTGGAACGTCGTATGTTCGGCGGCCAGCACGATATCGCACAGCACCGCCAATTCAGCATGACGATGCGCGGGTCCGTTGACCGCAGCGATCATCGGCACTTCGATGTTAAGATGGTTCATCAGGAGGTGCTTGCCCTCGTTGTAGACGCGATCCCACGCGGGGGTCTTCAAGCTCGCTGATCCAGTGAGCGGCGGATTGGCGCAGAAGGACTCGCCCGTGCCGGTCAGGATCACGACTTTGTTTTCGAAGTCGCGCGCGATGTCGGCGAACAGAAAGGACAGGTCCTCATGAGG
>WNFT01003736.1_pt1 | contig 15856 bp, 17 predicted proteins | sample 5400191 | NCBI WGS metagenome assembly WNFT01 (sample SAMN13153359, study PRJNA577476) | soil metagenome | isolation source: 80 cm saprolite under Madrone tree | place: USA:California | collected 2016-06-14 | reverse complement strand
CGTAGCGCGATGCGCTCAGCTTGATGGCGAAGTGCATTTTTGAAACGTTCGATTGGTTCACGAAACGGTTCGAAGCTGAGCCGAAAAGTTTGATGATGCACCGGCATGATGAACTTAGCACCGGCTGCATTTGCCATCTCGATCGCTTGTTCCGGCGTGCAGTGCGACCGAATCCAGGGATTGTAAGCGCCGATTGACATAATCGCGAGATCGATGCGGCCATGCTCGCGCAGGTCGTCAAAACTATCCGTCAATGCGGTGTCTCCGGCGAAAATAACGCGCTTTCCTTCGCGTTCGAAGAGGTAGCCGTTGTAACCGCGGTAAGTATCGCGTTGCATGCGCGCGCCCCAATGTTTTACGCGGAAAGCGAGGATGTCGATCCTGCCGGCGGGCGTCGTCATTGACTTTTGTTCTCCCCAACGAAGCTCCGTGATGTCGCGCAAGCGCGTCCAACCAAGCAAGTCTCTCGTGCGCGGCGCCGTGATCACTTTTGTCGAACGGTCGAAGTGATGCAGCGTGCGCACGTCGATATGATCGAAATGCGCGTGCGACAAAAGAATGATGTCGATCTTTGGCAACTCACGAAAAGTCAGCGCCGGCGCAGTCAATCGTTTCGGTCCGATCGTAAATCCGGGCAAACAAATCCCGATTCGCGAAAAGAGAGCCGGATCGGTGAGAATCTTAATGCCGAAGAAATTAATAAGCACCGTGGCGTGTCCGAGCCACGCCGCGGTCACGTGTGTGTCGCTCCACTGCGCCGGATTTGGTTTCGCAAAAGCGGGGACAATCGGCCGCCGGCTTTCAATTGCCCACTCGCGCCAGAGATGCGCGATCCAATTTCGACGCGCTTTTTTCTCGCTCACAAGAAGCGCAATGGTTCGCACGCGCGCTGCAGCGTCGCCATTTCAATCTTTTGGAGCGAGAAAGATTGCAGGGGAAGCCGTTAGCTTCCCGCCTTCCTCTAAAAGCAATCCCACATCACCTAATCACACCGATTTCGGCGCGGCGATTCTTCGCCCAGGCGGATTCGCTGTGCCCCGAATCGGCCGGCATTTCCAAGCCGAAACTGACCGTCTGGATGCGACTGCCATCCACGCCTTGCGAAATCAGCTCCTCGCGCACTGCGCCCGCGCGCCGGTCGCCCAGCCCTCGATTATATTCCGCCGTTCCGCGTTCATCGGTGAAGCCGGCAATGATGATTTGCGCCGAGCCGCCTTTCATGAATTCGGCAATCCGTTGAATTTTTCCGGACTCAGACGAACGAACGGCCTGACTGTCGAAATCGAAATAGACAGGTTGAAACTGCCCGCGCTCAACATTGGTGCCAAAAAACGACGTGCCCTCGCGGCGCTCCGGAAGCGGCGTCCCGGAAACGTAATCACCGGTCGCGCCGGCAGTCTGACCGCCACCTTTGTTTGCGCAACCGCTGCCTCCGCACAAGAACGACAAGAGTAAGATCGACAATAACGCAGGCGAGAATTTCATGCCGTGCGCAGAATAGCTCCGGACAATCCGTGTGCAAGCTGGCTTCATTTCATCTTCGCGCCAAACAAGTGTTTAAACGAAGCCAAAAAGGAACCGGCGCGCTCTGCTTTACCGGCGCGAGCAACCAGCACCGGACAATTCGCATGATTCAAAATGCTCCGCGTGAGATCGCCCATGATGTAATGTCGCAGCATGCCCCGCGCTTGTGAAGATCCGGTCACAATCAAATCGTAATTTCCTTCGTGCGCTTCTGCGAACACCTGGTCAACCACGATACCGTGCCGGACGTGGACCTCGGCCGGCACACCAAGGCTTTGCAGATCCTTCTTCTGTTCGAGAAGATTCATTCCCAGTTCCGATTTGGATTCCAGCAGTCGATCGACATCTTCTTCCAAGCGAACGAGATCGGCGTAAACCGCCGGCGGCTCAGCCATGATATGGAGAAGAGTAACCGACGCTCCCATGGCCGCAGCGAGCTTGCCGGTAAGTTGCACGGCTTCTTCAATGAATTCTTTTCCGCCGGTGCAAACGAGAAATCTCTTCAGGTGTTCGCATTCTCCGATCGCCACCAGCACCGGCGGTGAAATGGCTTTAATTACTTCGTAGGTTTTCTCCGACCGCCAATAGAGCCCGGTCGCGCCGGTCTGCCGCGCGCCGATCACAACCAGATCATATTTGGTTGTCGCTGTTTCATTGAGGATTTGGCGAACCGGTTCGCCGGCCCGCACGACAATCTCCGGTGTGACACCATGGACGCGAAGCGATTGCGCTTGCGTATTGAGCGCATCGCGTAAAGCGCCTTCGCCGCGCGGCGTCTCCGCGATCCCGAGAAGGGTCGTTTCCGCCCGCAACGAACTGGCGAGGAGGCCACCTAATCGCGTCGCGTTTTCCGCGGCCTCGGTTCCGTCGCTGCAAATCAGAATGCGCATATGAAGATCTAAAGTTTGTGTCCCGTCATCATGGTGTAGATCACGATGGCTGCGCCGATCAGTGGCAGCGGCACGAAGGCGAGCCGAATTTTCGGGCCGGCAAAATATTGAGTGCAAATTGCGCCAATCTGGGCGCCGATGGCAGCGCCTGTGTGCATGACGAGCGCGATGCCGCCACCAAGAAATCCGCTGAACAATCCGCCGACGAAAGCAACAATCAGAATGATCCAAAGCGAAATCGTCACGCCCGAAGCAGGCAGCTTGATCAGCGGCGGAATATTCAACCGTTGAATACTTCGCGTGACATGTCCGAAAGACGATGGGTCATGTTTTTTCGTCGCCGCTGTCGGCGGCGCAGCGGTACCTCCTTTCTTTGAGCGCAAAGTTTTGCGGCTCTCCCAGATCATGAACGTGGAGATGCTCACGTAAACGGCGATCGAGACGATGCTCACAACCAGATTGACGTTTCCCGCGCGCTTCAACATCTGAATTAATTGCGCTCCGATTTCTGCGCCGACAATGGTGCCGATGGCCATGATAAATCCGAGACGAAGATCGACATTGCCAAATGCGCGATGTTGTCGCACCGCCACCACCGATTTGCCGACGATGTGCGCCAGATCGGTGCCGACCGCGAAGTTCCAATCCAGACCGACTACGCGCAGTGCTGGACCCGCGATGAAACTGCCGCCCACTCCGAAAAATCCGCCCAGAATGCCGATCACGAATCCAACGATGACTAGATAAATCGGGCTGATGTGCGCGCCGGAGATGGGGAAAAACATAGCTTACTCCGAACGCCCCCGAATCAAGCGCAGCAAAAGCGTGGTCACATTTTGGAGAACGACCGCCTGACCGATCATAAGCAGGATGGCGACGCCGGCGTAGGTGTAGCGGTGGCGAGTCTCGAGCTGATGCAATCCTTCTCCCAAAAAATGCAGCACCAGAAAGAAATAACCGACCACGAGCACGGCGTAGATGGCCAGCTCGATCACAAAAGCCCGCAATGTTTTGGTCGTTTCCTTTTTCACCTCACTCCACCCCACATTATTCGCCGCCGCTTTGCCTGGCGGTTGCGCAAGACCGCGTCAACGAGCAAATTTCATTGCGCCCCCGATGTTTCCTCCTAACCTTCCAGTCCGCTCTCTCAAAGGGTCAAACCATGGCTGACGCCGCAAACAAATACGCCGAAAACGTCGCAGGAAAATTTTATGTCGATGATCAATGCATCGACTGCGATTTGTGCCGCGAAACCGCCCCCGCCAATTTCAAGCGCAATGATGACGGCGGGCATTCCTACGTTTACAAACAAGCGGAAAGCCCGGAAGAAGAGGCCCTCTGCAAAGAAGCGATGGAAGGCTGCCCGGTCGAAGCCATCGGTAACGACGGCGCCTGATCTTGTAGCGGCGGTCCATGACCGCTAGAATCGATGGCGAGGAAAAAAAAACGGCGCTCACAGAGCGCCGCTACAGCCGTCGCACTGACCATCGCCGGTTCGGACAGCAGCGCCGGAGCCGGCATTCAAGCCGACTTGAAAACTTTCAGCGCATTCGGGGTTTATGGATTGACCGCCATCACCTGCGTCGTTGCGGAAACGCCGGGAAAAGTCGTCAGGATCGGCAGCGTTTCCGCCACAACCGTGCGTTCGCAAATTGAAACGCTTTTCGAAAGCTTTCCAATCGCGGCCATCAAGACTGGTTTGCTTTACTCGGGCGAAATCGTGGCGACGGTGGCAAGTGTGCTCACCGAGCGCGCCGCGAGCGGTCAGCGCCTTCCCCCGCTTGTAATTGATCCGGTAATGGTCGCCTCTAGCGGCGAGTTGCTTTTGGCCGATGACGCGATCACGCATTACGAACAGGCGCTTTTTCCACTTGCTTCGCTCATCACACCGAACATCGACGAAGCAGCCAGGTTAAGCGGCAAATTGATTGTTGATCTTGCTACGTTGCAGACTGCCGGAGAAAAACTCGCGAAAAAATATCGCGTGCCCATTCTACTGAAAGGCGGGCACCTTCGCCGCAATCATGCGACCGATCTGCTTTTTTACAACGGACGCATCACGAAATTTAGGGCATCGTTTACGCGAGGCATTCGGACACACGGGACCGGCTGCACTTACTCCGCCGCCATCGCGGCAGGCCTGGCGCACGGTTTATCCCTGGAACGGGCAGTCCGCTCCGCAAAAAAATTCGTAAGCGCAACAATCGCACGGCATCTAAAATGGCAAACTGCCGCCGGGACAAGCATCTACGCGCTCAATCACTCGCCTTACGAGTCGCGCGGCTAATTTTCCGCGGCAATTTTGTCGATCTTGGCTTGCGGTCCGGTTTCTTTTGCCAGCGCTTCGACTCCATCGCTTCCAACGCGGCCGCCGTTTCCGCTTGTTTTTTGCTGCCGCCGCTGCCCTTTCCAAGAACTTTTCTTTCCCACACCACTTGCACGACGAATGTTTTTTCGTGCTCGGGCCCACTTTGCCTAATCAGTTCATAAACCGGACTCTGCTGCGAAATACTTTGCAGCAATTCCTGCAAATGACCTTTCGGGTTAATGTCGACCGGTTCTTCCGCGATTTGCTCCAGATCGGCACGCGCCTGGGCGAGAATAAATTTTTGCGCCGTTTTCAAATCGCTGTCCAAATAAACCGCGCCGATCAGCGCTTCGAACGCGTCGGCCAGTGTCGATGTTCGCGCCCGCCCGCCGCTCGCTTCTTCGCCCCGTCCCATTAGCAAGTAATGGCCGAGATCGAGAGTAAGCGCATGTTTCTTCAAAGTGTCGCGGGAAACCAGGCGCGACCGCAGCTTCGTCAGTTGTCCTTCCGGCTCGGCGCGAAATTTGCCATAGAGATGTTCGGTGATGACGAGCTGAAGAATGGCGTCGCCCAAAAATTCCAGGCGCTGATTATTAAAATGATGTTGCTGCGTCTCGTGACCGAGACTGGGATGAGTGAGCGCTTCCGCTAGCAACAGCGAATTCCGGAATTTGTAGCCGATGCGTTCTTCGAGCGGGTGCACCTTAGCGCTTTTGATAAATCTCGAGCGATGTCACGAGGTCGAGCGCGCGTTGCAAAACCGGATCGCGCGTCGGCTGCTTCTCCCGGCCGCGGTTGCGACGCTGCGCTTCGGCCGCATCCACCTCCGGATTCGTTCCCGCCAACAACGCCGCCTCGTTCAGATGCGGACGTTCGGTTTCGTAAACAAACGTCGCCATTCCCTTTTCGGCACTCAACTGAAAGATTTGTCGCTTCTCCGAGACCGACATCGCGACTGGCAAATCGGGTTTTATTCCATCGGGAAACAACGACTGGCCTTCCGGCAAAACCGCTTCCGCGACCGCCACGCGCAAAACTTTTCCGCTCGGCAATGACAGGTCGGAATACTCCACCGCCCGGCCAGCGCTGGGCTGTCCGATGATTAAAGCCTTGTCATACAATCGCAGTGCACCCGCAACCGCTTCCGCGCCGCCGGCCGTGTCGCCATCGACCAGCACCAGCAAGAGCCCTTGAAAGGCCGGATCGCGATCGGAAGAAAACGCCCGGTCCTGGCGCGCGGCTGGTTTACGCACGGTGAAAAGCAATTTGCCTTTTGCACAGAATCGTTTCGCAAACTCCGCCGTGGTCGCGAAATCGCTCGCCCCACTGGCGCGAAGATCAACAATCATGGCATCGATGGCATCGATTTTTCTCGCGCCGAACTCTTCCAGCTTTTTGTCCATTGCCTTGAGATTCGTGCTGGTCAGCGCTCCGAAGCGCACGTAACCGACGTGGCCGTCAAACACCTCACTGTAAAAAGAAGCTTCTGCGGGCGCGCTTTCGCGGCTCGGCAAAAGCATCAAGCCATGTGCCTGGCGAATCAGCATTCCCTCAACGGTCGCACGATTTAATTCCATCTCCGTAATTGCATCTGGATTCGTGAAATTGTTTTTCAAAAGCGTGATCGCCGCCTGCAAATCGGTGGCGCTTAACGAGTTGACCAGTTCTTCCATCGTCGGCGATGCGGAGGGCGAAGGCGTTGGCGCTGCCAAATATTTATTTGGCGCCGGCGCGCCGCTTGGAAAAGGCGCCGCCGAAGTTGAGGGCGCAGGAGATTCGGCCAAGCCGCGCGTGCTGATCGAAACGCAAACGATAATCCCCAACCGGCGAATCAGTCGAAACATTGCTCGATTGTTATCCGCTAACCGCGCCAAGAGCAATATCGCGCCGATAATGGCAGCTTTCGAAATGAATGGCCGAGACTGCTTGATAAGCGCGGACGCGAGCCGATTCCATTGTCGATCCGAGCGCGGTCACTGCCAGGACGCGGCCGCCCGAAGTCGCAATTTCACCGTTCGCGCGGCCTGTTCCCGCGTGAAAAATCTGCACGTCCTTGAGCTTGGCCGCCTCCTCGAGGCCGGCAATCGGCTTTCCTGTTTCATATTTGCCGGGATACCCGCCTGAAGCGAGCACGATGGTAACAGCGGCGCGCTCGTCCCATTCGATCGTGCAATTGTCGATCTTGCCGTCGATTGTCGCTTCCAGAAGCGGCAGTAAATCCGATTTCATGCGCGGCAAAATCGCCTGCGTCTCCGGATCGCCGAAGCGGCAATTGAATTCGAGCACACGCAAGCCGTCGCTGGTGATCATCAACCCCGGATAAAGTAGCCCGCGAAAGGTGACTCGTTCTTTGAGCAACCCGCGCAATACGGGCCGCATGATTTCTTCTTCAAGTTGCGATTGCAAATCGGGAGTCCAATTGTTTGCTGGGCTGAATGCGCCCATCCCGCCCGTGTTCGGCCCTTTGTCACCGTCGAAGACGCGCTTGTGATCGCGCGCCGATTCGAGCAACCGGTAATTTCTTCCATCGACCAACGCGTGCAGCGAACATTCCGAGCCGCGCAAAAATTCCTCGATTACAATTCGCCGGCCCGCCTCGCCGAAGCGTCCCTCATTCATCATCGAGTTAATTGTCGATCTTGCCGCATCAGCGTCCGGCGCGATAATCACGCCTTTGCCCAACGCAAGACCGTCGGCTTTAATCACGACCGGAAACTGGAGCTGCTCGCAATAACGCAGTGCCTCGTCGCTGTCGGAAAACGTGCTCGCCTTCGCAGTTGGAATTTTTTGCGCGGCCATCAATTCCTTCGCGAAAATTTTTGAAGATTCGATCCGCGCGGCCGATTTTGTCGGGCCGAAGACGCGTAATTTTTCCGCGACGAAAAGATCGACAATCCCTCCCGCCAGCGGATCGTCCGGACCGACCACGGTTAGATCGAGATGGATTTCCTTTGCGAATCGAGCTAACGCGGGCAAATCAGTCGCCGGAATCGCCACGTTCTCCGCGATCTGAGCGGTACCGGCGTTGCCCGGCGCGCAAAAAATTCGATTAACGCCCGGCGATTGCTTCAATTTCCAGGCGAGCGCGTGTTCGCGGCCGCCGCCGCCAATGACGAGAATTTTCACAGCGAAGTTGCAAGGTAGGGACAGCGCGCTGCGCTGTCCAGGACGCCGCAGCGCGGCGTCCTTACCTCAAGCGGGCTAGCGCGATTCCGCGGGCAAGATCGACAATCCTAATTTTTCGGTGTGCCGAATGATCAATAATTTTCCTGCGATGCCGATTTGGTCGCCCATGAGCATCTTGTGCAATTCGTGGATGCTCCCAATTGGTTGCTCATTAAATGCAACAATCACATCGCCTTCGCGGAGGCCTGCGTGCTCGGCTGGGCTGCCTTTCTCGACCGAAACAACAAGCACCCCGGTTTCCCGCGGCAGATTGTAAAAGCGAACGATGCGCCGATGGAGCGGCACATTTTGTCCGGCGACGCCGATGTAGCTGCGCCGAATTTTTCCCTCTTTGATCAGCCAGCCCGCAACGAACTTTGCCGTGTTGCTCGCGATGGCAAAGCAGATTCCTTGCGCCGGCCGGATCATGGCCGTGTTCACACCGATCACTTCCCCGGCGGAATTCACTAGCGGTCCCCCGGAGTTGCCGGGGTTCAGCGCCGCGTCGGTTTGAATGATATTGTCGATCAAACGGCCAGATTGCGAATACATGGAACGTCCAAGTGCGCTGATAACTCCCGCTGTCACGCTGGCCTGAAAACCAAGCGGATTGCCAATTGCGACCACCAGTTGTCCGACGCGCAAATTTTCCGAATCAGCCAGCCGCACGTGGACAAGCTGAGGCGCATCGATGCGAATCACCGCAAGATCTGTTTCTGGATCGTCGCCAATCAGCCGCCCGGGATACTCGCGGCCGTCCGGCAAATTGACGGTGATCTGTGTCGCGTCATGGACGACATGGCTGTTGGTCAAAATGAATCCATCGCGCGCGATCACGAACCCCGAGCCGCTGCCGCCAATTTCTCGCGCGCCCTGTCGGCTTCGCCGCTGTTGTTTGATGTCGATGTTGACCACGGAAGACGCGACACGCTCCGCGACGCTTACGACTGTGCGCGAATATTCGTCCAGTAAGGCAGGGTTCTCTGAGGCGGACGCTCCCGGCGCGGGCGGGGATTCGGGCGCGGAGCTGGCGTCATGTAAGAGAAGACCGAGCGAAGCCGCCTCTTCGTTTGGGAAAGTCGCAGTTGTCATGAATCAAATTTCAAGTTGCCGGCACCGACAGTCAACTACATGTCGACCTTATCTGTATGATCTGTCTGGGGTGTTACTCTCTTCTTGCACCTGGATGGCAGATTCACTAAAAGAAAGATATGCGAAAACCGTCCTCCAGCGCCTCGGTGATGGATGCGCAATGTCCGTCCCGGCTTGTGCTCGATCGTATTGCCGATAAATGGACCGCGCTCATTATTCAAATCCTCGCTCGCGGCACGATGCGTTACGCCGCGCTCCAACGCGAGATCGGCGGGATTTCGCAAAAAATGTTGACGCAAACCCTGCGCAGTCTCGAACGCGACGGCCTCGTGCAACGCACCGTTCATCCGGTCGTTCCGCCAAAAGTCGAATATGCGCTTACGCGACTCGGGCGGACCTTGATTGAACCGCTGCACGGGCTCTGCCGCTGGTCGGAAAAACATTTGCCCGAACTGCAAGCAAACCGCGCGCGGGCAAAAGCGAAAGCAACCGTGGAAAACCGTTCCGTCGCAGCCTGAGCGATAATTGTCGATCTTACGATGCATCAGGCGGAGATCATCGTCCTTCTTTTCGCTGCGGTAGCGGCATTAGCTGTCGCCGCGCGTAAGCTTGCGCTGCCCTATCCGGTCGTGCTCGTTCTCGCCGGCCTTGCCCTGAGTTTCATTCCGCATCTTCCACAAGTGAGGCTCGATCCGAACCTTGTTTTCTTTTTCTTTTTGCCCCCGCTCATTTATCCGGCGGCGCTGTTCACCTCATGGCGGGATTTCCGCCGCAATCTGCGACCAATTTTGCTGCTCGCGATCGGATTGGTCCTCTTCACAACGATCACGATCGCTTGCGTGGCGCATTCGATCGCGCCGAGTTTGCCGTGGGCAGCTGCCTTCGCGCTTGGAGCAATCGTTTCCCCGCCGGACGCGATCGCGGCCACGAGCGTGATCCGCCGGCTTTCCGTCCCGCATCGCATCGAGACCATTCTGGAAGGCGAAAGTTTGGTGAACGACGCGACCGCGCTGGTTGCCCTGCAATTCGCCATTGCCGCGCTCATGACAGGAACTTTCTCACTCGGTCATGCGACGCTCCGGTTCGTCTGGGTCGCCGCCGGAGGCATTGCCTTCGGATTGCTCGTTGGCGTCGTGATGCGCTGGGTGCACCGACATCTTGACGATCCGCCCGTGCAGATCACGATTTCATTGCTGACGCCGTTTCTCGCTTATCTACCGGCAGAACGACTACATGTTTCGGGCGTGCTCGCGACGGTTGCGGCGGGCATTTTTCTCGGCTGGCACTCGCCGCTCATCGTTAGCGCGCGATACCGTCTGCAAGCGTCTGCCTTCTGGGAGATGGTTGTATTTTTGCTCAATGGTTTCGTCTTTATCACGATCGGTCTGCAACTCCCGGGAATTCTGCGCGCTCTGCACGCGGCCTCGCTTCTCAGCTTGATCCGCGACGCCATATTGGTGAGCGGCGCGGTGATACTCGTGCGCATCACCTGGGTGGTTCCAGCAACATATTTGCCACGTTTGTTTAGCAAAAAACTTCGCGCCCGCTACCCGATTCCGCCGTGGCAACACGTCACGCTCGTCGCCTGGTGTGGCATGCGCGGCGTTGTTTCACTCGCGGCGGCCTTCGCCTTGCCATTTGCGTTGAGCAATGGCCGCGCATTCCCCGGCCGCGATTACATTTTGTTCCTGACCTTCTGCGTGATCCTCGCGACGCTCGTCCTCCAAGGCCTCACGCTGCCGATCTTGATTCGAAAACTCGGGGTCAGAGGCGATGGCGCGACCGACGAAGAAGAACGCTCGGCCAGGTTTGCCGCGAACACAGCCGCCCTCGCTTACATCGACAATGTCTCAGGACGCGATGGACTCTCGCCGGACGTGATCGCGCGTTTGCGCGCCGAGTACGATGATCGTCTCGAGCAACTGCAGCGATGCGCGGAGAACTCGGGCGATCGCAGCGGCGAAATTGCGACGCCGCAATATCAGCAGTTGCAATACGAAGCGCTGCGAATCGAACGCGACACGATCATTCGTCTGCGCAATGACCACGTCATCAACGACGACGCCTTGCGCCGCATCCAACGCGATCTCGATCTGGCGGAAGCGCGGTTAACCGGCGACTGAGAGCACGCAAAAGCAGTGGCTCGCGTCACTGTGAACGCGATTGTCGATCTTAGCGCGACCAGCTTGGCTCGGTGATTTTACCGAGACCGTCGAGAATTTTGTTTTTGCGACTGCTAACGGTATCGAGCAAATAAAGGTCGCTACCTTCCGCAAATATAACGTGGCGTGAGTCAGCGCCCCAAACCGGATTTTCGCCAACCGAAACGACACGCGTGCCGCCGCCGCTAAGATCGACAATTGCAATTTCAAACCCTCCGCCGCCGCGCACGTTGAATGCGATTTTCTTTCCGTCCGGCGACCAATTGGGCTCGGTGCAATAACCGTGGCCGGTCGCAATCGGCTGGCCGTTCCCGCCGCCGGACGAAATCCGGTAAAGTTGCGGACCCCGACCGTCATCAAACGAATAAATAATCTCGTCGCCGTTCGGCGACCAGGTTGGGCCCGATTCGACACCGCGAGTGCGAGTCAGTCGTCGCGCGCCGCCGCCGCTGGCGCTGACGGTGTAAAGTTCCGGATTACCGTCTTTGCTGACGCTGAGCGCAATACGGCCCCCATCGCGCGAAAAGGCCGCGCCACTGTTTGTGCCGGGAAAATTGACGATCCGATTACGTGCGCCACTCGCCAAATCGATTACGTAAACATCCGGGTAACCGCTCTGATAACCGGTGTAGGCGATTCGGCGTCCATCCGGGCTGATCGATGGATGCACACTGATCACGCCGTCGTGCGTAAGCTGGCGGACGTTCGAGCCGTCGTAATCGCCCACATAAACTTCCTTTTTGCCGCTGCGCGTGGCGATGAACGCAATTTTGCTCGTGGCGAAACCTTTGTTGCCGGTCAGCGTTTCGACAATGTCATCGGCAAATCGATGCGCGTTTTCACGCGCGCCGCCGCTGTAGCTTTTCGAAAGAACGGTCCCGCCGCTGTGATCGACCACCTGACCTTGCAAATTGCCCGCGCTCGCGCTGCCGCGGGCGGTGTAGGAAGCATTGCCGCCCAAAATGAAATAACCGGAAAGCGTGAGATCGTTCTGCAAAGTTTTCGTCCCGGCCGCGCCATCGCTGCCACCGAGCGGCGAAACGGTCAGATTAATTTTGTCGCCTTTGCTGATCGTGATCGTCGGCACTTCCTGCGCGTAGATCGATCCGCCTGAGGCGGACAAGATCGACATGCACGTAAGCAGTAAAATCACCGATCTTTGAGTTCTAACTTCTGACTTCTGTTTCATTGTTCGGAATCTGGTTCGAAATTGATTTTGACGTCGTAATGCTCGCCGTTGCCGAGGCCGGCCGGCAGAGGATCAACTTCGGTAACACGTTTCCCTGTCGTCGCCACCGATTCATCAAACATGGCGTTGCCGGAGGGTTTAATGATTTCGAAACCGGAAACTCGACCATCCTTCTCGATCCGAATTTTGACAAGTGCGGAAATCTTAGCACCTGAAGTAATGTTCGTTGGAGGCGGAACCCACTCGCTGTAAAAACGGTCGTGCAGCATGCTTCCGTACCAGCCGAACTCCGATTGGCCGCCCGCTCCGCCCGCGTGTCCGCTCGCGCCCGGTGACGTCCCCTTACCGCTACCCGGCTGGGCCATTGTTGTTTTCGTCGAAGGCTTTTCTTCATTGCCTGCGTTATTTTTCGCTAATGCAGCCTTGGCGATTTTCTTCTTTTCTGTATCGGCGTCGGTTTGCTCGTCGTTTTCGGCCGTTTCCTCCGGGGTCGGTTTTATTTTCGGAGATGGTTTGGGCGAAGCTTTCGCTAGAATCGTTTTCTTCGGAGAAGGTTTTGGTTTGGGAGTTAGTTTTGGTGTCGGCTTCGGCGTGGGTTTTGGTGTCGGCTTCGGAGTCACCTTGATCGCCGGAGTCGGCTTGGGCGTAGCTGTCGGTGCTGTCCTTGGCTTCGGCGTCGGTAATTGAATTTCGCTCCTGGCCGAAGTTAAAATCGGCTTTTCCTCTTCCGCTTCTTCCGGTCTGGTTTCCTTTGGTTCGGCCGGTGCCGCAGAAGCCTTTACCGATTTTGGCGGCGGCGCGCGCTTCGCGCCGCCGCTGTCGCCGGCGCCACCATTTAGCCAGACAATGCTTTGGGTCTGCGCATTTGTTGTTTCTCGACTCCACCGGACCAATACGACGATGAATCCGATGTGGGCAAGCCCAATGAGTGTCACGTTTCGCCAGAAGCGAGCGTCTTTCGACACCGTTATTTCGCCTCGGCTTTCGTAGCGATCCCGACTTTCGTGATTTCCGCGCGTTGCAGCGCGTCCATCAATGCCACCAGTTTTTGCACGGGCAACTCGCGGTCCGGCCGGATCACCACCGCCACATCCGCATTCGCGCGCTTCAATTCACTCAACCGCGCGGTCAAGGTTTCAAGGTCGACAACTTGATTGTTGAACTTGATCGTCTCGCTGCGGTCGATCGAGATCGTTTGCACTTGCGACGCATTGACCGGCGGATTCGGCGCTGCGCTCGACGGGATGACAAGACTCATGCTGCTCTCGAGCAGCGGCGTTGTAATCATGAAAATGATGAGCAAGACAAACGCGAGATCGAGCAATGGCGTGACATTGATCTCGGAGAGCGACGACAAACTTTGGCGCTGCGAATAACGTCTCATCGCCGCAATGCCGGGTCGCGCACGCCGTGGTCAACAAACTTGTGCTCGAAGTCGGAGGCGAGCTCGGCCGCGAAGTTGTCCATCTCCACGATCATGGCCCGGATGCTGGTGACCAAAAAATTGTAACCGAACATTGCCGGAATCGCGACGCAGAGCGCGGTGACAGTGGTAATGAGCGCGCCGGACACACCGGGCGCCATCGCGCCGAGGCTGGCGGTGCCGGCCATTGCCACTCCGCTGAACGCATCCATCACGCCCCAAACCGTGCCGAGCAGTCCCAGAAATGGCGAACCGCTCACGGCGGTCGCGAGCAAAATCATTTGTGATTCCAGATCGAGCGCAGTTTCGCCCACGGCGCGTTCCATGGCAGCGTTGACCGCGCCCATTTGCGCCGGCGAAATTTTATCGGCGATCTCGAGGCGCGCGCGAAATGTTTCATCCACCTCGGGCGAGCCGAGCAGGTGAAACGTCATTTCCTGACAACCGGCGCGATAGACATTGAAATTTGGCGATCCAGGAAGGCGCGCATTTTTTTCAAACAACCGCAGCGGTTGTCGATCTTGCCGAAAAGCGGCTAGAAAACGCGCGTTTTGTTTTCGGGCGAACCGGATCACGCGCAGTTTCGTAATCATGATCGACCAGCTAAAAACCGAGACGACGGCGAGGAGCGACAGGACAACTTTCCCCGCGACGGTCGCGTGCTCGAACGCGAAAAGCAGACCGCCTGCTGCAATCAACTCCGGAATCAGCATGCCCGCTTCACCTGCCTAAGTAATACTGGATTCTGGTGAAAGCGAAAGTGGCTTTTCTTCCAAATGACGAATGTCTAATGACGAAATCCTAACTTACTTTTCGTCATTCACGCTTCGTCATTTTTCCATCCTCTTCTTCGGAAAAGTTGGACGCATTTTCGCGGCTACGATAAAGGCGATGCCGATAACGATCAGAAAAAACGAGAAGAACTGACCGCGGGTGACGCCGGCAATCAGCGTCGCGTCCGGTTCGCGAAAATTCTCGACGACGATCCGGAAAATCGCGTAGCCAATAAAAAAGAGTCCGGTCAGAACGCCGTTTGGTTGTCGCGCGCGCGTGCGCACGATCCACAAAATGGCGAACAAGACGATCCCTTCGAGAAAGGCCTCATAAAGTTGCGATGGATGGCGCGGTGTCAAAATGGAGCGCAGGGGCGCCGCCACCTGTGATTGTCGATGGACCGCAGCGACGATCGCTTCCGGCGTGGTGAGCGAAGGATCGATCTGCACGCACGCGGCGACCGCGCGATCCGCTTCGATTGGATGATCGAGCAATTCCTTCGGGAACTGCACCGCCCACGGAACATTTCCGGCGCGTCCATAAAGTTCGCCGTTAATAAAATTGGCGCAGCGGCCAAAGAACAATCCGATCGGCGCGGCCACACCAAGATTGTCGCCCAGGTTCCTCCACGAAATTTTGTGACGGCGCGCATAATAAAATGTGAAAGCCAGCAGCCCGATCATTCCGCCGTGACTCGACATTCCACCCTGCCACACACGCAAGATCGACAACGGCTCGCGCAGCATCTCAGGTTTGTAGAAAAAAACGTAACCGAGCCGCCCGCCGACGATCACGCCGAAGAGCGCGCAGCCAGTGATGAAATCGCCAACTTTCACCGGTGACAAATCGGCGTACCCGAGCCTTGCGAGCGCGCGCAGCAAGACGTAGCCGCAAAGGAAGGCGAGGACGTAGGCCATGCCGTACCACCGCGGACCGACATCATCCCACAGGCGAAAGATCAACGGATTAAGATCATGCAGGTAGTAAGCGAGCATTGGGTGCGCGATTGTCAGTGATCTTGGCGGAACCAGCAATACAAACGCGCGTTATCCCGAACGACCGTGAGGGACCTCGCAGTCGAAACGAAGAGCACCAGGCATAAATCGAGTGATCAACGACTCTGTGTTGGGTCCCTTGCTCCGCTCAGGATGACAGCGCTTTTCGAGCGCGCGACGGCTTCAACACGTCCCGCAAAAATGGCGCGGTGCGACTGACGCGGCTTTTCGCCACTTCTTCCGGCGTTCCAAACGCGACGACTTCCCCGCCCTCGGCGCCTGCTTCCGGCCCAAGATCGACAATATAATCTGCCTCGGCGATCACACTGAGATT
>WNFT01005285.1_pt1 | contig 15857 bp, 14 predicted proteins | sample 5400191 | NCBI WGS metagenome assembly WNFT01 (sample SAMN13153359, study PRJNA577476) | soil metagenome | isolation source: 80 cm saprolite under Madrone tree | place: USA:California | collected 2016-06-14 | reverse complement strand
CCACCTTCTGCGCTATAGTTCCTCCATGCCGAAGAATTCCTTCCCGGAATGGATCCAGCCAATGGCCGCCACACTCACGCAGGAGCGCTTCACCGGACCGGAATGGATCTTTGAACGGAAGTTTGACGGCATCCGCCTGCTCGCTTTTAAGAAAGGCCCACAGGTCCAGTTGTACTCGCGAAATCGCTTGCCCCAAGAGATTCCCGCGCTCGCGCAGGCTATCGCCAAACTCCCGCATCGGGAATTGATCCTCGACGGTGAAATCACCTGGCACGGACCGCTTGCTTATCACGTGTTCGACATCATGTGGCTCGACGGCCAAGACGTGACAAGCTTGCCGCTCGAAGAACGCCGCGCACTGTTAAGCAAGCTAACGTTTGCTCCGCCACTTCATCGAGTGGTTGCCCTGGATGACGAAGCGCCCTGGGAGCGCGCGCAAAAGGAAGGTTGGGAAGGTGTGATCGCGAAACGGCGCGGTTCGATTTACGAGCCGCGCCGGTCGCCGCACTGGTTAAAGATGAAATGCGAGCTGGCCCAGGAGCTAGTTGTCGGTGGCTTCACCGATCCGCAGGGGAAACGCGTCGGCCTCGGCGCTTTGCTCGTCGGCTACTATGAAGGCGATGTCTTTGTCTTTGCGGGAAAGATCGGCACCGGCTTTGATACCAAGCTGCTGATCGACGTCCGCGCACAACTCGATCAAATCGAAGTAGAGACGACGCCGTTTACCAAAGCCGTCGGCTTGCCACGCGTGCGCGTCCACTGGGTGCGTCCGCAGATCGTCGTACAGGTAGGCTTCATTCAATGGACCAAGCACGGCAAGCTCCGTCATCCAAGACTCCTCGGCGTCCGTCACGACAAGCCCGCCCGAGAAGTAGTGAGAGAATAGGAGTCGATTCCATAAATTACGCAAAGCTCCGAGTCGTTTTCACGGCGTAGCCGTGATGGATGGTAGCCAGGAGTAAGCAAAGCGCCACCCCTGGATCACGTTTTCCAAAGAAATTTCCAGCGCGCTTTTAGCAGGCGACAGAATTCAGACCCATATCTTCACACCCAAGATTAAATGTAAGTCATAAATCAATTTGACTTACTTTGATGCGCTTAGTATACTTTCGCCACAAGGTTAGAGAGAGGGCTAACAGATGGAAACAACCGCAACATCCAAGGGTCAAATCGTGATCCCTTCTTCGGTCCGGCGGAAATTCGGGATTAAAGAGGGTACTCGTATCCAAATCAACGTGGACGAGGACGCCAAGGAAATCATCCTGACACCGATCACGCGCGAATATGTTCACAGCCTGCGCGGCAAGTTCAAAGGCAAGGGTTTGATGAAGGCACTCATGGCCGAGAAGAAGAGGGAGCGCGAACTCTAATGCCGCGTAAGCCGAAAGCCATCGTGCTCGATTCCTGGGCCATCATTGCTTACCTTGAAGGTGAACAGGCTGCGGAGAAAGTTGCCGACCACATCGCCGACGCTCACGAAAACAAAATCCCTTTGTTCATGAGCGTAGTTAACGCCGGCGAGGTTTGGTACATCATCGCCCGTGAAACATCAGTAGGGGATGCGGATCGCAGCATCACTGAGCTGCGACACCTCGGCATAGATTTCGTCGATGCAGATTGGCCGCTCGCTCACGAAGCGGGAGGCTTCAAGTCTAAATACAAAATGTCTTTTGCGGATTGTTTTGCGGCTGCGCTCGCAAAGCAGAAGAAGGCGCTACTACTAACTGGGGATCGCGAATTCCAACAGGTCGAGAAGGACATTGCCATTGATTGGCTTGTTTGAGATCGCCTTGGCCAAATTTGGAATGACGCGCTGGGAAAAATGAAACCGAAAATTGCGAGCGATACCGAAATAGAGCAACTGAGAAAGCTCTCAACCGAGAAGCTGTACTCGTTCAAACTAACAAAGTAAACCAGAACACTGGATACAGCGCCGCAGACCGAGACCTTAGCTCAATGGATGAAGCTCCCTACAAGCGTCTGCGCAAAACGCCAGCCTATGAAAAATTGAACAATGGACGCCCAGAGCAAATTGTAGAGACAGATTTTCTGTACTTCTATGGAATCAGTTGGCACACAAAGCGAAGCGTCGCGCACAACCGTATTAGGAATGTTGACGCTGTGGTCGAAGTCTTCGGTAAGAAGGATCCGGTTTTGCGTGAAACTCATGAACTCTTGAAGTACATTGATCTGAGCGATGGAATCTCAAGCGTGGCGGATGTAAGGGTTGACAGATTCGACGGGAGACCGTTCTCGAAGCATTTCAATGGCTCACTAACCCTCTCGTTGCTAAGAGACTCCTCCGCTGTCAAGGAGAACCGCAAGGGCTTGGAAGAGGGCGATGATCTCACTGAGGCGATCGAGGGCTTCATAAAGGAAAGCGTCTTTACCGCAGTGTCCGAAGTGGAAGATGAGCAACGCAGGAAAGAACGTGAGAGACGCCTCAGTGCTTCCAATGAAAAAATGAAGGAGCTGAGCAAATTCCTTCACAAATGCGATGTCAATTTCAGGCGCGAACTAAAGGAACTTAAGAAGCGTGCAATCATTAAGACAAAGATGTGACGTATTTCGAAGTGGAACCTGCCAACTGATGGAGCATTCACATAGCTTGGCAAAGCTAGTTGCAGGCTGACGTGAGAATCAGATATCCAGATTCCGCACATCCAGCGCATGCTTTTCGATGAAGTTTCGGCGTGGCTCGACGGCGTCGCCCATCAGGATTGTGAAGATGTCTTCGGTCTCAACCTGATCGTCTATGCGCACCTGCAACAGCGGGAAACGCGTTTTCGGATTCATGGTGGTTTCCCACAACTGTTCGGGATTCATTTCGCCCAGGCCTTTGTAGCGCTGAATCGACAAATCTTTTTTCGCGGCGGCAAGCACGCGATCAAGTAGCGCCTCCCGCGTTGCAATCTCCTCACTGGCGCCATTCTCTCCGGCAATGAACGGCGGCGTCAGACGATCTTCAAGCTTCATGAACAACTCGACAGCTTTTTGAAATTCAACGAAGCTCGCAAAGTTCCAGTCGACCGTAACCGCATTGCCGGACGACGTTTGAGTCTTAATTTGAGCTAAGCCGTGCTCTTCATCGGTCGACAAATCAGCCTTATAACCAGCTTTGTCCAGGACACCTTCGACACGAGTCATGATGTCGCGTTCCTGAAAAACCCGGCGCAGCGTCATACCTTCTTCACGCAGCACGCCTTTCTTACCGCCGAAGGCGTCGAGCAGGATTTGGAGCAGATGCGAATCGCCGCTCAGGCGCCGCGCTGCCTTTTCGCAGTAAAGTTTGAATTCGACCATCCGTTCGAGCGAGCGAGCCAGTTGCGCGCCTTCTATAATAGTTTTTGTCGCCACAGATTTCACTTTCATGTCGGTTGTTGCCAACTGCATTAAGAACCGGGTCATCTCTGTTTCGTCTTTGATGTATTCCTCCTTCTTACCCCGTTTGATTTTGAACAGAGGTGGTTGAGCTATGTAAACATACCCCTGCTCGACCAACTGCGGCATCTGTCGGAAGAAGAAGGTCAGCAGCAAGGTGCGAATGTGCGATCCATCAACGTCCGCGTCTGTCATTAAAATGATCTTGTGATAGCGAAGTTTGGTAATGTCGAAGCCGTCCCGGTCTTCTTTATCTTTGTCCACTTTCCTGCCAAAGCCCGTACCAAGCGCCATGATGAGAGATCTGATTTCGTTGTGAGCAAGCATCTTGTCTTCACGGGCTTTCTCTACGTTAAGGATCTTGCCTTTTAGCGGAAGTATTGCCTGGTTCTTCCGATCGCGGCCCTGTTTGGCCGAGCCGCCGGCGGAATCGCCCTCGACGATGTAGATTTCCGACAGCTCGGGATCGCGTTCCTGGCAATCGGCGAGTCAAGCGTTCGTTGAGAAACGATTCGACGGCGCCTTTCACATCAGAGTTGAGCTTGCCTTTCGTCTGGCCTTCGAACTGGGGCTGCGGAAGTTTGACGGAGATAACTGCCACCAAACCTTCGCGCACGTCATCGCCGGTAAGCGATGTCTTGAAGTTCTTAGCCAGACCGGATGACTGCGCGTAGGCGTTGATGGTGCGGGTGAACGCCGAACGAAATCCGGAAAGATGAGTGCCGCCATCTACTGTGTTGATGTTGTTCGCAAACGAGTAGACTTTTTCGTCGTAGCCGTCGTTGTACTGGATGGCTACCTCGATGGAAAGCGCATCACCGACTTTTTCGAAGTAGATAGGTTTGTCATGCAGGACGTTCTTGTTCTTATTCAGATGCTTAACGAACTCAGCGATACCGCCGCGATAGTAGAACTCGTGAGACTTCTCCGGCTCTTCACGCTCGTCCTTAATCGTGATCCGAATTCCTTTGTTGAGAAAAGCCTTCTCGCGCAGTCGCTCAGACAATTTGTCAAAGCTGAATTCGAGTGTGTCAAAAATCTGTGAGTCAGGCTTGAAGGTAATCTTGGTTCCGCGCTTGCGTGTCTTGCCGGTCTGTTTCAACTCAGCAACTCTAATCCCGCGTTCGTACTCCTGCTCGAAGGTTTTTCCGTCCCTCCAGATTTCGAGGTGGAGCCCCTCAGAGAGAAAGTTAACTGCGTGCAGTTTGGTCATCACGACTTCGGCCGCGGAGCGTCTTTCTTTTTTCATCAAGTCCACCGGAATGCCCCGTCCGTTGTCCACGACAGTGATCGAGTTGTCGAGATGAATCGCGACTTCAACGGCATCGCAGTACCCTGCCAGCGCTTCGTCAATCGAGTTATCGACGACTTCGTAAACCAAATGATGCAATCCCAACTCGCCGGTCGAACCGATGTACATCGCGGGACGCTTGCGCACGGCATCGCGGCCCTCGAGCACGGCTATCGTTGACGCGTCGTAAGTTTCTTTCTTGGGTTTAATATTCAATGATGGTGTTGCCAATTCGTTTATACCTTCACTTCCGTTGTCGCTATTCTCCGATGACATTTCATGAACTCACAGTCGCCGCACTCACGCTTCGCTCCTCTTTCGCCACGCCGCCGCTCACTTCATAAAACTTCGCCCTGCGAGTGAACCGTTCGAAGTGGCTCCGCTTTGAGGTGGTGACGAATGTTTGCGTGCGTCCTTCCAGGTATTCCAGCAGGCGTTCGATGCGGATTCCGTCAAGTTCTGCGTCCACGTCATCAATGAGGAAAATCGGATAATCCTGATGCTTGGAATGATACACGGAAATCGCCGCTAAATCAAGTGTTATCAATGCGCTACGCTGTTGGCCAGAGCTGCCAAAACTGCGCAGATTGCGATCGCCAAAAAGGATGTCCAGGTCATCGCGATGCGGCCCGATCAAACAGGCGCCGGCGAACACTTCGGCCGGCAAACGCAGTTTGAGACGTTCGGCGATGAGACCTTCGTAATCATTCAAATCACCCTTTCCCTCCAACGAGGAAACATATCGAATAGAAATAGTGTCACCAAACAAACTGTGCTCGAGCGCTTCGTGCAGCAGGTCGACGTATTCGTTGCGCGTCCGATGAATCTGGGCGCCGAGAGTGATCAGTTGCCTATTCCACGGTTCAATAAGTCCGGCGATTTCATCAAACCTTGGATTATTGTCGCCATGTTGCTGCAACAGCGCCTTTTTCTGCTTGATGACTCTATTGTAGTCGGCGAGCGTTTGCGTGTACGGCGGATGGAGGGACGTCGCGCCCCGATCGATGAAATTACGCCGCGCCTCGGGACCGCCGCGCACCACTTCCAATTCATCCGCGGTAAACCAAACGGCGTGCAACTGAGACGCATAACGCGCGAGCGGTTCGCGTTTGCCGTTGACGGTTGTCTGTTTGCCGTTGGTGCGAACAGCCACTTCCAGTTCGCGCTCGATTGCGCTGCCTTTAACAACGCTCCCGCGAATCAAGGCTGTTGTCTTTCCAAACGTTATAGCTTCGTGAGGGTGGCGGGTGCGAAATGACTTTGCGTGCGCGAGAAAGTGAACAGCCTCAAGCCAATTCGTTTTCCCCTGGCCGTTGTTGCCGTAGATGACGTTCGTGCCTTTGCCCCAATCGATCGCACCGTGAAGGTTTCTGAAATCTTTAACTCGGATCGATCGAAGGAACATGATGAAATTCTAACACACGCCAATCTTTAGTTGATGGCTATCAGAGACAATGCAAGAAACAAAACGAGCGCCACCTCTAAAGCCGGCGCCCGTCCCGAAAAACCTTCGGCTATTGTGCGAAAAATCACAGTCTCATCGGCATTACCACGTATCTGTAGTCTTGCTTCTCATCCGATATCGGCTTCAATTGAGCTTGTGAATTTCCATCCTTGAACTCGAAGGCAACCTTCTCGGATCCCACGACGTTTAAAAAGTCCTGCAGGTATTGCGCATTGAACCCTATCTCAGTGTCTTCACCATCGAAGTCTATTCCGAGAGTCTCACGCGCCTCGCCCTCTTCCGCGTTCTGTGAGCTAATCAATAATTGTTCTTTGCTTAGATGAAATCTAATCGCGTGCGAACGATCGTCAGCCATCAAAGCGACGCGACGAATAGCCTGGTTGAGACTTAGCGTGTCGAAGACAGCCATACGATCGTTGTTCTTGGGCATCACCATTTCATAGTTAGGGAACTGGCCAGTTAACAATCGCGAAATCAAAAGCCTCGAACCTATCTGGAAGTAGACGTGGTTTTCGTCCGCGCCCAAACTTATGTCACCATCAAAATCAGATGTGAGCTTTGTGAGTTCGGCAAGAGTTTTTCGTGGGATCAAAACATCCAGAGTAGTATTCTGGGCGTCGCTACCGATTTCCTTGGTTGATGCGAAAGCCAGCCGGTGACCATCAGTTGTCACCATCGTAATTCCTTGTCCGTCCAACTCGAATTTTGCGCCCGATAGCGTGTATCGTCCTTCCTCTTGCGTGATTGCAAAGATTGTACGGTCAATTAGCAGCTTAAGCAGAGAGGCCGGCAATTTAAGTGGTGTGGATTTAAACCCTGGCAACTCGGGAAAAGTATCCTTCGAGATTCCGGGCAGTCTGAATTTTGACTGGTCACACTCGACGGTTACCCATTCATTTTCTTCTTTATGAAACTTCACGGGCGCGTCCGGAAGTAATCTCGCGATATCAAACAGCTTCCGCGCTTGAACGCACATCGCTCCCTGAGAAGAAATCTCCTGAGCGTCGGCATCGCACCTTATTGTGACATCGAGGTCGGTTCCGCTAATCCGAATCGAATCTTCACCCGCAGACTCGATCAGGATGTTCGCTAACACAGGAATAGTGTTCTTCCTTTCCACCACGCCCTGAACGAAAGCCAACTCCTTTTGCAGCACACCGCGCGCAACTACAAATTGCATTTTCTAAACACCTCAGTTTTTGCGTTCTTATATATCACAAATACCGTTTGCACAGGCCAATATTTCTAATTGATACTCTATTAAGATGTTTTAAGAACTTTAGTAATAGTAGTATTGCCTGTGAAACTGTGGAAAGGGAAAAAGACCCTGGGATTTATGAAGTTGCGACTTGAATAAACTGTTCTTATCACCGGTGGGGCGTTGGATCAACGCATTTAGTTTTCTTCTTCCACAGCCCCGACTTCCGCTCTCTTTGTTTGATTGTGGAAAACTACCGGATGTCGGGAGCCGGTTTAATCGCTTATGCTCTCGATTAGTCGTTTCACCGTAGCACCAAGTTCCGAATCCTTAGCGATGAGGCCCTCAATTTTTTCCACAGAGTGAATTACCGTGGTGTGATGCTTCCCGCCGAACTGTCTTGCAATCTCAGGGTAACTGGCCTTCGTCAGGCGCTTGCAAAGATACATTGCTATCTGTCTCGGAACGAGAAAATGGCGAGCGTTTGAGCGAACCCTCAGATTATCCACGGTCACTTTGTAATATTCGGCTACTACCTTCTGAATTCGAGGGACGGATACTGCGTGATCATCGTTATGTTTCGATACGTGGCGGAATGCTTCTTGTGCCAGCGCCTTGGAAACGCGTAAGCCGCGGAGCGAAGCCATTGCCAACACCCTGATGAGCGAGCCTTCCAGTTCTCTGATGTTGTGCTTACTATTACTTGCTAGAAAGAAAGCCACATCATCCGGGAGATCAACTCGCTGTATTTCGGCTTTCCTTTTCAGAATGGCGATCTTGGTTTCGAGATCGGGTGGCTCGATGTCCGCAATTAGTCCCCACTCGAACCTGGAATGAAGCCGCTCCTCGATTTCTGGAATCTCGCGCGGCGGGCAATCTGAGGTGAGTACTATTTGCTTCTGAGCGTCGTAGAGAGCATTGAACGTGTGAAAGAATTCTTCCTGCGTCCGCTCTTTCCCCGCGATAAATTGAACGTCGTCGATTAGCAGAACATCGATGGAGCGGTACTTTTCTCGAAAGAGTTGGGTTTTATCGTAACCATATCTAATCGCATTGATCAATTCATTCATGAACCGCTCAAGGGAAACATAGACGACCTGTAAGGTGGGGTTTGCGGCTCTGATCGCATGGCCGGTGGCTTGAATGAGGTGCGTCTTGCCTAGCCCGACCCCTCCATAGATGTAAAGTGGATTGTAGGTTTTACCGGGACCATCCGCGACGGCCTGCGTGGCGGCATGAGCAAATCGATTACAAGATGCGACAACGAAACTTCCGAACGTATATTTCTCGTTTAGTGAGGATGATGAAAGCGCCGAAAGACTAATTGGCGGCTCCGGCGAAGTCTCCGCTCGTCGACTGTTACTGTTTGTTGGCTCAGTCTTACAGTCACCGCTAAGTGAACTATTTTCCTGATGAGAGGCACTTACTATCCATTCAATTCGGTCGGTGCCGAGACTCACCTCCTTCAAAGATTGCTCTAGTGCAAATGAATAGTTCGATAGAATCCATTCCTTGGCGACCGTGTTCGGGACCGAAATTCTCAGTTTTCCGTCGGACGATTGCTTTGTAACCGTTAGAGGTCGGAACCAGGTTTCGAATGCTTGCTTGGTCAGGTTGCGTTGAAGCGCTGCTACAAACGCAATGCTGGAGGGGCTGTCTCGCTCGATTCGCATTAGAGAAATAACAAGAACTACAAATTACAACAACCAAGGCCGCCTACGGAAAAGGCCAGTGAACGCGAAAACCTAACACAACGCTCTTATAGGGTGCAAGAAAAACAGGGAGGTTTCTGGCGCGCCTATGCCCGTTGAGGAGTTAAGGAAGTTCTGGACGCAGGCATTGCCGAAGGGAGACTAGTCGCCGCGAGCAGGCGGTTGTATATAATACGACTACGCGTAGTCGTTTAGCCTGCTAGTTAGGAGATCGAAGCCGCGAACGTGTGTGCTTCGCTGGCCAGAATTAGATTGTAAATTCGATCCAGATCCTGGGCATTGTAGTACTCGATTTCAATTCTGCCTGGCACGCCGGCCTTGGCTGAAATTATTCGAACTTGAGTTCCCAATCGCCGACGGATCTTTGCTTCTGCAGCGCGAATGTTTGGATCGATTTGAGGTAGCTGGGCTCGGCGGGCAGACTTTTTGGCCCCCTGAGAAGCGCTCCGTATCCGGCGTTCAGTTTCCCGCACGGACCAACTGTGCTTGACGATTTTCTGAGCGAAACGTCGTTGATGAACGGCGTCACTCAGACCTAAGAGGGCGCGTGCATGCCCAAAGGAGAGTTTTTCGATTTCAAGGAGTGATTGAATCTCGGAGGGCAACTTAAGAATTCGGAGATAATTGGTGATGAAAGTGCGATCCCGGCCGACCCGCTGAGCGACCTCTTCTTGCGTAAGATTCAGCGATTCGATGAGCCGTTTGTACGCATTCGCTTCCTCAACCGGATTTAATTCCTCGCGCTGGATGTTTTCGATGAGAGCAAGCTCGAGGAGTCGATCATCGGGTACGTCTCGCACAATTGCCGGAATCCGAGAGAGTCCGGCGATTTGTGCCGCGCGCCATCGTCGTTCGCCTGCGATAAGCTCGAAAAGGCCACCGCGACGCCGAACAAGTACGGGTTGAATAATGCCGCTCGTACGTATGGATTGAGCGAGATCCTGAAGTTTCTCCTCCTGGAAGGTTGTTCTCGGTTGCTGTTGGTTGGGCCGAATAAGGTCGATCTCAACATCGCGAATCTCTTCGTTATCCGCTGGCTGCGAGTTCACTGAGAGCAGTGCGCTCAGCCCTCGACCTAACGGTTTCTTTGTCATGTGCCAGAACCTCCTTCGCAAGTTGTAAGTACGATTCAGCGCCGCGAGATCGGGGCTCGTAGTGGATAATCGGCTTTCCATAGCTTGGCGCTTCGGCGAGCCGCACGTTTCTGGGAATGGTAGTCGCACAGACCATGCTCCCGTAAAAACTTCTGAGGTCTGCTGCTACGGCGGAAGATAGATTAGTACGCTCATCGTACATAGTGAGGAGCAAACCTTCGATTTTGAGTTGCGGGTTAATGACTCGTCTAACCTGGCTAAGCGTATTGAAGAGATCGGAGACGCCTTCAAGCGCATAATACTCACATTGGATTGGAATCAAAAGAGCGTCAGCGGCAGCGAGGGCATTCAACGTCAGGAGGTTTAGTGCGGGCGGACAGTCTATAATAATGAAGTCATACTCATCCCGAATTGGCGAAATGGCACTTCTCAGGAGAAGCTCACGGTCAGGGAAGTCAACCAGTTCGATCTCGGCTCCGGCAAGGTTCCTATCCGACGGGACAAGGGCGAGCCCAAAATTTGTCGGCAAAATGAGATTCGCTATGGGTTCGTTCAGTACGAGAAGATGATAGGTCGAACGGGGGAAAGCAGCTCTCTGGATCCCCAAACCAGATGTCGCGTTCGCTTGAGGGTCAACATCTACTAATAGAACCCGCTGAGTAAACCGCGCAAGTGAGGCGGCAAGATTAATAGCCGTGGTGGTTTTACCAACACCGCCTTTTTGGTTTGCTATGGCGATGGTTCTTGCCATTCAAATCCGACCGTGCTTCAAGCACGAACACATTAGCATAAACAGAGAGGGCGAGACTACGTACGTACGAAGTCATTCGCCTTATATTCGGCAGAGTGTTTCACGTGAAACACCCTAATCAGGCGTGAACTTGAGATTGAGTGATGGTCAACCGCACGAGGAGACTGGCCAAAGCAGTTGGAGTTATTCCTGGAATTTGTCGGGCCTGACCAAAGCTAACGGGACGAGCCCGCTCGAGACGCTCGATCATCTCGTGGGAAAGGCTATTAACATTTCGAAATGAAAAACCGGACGGTATATTGAGGTTGTCGTGTTGGTTAAGTCGGCGAAGCATATTTTCCTGAGAACCTAGATATCCGGAATACAAATGATCCGCGACCGCAGACTCAAAATCTGAGATCCCGATCTCACCTCTCTCGCCTGCCGGAACAAGATCGAAAAGCAGTTCAGCATTCATGCGGGGACGGAGCGCAAGTTCGGCGAGAGTAATTGAGTCTCCGAGGTCTTGCCCGGCGATCTGTCCTAAAGCCCGAAGTTGCGTGTCTGATCGATGAAGCTTGTGCTCCTTAAGAACTCGGCGAGCAGAAGCTAATCTGGCTCTCCGTTTATTAAACCGCTCCCATTCTTCATCGCCCGTTAGCCCAAGTCGACGACCGTGGGGCGCCAGACGTTCGTCGGCATTATCATATCTCAAGGCCAAACGGTACTCGGAGCGCGAGGTAAACATGCGATAGGGCTCATCGACACCGTGCCGGATAAGGTCATCTACCAATACACCTATGTATGACTCTCTTCGATCCAAACGAAACAGCGGTTTGCCTAAAGCCGCCAGGCCAGCATTGATGCCGGCTAATAACCCTTGACACGCGGCCTCTTCGTAACCAGTCGTCCCATTGATTTGGCCGGCCAGAAACAGCCCCTTGAAGCGAATTGTTTCCAAGAAGGGAGAAAGTTCCCTCGGGTCGACGAAGTCATATTCAATGGCGTAGCCAGGCCGAATGATCTGACTTTGGTCAAATCCGGGAATTAGTCTTACGAGTTCTTGTTGAAGCTGAGCCGGGAGCGAGGTAGAGAACCCGTTTAGATAGACTTCATTCGTTTCATAGCCTTCCGGCTCAACAAACAATTGATGGCGTGTCTTCTCGGGAAATTTTACGACCTTATCTTCAATCGAAGGACAGTAGCGAGGGCCGACACCGGTAATCTTTCCCGAGTAAAGCGGCGATTCATGTAAATTATCTCGAATGGCTTTATGTACGTCATCGTTCGTGTAAGCGAGGTAGCAATTCAACTGTCTCTGATTGATCTCTTGAGTAGAGAACGAAAACGGAACCGCTCGCCGATCCGGCGGTTGAGGCTCGAAAACATCCCAATCGATAGTTCGGCCATCGAGGCGTGGCGGCGTTCCGGTCTTCAGGCGGCCTACGCGAAAGCCAAAGTTTCGAAGTGCTTCCGCGAACTCGAGCGACGCTGGCTCGCCGGCGCGCCCGCCCTGATAAGTCTGTCGGCCAGTATGGATCCGACCGTTCAGAAAAGTCCCAGTTGCAATGACGATCGCTTTAGCGGCAATTCTTCGCGCGTCTTGCAACTCAAGGCCTAAAAGGCAGTCTCCTTTGACAAGAAGGTTCGTAACCATGCCCTGCCTCAGACTGAGATTAGGCGTGCCCTCAAGCGTATGGCGCATCTCGAGTCGATAAAGCGCTCGATCTGCTTGCGCTCTCGGCGCTCGCACGGCGGGTCCTCGCGACCTATTCAGGAGACGAAACTGTATACCTGTGCGATCGATGACTCGGCCCATGATTCCACCGAGTGCATCAATCTCGCGGACCAGATGGCCTTTTCCGATTCCGCCGATGGCGGGATTGCAAGACATTTGTCCTATAAGATCCAGGTTAAGAGTAAGGAGCGCCGTTCTCGCTCCGATCCTGGCCGCGGCCGATGCGGCCTCACATCCAGCGTGACCGCCACCTATTACGATCACATCAAATGCCTCATCGAAAATCATAAAGAATTCTCTCTTACTTGGAATGTCAAGAAATGCCAGATTCTCATTTGCCTATGCAGAATGTCGAGAAGATTCGCCCCAGGATTTCATCCGTTGTCGTCTCACCAGTTATTTCTCCCAAACTGCGAAGTGCATTGTGAAGCCCTACGAGTACAAGTTCCTCGCTGGCGCGGGCCTGAAGCATGGTAAGTGACGACTCAATGGCGTCGACCGAGCGCCGTAAGAGATCATGATGCCGAGCATTTGTGATAAGTAAGCCTTGGCTCTCCCCGTTTCGGTTGGAAAAAGGTTCCAGTACAGCGGCCCGCAAACTCTCGAGTCCTGCCTGACTCTTCGCGGACACAGAGACGACTGTGGAGCCATTTGTGTTACCGCCGGTTTGAAAACTAGCGGTGGAAAAGCCAGGGAGGTCACACTTATTCAAAGCTACGATATGTCGCGCATCGCGACCTTCAGTAAGGACGATTCGATCTTCGTCACTCAGAGGTTCGGAACCGTCGACTACCACGATTAATAGATCGGCGTCGGCAGCTTCACGTCTGGCGCGGTCGACACCGATGGACTCTATCGCATCTATCGACGCGCGAATCCCAGCAGTGTCAAGTAACAACACCGGTGCACCGTTGATGTCAATCCACTCTGTAAGTGTGTCCCTGGTCGTCCCGGGAATATTGGTTACTATGGCACGGTCGCGTCCCAGTAAAGCATTGAACAGACTGGATTTACCTACATTCGGCCGGCCGATGAACGCTACTTTGATTCCGTCGCGAAGGAGCCGGCCGGAGCGAAACGTATGAGCGAGTTGTGCCAAGTCTGCTTTCAGCGCGTGCAGCGAATCGAGGATCTTCTCGCATTCAAGCGCGGGAAGATCATCTTCTACGAACTCAAGCGAAGACTCGAGCCGAACGATTATGTTCAGAAGGTCTTCTTTGGCCGGTTGAATTGTTCGCGAAATCTCGCCTCTTAACTGGCGCGTTGCTTGAACTACTGCAGCTTCGGTATGTGCGTCGATAAGGTCGCGAATGGCTTCGGCCTCGGTAAGTTGCATGCGACCATTGCTGACGGCACGAAGCGAGAATTCTCCGGGCCCGGCCAGGCGCGCATCGAGAGAAAGTGTGATGTCGATGATCGTCCGCAACAATACTGGCGATCCGTGACAGTGCAACTCGACGACATTCTCTCCGGTGAAAGACTGCGGAGCCTTGAAAAAGCAAACTAGCGCTTCATCGAGAGTCTCACTGCTCTTTGGATCGATGAGGGACTTCAAGCTCAAAACATTCGGTGAAGGTTCGAATGAGTCTGACCCGACGAGCGTACGCAGAATACGAAGCGCATCTGGACCGCTGAGTCTAATGACCCCGATCCCGCCACGTCCGCGAGGCGTTGACAATGCAACTATCGTATCAGTTTGGGCGAACACGGTGCGATTGATCTTATCGAACAGTACGAGATGAGTTCGGCAGACGATCACTTCAGAGTGACTCGAAGTCGACGCGAGTTACCTTCGCCGATCGATTCGGTAACAAGGTCATCCTCCTCGGCGAGGCACAAATGAATCACACGTCTCTCGCCTGGCTCCATTGGGCCGAACACAAAAGGGGACGAGGTATCACGGACTTGGCGCGCAGCATGTTGGGCCATGGCGCGCAACTCAGCCTCTCTGGAGGCGCGATAATCGTTCGCATCGCAAACTATGCGCTGACCTTTGGGCAAGGTGCGGCCGAATGCCTGATTAAGAATCTGTTGCAGCGCATCCAGTAACTCGCCGCCTTGACTCAACAACAAGGCGCTATCTGCGCCATCAATTGCGAGTAAGCAACTCACATCTGAATCACTCGCCGAAGCATGCAGATCAAAACCCGCGCTGTCGAAGATCGAGTTGAGCAACTGCTCAGCGTTATTGCAAGTATTCTCCATTAGGGTTAAGGGAGATTCTACTCTAAGAATAGGTGGAGTTACTATCAGCAACGCGGGTTTAGCAAGGCGGCGATAAAGCGTGGGGGCGCGCTAGGGTTTCTTCCTTATGAAGATCTCACCACGTTTGGTTAAGCCGGCCTTCCCGGCTAGACTGGGCAAAACAGAATCGAGTACGTCTTTGTTTTCCAGCTTGAAACTCGTGACGCCAGAGACCTTGCTATCGGGATCGTTATACTGCAGCGTGAGATATCTCACCTTCGTCTTAATAAGGCCCAAGGGAAGGCCAATGTAAGGGACGTTGCTGGCTGCAGTCGCCGCGGCTGGGCGAACTGAATGAGTATCTCCATAGGCGCCGGTGATGGCGTCATAGGGAACGAAAAGAATCTCTTTTTGCTTTTCATTACGAAAGACCAATCGCCGGTTTGCGTCATCGAGCGTAAGCGTCCCCTCCATCTTGTGGTTATATCCGAAGACACCCCCTTCATATTTGGCCTTGACTGTCGATGGCGCAGGTGGCGGGGTCGGCGTATTTGTGGCTGCCTCACCGCTGTCTTGAGTAAGCGAACGCGGTCGTTGCGCCAAGGCAGCGAAGGTAACTGCGGTCAAAAGAAAGACCGCCACGAGTATTAAGAGTTTTCTGAACATCGGGTTTGCCTCCGCCTTAGGTGATTCCGGTTGATGATAAATAATGATCGAAAGCGGCCTAGCTATCTCGCGCGAATCGATTACCAGTCGGGCAATTGTACGGCGACAATGCTAGTCGAAGCCTATGGTTTTGCAAAGGGCCGAACGCGCTCCTGAGATTCTTTGAAATCGGCATCATTCGGCGCCACTTCCAGCGCCTTCTGATACAAGCTGAAGGCCTTGGCATATTGTTTGGTCTTTTCGTAGTCGTAACCAAGTTCGCGATAGATATTCACGTCGGTGGGCGTCTTTGCCAGGGCGCGTTCCAACGCCGCAATCGCCTTGAGAAAATTGTTCGCGCGAGAGTGAGACAGTCCAAGAAGATAAAGCGTGATGCCGTTTGCGTTTTCGTTCGCAGC
>WNFT01012083.1_pt1 | contig 15866 bp, 12 predicted proteins | sample 5400191 | NCBI WGS metagenome assembly WNFT01 (sample SAMN13153359, study PRJNA577476) | soil metagenome | isolation source: 80 cm saprolite under Madrone tree | place: USA:California | collected 2016-06-14 | reverse complement strand
TTCCCGCCGGGTGGTGCTCTACGACCTGCCGGAACATTCCCACTTCTGCGCTCGGGTCATACGTCGTCGGACCGATCATTTCAGCCTTAACGCCGAGGGCCCTGGCCGCGTCCTGAAATCCGGCCTGCGCTTCCTGCCAGTACGGCAAATTTATATTGGTCGTCACCAAGACGTAGCGTTCGGTTTCCTCATGGTACGGTTTCGCACACGCCACAATGATCGTCGCCACCAAGAGAATAAGAAAACATGCCAGCGTAGTTCCATATTTCCTCATTGAAATTCTCCTCTCGCTTCCAGTCTGACCTTCGGGGGCGTGCTTTGCTCCGATGGCTCTCTTGTTGAAAAGGAACGTTCCATGCCGTCTCTTCCGGAGGCTGACTCTCGGGGGGATTCTAACACCGCTGGGCTTCGTTCTGGCCAGTGCATTCGGCAAGGGCTCCGATCGAATCGAGATCCGCTACTTCGCATGCCCGCTCGCTTTCTCTTCGTGCAGCAATTCGCTTTCGACTTCTGAATTTGCGGCTGGATTGACGGAACTTCGCGTACACCCTAAAGTGTCAGCTTCTCTTGTCCCGCAAGAAGCGTGCATCATCAGCCAATCGAACCGGTCGCGGAGCGAAGCATTGATCGAGCGCTATTTCAAGCTGGCGGAGAACCAGACGACCGTGCGGCGGGAGCTTCTGGGCGGGCTGTCTACCTTCATGACGATGGCTTACATCATCGTCGTCAATCCGCAAATCCTCGCGCAAGCCGGTATGCCCGCCGACGGCGTGTTGTTCGCCACCTGCATTTCCGCCGCGGCCGCCTCGCTCGTCATGGGCCTGTACGCGAATTACCCGATCGCGCTGGCGCCAGGAATGTCTCTGAATGCGTACTTCGCCTATTCCGTGTGCCTGGGAATGCACATCCCGTGGCAAACGGCGCTCGGCGTAGTCTTTTTTTCAGGCGTGCTGTTCATCCTGCTCACCGTCACGCGCGTCCGCGAACAAATCGTCAACGGCATCCCCGATTGCTTAAAGCATTCGACCGCAGCGGGGATTGGCATGTTCATCGCCTTCGTGGGGCTGCGCAGCGCGAAGCTGGTGGTGGCGAATCCCGCGACGTTCGTAGGCATCGGAAATTTTTCCAATCCGGAAGTCCAGGCCGCTTGCCTCGGCCTGGCGCTCACGCTCGTCCTGATGGTCAGAAAAGTGAACGGGGCCATCCTTCTTGGCATTCTCGCCACCACGCTTTACGGAATTTTTCGCGGGATGGCGCATTGGCCCGTTTCTCTGCTCGCCATGCCTCATCCTTCCGGCACGTTCTTGCAATTGGACCTCCGCGGCGCCGCGCATTTGGGCTTGCTGGAGATTACCTTCGCATTTCTTTTTGTGGATCTCTTCGACAACGTCGGGACGCTCGTCGGCGTTTGCGAACAGGCCGGCTTCGTGAAGGACGGCAAAATACCGGGAGTGGGCCGCGCCCTGCTCTCCGATGCTGTCGGAACGGTCTTCGGCTCGTTGACGGGAACCTCCACCGTGACCAGCTATATCGAGAGCGCCGCGGGTGTCGCCGTTGGCGCGCGCACCGGACTGAGCAATCTGATGGTCGCCGGGATGTTTCTCGCCGCTATATTTTTCTCCCCGGTGGTCGCTGTGATTCCCGCCTTCGCGACCGCACCGGCGCTGATTCTCGTGGGCGCGTTAATGACGCAATCCATCACCAAAGTAAAATGGGAGGAATATACCGACGCATTCCCGGCATTTGTAACCATGGTGGCTACGCCGCTGACGTTCAGCATTGCCACGGGCCTGAGCCTGGGACTGATTTCTTTTACCGTGGTCAAGGTTGCGGCGGGAAGATTCCGCGAGGTAAGCATCCTGCTTTGGATCCTCACCGCGCTATTCATCCTGCGCTACATCTATCTCGCGGCCGCATGACGGAGGCTGTTCCGGTTATTACGGGAACAGATGGCAGAAATCTGCTTGTCTTCCTGCTGTCTTCCAAACTCGAGTGTGGGGAAATTTGGTGCCTTGCGAGAACTAGCTCCTGAAGCTAGCGCGTCTGCCAATTCCGCCATTCGGGCACAAGTGCTGGATTGCGAGGCTTTTTCATTGTGCCCGCCGCTCCCGCCTTTGTCAACGCGGGCCAGGATGGTGCTTTTTGAGCCGCAGAAGCATCCCGTCAGCAACAGACAAGCGGCCCCATACTTAGGTCTTTTGTATGAGTTCCGTGAATACGGAGGACTGGAAATTTGAATATAGGGTGCGTATACTGCGCCTAGAAACCCTAGTACCCCTGCCTGCCCCCCTGGGGCGGGCACCGCGGAACGGTTCCAACGGGAGGTCACCATGGAATCAACGACGCTATCGGGGCCACTTCTCTACCTGCTGATCACCTGGGGAGTCGTAACCGCCATATTCCTGTTCCTTCTGCTTCGGCGGAGCCTGCTCGCCAGCCATGAAGACGATCAAATTTTTCTCGACGCAGCAGAAGAGCACATGGCCAGGGAACAGCGCGAACTGGTTGCAAAGATCGACGCCCTCTCCAAGCCCCTTATGGGCACGGGCATCCTGGCAGGCGCTTTGCTCTTGGTCATTGCCGGGATGTGGCTTTACAGTGGGCTGAAGAACTTCTAGTTCTTTCAGAAGGCTCGCCCCCGCCGCGAAGTGTTAGGGCGTCGTCGGTCTTGCGGGCGCGTCTGCAGGTTTTGCCGGAGGATTCGCGGGTGGCGGGACCGGTGCCAGCGAAGTGTGGTTATGCACGATAACCCAGTGGTTGTTGCGTTTTTCTAGGACCACCGTCGTCTGGCCCTGCGATTCGCTGGGCTGACCATCCACGACGGCGGAAAAATCCCACTGATAAGAAGCCCACGCCACCGTTCCACTGACCTTGATATACGTATTCAGGCGGTCCATCCGCACCTGCTGCATGCGCGTGCGTTGCTGCTGGTAGACGGCGAGGTAGTTGGTCCACCCGATGATGGGGGGCGCCCAGGAACCGTTCACGATCGAGACGTCATCCGCATAATCCTTGTGGAGCTTTTCGATATCGCCAAGTTGCCAGGCGCCCAGCACTTCCGAAAGCGTGTAATCAATCTGCTGCTCATCCGGCAGAGGAATGGGCATATTCGAAATGTCCATCGGCGGAGTGTTGTCCTTCTTTTTCTTCTTTTCCTTCTGCGCTGCGGCTGGCGTCGCACATATCAGGAAGAGCGCGAAGGCAAGGAGAAACAGAAGCGATGCCTGCAAAATGCGGGCGGCGGGACGAATTGCAAAATATTTCTTCATTCGCGTGCAACTCCTCTGGCAGAAGAGAATAGCACGGCGATTCGAACCCGGCAGCAATGTGCCCAGTTGGTTTACTTTGTCCGCGAGGCGCCGAGCACATTGACGAACAGGCGGTACGCTCCGGGAACACCTTCAGGCAGTTGCCGGAAGAAGGCAAGCCCCGTGTAAATGTACGTCCCTTTTCCGTAATGCGTGTAGACGAGCCCGCCATTCAGCTCCGGCTCGCCCGGATCGCTCATGGCCAGCAGCGGCGTGTATTTCGAATCGAACTGCGTCCAGAAATAGAGCCCGCGCTCCTGCACCCAGCCCTTGAAATCATCCTGCGTAATCTTGTTGGGACGGTTCAGCAGCGGATCAGCCGGCTTCAGAAATTTGACCGGAGAATTCTCGTCGGTGATGCGCGGCAGCGACCGGGGAGCTGCCGGAGGCTCCCCCGCTTTCGCAGGCGGTGCCGGTGGCGAAATCAGCGCTGGATACGGCGCGTACTTGAATTTGTCCCACGCAAATTCGCGCTGGTATTGCACTACCAGGGTGCCGCCCTTCGAAACGTAATCCAGCAGCCGCTGGTTTGCGCCCGCAAGTTCGGGCCGCAGCTCGTACGCCCGAACGCCGACTACGATAGTGTTGTACTTTGACAAATCGCCGAAGTTCAGCGCCGCTGCATCCAGCTGTTCCACGTGGATGCCCAGCATCTTCAGCGCGTCCGGCACTCGCTCGCTTTCCGCATTGACGTAGCCTACGCGCAGATTTTGCGGTACGTTCACGGCAAACGCGTGAATCATGCATTGCGCCGGCTCACTCCAGAGCTGAGTGGGCAAAGTGGGCAGGGGCTCGAGTGATGTCGCGAATCTCTCCGGCTTTATGTTTCTAGATCGATCGGCGGCGCGTTCGGCGTACGCGGAAATCTTATACTTTCCAGCGGCAAGTTTCAGCGGCGGCATCACTGTCACTCGCGCATAGCGGTCGCCCGCGCCGTCAAATTTCAATGCGACGGCTGTAGCCGTCCTCCATCCTTTCGGCGCGGCAAGCCCGATGCGCACCTGACCCGGCTGCGTCGCATACGAATGCACGTGAAGCAAAACATCCAGCGGCTTTCTTGGTTTTGCCACGATTTCAATCGCTTGCTTCGGCTCGACCGCCAGCGTATACGCCGGCACGACGCGCAGTGCCATCCGATCCGCTCGCGTGGAACTCGCATGCACGCTGTACACCGGCGAAGAAACCGTGAACGCGTAACCGTTGATGACCGCTTCCTGAGTGGCAGTTACAAGTGGCGGCGGTTCCGGCAGCGCCGTATCGGAAACGCGTGCGGCCCCTTGCGGATTTTTCGCTGTCGAAATTGTAGAGCGAAGGGCCCCGCCGGCTTCCGGTTCTTCCTTCGTGGCGCTCCACTCCGCGGGAAGCAACAACGATGGCTTCCCGAAATCTCCCGCAATGCCTTCGCGATGACGCGTCTCCGTTCGAACCGAAAATGTTTCTCCGATAACCAGTTCGCTTCGATCGGCGCTCGCCTCCAGCCGCACGCCCGCAACAAGGGCCAGCGCTCTGTCAATTTTTTCCCGCTTTCGTTGCAGGCTTCGAGCGAGGGACACCACTGGAGCCGGCGTCTGCGAAGAAACGGCAGGCCGTGGTACTTCATCGATCTTCTTCCCCGCTACTACGAGTGAATCGGCTGCCGCTTTCCAATCGAGCCGCAAAGCCGTATCACGCGCCGCCGCGAGCGCCGAGCTGACCGCGCGCATAAGCGGGTCCACGCCCATATTTCCCACTTCATAGTCTTCATCAAGTGGGCCGAGCGGTTGCGCCAGCACAGCGGGGTCGAGCTCGCCGCCGTCTTCGCGTTTGAGCGCAATCGGCCGTCGTAGGAAGGGCGACCCCAGAAATCCGGTGATTCCCTGCGTGTGATGATTTGCAAACCCATCGAGGCCGATTTCTCTCCAGGACTTGCCGTAAAGCGGCGAAATCTCATCCAGCGGCAAGAAATAGCCCTGCGGTTTCTCGCTTCGATCCAGGTCCAGCACCAGCACGGGCTTGCGATCACCCCACGGTCCTAAATCCTGCTGTTCGGATGCCGCTCCTTGCAGCTTGAAAGCCGGATCGGCGGCCAGTTGCACAGCTTTTGGCGTGAGCAAGCCTGCGGCTTGATGGTGGCCATGACCACCGTGCACTCCGCCCCACCCATTGATGACCACGTTCGGGCGGAAGCTGCGAATGACGCGGACCATGTCTTCGAGAACCTGGTCGCCCCAGACTTTCTCGGTTTCCTCCGGAGTTCTCGAAAATCCAAAATCTTTCGCGCGCGTGAAGTACAGTTTCACGCCGTACCCGCGCGTGGCGGCAAGAAGCTCCTGCGTTCGAATCAGTCCCAGTTGCGGCGCCTGTTCCGGGCCGAGGTCATTTTGCCCGCCTTCCCCGCGGGTCAAGGAAAGCAGCGCCACATCGGCATGCAGCCCGCGCGCAAGATACGTCAAGACCGCGCCGGATTCGTCATCCGGATGCGCGGTGATATAGAGGATGCGCGTGGTAACCCGCGCGCTGTCGATCGCCTCGATGGTTTCGGCGAGGCCGGGGCCTGTGCCCGGAGCGGGAGGAAATTGCCCGGCCGCGCGCTGCGGTGCGAACACCAGAAGCATCGTGCTTACTAACAATAAGACGCGTTGAAGCTTGGAACCCGTCATTTTCATCCCGCGACCTCGGAGTTTGGCGCGCCGAAAGGCCATTCCTTCCGAATGCGCGCCTGCACCAGAAACACAATCAGTCCCATGATAATCACCAGCAACCCCCACCAAATGGCGTTTCCCGTATGAGAGAAAAGCCACAGCCATCCCACGATGGTCAACAGCGCCGGCAACGGGTACAACCACATCTTAAAGGGCAGCCGCTCCGGGGGCCAGCGCCGCCGCAGCAACATGACGCCCACGGCTTGGCCGATGAACTGGATGATCAGGCGCATCGCCAGGACCGCGGTAATCACTGTCTTCAGCTTGAAGAGCAAGCTGAAAGCAAACGTCAAAGCGCCCAGGAACAACAGCGAAATGTGAGGGAATTTCTCCGTGGGATGCACGCGCGCAAAAATGCGGAAGAAGTTTCCGTCCAGCGCCGCCGAATACGGCACGCGCGAATAACCCAGCATCGAGGAAAAAAGTGACGCAAACGCGATCCACAGGATCATCAGCGTCGCGAACCACGCCGCAAACGGGCCGTAAAGTTTTTCGACGAACGCGCTTACGATGAAAGGCGAATCCTGCGCCTGCTGCCACGGCAAAACACCCAGAATGCACGTCTGCATGACGAGATAGAGCACCGCGATTCCCGCGATCGAAATGAAAATGCCGCGCGGAATGTTTTTCTCCGGCTCGCGAATCTCGCCGCCGAGGTGGCAGATGTTGTAGTAACCCCAGTAGGTGTAAATCGTGTTCACCGTGGCCGAGCCCAGCCCGGCAAAGAATAGCCACGAAAAATTCCAGGTCCCGGGAGCATACGTGAACACCAGCCGCGGATTGAAATGCGTGGCCCCGCCCCAGATGAGCCAGAGGATCGTGCCGACGACGCCAACCCACAGGAGCATCGAAATTTTCCCGATCGAAGTGATTCGCCTGTAGAGCAGCATGACGAGAACGATCACCAGCGCGCCGGAAACCGCTTTCTCTCCGTACTTGCCGAGCGGATGGAGGTACGACGCATACTGGGAAAAACCGATCGCGCCCGACGCCAGGCTGAGCGGCGCTTGGATCAGCGTTTGCCAAACGAACAAAAACGACATCATCCGTCCGAAACGGCCCGGACCATAAGCTTCGCGCAGGAATACATAACTGCCGCCCGCTAGCGGCATGGCCGCGCCGAGTTCCGACCACACGAAGCCGTCGAGAAGCGCCAGATCACGACGAACGGGCCGATGCCCACCATCTCGATCATGTTCAGCGCGACGGCCTCTTTTAGACCCAGCCCGCGCTCGAGAGCATTTTTTTCCGTTGTATTGCCCGTTATCATCGGTCCGCCGAGAATAGCAAATGCTCCTCGAGCCGCCTAACGCAGATTCTTCTGTGCCAGCCATTTCGGTTTGCAACTTCTCTCGAACCGCTTAGACTCGTTGAGCGCAGATGCGCATCATGTTTTCAACATTGACATTCCGTTACGCGGCGTTCGTTTCCTTTTTGCTCGCTTCCTCCTTTGCCGCGCCTCCTGGCTTCGCCAAACTCGCTCTGCCACCCGAGACGCCCGCCGTCCTCGACAAAATCTATTCCTTCGACATCACGGGAGCCGTGGAAGCCGCCAAGCGCATGGAACAAGATCGCCCCGATCATCCTTTGGGATATCTTCTCGAATCCGAGGCGCTGTGGTGGCGCATTTGGTGCGCTTCGGCGGAATACAAATATGGAATGACGGACGCGCGCCGCCGCGCCAAATACGCTGCGGATCAGCCCTATTTTGAGTTGGCTGCCAAGGCCACTTCGTCTCGCCGATGCTGACATGGGCCTCGGCCTCTACAACTATTACGTGGACACACTCAGCGCCATGGCCAGAGTCCTGCGCTTCTTCATGGGAATCCCGGGAGGCTCCAAGCAGGAAGGCGTGCGCCTGCTCGAGAACGCCATCGCGGATGGAGTTCTGACGCCCAATGTGGCTCGCTTTTACCTCGCTCTGAATCTGCATCGCTACGACCTGCAATATGAAAAAGCCCTGCGTGTGATCAGTCCTCTGGCGGAAAAATATCCGGCGAATCCGCTCCTCCAACTGGCCCGCGGCGATCTTTACGCAAAACTGGGCCGGAAGGAACAGGCGCTGGCCTGTTACCGCGCTGCAGGAGCCTTGGTAGTGCCCGATGCAGAGTGCCATGTGCGGCCTGATGCAGGGGTGCGGAAGGGCCGGCGAAGGTTCTGAGTGACCGCTAGGCGGTCAACGCGCAGCGCGATTTCGGCATCTCACCCCCAAAGCACGCTGGCGCCGCGGGTCCCCCGCCGTCCGCCGAAGCAGGCCAGCCCCGACGCGGTCGGGGCCGCCAGAAAAGATCAAGGAGTATCAATGAAGCGGTCTTGGACAGCGTTGGCTGTCGCAGCAGTGGCGGTTCTCGCCGTGGCGAGTTGCAACGATTACGGCAACACGTTTCAGAACAACACCGGCGCCACCATCCTATCGATTTCCCCCTCGGTCATCAGCGCCGGCCAAACAATTGATTTTACGCTGACCGTGAACGGCGGCATCTTTGTGAAGGGGACCGTAGTTCAGTGGGATGGCAAGACTCTCGAGTCAACACTTCCGATGGATAGCGCGGGAAATATACTGGGCAACATCATCACAGCAAAAGTTCCTCCGGCCCTGGTGGCAAAGCCTGGGGTCGCCACCATCATCACGTTGAGCCCGGCCACTGGCGCCGGGCGTAACGGCCTTTCCAATCCCGTCGCGATCGTCATCAATCCGCCGCCGAACCCGCTGCCGGTTCTAACCAGCATCACTCCGAACACCGCCGTTGCAGGGGCCGCAACGATGCCTGTAAGCCTCTCACTGACCGGCTCCAGCTTCCTCTCGAATTCGGATCCTGCGCAGGCCTCCCAGGTGAATTGGACCGCGGGCGCGACGACCACCAAATTAACTCTGGGAACCGTCAGTGCCAATCAGATTCAGGCATCCATCCCCGTCGCGTTGCTCGCGGCCGCAGGCACTGCCACCGTTACTGTTTTCAATTCGGGATCTCCGCCTCCCGCCGGGTGTACCACCATCTGCAGCGGCGGCGGTGGTGGTGGCTCGAGTGCTCCGCAGACTTTCACGATTTGCGCCGCCGCGCCTTGCGTCGCGCCCGCGGCGGCAAGCGCCACAGCCGCGGCCCTGGTTGCCGAAGAAACTCCCGCCGTGAGTCTGGATGGCCGGTACGTCGCCTATACAGCAGTTCAGAACGAACGCGCGCAGGTTTTTCTGCGCGACACCTGCGAAGGCGCGTCCGCAGGCTGCCAGCCGCGCACCACGCTGCTGTCCGTCGCGGCCGATGATAGCTCGGCAAACGACGAAAGCCACACGCCCTCCATCAGCTCGGATGGACGCTATGTCGCGTTCAGTTCGGCCGCTACAAACGTAATCGAAAACGCACCCGCGGGACGGCAAATCTATATGCGTGACACCTGCTCGGGCGCCGGAGACTCGTGCAAGCCCTCGACGCGACTCATTTCTCTCGATTCGAACGGCGCGTTGCTTGGAACGCAGAGCATTCTCCCTTCCGTAAGTTCCTCGGGAAGATTTGTCGCTTTCCTGGCCATTACGGCGAGCCATTCCTCCACTCCGGCAAAAAATTCGGCGAACTCCAGCAACAACAGCGGCTACCGCCAGGTATTCATTCGCGATACATGTTTGGGCGCGCCCAACTGCACGCCAAAGACGACTCGCATCTCACTCCAGCCCGGCGACGGTACGGGAAGCGAAGGGAAGCCTGTCGGCCCCGCGTTGAGCGGCAGCGCGAATCACGTCGCAATTTCAGGCGGTACTGCGGCGACTCTCTTCAAGCGTTCCGTCGCCGTCGATGACCGTGTCTTCCTGGCCATCGCAAATCAACAACCGTAATAACCCTGTTTTGATTTTCAGCAACCGTCCATCGGCGGCTCTTTGAAACGAAGGAGCCACAGCAAACTTTTTTGTTTCACCTCAATTAAACCGCACTTTAATATCCGGCCTTTTCTCCAAATGCACCGAATCAATGAAGCGCACCTGCCGGTCATCCAGCGTCAGGATCATCGAGCTCGTTCGGATGCCTTCCCCGAAAAACCGCACACCCTTCAGCAAATTTCCATCCGTCACGCCCGTGCACGCAAAAATCATTTTCTTGCCCGGCGCCAGATCCTCGGTGTCGTAAATGCGCTTCGTATCTTTCACACCCATTTTTGCCAGCCGTTCGGCGTGCTCCGGCTTGCTCACCACCAGCCGCGCCAGAATTTGCCCGTTCAAGCAGCGCAGCGCCGCCGCGGTCAGAACGCCCTCCGGCGCACCGCCCGTTCCCATCACCGCATGCACTCCCGTCCCGATCACTGCGGAAGAAATTCCCGCCGAGAGGTCGCCGTCGCCGATCAGCCGGATGCGCGCCCCCGCCGCGCGAATGTCCGCGATGATCTTTTCGTGCCGCGGCCGGTCCAACACAACTACCACGAGGTCTTCAACATCCCTTTCCAGCCGCTTTGCGATCGACTTCAAGTTGTCCGCCACAGGAGCATCCAAATCCACCGCTCCTTTGCACGACGGCCCCACCACCAGCTTCTCCATGTACAAATCCGGCGCATGCAGCAAGCCGCCGCGGTCGCTGGCGGCCAGCACCGCGATCGCATTCGCCGCTCCCGTCGCGCAGAGGTTCGTTCCTTCCAGCGGATCCACGGCGATGTCCACTTGCGGAAACAGAGCCTTCGGCGCGTGCGTCGCCAGCCCCACTTTTTCTCCGATGTACAGCATTGGCGCTTCGTCCCGCTCGCCTTCGCCGATTACGATCGTCCCGTCGATCTCTACCGAGTCCATGGTCTTGCGCATCGCTTCCACGGCCACTTCATCCGCATGGTGCCGGTCGCCGTACCCCATCGTGCGCGCCGCCGCAATCGCGGCGTTTTCCACCACGCGCAAAAAATCCAAGCTTAGTTGTTCTTCCATGGAATGGCGTCTCCGATTTGCTGCGTCAGGGCTTTGCCCCGGCTGTACGTGGCGCGCGTCATCATAAGCCAAAGCGCAGTTACCCGTCGACACTTTACCGCCCGCAATCCATCCTTCGCGGCTGCGCGCAACTCCGCGCTCTTTCACTGCGAGACTCGGTTACAATGCGTGCCCGGAGGACCCATGTCCAAATCGCGCAGGCATTTCTTGACTCAGACTTCGCTCGGTCTCCTCGGCGCAGCCGTCGTCGTTCATTCGAACGCGCAGGACCATCCCAGCGAAATCGCGCAAGACCCCACACAACTCCCGCCTGGCGCGCCGCCTGCTTTCGGCACCGGCCCTGCCGTCGGCCCCGAAGTCTCGCCCGCGACTTTCGCCGAAGCTGAAAAACTCGTGCAAGTGCAACTCTCAACCGCGGATCGCGCCATGGCCGCCCAAACCTGGCGCGTCAACCTCGCTTCCGTCTACGAACGCCGCACCGGCCCACGAACCGTCGTGCTCGAACCTATGCTCGCGCCGTGGTCGCGCTACCATTCCGTCTTGCCCGGCCAGCCGGCGGGTCCGCAGCGCGATCAATTCATTCGCACCAAATCCGATCCCGGCCCGCTGCCCGCGAACGACGCGGACATCGCCTTCGCTCCAGTGACCCAGCTCTCCCGCTGGATCGAGCAACGCAAGCTCACCTCCGAGCGCCTCACACAGATCTACCTCCGCCGTATCGAGCAGTTCGATCCCAAGCTGCGCTGCGTCATCACCCTCACCCGCGATCTGGCCCTCGCCCAAGCCAAAAAGGCCGACCAGGAAATCGCCGCTGGAAAATATCGTGGCCCCCTGCACGGCATTCCCTGGGGCGGCAAGGATCTTCTGGACACCGCCGGAATCCCCACCACCTACGGCGCCGAGCCGTTCCGCAATCGCATTCCGAAAGACGACGCCGCCGTCGTCAAGCGCCTTCACGCCGCGGGCGCCGTGCTCCTCGCCAAGCTTAGCCTCGGCGCGCTTGCCCTCAACGATATTTGGTTCGGCGGACAAACCGTGAACCCGTGGCTCTTGGAGGAAGGCGCATCCGGCTCCAGCGCCGGTCCCGGCGCCGCGACCGCCGCGGGCCTCGTCGGTTTTTCCATCGGCAGCGAAACCGGCGGCAGCATCGTCAGCCCCAGCATGCGTTGCGGCATCACCGGGCTGCGTCCCACGTACGGCCGCGTGCCCCGCACCGGCGCGATGACGCTCTGCTGGTCGCTCGATAAACTCGGCCCCATGACCCGCACCGTCGAAGACGCTTTGCTCGTCCTCCAAGCCATCTCCGGCCCAGATGCAGGCGACGTTTCGAGCGTCCCCAGTCATCTGGACTTCGACCCAAGCGCAAGCAGCAAAGGCTTGCGTGTCGGCTATTTCCCCGCATGGATGAAGGAAAGCCCCGCCACCGACGTCGACCGCGCCGCTCTGGAGACCATCACGAAACTCGGCATGGTCGCCGTGGAAGTCGCGCTTCCCAATTGGCCTTACAACTCGCTCAATGTAATTCTTTTCGCCGAAGGCGCTGCGGCTTTCGAGGAACTCACCCTCACCCACGGCATAGACCAGCTCAAAGTCCAGACGCCCGACGCCTGGCCCAATCTTTTCCGCCAGTCGCGTTTCCTCTCCGCCGTGGATTTCGTCCAGGCCGATCGCTTCCGCCGCAAAGTCGCGCAAGAAATGGCGCGCATTTTCTCGCAGGTGGACCTGCTCCTCGTCCCCTCGCTCCGCGACGAAATGCTCACCATCAGCAACCAGACCGGCCACCCGTCACTCACGCTGCGCGCCGGATTCGTCCAAGTCTCCGAGGCGCGTTCCGACTGGGCCCCCGACCCGAAAAATCCTCTCCCAAAATTTTCTCCCCCGCGCCGCGTTCCCCACGGCATCACCTTAATCGGCCGCCTTTTCGAGGAAGGCACCCTCGGTCGCGCCGGCATCGCTCTCGAACGCGCCTTCGCCGTCTCCGCCGAGCGCCCGCCCTCCTTCTGACCCGCCCGTAGGGCGTTCTTTGTTAGCGGCTTGTTTCGGCGAGTTCAGTGCGGGTGTCCACTGGCGCCGCAGAAACTATCAGGAAGCCTCCGACAACAAGAAACCATAGGGCCGTACTCACTGCGGTTGCATTCCAATACCGGCTCGTGAAGGGACCCGGAAGGAATGCCCCGGTCGCCCAGGCGATCAACGGCCACACTCCGAGCAGAATCCCGATCCAAGCCAGAACCTTGGCACCCCTGGAGCGGCTCGAAACGAGCGCCCCGATACCGCCCGCGATCATGGAAAATCCCTGCATCAGCCAGGAAACCAGACCCATTCGGATGACAACATCTTGATTCGCTGAGAGCGCGTACCATCCTGTTTCGAGCGCCAGCCGCCGAACGATATTGGGTGCGACAAATCCGTCGAAAACGAACGTCACCGCCCACGCCGTGGCGGCAAGCGTCATGGCGGTCGTCGCCATCCGTGTCCAGCCATTGCGGTCGCCCCAAAACGCGCCGGCCCCCACCAGCCACAGCAGTGGCCCCGCCAGGATCAGTCCGTGAATGAGCTCCCAGGAGCGGTGATGGGCGATGTGCATGTAGAAGTTTCGGAAGAACTCGGGGCTGCCGAGCGCACCAAGGCTGGAATTGATCCGAGGATGGAATGCGCCGCCGTACACAAACACCAGCGACCCGATCACCATGAGCAATCCGGAGAATTTCCGATGCGCTGAGGTACTCGTCATTGTCTTTTCCTCCTGCTTCGATTTGTCATAAACGCCAGCGCCCCTTCCGCCCAGCGCACGCGGGACTCGCTTTGCAAAACCCCGTACTCCATGACCAGCTTCCAGATCGGCAGCCGCGGATTGCTGGAGTGGGTATCGTCCAGCCACTTGTGTGTGTCTTCGTAATGGGCCAGCCGCGCTTCTTCTGCTTTGCGGAACGCCTGGACGGAGTCGCTGAGCCCCGCCATCTCGGCAGGAGCTGCGAAAAATAGCCGAAGGAGCAACTCCCGGTGGTTCGCCGGATCGCTCGGGGAGAACAGCCAGCTCCGCAAAGCTTCTTCCCCCTTGCCGGTAATGAAATAGCGAATACTGCCCCGGCTGCCCGGCTGCCGATCCTGGCGCACCAATTTTTCTTTTCCGAGTTTCGCGAGCGCGGGGTAAATCTGCCCAAAACTGATCGGCATGAAATTCGCCGGCCCTTTCTGGTAAGCCTGCTTGATCTCGTAGCCGGTCATGGCGCGGAGCTTCAACATCCCCAGCACGGCAAATCGAATCGATGTCAATGACATATCCTGATGATATATTATTGAGATATATTGTCAAGCAAAATTTGCATCCCCAATGGCCGACAGCCCAGAACTTCATCTTTACGCTTCCCAAAATCCCGTTTGCGCAGGTATCGTATTTCGAGTCGCGCTCCTCTCCGATGGAGGATGGGATGCATTTTCAAAGACGCCAATTACTTCGAATCCTTTCATTTGCTTTCGGGTCGAGCTTCATCTTGGGGCGGAACCAACTCGGCATAGCCGCGCAGACAGCCACACAGCCAAAGGTCTCCCCTACCCCTGCAGGGGCTGCTGTTCGCGATGGGATCGCTGGAGGAACGGAAATGGAAAAAGTGACGGGAATCGGAGGATTCTTCTTCCGAGCCAAAGATCCGAAAGCGCTGGGGCTTTGGTACCAGCAACACCTGGGGATCTCGGTCATACCAACGAGCGCCGGGGATTCCCCTTGGCAGCAGGAGGCCGGACCCACCGCTTTCGCTCCATTCAAGGAGACGAGCGGCTATTTCGGGGATCCCACCAAGGTCTGGATGCTGAACTTTCGAGTCCGGGATCTCGACAAAATGGCGGCCCAGCTGCGAGCCGCAGGAATCGAGGTCAAGATGAACGAGGAGTCTTCTCCCATCGGCCGGTTTGCCCGCGTGCATGACCCTGAGGGAAATCCGATCGAATTGTGGCAGCCTGCAGGATGAGCCGCTCCACGCTAGATTGCCAAACAGCTCAGGACTCTTTCTGGATTTCTCCTGGGTTACGGCGTATCCGGAAGCAACCGATTAACCTCCGGATGGCCGACCATCCGGGAGGTATCGCGAGGCGAGTGAAGCTTCCGATTGAGCGTGCCTGCCTTGCCGTGATATCCGAACGGCATGATATCCTGTGTCGCACCGGAGATACTCGGTGAAGTCTTCACTTCAATGCATTCGCGTCGTGATAGTTCTGCTGTGTTTGTTCGCCGTGCTGAACGCCAGGGCGCAAAACGCCTCGCAATTCAAAAACTGGAACCCGCCAGCTAACGAAGTTCGCGTTAAACCTAAATTGAACTGCCCAGATCTGCGAAGCCTTACCGCATATGAGTTCTCCATCATCACAGCCAATGCAATTGCCGGAACAGCCGACGTACCGGAGCATTGCCTCGTGTCCGGCCAGATCCTCCCCGAAATCCGATTTGAGGTCGACCTGCCTGCCGCTTGGAATCGCCGACTCTACATGTTTGGCAACGGCGGTTATGCTGGAGGGTTCTTCGAGTGGCCGGTGTCGATCGAACAACGAAATCTGGCCTTAAGGCACGGTTTCGCCATCGCCGTGACCAATACCGGGCACGACAAGGCCTCCGAGCCAGGTGCTAGTTTTGCGACCAATCGTCAAAAGCTGATTGATTTCGCGTTTCGTTCTATTCACACCACCGCCGAAACGGCTAAGCAACTGATTCGTGCTTACTACGGACAGGCGGAATCACACGCATATTTCGGCGGCTGTTCCAAAGGTGGGAGCCAAGCTCTCATCTCGGCACAGAGGTTTCCAAAAGATTTCGACGGCGTCATCGTCGGCGATCCTATGATCGACTATGTCGGCAGCAACATTTCCAGCGTCTGGATAATTCGGGTATTGAATGAAGCGCCTATTTCGTCCGCCAAGGGCAAGCTCTTGACGGAACGCATCTATGCAGTCTGCGACGAAAAGGACGGCCTCAAAGATGGTTTAATT
>WNFT01007631.1_pt1 | contig 15868 bp, 12 predicted proteins | sample 5400191 | NCBI WGS metagenome assembly WNFT01 (sample SAMN13153359, study PRJNA577476) | soil metagenome | isolation source: 80 cm saprolite under Madrone tree | place: USA:California | collected 2016-06-14 | reverse complement strand
CGCGCGAGGACACCGCCCGCGCCCAGGCCATGTTCCGTCTCGGCCAGCTCCTGGCCCGCCGGGGGGAGCGCGAGGAGGGCGAGCGGTGGATCCGCGAGGCGAGCCGCCTCCACCCCGAGTCCTGGTGCATCTGGCGTCAGGGGGCGGGCGTCAACGAGACGGGACTGGCCGCGCTGCCCGAGTTCTGGCAGCGGGTCGACGCCCTCGGGGAGGCGCGCTACTACGCCCGAGTGGACATGCCGGGCATGCCCTAGGCGCGCATGCCGGGTCTCGAGCCCCTGCCGCGCTTCGGATTGAATCGCTTCGACTCCCGCTCGGTCGACGCCTTCGCGGCGGACGTGCGTCGCGCCGAGCAGCTCGGGTGGGACGCCGCGCTCCAGCCCGACTCTCAGCTCCGTCGGCGTGACACCTACGTGCTGCTCGCCGCGGCGGCGCGGGTCACCGAGCGGATCGCGCTCGGGCCGCTCCTGGCCAACCCGGTCAACCGCCATCCCACCGTCACCGCTTCGTCGATCGCCACCGTCGACGAGCTGGCCCCGGGGCGGGTCCTGCTCGGCTGGGGAGTGGGCGACACCGCGGTGCGCCTGGCCGGGCTCAAGCCCGCGCGGGTCAACGAGCTGGAGGCGAGCACACGGCTCATGCGGGCCCTGCTCGACGGGCAGGCGGTGGAGGTGGGCGCGGCGCGGCCGGCGCGGCTGCCGCATCACCGGCCGGTGCCGATCTGGATCGCCGCCGGCGGCCCCCGCACCTTGCGGATGGCGGGCGGCGTCGCGGACGGAGTGTTCATCCGGGTGGGCACGCATCCCGCCAACATCGCCACCGCGGTGAATGCGATCCGGGCCGGGGCCGCCGCGGCCGGCCGCGACCCGGCGTCGGTGCGGCTCGGCGCCGTCTTCCATACCGTGCTGGTGGACGACGCGGAGCGCGCGCTGGTCATGGCGCGCTCGATGGCGGCGGGCTATTACGAGTATTCCCCGGCGCTCTTCGACCCGCCCCGGCTGGCCTGGACCGGCCCCGATCCGGAGAGGCTCAAGCACGCGCGCTCGGTCTGGCCGGATTTTCACCACGCGACGGATCTCGAGGCGAGCGGGCGCGCGGTGGACTTCCTCCCCGAGAGCGCGGCCGACGCCTTCAGCCTTCGCGGGGCGCCCGCCGAGGTGGCGCGACAGCTGGTGGACGCTCTCCGCGGCGCGCCCGCGCCCTTCGACTACGTGGTGCTCCACCCGATCCCTGACCCGAAGTGGCCCGGCGATCCCGAGCGCGACTACACCGCCCGCGTCGCCCGCGAAGTCCTGCCGCTCGTCCGCCGCGCCTTGAGCTCGTAGCCGGGGGCCGATAGAGGCCCATCTGCGGGAGTGCGGCGCCCTCGGCTGCCCGCTCGACGTACAGCGAGTACGCCTCGCGGGCAGCCTTCGGGCGCCGCCTCGCAGCTGGACCTCTCTCGGCCCCCGGCCTAGCCGAGCTGCTTGTGGACGAACTCGAGGATGCGGGCGATGGTCCGCTCCACCGCGGGTGAGGCCGGCTTGCGGCCGATATAGCCCTCGGCCTCCCCGGCCAGCAGCTCGAGGTCGAGCGCGCCGCCCGCCTTGCGGTAGCCCGCGACGAAGCGGTCGAGGTCCGGCCGCGGGTGGGCCATGTCGCGATCGCCCTGGAGGTAGAGCACCGGCGGCAGCTCCACCGACTCGCCCCGCTCGAGGGCGAGGGTGGGGTTGCCCTCCGCCATCGCCTCCTCGGTGATCCAGTACTGGTCGTGGCCGGGCAGCACCCGGTCGACCACCTCCGGATACGGCGCGCCCCCGGCCTTGAGCTTCTTGGCGTAGCGGTAGCGCCCGAGCGGATCGATGACCGGCCAGCAGAGCACCGCGCAGCGGACGGAGCCGTCCACCGCAGGGGAGCCGGCGGGCAGGGGGAGCGCCGCATATTTCGGGTCGCGCGGCTTCATCGCGAGCAGCATCGCCTGGTGCGCGCCGCTGGAGGCGCCAATGATCCCGACCAGGTCCGGCCGGCTGCGCATCGCGGTCGCCCGGCTCTTGAGCCAGCGGATGCCGTAGCTGATGTCGACGAGCGAGCCCGGATAGGACGCGTCGGGAGGCATGCGGAAGTCGAGCGCGGCCACCACCACCCCGCTCCGGGCCAGCGGCTCGTTCATGACCGCGTCGTTGGTGCGGTCCCCCCGGAACCAGGCCCCGCCGTGCAGGTCCACGATCATCGGGAAGGGCCCGTCGCCGCGCGGGCTGTAGAGCCGCGCCAGGAGCGGCCGGTCGCCGTGACGGAGGTACTCCACGTCCTGGACGTCGATCTCGTAGCCCGCGCTCGCTCGACTCGTCATGGTCGCCTCCTGGGAGGGGTTCGGTGTCGGCGCCGATGATACACCCATCCCGGGCGCCGGGTGGGGGGCCCGGCTTGCCAGCCGGCGGCCCGGCCCGGCATACTGCCGGGGATGCCATCGGACCCGGGGTTCGGAGAAAAGCTCCGCACGGTCTTCGGGCTCAGCCCCACGATCCTCTGCCTCACCGGCGTGAGCGACGGCCGCATCCGCGACGCCAACGACGCCTTCCTGCGCACGAGCGGCTACACCCGGGAGGAGATCCTCGGCCGCACCCCGGTCGAGCTCGGCCTCTGGGTGGATCCGGCCCAGCGCGACGACGGGATCCGGGAGCTCAAGGCGGGCCGCCCGGTGCGCAGCATCGAGTGCCGCTTCCGGGTCAAGAACGGCGACGTGCGCGTCACGGTGCTCTCGGCCGACATCGTGCAGTTCGACGGGGAGGCGTGCATCCTGAGCGCGTTGACCGACATCACCGACCGCACGCGGGCCGAGGAGGCGCTGCGCGAGAGCGAGCGGCGCTTCATGGTCGCCTTCCACGCCAACCCGCTGCCGATGTCGATCACGAGCCTGCGCGACCACCGCCACCTGGAAGTGAACGAGGCCGCGATCCGGCACGGCGGGTACTCGCGGGAGGAGATGCTCGGCAAGAGCAAGATGGAGCTCTGGGTGACCGACGAGCAGCGCGAGCGCATGCTGCGGCTGCTCCACCAGGAGGGGCGGGTGCGCGACTTCGAGGTCGCCTTCCGGACCCGCGCGGGCGAGGAGCGCCGGCTGCTCGTGAACTCGGAGGTGATCACCTTCGGCGGGGAGCCCGCGGTGCTGAGCGTGTCGCTCGACATCACCGAGCGCAGCCAGCACGAGGCCCGCATGCGCGAGCGGCGGGAGGAGGCCGAGGCCCTCGCGCGGTCGCTCCGGGAGGAGACGCGGGCCAAGGACGAGTTCCTGGCCATGCTGGGCCACGAGCTGCGCAACCCCCTCGGCACGCTCTCCAACGCGGTGGCGGTGCTGGAGCGGCTCGAGGGCGACGAGACGATGCGGCACGTGGTGGCGATCATCGGACGGCAGACCGGTCACCTGGCCCGCCTGGTCGACGACCTGCTCGACGTGGCCCGCGCCACCTCGGGCAAGGTCGACCTGCAGCGGCGGACGGTCGAGCTGCACGCGCTCGCGGGCCGCTGCCTCGACGCCCTCGCGCAGGCCGGGCGCACCGAGCGGCACGACGTCGGTCTCGAGGGCGGGCCCGTCCACGTGCACGCCGACCCGGCCCGGCTCGAGCAGGTGGTCAACAACCTGCTCGACAACGCGCTCAAGTACACGCCGCCGGGCGGGCGGATCCGCGTGACCACCGAGGTGGTCGGCGACGCGGCGGTGCTGCGGGTGCGCGACAGCGGCCAGGGCATCCGGACCGACCTGCTCGGCCGCGTGTTCGACCTGTTCGTGCAGGAGGCGCAGAGCCTGGACCGCTCGCGTGGCGGCCTGGGCCTCGGGCTGGCGCTCGTGAAGCGCCTGGTCGAGCTGCACGGCGGCGTGGTCGCGGCGTGGAGCGCGGGGCCCGGGCAGGGCAGCGAGTTCACGGTGCGGCTGCCCGCGGCCGCGGTGCCCGCCGGCGAGGCGGCCGGAGCCGAAGGAGCGGCGCGCCCGATGGTCGTCCCCCGGCGCGTGCTGGTGGTGGAAGACAGCCCGGACGCGCGTCAGAGCCTGCGCCTGCTGCTCGAGCTGGCCGGCCACCACGTCGAGACGTGCGAGGACGGGCCGAGCGGGCTCGCCAAGCTGGGCGCGTTCCAGCCCGACGTGGCGCTGATCGACCTGGGCCTGCCCGGCATGGACGGCTACGCGGTCGCGCGCGAGCTGCGCCGGCGGCCGGATACGCGGACGATCCGGCTCGTCGCGGTCACCGGCTACGGTCAGGCGGACGATCGCCGGCGGGCGCTGGCCGCCGGCTTCGACCAGCACGTGACGAAGCCGGTGGACGCCACCATGCTCGACGAGCTCCTCGGACGCCCTAGCTCCTGAGCGCGGGCTCCGCCTCGGCGGGCGGATGGAGGGTCGGCGGCTCGAGAGCGTGGACCCGCTGCAGCTGCTCGCGCGTCTCGACGAGGGTCACCCCCACCGAGTCCGCGCCCGCGGCCTCGAGCTGCCGCCGCGCGCGGGCCACGTTCTCCCGCAGGCCCCAGCGTCCCACGATGATCCGGAGGTCCGGGAAGCGCGCCCGGAGCCGCTTGCAGAGATAGCGGGTGTGGGTGCTGCGGCTGCCCGCGGGGAGCGCGCCCAGGCAGACCACCGCGGGCCGGGTCTCCTCGACGAGGGCGACGACCTCGGCGGCGAGGAGATGGGGGGAGGTGAGGTCGATCGTCCAGCGGGCCGGGCTCACCAGGTGCTGCAGCATGAGGAGGCCGAGGAGATCGGCCTCGTCCCGCACCGGCACCGCGAGTACGCGGACGTTGCGGGGCCGCCGCGCCGGCGGCTCGACCGTCGCGCCGGCGCTCGCGGCGGCGCGTGCGCCCGCGGCGAGCTCGTCCACGATCGCGCGCGTGGTCTCCCAGACGTAGCGCTGTCCCGCTTCGGGCAGCGTCCCCCGGCGGCGATCGCGGCGGGCGTGGCGGAGCGCGGGCACGATCACCTCGTCGTACACCGCCTCGAGCGGATGCCCCTTCCCGCGCTCGGTCACGATGCGGAGAGCCTCGTCGCGATCCTGCGCGAGCAGTCGCTGGTAGTAGGCCGCCGCGGGAGTGATGGGCGGCTCGTCGGCCATCAGGATGCCGACGAACTCGAGCCCGGGAACGTGCTTGGCGAAGACGACCAGGCACACCGTGAGCGGCGTGGCCAGCAGCAGGCCGACCGGGCCCCAGAGCCAGGCCCAGAACGTGACCGAGCAGAGCAGGGCCACCTGCGAGACACCCGCGCTCTGGCCGTAGACGAAGGGCTCGAGCGCGAAGCTGCAGGCCAGCTCCAGCGCCACGAAGAGCCCGCCCACCATGAGGGGCGGGAGCCAGGTGGGGAAGGCGGCCAGCGCGAAGACCACGAGCACGAGGGCGCCCACCCAGACGCCGACGTAGGGGATGAAGCGCAGGACCGCGGCGAGGAAGCCCCAGAGCAGGGCGTACGGCACGCTCAGCAGGAGCAACCCGATCGCGATGCCGATGCCGAAGCTCGTGTTGATGATGGACTGCATCAGGAGGTAGTGGCTGATGCGCTGGCCGGCCTCGTCGAGCGCGCGGGTGGTCGTGGTCAGCCGTCCGTAGCCGGCGAGGCGGATGACGCGATTCCGCAGGTCCTCGCGCTCGATCAACATGAAGATGACCAGGACGATCACCGCCGCCGCGCCACCCAGGCCTTCGAGCAGCGTCGGGAGCTGCCAGAGGCCGGATGGCTCCGAGGTGACCACGACCGGAGTGGGCTTCTGGCGCGCGCGGGCGGCGGCGGTGTCCTTCCGCAGCTCGTTGGCGACCTCGGTGACCGCGCTCTGCGCCTTCTCGAGCGCGCCGCCGCGGCCCATGCGGCGCACCTGGTTGATCTTGATGATCAGGTTGTCGCGGTAGCCCGGGATCTCGGTGGAGAGGCTCGCGAACTCGATCATCAGGATCCAGAACACGCCACCGAGCGTCGCGAACAGCATCGTCACCACGACCGCCACCGACAGGCCCCGCCCCAGCCCCACCCGGGTCAGCCGATCCACGATCGGGTACACCATGAACGCGAGCAGCATCGCCAGCGCGATCGGCACCAGCACCGCCCGCGCCAGATACAATGCGGCGACACCGACGATCAACGCCGCTACGGTCGCGAGCCGGTTCATCAATGGATGACTGAGCAATCGATGTGCCAGAACGAGCGAGCGCGAGCCGGTTTGTGGAAGTGAGCGATGTGGAAAATACCAAGCGAGAGGGAGGGAGCGGGCGGGGGGCGGGCGGCGGGGGTGGGGGGCCTCTGACCACGACCCGTTCCTTCTCTACCTCCCGCTCTATTCCGCTTGGGCGACTGCGACGGCTGGTAGTTTGTTCGCGGTAATTCTGACGCGAGGCGGCTCGGCCGATCAGGCGTGGTGGTGGCCGTGATCGTAGTGGGCTTTCAGCAGGTCGAGGCCGAAGTCGCGCGTCGGGTCGTGCCACACGGAGTGGATGTGGTTGGCGTCGTTCTGGGTGTTGTCGTACTCGATGAGCAGCGTGGGGCCGTGGAGGCGATAGTAGTGCGGCTTGCCGGGCTCGAGCGGGCCCGCCCACGCGAAGCAGATCAGCTCGGGCCCCGCCTGGCGCATGCGGGCCAGCTCCTGCTCCGCGAGCTCGCCGCGCATGTTCCGCACGTACTCCTCGACCAGACGCAGCGCCTGGGTCCGCTGGTCGCCGGTCATGTCGGACACCGCGAGGCCGGTCGGCGCCGCGAGGCGGTCCGCGCGGCCGGGGCCGCTGACGATGTCGCCGAGCGACTGGGCCGCGATGACGCCGCGGGCGCGCTGAGGGTCGCTGAGACTCCGCGCGAGCGCGCGACCGAGATCCTGCTCCGCGGCGAGGACGCGCTGGCCCTTCTGGGGACCCGACGGAACCTCGGCCGGGTTGGCGCCGAAGAACGCGGGCGTCATCGCGACCGGTCGGCCCGGCACGAGCGTGAAGTTGAGCGAGAGGTGATGGCCCTCGACCCGCCAGCCCCACGCGCCCGATGGGCCCGGATTGGCGAAGACGGTGAACGCATAGTTGTCCGGGTCCCGCATGAGGCCGAAGGTCTCGAGGCGGCGCAGCACCTCCTCGAGGCGCATGATCCCGACCGCCTTGCCGTAGCCCACCGCGCTCAAGCTCGCTTTCAGGAGCTCGTGGGCCGCGGCGCGCCCCGCCGCCGGCATGTCCTTGAAGGGCACGCCCGCGCGCCGGCGTGGGATGTAGTGCCAGTCGAGACGCTCCGTGTCCCCGATCGCGAACACCGCGTGCCGCCGCGTCTCCGCGGGCAGCGCGCCGAGGAGCGCGAGCGCGGCGCCCGCCATCGCCGCTCGCGGCGCGTCGCCGACTTCGGCGAGGGCCGGCGCGGGTGGCGGGGCCGCGGGCGAGCTCTGCCCGTGGACGGGCCGAGGCAGCGCCCCCGCCGCCGCGCCCGCCGCCAGCCCGTGGAGCAGGCGACGGCGGGTGAGCCCCGTCATCTACGAGTACTTGACGGTGCAGCCGTACGCGCGCGTGATCGGTGTCTTCACCGGCTGACCCGCGCTGACCGAGTCGAGGGCCGCGCGCACGTAGTTGCTGGCGCCCGGCACGTCGGCGCGCCGGGTGGTGGGCCGGTCGTCGATGGCGCCCGCGTAGATGAGCGTGCCCGCCTTGTCCACCACGTACATGTGCGGGGTGTTGGTGGCACCGTACATGCGCCCGACCACGCCCGGCTCGTCGAGCAGCACCGCGGTGGGCGCCGCCTTGCGGCTCGTGGTCAGCTCGTCGGCCTGGGCGGCGGTCACGTAGCCCTGCTCGCCCTTGGCCGAGGAGATCAGGGTCAGCCACACCACCCCCTGTGCGGTGGCCTCGCGCTGCAGCGCCTGCATGTTGCCGGTCTCGTAGTGCTTCCGCACGTAGGGGCACTCGTGATTCGTCCACTCGAGCACCACGATCTTGCCCTTGTAGGAGGCGAGGCTCACCGGCGAGCCGCTCGTGGCGGTGGCGGTGAAGGTGGGCGCGGGCTCGCCGACCTTGGCCTGCACCGCGGCGGACGCGGCGCGCGGGCCGAGGGTGGTGGCGACGCCGCCCACCAGGATGGCGACGCCGGTGTGGGTGAGGAAGCGGCGGCGGGTCAGTGAATCGGGCATCGGGTGGTCTCCTTTCACGGCGTCGAGCTCAGAGCTTCTCGACCGCCTCGACGATGGTGCCTTCGCTCAGGATCTGCGGCAACACGCGCGGCCGCGCCCCGGAGGCGCCGCCGTAGAGGACGTAGAGCGGCACGCCGCTGCGCCCGAAGGAATCCAGCAGGGCGGCGATCTCGAGGCTCTTGCTGGTCCAGTCGGCCTTGAGGTAGACGACGCCGCGCCGGGCGAAAGCGTCGGTGACCGCGGGCGAGTGGAGCGCCACCCGCTCGTTCACGAGGCAGGTGATGCACCAGGCGGCGGTGAAGTTGACGAAGACCGGCGTGCCCTGCGCGCGCAGCGCGGCCAGGCGCTCCGCCGTGAACGGCTCCCAGGGCGCGCCCGCCGGCGCGGCCGCGGCGGGCGAGGGCGCCGGGCTCGTCGTAACGAGCGGGGCGAGCCCGAGCGCTCCGGCCACGCAGCCGAGCGCGAGCACGGTCGCCGCGCGGCGCCAGCGCGCGGCGGTGCCCGCGCGGGTGGCCTGATGGAGCCAGGCCGCGAAGCCGATCAGGAGCAGCCCGATCAGGACCAGGGCCACCCCGTCCGGCCCGGCCTGGCGGCTCACCACCCACACGAGCCAGGCGACGGAGGCGTAGAGCGGGAAGGCGAGCGCCTGCTTGAGCCGCTCCATCCACGGCCCCGGACGGGGCAGGAGACGCCGCCACGCGGGGACCAGGGAGAGCGCCAGGAACGGCAGGGCCAGGCCGAGCCCGAGGGCCTCGAAGACAAGCAGCGCGGTGCCCGGCGACTGGGTGAGCGCGTAGCCAATCGCCACGCCCATGAAGGGCGCGGTGCAGGGCGTCGCGGCCACCGCGGCCAGCGCGCCGGTGAAGAAGGAGCCCCGGTAGCCCGGGCGGGCCGCCAGCCCATGGCCGACGCCGGTCAGTCGGGCGCCGAGCACGAGAACGCCCGAGAGGCTCAGGCCGAGCGCGAAGAGCAGGTAGGCCAGCGCGCCCACGACGACCGGGGACTGGAGCTGGAAGCCCCAGCCGACCTCGGCTCCGCCCGCGCGCAGCGCAACCAGAGTACCGGCCAGCGCGGCGAACGAGGCCAGCACGCCCGCCGCGTAGCAGAGCCCGTGGCGCCGCAGGACGGCCGACGAGGTCTGGGCGTGGGAGACCAGGGCAATCGCCTTGACGGACAGCACCGGTAGAACGCATGGCATGAGATTCAGGATGAGCCCGCCGGCGAGTGCCAGGCCGATTGCGACCGCGAGAGAGAGGCCGGCGCGCGCAGCGGAGGATCCGCGGTCGGCGGTCGCCCGGATGGCGAAGGCCTGGCTCACCAGGCCCTGGTCCACCAGCCGCTCGCGCATCACCAGGACGCCGTCGAGATCGGTCGCGGGTCCGTCCGGGAGCGCGCCGCGGGCGACGCGGAGCGTGATGCCGTTCCCGTCGACGGTCACGGCCTGGGGCGCCGCGTGATCGATCACGCCCCAGCGGGCGGGGAAGAACCACACGTCCGAGATGCGGTCGGCGGCCAGTCGAGAAGCCGCGACCGCCACCGTGACGGTCTCGGCGGTGGCGCTCAGCGTCGCGGCCCACGGGCTCGGAGCCGGGACCGCGCGGCGGGCGCGCTCGATGGCCGGCGCGGTCGCCGCCGGAGCCGGGCGACCCGCGGCCACCGGCAGGGTCAGGGCGACGTCGGCCTCCTCGGGGACGCAGATCTTGTCGCACACGAGCCACGAGGCCCGACCGCGGAGGGTGACCCGGCTCCCGGGACGGGCGTCGGCGGGCACCGTGACGCGGGTGAGCAGGACGACTTCCTTCGTATAGCCGTAGCTCATCGCCGGCCCCACCGGCAGCCGCTCGGGTTGCGGCCACACGATCGGCTCCGCGCCGAACCCCGTGGGAAGAGACCATTCGATGCTCGGCGCCTCGCCGGAGTCGCCCGGGTTGAGCCAGTAGGTGTGCCAGCCGGGGGCGATGCGCTGCCGGAGCCCCACCCAGAGCGGCGATCCGGGCTCGATGGACGCGCCCTCGCTGATCAGGGTTACCGCGACCTTGGGGGGTGAGCCGGCGCGGGGCGGGGCGGCGAGCGCGGGTCCGGCCAGGAATCCGACCAGGAGCGCGGCGGCGAGCAGGTGAATCGCCATCGCGGGGAAGCCGGCTACGACTGCGGCTTCACCTTCTCGAAGAGGGCGCGGTACTTGCCGTACCCTTCCTCTTCGAGCTTGGCGACGGGGATGAAGCGGAGCGACGCGGAGTTGATGCAGTAGCGCATCCCGGTCGGGCGCGGGCCGTCGGGGAAGAGGTGACCCAGGTGCGAGTCACCCTCCGTGGAGCGCACCTCGACCCGGCGCATCCCGTACGAATCGTCGGTGTGCTCGGTGACGTGGGCCGGCTCGAGCGGCCGGATGAAGCTCGGCCAGCCGGTGCCGGAGTCGAACTTGTCGGTCGAGGAGAAGAGCGGCTCGCCGGAGACCACGTCCACGTAGATGCCGGGCTCGTGGTGATCCCAGAATTCGTTCCGGAACGGGGGCTCGGTGGCACTGCACTGGGTGACATTGTATTGTTCCGGCGTCAGGCGCTTCTTGATGTCCGCATCGGCGGCGCGCTTGTCGGTGGCCATGGCACCAGTGAGTATACCCTTGCGAGGCAAGTCATGAGCGACGAGATCAATATCCAGTTCACCCGCTTCTCCGCCTTCTATTCCCCGCTGATCGCCACCATCGCGGGCGGCTTCCTGGTCGAGGAAGGGCTCCAGCCCCGGCACTCGGTGGCGCCGGCCGGCAAGTCCGCCATCGAGGGCGTGGTGGCCGGCGCCGTGCACGTCTGCCAGTCCGCGCCCTCCCAGGGCTTCGGGCCGCTCGAGAAGGGCCAGGCCCCGCCCGCGGTGCACTTCGCCCAGATCAACGAGATGGACGGGTTCTTTCTCACCGGCCGCGCCGCCGAGCCCGGCTTCACCTGGGACCGGCTGCGGGGCAAGCGCGTGCTGGTGGACCACGGCGGCCAGCCGCTCGCGATGTTCAAGTACGCCTGCCACCGGCGCGGGCTCGACTACGCGGCCATCCAGTCGATCGACGTGCCGAGCGGGAAGATGAACGAGGCCTTCCGCGAGGGCGAGGGCGACTATATCCACCAGCAGGGGCCGGCGCCCCAGCAGCTCGAGCACGACCGCGTCGGCCACGTGGTCGCCTCGGTGGGGCAGGCCATCGGGCCGGTCGCGTTCTCGAGCCTGGCCGCCACGCGAGCCTGGCTCGCCACCGACATGGCCCGCCGCTTCATGCGCGCCTACGTCAAGGCCCGGCAGTGGCTGCTGGCTACCCCGGCGGCCCGGGTCGCGGAGGCCGAGGCGTCGTTCTTCCCCGACATCGACCGCGCGGTGCTGGCCGCCACCATCGCCTACTACCAGAAGCTCGGCTGCTGGACTCCGCACGTGGAGATCACCCGTCCCGCGTTCGAGGCCACGCTCGACGTGTTCCAGCACGCGGGCCTGATCACGAAGCGCCACCGCTACGAGGACGTCGTGGCCGCCCCGCCCGAGGGCTAGGCCGCTCCGAGCGCGGGCTCCGCCCGCGCAATCCTGCGTGTCGGGGAGGTTCGGAAGGGGGGCGCAGCCCCCCTCCGAGTCACCTAGCCGTCGGGAGCTGCTCGAAGGGCAGGTCGCGGTCCACCCGCACGTCCTGGGGCAGGCCGAGCACGCGCTCCGCGATGATGTTGCGCAGGATCTCGTCGGTGCCGGCCGCGATGCGCCCGCCCGGCGAGGTCAGCAGCGATTCCTGGAAGGCGGCGCGCAGCGGGGCGACGTCCTTGTCCATCACCACCCCGCCCATGTCGAGCAGATCCATCGCGAACGAGGCGATCTCCTGGGCCTTCGGCGCGTTGACCAGCTTGCCGATGGAGTTCTCCGGTCCCGGAGTCTCCCCGCGCGAGAGCGCGGTCATGGTGCGGAAACGGGTGAGCCGCACGCCCTGGGTCTTCACGTAGAGGTCGGCCAGCCGCTCGCGCACCGCCGCGTTGGCGATGGCGGGGCCGTCCTCGAGCGTGGTGGCGCGCGCGAGGCCGAAGATCTCCTCGAAGTCGGGCCCGCGCAGGTCGCCGGAGGTGAGCCGCTCGTTCATCAGCGTGGTGATGGCCACGCCCCAGCCCGCCCCCACCGCGCCGAGGCGCTGGCCGTCCGGGATGCGCACGTCGGTGAAGTACACCTCGTTGAAGTGGGAGGCGCCCGAGATCTGCTTGATGCGGCGGGTCTCGATCCCGGCCGACTTCATGTCGAGGAAGAAGAAGGTGAGGCCCTTGTGCTTGGCCGCCTTGGCATCGCTGCGCGCGACCAGGATCGCCCGGTCCGCCCAGTGGGCGCCCGAGGTCCAGATCTTCTGGCCGTTGATCACCCAGTCGTCGCCGTCGCGCTGGGCCCGCGTGCGCAGGCCGGCCAGGTCGGAGCCGGCGCCCGGCTCGGAGAAGAGCTGGCACCACACCTCGTCGCCGCGGAGGGCGGCGGGCGCGTAGCGCTGCTTCTGGCTCTCGGTGCCGTAGGCGAACAGCGTGGGCATGCACATGCCGAGGCCGATCTCGAAGTAGCCGCGCGGGACCAGGAACTTCGATTCCTCCTGGGAGTAGATCACCTGGTAGATCGGCGGCAGCGCCCGCCCGCCCCACTCGGCGGGCCAGTGGAGCGCGGCGAAGCCGGCCTCCGCCTTCTTGGACTGGAAGGCCTTGGCGCGCTCGAGCCCGTCCCAGCCCTCGCGGCCCGGGTACCGGCTCTGCCAGGTCTCGAAGGCGCCGCGCTTGGGCTCGGCGTGGGAGGCGAGCCACTGGCGCGCCTCGGTGCGGAACGCCGCTTCCTCTCGCGTGTCGTCGAAATCCACGGTGCGCTCCTAGGCGGCGCCCGCCTCGAGGCGGGAGACCAGCAGATCCTTCCAGCGACGGGCGCTGCCCAGCATGAGGCCGGTGAGCTTGGCGCGCCGGTAGTGGAGATGGCAGTCGAACTCCCAGGTGAAGCCCATGCCGCCGTGGATCTGGATGTTCTCCTTGGCCGCCTGGTAGTAGGCCTCGCTCGCGGCGACGCGCGCCGCCGCGGCGGCCACCGGCAGCTCGGGGGCGTCCTTGGTGAGGGCCCACGCGCCGTAGTAGGCATTCGACCGCGCGAGCTCCACCCCCACGTACATGTCGGCGAGCTTGTGCTTGATCGCCTGGAACGAGGCGATCTGCCGCCCGAAGGCGAAGCGGCCGAGGGCGTACTCGCGGGCCATCTCGAGCGCGGCCTGCGCGCCGCCGAGCTGCTCGAAGGCCACCAGGACCGCCGCGCGGTCGAGCAGCCGCTCGGTGAGCGGCCAGCCCTGGCCGGCCGTGCCGAGGGGCTCGCCGGGCGCGCGGTCGAGCGCGATGCGGGCGTGCGAGCGGGTCGGGTCCACGGTGGCGACCACGGCGCGCGTGACGCCCGGCCCCTTCAGGTCGACGAGGAAGAGGCTCGCGCGGCCCGCGCCCTCGGTGGCGAGGACGATAGCGAAGTCCGCCACGTCGCCGTCGGCCACCGGCACCTTGGTCCCGGTCAGGCGCGAGCCGTCGACGCGCGTCGAGACATTGGCAGGCGTGGCCACCTGCGGTCCTTCGGCCAGCGCGAGGCAGCCGATGGCCTCTCCCTGGGCGATGCGCGGGAGCCAGCGCTTCTTCTGCGCGTCGCTGCCCGCGAGCATGAGCGCCTCGGCGGCCAGGTAGATCGTCGAGGCGAACGGGGTGGGGGCGAGGCTCCGCCCCAGCTCCTCGGCGATGACGCACAGCTCGAGGTGGCCGAAGCCGGCGCCGCCGTGGGGCTCGGGGATCGCGGTGCCCATCCAGCCCATCTCGCCCATCCCGCGCCAGAGCTCCGCGTCGTAGGGCGCGGCGCCCTCGAGGATGCGGCGGACGCGGGTGGAGGAGGCGTGCTCGGAGAGGAACTTCCGCGCCTGGTCGCGCAGGGCCTTCTGGTCGGCCGAGAAGTCGAAGTTCACGGCGGGGGGATCATACGGCATCCGTGGGCGGGGCGCCAGCCGGGGCGCGCTTCTTCGGGCTTGCGCGCGGCGCCCGCGACCGGGAGACTACGCGCCACGGGTCCACTCGACGGATCTACACCCCTCACCCTGCCCTCTCCCCTCAGGGGAGAGGGAGGTACGGAGGCGACCATGCAGGCGACCGCGGCGGTGCTCTACGAGACGAAGAAGCCGGTGGTGGTGGAGGACGTGGAGGTGCTGGAGCCCGGCTCGCACGAGGTGGCCGTGCGCTGGGCCGCCAACGGGGTGTGCCACAGCGACCTGCACGTGGTCACCGGCGACTACCCGCATCCGCTTCCGGTGATCCTCGGGCACGAGGCGGCCGGGGTGGTGGAGAAGATCGGGCCCGGGGTGGAGACGGTGAAGGTGGGCGATCACGTCTGCTCGAGCTACATCCCATCGTGCGGCCGCTGCGCCTACTGCATCGGCGGCCAGCCGACCATGTGCGCGCTGCGCGACAAGCCGCGGTGGTTCATGCACGACGGCACGAGCCGCTTCCGGCGGAACGGCCAGCCGCTCCACCACTTCCTCCAGGTCGCGGGTTACGCGACCCACGCGGTGCTGCCCGAGCTGAGCGTGATCCCGATCCGGGCCGACGCGCCGCTCGACGTGGTCTGCCTGGTGAGCTGCGGGGTGCTGGCGGGCGCGGGCCCGGTGTTCAACCGCGCCAAGGTGCCACCGGGGGCGAGCGTGGCGGTGTGGGGCGCCGGTGGTGTCGGCCTCAACACCATCCAGGCCGCGCGCATGGTCGGCGCGGGCAAAATCATCGCGGTGGACGTCATGCGCCAGAAGCTCGCCTGGGCCGAGGAATTCGGGGCCACGCACACCGTGGACGCCTCGAAGGAGGATCCGGTGGCGGCGGTGCAGCGGCTCTCGGGCACCGGCGGGGTGGACTTCGCCTTCGAGGTGGTCGGCACCCAGAAGACGATCGAGCAGGCGGTGCTGGCCACCCACCGGGGCGGCACGTGCGTGGTGGTGGGGGTGTCCCCGGCGGGGACGCGGATCTCGCTCGATCCCTCGCTCTTCCTGCAGCAGCGCGTGCTCACCGGCTCGTCCTTCGGCGGCGGGCACCAGCGCACCGACGTCCCGATGTTGATCGATCTCTACATGGCCGGGCAGTACAAGCTCGACGAGCTGATCAGCCGAAGGCTGCCGCTCGCCGAGCTGAACGAGGGCTTCGACCTCATGCTCCAGGGCGAGGTGAAGCGGAGCGTGATCGTCTACTAGGCGATCCGGTACGTCACGTAGTCGTGCTCGCAGGGCGGGCCGACCGCGACCTCCATGTGGCCCGCCTCGAGGTCGGAGATGATGGAGGCGAAGCTGTAGGAGACGCGCTCGCCCGGGTGCGCGCAGATCGAGTGAGGCCGGTTGGCGTGGTCGCGCAGCACCGTCTTGAGCGTCTCCGCATCGAGCCGCCCGCGATGCGTCTCCATCAGCGCCGCGATGCGCTCCTGGCGGCAGGTGGAGTTGTGCAGCTCGTCCGCGTTCGCGGTCTCGTGCGCGGCCATCCCGGGCACCACGTGGTGGTTGGCGTGCACGAGGCAGCCGTCGCCCCAGGCGAGGCCGTGCTCCTGCGCGGTGGTCTCGATGTCGACCATGGCCCCGGCGCGGTCGGCCAGCAGGAGATTGCGTGACGACGCGCGCCGCGGGGTCAGCGCCGCGTCCACCGCGGCCTTGAGGGTCGGCTGCTCGATGGCGAGCCGGGTCAGGAGGTAGCGCGGGAAGCCGGTGCGCCAGCCCGCCGAGCGCAGGAAGTTGGCGT
>WNFT01008482.1_pt1 | contig 15878 bp, 19 predicted proteins | sample 5400191 | NCBI WGS metagenome assembly WNFT01 (sample SAMN13153359, study PRJNA577476) | soil metagenome | isolation source: 80 cm saprolite under Madrone tree | place: USA:California | collected 2016-06-14 | reverse complement strand
AGCTGGATTCGCTGGCGCCGAAGCCGCAGGACCACGCGCAGGCGACCCTGGCCCCGCGGCTGAAGAAAGAGGACGGCTGGCTACGCCTGGGCGACCCCGCCCGCGAGCTCGTCAACCGCGTGCGCGGCTGCAATCCATGGCCGGGCGCCAGCGTGATGACGCCCGCCGGCCGGCTCATCGTCTGGCGCGCCGCCGCCGTCGCGCATTCGAGCGACTTCGCTCCAGGCACGCTCGTCTTGGCCCCCTCACCCCGACTCTCTCCCCAGAGGGGAGAGGGGGCGGTGTGCATCGCAAGTGGTGAAGGGCTCCTGTTGCCTCTGGAAGTCCAGCCCGAGAGCCGGAAGCCCATGGCCTGGGAAGAGTTCCTCCGCGGCGCCCGCCTCGGTCCGGGGGCGGTGATCACGGAGCTGGGCGCGTGAGCCCGGTGCTGCGCGCGGGCCCGGTCTCCCAGGCGCGCTACGAGGCGCTGCGGATCCTCGTGCGCGTGGAGGAAGACCGCGCCTTCGCCGACATCGTCCTCGAGCACGCCCTCGAGCAGGCGCGTCTCGACCCCCGCGAGGCGGGACTGTGCACGGAGCTGGTCTACGGTACGCTCCGGTGGCGCCGTCACCTCGACTGGCGCCTGACGCCGCATCTCAATCGCCCGCTCGACAAGCTCGATCCCTGGGTGCGGACGGTTTTGCGTCTCACCGCCTACCAGCTCTTCTTCCTCGACCGCGTCCCTCGCTGGGCGGCCGTGGACGAAGCGGTCAGCCTGGCCAAGCTCAAGGCGCGCAAGCCGGGCCCGCCGGAGTTCGTCAACGCCGTCCTGCGCTCGCTCACCCGCGCAGCGGGCCCGCCGCCCCTGCCCGCCGTGCCCGTCGAGGCCGCGGCCGTGCGCTGCTCGTTTCCCGACTGGATCGCCGCGCGCTGGATCGCGCGCTACGGCCAGCCCGAGGCGGAAGCGCTCATGCTCGCCTCGAACGAGCGGCCCCCGACCACGATGCGCGTGAACCTCCTCCGCATCACGCGCGAGGCCCTGGCCGCGCGCCTCCGCGACGAAGAGCTCGCCTTCACGCGTCCGACCGCGCTCGCCCCCGAGGGGCTCCTGATCGAGCGCGGCGCCGTCGGCCGCTGGGCCGCCTTCGCGGCGGGCTGGTGCACGATCCAGGACGAGGCCTCCATGCTCGTCGCGCGGCTCCTCGACCCTCAGCCGGGGGAGCTGGTGGCCGATGCCTGCGCCGCGCCGGGAACCAAGGCGACCCATCTGGCCGAGCTGATGCGAAACCGCGGGCGCATCGTCGCCATGGACCCGCAGGCGGCCCGGCTCAAGCTGGTGCCGAAGAGCGCCGCGCGCCTCGGCATCACCATCATCGAGCCGCGCGTGGGCGGCGCGGCGGCCCTGGCCGGGCGCTGGAAGGGCAAGTGCGATCGCGTGCTGGTAGACGCGCCCTGCTCCAACCTGGGCGTGCTTCGCCGCAATCCGGAAGTGAAGTGGCGCCGCACCGAGGAGGACCTGCGGCGCCTCCAGGACAAGCAGCGGACCATCCTCGAGGCCGCCGCCTCCATGGTCAAGCCGGGCGGCCGCCTCGTCTACGCCACGTGCTCGCTCGAGCCCGACGAGAACGAGGCCGTCGTCGCCACGCTCCTCGCAGGCCACGGACCGTGGCAGGTGGATCCGCCCGACGGCTTTCCGGTGGCGCCCGATGCCGCGGGCTACGTCCGCCTCTTTCCCCACGTGCACGGCACCGACGGCTTCACCGCGATCAGGCTACAGAAGCGCCCGTGACGAGCTCGGAAGCGTCCCCACGTTTGCGGGACCGCAACCGATGGAGTAAGGTCGACTGAGCATGAAGATCGCGCCGAGCATTCTGTCCGCGGATTTCGCCGCGCTGGGCGAGGCGGTGGCGCGGGTCGAGGCGGGCGGGGCCGATCAGCTTCACGTGGACGTCATGGACGGCCGCTTCGTGCCCAACCTGACCATCGGGCCGCCCGTGATCGAGTCCATCCGGAAGCGCACGCGGCTGCTCCTGGATGTCCACCTGATGATCGTCGAGCCCGAGCGCTACATCGAGACCTTCGTCCGCGCGGGCGCGGACATGCTGACGGTTCACGTGGAAGCCTGCACCCACCTGGACCGGATCCTCCACCAGATCAAGGAAGCCGGGGCCAGGGCCGGGGTGGCGCTCAACCCGGCCACCGGGCCTCAGGCCATCGAATGGGTGCTGGACGACCTCGATCTCATCCTGGTCATGTCGGTGAATCCGGGCTTCGGAGGGCAGGCCTTCATACCCTCTTCGATCGCAAAGGTGCGCCAGGTAAAGAGTTTGGTCGGCGCGCGGCCGATCGAGATCTCCGTGGACGGCGGCGTCAAGGGCGACACGGCGGGGCCCCTGGCCCGCGCGGGGGCGAGCGTGCTGGTGGCCGGATCTGCCATATTCGGCGCCCAGGACCCTGCCCAGGCAGTGAAGGATTTGCGGGGTGCGTCGGAAGTACTGAAGTAGGCTTGACTTTTCCCCCCTCCATCAGTAGTCTTTAGTGTTTCTTGAAGGCTTCTTCAGGGGTTAAGCCATGCTCGACAGTCTCACCACGCGCCTCACAGGCATCTTCGACCGGCTCCGCGGATTTGGCCGGCTGACGGAGGAGAATATCCAGGAGGCGCTGCGCGAGGTGCGCGTGGCGCTTCTCGAAGCGGACGTCAATTTCAAAGTCGTGAAGGGCTTCATCGAGCGCGTTCGGGTCAAGGCCATCGGCCAGGACGTGCTCACCTCGCTGACGCCGGGCCAGCAGGTCGTCAAGATCGTCCGCGACGAGCTGATCGAGCTGCTGGGTGGCTCAGGCCATCGCCTCGCCCTGGCCTCGCATCCGCCCACCGTCGTCATGCTGGTAGGCCTGCAGGGCTCGGGCAAGACCACGTCCGCCGCCAAGCTCGCCCGTCACTTCCAGAAGCAGGGGCAGCATCCCATCCTCGCCTCGGCCGACGTCTACCGTCCCGCTGCGATGGAGCAGCTGCGGCGGCTCGGCCAGGAGCTCGGCATTCCTGTGCTGGGCGAGGAATCGCGGAAGCCCGTGGACATCTGCCGGGCGGCCCGCGACGAGGCGGCCCAGCGGGGTCTCTCGCCGCTCATCCTCGACACGGCGGGACGGCTTCACGTCGACGAGGAGATGCTCGACGAGCTCCGCGCCATCAAGAAGGAGACCGGGCCTCATCACGTGCTCCTGGTCGTGGACGCCATGACGGGCCAGGACGCCATCACGGTGGCCGACAAGTTCAATGCCGCCGTCGGCATCGATGCCGTGATCCTGACCAAGATGGACGGCGATGCCCGCGGCGGGGCCGCCCTCTCCGTGCGGGAGGTGACGGGCCGGCCCATCGCCTTCGTGGGCGTGGGGGAGAAGACCGACGCCCTCGAGCCTTTCCATCCCGATCGTCTCGCCCAGCGCATCCTGGGGATGGGCGACGTGCTCTCGCTCGTCGAGAAGGCCCAGGCCAACGTCGACGCCACGCAGGCCGCGGAGCTGGAGCGGAAGATTCGCGACGAGAGCTTCTCGCTCGAAGACTTCGCCGCCCAGCTCAAGCAGCTCCGCTCCATGGGGCCGCTCGGCCAGCTCCTGGACATGATCCCGATGTTCAAGGGCGCCAAGGGGATGCCGAAAGAGCTCAAGGGCGAGGAGCAGGATCTCAAGAAGTACGAGGCCATCATCGGGTCGATGACGCCCGAGGAGCGGGTGAAGCCGCAGGTCATCAACGGCAGCCGCCGCACGCGCATCGCCAAGGGCAGCGGCACCCAGGTCTCCGACGTCAACCGGCTCCTGAAGCAGTACGCGCAGCTCAAGCAGATGATGAAGGGCCTGAAGCAGATGGAAGGGCGCATGGGCAAGCTGAAAGGGGCCCTCCCCTTTCTTCCCAGGTAACAGGCATGGCCCGATGACCGTCAACTCCAGAGAGAGGTGAACAGTGGCCGTACACATCAGGCTGAGAAGGACAGGAACGACCAAGAAGCCGGCCTACCGCGTGGTCGTGGCCGACTCGCGGGCCGCCCGCGACGGGCGCTTCATCGAGGTGATCGGGCACTACAACCCGCTCACCAAGCCGCCCACGCTCAAGATCGAGACGGAGAAGGCGGCGGAGTGGATCAAGAAGGGCGCGCAGCCGTCGAACACCGTCAAGAACCTGCTGGCCGTGGCCCTGAAGGCGGCCAAGGTCTAGGACGTCCGTGACCGCGGACGCGCTCGTCGCGGTGGGAGAGGTGCTCCGGCCCTGGGGGCTCGGCGGCGAGGTGCGGGTGCGACCGCTGACCGACCGCCCCGAGGAGCGCTTCCGCGCTCTGCGCGATTGCGTGCTGTGGGATCCGCGGCCCGATCGGCGCGAGCCGTGCCGCATCACCTCGTGCCGCTTCGAGGCGCAGACGGTGCTGGTGAGAGTGGAAGGCGTGACATCGCCCGAGGCCGCGCAGCGGCTCACGGGACGGCTGCTCGCGGTGGCGCAAGAGGACGTGCTCCCCGCTCCCGAAGGGTCCTTCTATCCCTGGGAGATGGCGGGCGCGGCCGTGGAGACGCCCGATGGCCGTCGCGTCGGGGAGTTCGTCAGGGTCGAGGGCACCGAGGCGCAGCCGCTCTGGGTCGTCGCCGAGAACGGGCGAGAGCACCTGGTGCCGGCCGTGCCCGAGATCGTCGTCGAGGTGAACCGGGCCGAGCGGAGGATCGTGATCGATCCTCCGGAAGGGCTACTCGAGCTGTGAGAGTGGACATCGTCACCCTGTTCCCGGGCATGGTCGAGCCGGCTCTTGCCGACTCCATCGTGGGGCGGGCGCGCGAGCGCGGGCTCGTGGATCTCCGCGTCCACAACCTGCGCGACTGGGCCGCGGGCAAGCACCGCGTGACGGACGACACGCCGTTCGGCGGCGGCGGCGGCATGATCATGAAGCCCGAGCCGCTGGCCGCGTGCATCGAGGCGCTGCGGGGGCCGGAGGGCCGGGTCGTCCTCCTCGACCCCGCGGGGCGGCGCTTCACGCAGGAGGTGGCGCGGGAGTACGCGAGCCGGCCGCACCTGGTGCTGCTGTGCGGGCGCTACGAGGGCGTGGACGAGCGGGTGCGCGAGCATCTCGTCGACGAGGAGCTGTCGATCGGCGACTACGTGCTGTCGGGCGGGGAAGCGGCCGCGCTGGTCGTGGCGGAGGCGGTGACGCGGCTCCAGCCGGGCGCCCTCGGCGACGCGGGCGCTCCCACGCGGGATTCATTCTCCCGGGGGCTGCTCGAGCATCCGCACTACACGCGCCCCGAGGTGTTCCAGGGCTGGGGAGTGCCGGACGTGCTCCGCTCGGGCGATCACGCGCTGATCGAGCGGTGGAAGGGCCTCATGGCCGTGTGGCGGACATGGCAGCGGCGGCGGGAGCTGCTGGAAACGGCGGATCTCTCGCCCGAGGAGCAGAAGTGGGTGGACGGCTTTCGACAGGGCCGGACGCCGGACGACTACCTCGCCCAGGGACGGGCGACTCATGAGTAAGGAGTGACGAGTCATGCACGCCATTCACATCGTGGACGCGGGACAGCTCAAGAAAGATCGCGGCGGCTTCGCCCCGGGCGACACCGTGCGCGTCTCCGTCAAGGTCGTCGAGGGTGAGAAAGAGCGCCTGCAGGCCTTCGAGGGCGTGGTGATCCGCAAGCGCGGGGGCGGGGCCGGAGCCTCGTTCACCGTGCGGCGCATCTCCTACGGCGTGGGCGTGGAGCGGACCTTTCCCCTCCACTCACCGCGCATCGACAAGATCCAGGTGACCAAGCGCGCGACGGTGCGGCGCTCGAAGCTTTACTACCTGAGAGAGCTGGCCGGCAAGGCGGCGCGCCTCAAGGAGAAGCGCGTGGCCCAGGTGCCGGCTTCGGGCGAGTCGGAGTAGGGCAGAGCCGAGGGAGGATCCGGCCACGGGCGCACCGTATCGATTCGAGCTGGCGGCATGGCGGCGCGGCTTCGTCCGCGTGGCCGGCGTGGACGAGGCGGGGCGCGGCCCCCTGGCGGGGCCGGTGGTGGCGGCGGCCGTGATTCTCGAGGCAGGGACGCGGATCAAGGGCGTCGATGATTCGAAGCGGCTCACCCCGGAGCAGCGGAGAGAGCTCGACGGGGTGATCCGGACCCGGGCGGTGTCCATAGGGGTCGGCATCATGGACTCCCGGACGATCGATCGGGTGAACATCCTGGAGGCCACGCGTCGGGCCATGCGCCTGGCGCTGGGCGCGCTCGGGCAGGAGCCCGAGCTGGTGCTGACGGACTTCGTGTTCCTCGACGGGTTGCCGTGTCCGCAGCGAAACCTGGTCGATGGAGACCAGCGGTCGGCCACGGTGGCTGCCGCGTCGATCATTGCCAAGGTGGCAAGGGACGGGATCATGGAAGAGGCGGATCGCGAGTACCCCCAGTACGGCTTCGGCCAGCACAAGGGCTACGCGACTCCCGAGCATCGTGCCGCGCTCATGGCGCACGGGCCCTGTCCCCTCCATCGCCGCTCTTTCGCCGGCGTGAGCCAGCCGGATCTGTTCCCGGAGCTGTTTTCGATCCCAGTGAACGAGGTGTGAACGATGGCAACAGACACAAGAAGGCCCATCGGCATCAAGGGTGAAGAGGAGGCGGCCCGTTTCCTCTCGCGGTGCGGGTACGCCATCCTCGACAAGAACGTCCGCACGCGCGTCGGCGAGATTGATCTCGTGGCGAAGGAGGGCAAGACCCTCGTCTTCGTCGAGGTCAAGACGCGCAAGGAGATCGCGGACGAGGCGCAGCCGAAGGCGAGCCGAGGGCTGAGTCAATGGTTCGAGGCGCAGCCGAAGGCGAGCCGAGGGCTGAGTCAATGGTTCGAGGCGCAGCCGAAGGCGAGCCGAGTGCTGAGTAAATGGTTTGCGGTCTAGCAACCCATGGACCGCGCGGAGGCATTTGAAGCGGCGCTGAAGCTCGAGCCGGGGCGCAGCGCGCTGGTCGTCGTGGACATGCAGCGGGCGTTCCTCGACCGGGGCGAGGCCATGGAAGTGCCGGCGGCCCGGGAGATCGTTCCCCAGATCCGCGCGCTCCTCGATCTCTTCCGCAGCAAGCGCCTCCCCGTCGTCTTCACCGAATTCACCTACTCCGAGCAGATGCCCATCCTTGTGGGCCTTCTTCACCCCGAGCACCGTCGCGCCGCCCCCGGCGCTCCCCGAGGCTTCGGTCTGCCCTCCTCGTCCTGCCTCTTGGGCGAAGCCAATGTCCACGTCGTCCCCGAGCTCGCTCCCGAACCCGACGAGCTCGTGGTCGCCAAGCACTACTACGACGGCTTCAACGGCACCAGCCTCGACTCGGCCCTGCGCGCCCGCGGTATCACCCATCTCGTGGTCACGGGCACCCTGACCGACATCTGCGTCCTGGCCACCGTGATCGGCGGCATGAACCGCGAGTACCGCATGACGGTGGTCGAGGACGCCACGGCCACCCTCTGGCCCGAGATCCAGCGCGCGACCCTGGACATCATCCGCCGCGCCTACGCCCGCGTCGTCACCACCAAGCAGCTCGCCGAGGAGATCGGCCGCTGGTAGCCGACAAAGGCTGGCCTGTGATACGTTTCTGCCCATGAACGACGGGCTCCGCTTCTCGGGCTGCATTCCCGCGAACCTGCTTCCGTTCACCGCCGATCTGCAGATCGACGTGGCGGCCTACAAGAAGCACCTGCGCTGGCTCGCCGATACGAAAGGCGTGACGGGGATCGTGGCCAACGGGCACGCCGCCGAGGTGTCCTCGCTCTCGCGCGAGGAGCGCCGGCGGGCGCTCGCCCTGGCCCTCGAGGAAATCGGCGGCAAGGTGCCCGTGATCGCGGGCGTCTACTCCGACGGCACGCAGGAGGCCGTCGAGCTCGCGCGCGATGCCAGGGCCGCGGGCGCCTCGGGACTGCTCGTCTTCCCGCCGACCATCTTCATGTGGGGCGCGCAGGTGAAGCCGGACATGGTCCTCCGCCATTTCTCGATGCTGGCCGACGGGGTGGACCTGCCCCTGGTCGTCTTCGAGTATCCGCTGGCCTCCGGCATGGGCTATTCGGCGGAGACCCTGGCCGAGCTCTGCAAGATTCCCACGGTGGTGGGCGTCAAGGACTGGTCCAACGACATCGTGTCCTACGAGAAGAACCTGCGCGCGCTGCGCGCCTCGGCGCGTCCGGTGGCCATGCTCTCCTCCTTCACCGTGTCGCTCATGGCGAGCTTCTGCCTGGGCGCCGACGGTTGCATCTCGGGCATGGGCAGCGTGGTCGCCGATCTCCAGGCCGAGCTCTTTGCCGCGGTGACGGTGGGCAATCTTGCCGAGGCCCACCGCATCAACGACCGGCTGGCCCCGCTCGTGGGGATCTTCTATGCCCCGCCCTTCGTTGACATGCACAACCGGATGAAGGAGGCGCTCGCGCTTCTCGGACGCATTCCGGCCGCGCACGTGCGGCCGCCGCTGACGCCGGTGTCGGAGGACGAGCGGCACCGGATTCGTCTCGCGCTTCGCGCCGCCGGACTCGTCGCCTGAGCGCTTGCGCCGCCCGCGGCGCCTGGGGTATAAAAGCGGGCAATCTCGGCGGTCCCCACCGATGTATGGCCGGCCGAATCGCGAGGCACCATGGACACCAGACCAGCCCGACGCCCTGAGGAAGACGCGCTCCTCCGGACCGCCACGCGGCGGCTGCCCGGCGGTGTGCTCGGCGGCTACTACGCCCCGACCGATCTGCAGTTCGTCGTCAAGGAAGCCAGGGGCGCCCGGTTTCGCGACGTGTCGGGACGCGAGTACATCGACTACCTGCTGGGCTCGGGGCCCATGGTCCTGGGCCACGCCCACCCCGCGGTCATCGACGCCGTCGAGCGCCAGATCGGTCGGGGCACGACGTATTTCCAGCTTTCCGAGCCCGCCATCGCCCTCGCCGAGGAGATCTGCCGGGCCGTGCCCTGCGCAGATCAGCTTCGCTTCACGTCCACGGGCAGCGAGGCGACCTTCTTCGCCCTGCGCCTGGCGAGGGCGTTCCGGGGGCGCGACAAGATCCTGAAGTTCGAGGGTGGCTTCCACGGCACCCACGACTACTCGCTGATGAGCGTGGGCCCGAAGGCGCCCAAGGCCTTCCCCGCGCCGACGCCCGACTCCGCGGGCATCCCGCACGCCATCGAGGAGCACGTCCTCGTGGCGCCGTTCAACGACCTGGCCGAGACCGAAGCCATCATCGACACGCACCACGACAGCCTGGCCGGCGTCATCATGGAGCCGTTCCAGCGCCTGATCGTGCCGGATCAGAAGTTCCTGCGCGGGGTCCGCGAGATCACCAAGCGCCACGGTGTGCCCCTGATCTTCGACGAGGTCGTGACGGGCTTCCGCTTCGCCTACGGCGGGGCGCAGGAGTTCTACGGCGTCGTGCCCGATCTGGCCGCCTTCGGCAAGATCATCGGCGGCGGCTTCCCCCTGGCCGCCGTGGTCGGGCGCGAGGAGATCATGCGACACCTCGCGCCCGAGCAGGCACGCACGGGCGGACAGGTCCAGCAGGCGGGGACGCTCAACGGCAATCCCATCGCCTGCGCGGCCGGGCTCGCCACCCTCGCGGAGCTCCGAAAGCCGGGGACGTACGAGCGCCTCTTCCAGACGGGCAACCGGATCAAGTCGGCCCTCCAGGAGGCCGCCCGCGCGGCGGGCTTTGCCGCCCAGGTCGCCGGGGAGGCGCCCGTCTTCGAGATCTACTTCACCGACCAGCCCATCTCCGACTATCGGGCGACGCTGACCGCGGACATGGCGCTTCACGCCGCCTTCACGCGGGCGCTCCTCGAGCGCGGCATCGTCAAGGCCGCGCAGAAGATCTACGTGTCCCTCGCGCACGGTGAAGAAGAGATTCAGCAGACCGTCCAAGTGTTCACCGCGGCATTCGCCGCGATGATCGAGCATCGACGCTGACGCCCACAAGGAGGGCATTGATCATGGCCGAGAGCTGGAAAGAGGAAAAATGGGCCCAGGTGGAGGATTTCTGGTACAGCGGCAAGACCTCCAGGCGCCGCTTCCTGGGCTTCGGCGCCGCCGCCGCCGGCGCGCTCGGCGCCACGGTGGCCGTGCCCGCGTGGTGGCGCAGCGCCTTCGGACAGGCCAAGGCCTTCAAGATCGGCACCCTTCAGCCGCTCTCCGGCACGGCGGCGGCCGGCGGCAAGACGGCGCTGGTTGGCGTGCAGATGGCCGTGGATCGCATCAACAAGTCGGGCGGCCTCAACGGCCGGCCCATCGAGCTGCTCATCGGTGACTACGAGTCCAAGCCGGACGTGGGCCGCCGCCGGGCCGAGAAGCTGGTGATCGAGGACAAGATCGACGCGCACGTCGGGGGCTATCTCTCGAACGTGTGCCTGGCCTGCATGCCCGTGTACGAGGAGCACAAGCTCGTCAACATGGTGAGCGTGTGCCTGGACACCACGATCACGACCAGCAAGTGCAGCCGCTACACGTTCCGGCCGTTCGACTACGCCCCCGCGCAGGCGGTGGCCTTCGCGCCGTACCTCGTCAACAAGATGGGCAAGAAGTGGCACCTCGTCTACCTCGACTACGCATGGGGCCAGACCACCCGCGATGCCTACGTCGAGCAGATCAAGAAGGCGGGCGGCGAGACGGTGAACACCACGGGCGTCCCGCTCGGCACGGCCGACATGACGGCGTTCCTCTCGAAGATCCAGGGCAGCTTCGACGGCCTCTTCGGGATCCTCTTCGGCGGGCCGGCCGTCACCTTCGTGAACCAGGCCTACGACCTCGGCCTGACCAAGAAGTACAAGCTCGCGGGCGACGGCGCCGTGGCCGAGTCCACCCACCTGCCCGCGCTCGGCCAGAAGGTGGAAGGCTTCGTGGGCGTCAACCGCTACGTGCCGGTCCTCGATCCGCCGCTCAACACGCCCGCGCACAAGAAGTTCTTCGACGACGCGGTGGCACGCCTCAAGCAGATCGATCCCACGGGCCCCCTGCCGGACCGCTACGTTCAGTCCAACTTCGAGGCGACCAACTTCCTCAAGCTCGGGATCCAGAAGTCGGGCTTCCGCGGCCGCGAGGACACCATGAAGCTCATCGAGGCCCTGGAGGGGATGGAGGTCAAGGAGTCGGATGACTTCCCGCAGGGCGACAAGACGCTGCGGAAAGAGGACCACCAGGCCTTCCTCCGCGAGTTCATCTTCGACATCAAGGACAACAGGCACCGGATCCTCGAGACGATCGCGAAGGAGAAGACCATCTTTCCGCCGGCCTGCAAGTTTGCGTAGTGACCGCTGACGGCTCCCCGGCGACGGCGGCCCGGGCCAGTGACGGCCGGGCCGCCGCCTCCGGGCCCATCCTCCGCACCGAAGGGCTGACGATGCGCTTCGGCGGGCTGACCGCCGTGAACAACGTCAGCATCGCCATCGAGCGCGGCGAGATCCGCGCCATCATCGGGCCGAACGGCGCGGGCAAGTCCACGTTCTTCAATTGCCTCACCGGCGTCCTCCGGCCCACGGCCGGGCGCATCATCCTGAACGGCGAGGACATCGCGGGGCTCCCGCCCAATCGCGTGTCGCACAAGGGGCTGGCGCGCTCCTACCAGATCACCAATATCCTTCCCGGCGCCACCGTCCTCGAGAACGTGCGGGTGGCGGCCCAGTCGCGCCACCACGCGTGGAACATGCTGCGCCACCGGTACTCGTTCCCGGACCTGATCGACCGCTCCCGGGTCGTGCTGGAGGCGGTCGGGCTGCGCGCGGAGGAAGAGGAGCTGGCCGCCAACCTCTCTCACGGCGCCCAGCGCAACCTCGAGATCGGCATCGCGCTCGCCACCGAGCCTCAGCTGCTCTGCCTCGACGAGCCCACGGCGGGCATGAGCGTCAGCGAGACCCGCTCCACGGTGGAGCTCGTCCGTCGCATCGCCCGCGACCTGACCATCGTCATCGTGGAGCACGACATGGAAGTGGTGATGGGCCTCGCCCAGACCATCACCGTGCTGCACTACGGCGAGGTGCTGGCCGAAGGCACGCCGGCCCAGATCCAGGCGAATCCGCGGGTCCAAGAGGTGTACCTGAAGACCTGATGCTGGTCCTGGACAACGTCCACACCTATTACGGCAAGTCCCACATCCTCCACGGGGTGTCGATCGAGGTCCGCGCGGGGGAGGTGGTGGGGCTGCTCGGCCGCAACGGCGTCGGCAAGAGCACCACGCTCAAGACGGTGATGGGGCTCGTGCGCCCGTCCGAAGGGCACGTCACCTTCGAGGGGCGCGAGATCGGGGGCATGGCCTCCCACCACGTGGCGCACCTGGGCATCGCCTGGGTGCCCGAGGACCGGCGCATCTTCAAGCTGCTGAGCGTGATGGAGAACCTGCGAACGGGGCTCGACCGCGCGGGAGTGACCGACGCCAAGAAAAAGGATCTGCTCGACAAGGTGTATGCCGCCTTCCCCGTGCTGGGAGAGCGCCGCGGCCAGGCGGGGGGCACGCTGTCGGGCGGCGAGCAGCAGATGCTGGCCATCGCGCGGGCCATGATGCTCGAGCCCAAGATCATCCTCCTCGACGAGCCGACGGAAGGGCTCATGCCGCGCATGGTCTCGCAGATCCACGAGATCATCGACGTCTTGCACCGCGACGGCGTGGCCATCCTCCTCGTGGAGCAGAACGTGCCGCTCACCCTCGAGGCCTCGGACCGCGTCTACATCATGGAGAAGGGCGTGGTCCGCCACCACGCCCCCGCGGCCGACCTGCGCGCCAACCACGCCGTCATCCACCAGTACCTGGGAGTCTGAGCCGGTGGGCCTTCCGCTCGAGCAGATCCTCATCCAGACCATCAACGGTCTCGTCAACGGCATGATCCTGGCCCTGGTGGCCTCGGGGCTCACGCTCATCTTCGGGATCATGGACGTGGTGAACTTCGCTCACGGCGAGCTGGTCATGCTGGGGGCGTTCACCGCCGCCACCACCCTCGCCACGACGGGGAACTTCTGGCTCGCCCTGGTGGTGGCCACGTTGGTCATCGCCGTCTTCGGCGCGCTCCTTCAGGTGACCACGCTTCGCCCGCTCCTCGGGAGCGGCTCGAGAACACCACAAGAGGTCGCGCTCACCACCATCCTCGCCACCTTCGGCATCTCCCTCGTGCTCCAGAAATACGCCCTTTGGCAGTGGGGGCCATCGGCCCGAAAGCTCCAGGAGCCCATCACCGGACAGTTCACGCTCTTTTACCTGCAGTACCCCTGGTACCGGATCGCCACCGCCCTGCTGTCTGCCGCCATCATTGGCGCGCTCTATCTTTTCCTCAAGTACGGCAAGTACGGCATCTGGATCCGCGCCGCCATCCAGGATCGCGTGATGGCCCAGGCCATGGGCATCCCGGTCCCCTTGCTTCACACCGCTGTCTTCGCGATCGGAGCGGGCATGGCGGCCGCCAGCGGCGTGCTCTTCGGACCCCTGGCCGGTGTCACCCAAACCATCGGCGCGGATTTCACCCTGCGGGCCTTCATCGTGGTGGTGGTCGGCGGCATGGGAAATCTCGGCGGCTCCATCCTCGCCTCCATCTTCATAAGCCTGCTCGAAGCCTATGCCTCCCTGATCGTGAGCCCCGCGCAGGCGGTCATCTTCTCCTTCGTGGCCCTGATCCTGACGCTCCTCTTCAGGCCGACCGGGCTCTTCGTGCCCACGCCCAAGTAGCCGTGCGCCGCTCAGCCACCAGCTACTGGATCGGCTTCAGCGTCATCTTGGCGCTCCTCGCGGTGGCGCCGCTCGTGCTGCCGGAATTCTGGCGGCGCTTCGTCACCGAGATCCTGATCTGGGGCCTGCTCGCCATGTCTTCCGATATCCTGATCGGCTACACGGGGATGATCTCGTTCGGCCATTCGGTCTTCTTCGGGCTCGGGATGTACGGCGCGGCCGCCGCCCTGCTCTGGGCCAAGCCGGCCAATCTCTGGCTCGCCCTCCTCTTCGGGCTCGCCGCCGCCGCCGCAGTGGCCGTCTTCGTCGCCTACTTCGCCACCCGCCTGCGCGACATCTACTTCTCGATCACCACCCTCGTCTTCTCGCAGATCTTCTACGTCATCATCTTCACGTGGACGGAAGTGACGGGCGGCGAGAACGGGCTCACCTTCTCGCGCCCCGCCCTTGCCATCCCCGGCCTCTTCTCGGTCCCCTTCACCACGGAGACCCTGCACTGGTTTGTGCTCGCCGTGGTGACGATCTCGTTTCTGACGATCCGCCGCGTCACCCAGTCGCCCTTCGGCATGGTGCTGCAGGCCATCCGCGAGAATGAACCGCGGGCACGGGCCATCGGCTACGCGGTCGAGCGATACAAGATCGTCGCCGTCATGCTCTCGGGGCTCTTCGCGGGGCTCGCCGGCATCCTCTACGCGATCCAGAACAAGTTCGCGGCGCCCGACTTCGTCTTCTTCCTCGTATCCGGCGAGGTTGTGATCTTCAACGTGATGGGCGGTATCGGAACGCTGGTCGGGCCCATCGCGGGCGCGGCCTTCTTCCTGCTCCTCCGCGAGGGTCTCTCGCGCTACTTCACCGAGTACTACCTCATCCCCGTGGGCATCATCTTCACGGCCATGGTCATCTTCATGCCCCAGGGCCTCCTCGGCTTCGCCCGCCGTCGCCTGAACCAGTAGACGCCGTAACGGAGCACGCCACGAGCCACTTCTTCGCATATCTCTTCAGGATGAAGTTCATCCGGCGCTGGGGGCTCATGTACAGCACCTACCCGGAGAACGTCCAGGAGCACAGCTTGCGCGTGGCCCAGATCGCCCACGCCCTGGCCGTCATCCGCAATCGGCTCTACGGCGGCGACCTGAATGCCGAGCGGGCGGCCGTGCTCGCCCTCTACCACGACGCGAGCGAGGTCCTCACGGGCGACCTGCCCACGCCCGTCAAGTACTTCAATCCCGACATCGCCGTGGCCTACCGCGCCATCGAGAAGACGGCGAGAGAGAAGCTCGTGAGCATGGTGCCCGAGCCGCTGCGCGGCGCCTATCGGCCCTACTTCGAGACCCAGGAGTCGGACGGCCCGCTGCTCGAGCTGGTGCGGGCCGCGGACAAGATCTGCGGCTACATCAAATCCGTGGAGGAGATCTCGACGGGCAACGCCGAGTTCGTCCAGGCGGAGAAAGCCCTGCGCGCGACCATCGAGAAGATTCCCCTTCCCGAGGTCCGCTACTTCATGGACACCTTCGTGGCGAGCTTCCGCCTGACCCTCGACGAGCTCAAGTAGAGCGACGCAGCGCTCTGCGCTAGGTCCCCGTGCTCCCGAAGCGGCCCTCGCCCCGGCTCGAGTCGGGCAGCCGCTCGCTCTCGACGAGACGGGCCTGGGCCACGGGCTGGATGACGAGCTGGGCGATCCGCTCGCCACGCTCGAGGGTGACGGGCTCGGCTCCGTGGTTGATCAGGAGGACCTGGATCTCTCCGCGATACCCCGCGTCGATCAAGCCGGGCGCGTTGAGCACGGTGATGCCGTGCTTGAGGGCGAGGCCGGAGCGCGGCAGGATCAATCCGGCGTGCCCCTCGGGAATGGCCAGGCGCAGGCCCGTCGGCACCACGCCCCGCTCTCCCGGCTCGAGGGTGAGTGGCTGGGCCGCGCACAGGTCCAGACCCGCGTCGCCCGCGCGCGCGTAGGCGGGCAGCGGGAGGCTTGCGTCGTCGCGACGGGTTGGAATCTCCACGCGCTCAGGACAGATCGAAGGGCACGTGGTATTCCCTGGCGAGGCCCTCGAGCTCGCGCGCGACGACGTCGGTCAGCGGGATGCCGTCACGCAGCCGCTCCGCCTTGCGCCGGAACTCGAGCTGGCCGGCGACCAGGATCTCCTTGGTCTCTCCCGCGGTCTCCGAGGTTTTGATGTGGCGCACGAGCCGGTCGACCCGGGCACAGAACTGGTCGAGCGGCATGAAGGCCTCGGGATTGATCGTCATGTA
>WNFT01007905.1_pt1 | contig 15880 bp, 20 predicted proteins | sample 5400191 | NCBI WGS metagenome assembly WNFT01 (sample SAMN13153359, study PRJNA577476) | soil metagenome | isolation source: 80 cm saprolite under Madrone tree | place: USA:California | collected 2016-06-14 | reverse complement strand
AAGTTTTGCCAATGGCTTAGCATCCGTGAGCGCAAAAAATATCGGCTGCCGACGGAAGCGGAATGGGAATACGCCGCCAAGGGGACCGATGGACGCAGATATCCCTGGGGCAATTTCGAAAAGCGTGGCGATCTCGCCAATTTTGCGGACAAAAATACCTCCTTCGCCTGGAGTGATCGCCACATCGACGATGGTTATGCGGAGAGTGCGCCGGTCGGATCATTTCCGCGCGGGGCCAGTCCGTTCGGGGTTGAGGATATGTCGGGAAATATCTGGGAATGGTGCAGCAATTTCTTTGAGCAATACAAACCGACGCCGAAGACTGATCCGCACGGGCCCCCGAGCGGAACCAAACGCGTTTATCGCGGCGGCAGTTGGAAATCGCGCTTCGCCAGTTTGCGCACGACCACTCGCAGCGCCAACCTCCCGAATTTCTCCTGCAACGATCTCGGTTTCCGAATCGTCTGCGAATGCGAATCCTGAAGGCTCCCGGCTCAAAACGAAAAACGCGGCTCGCCGCCGCGTTCTCGAAATCAAAATGCCGATTTTCGGTTAGCCGTTTGGATTGAACCGGAACTTCGTTCGGCCCCGCTTGGCGTTGGCTTTGGCTTTGCGCCGGCTCTTTTGATTTGGTGTCTCAAACGCGCGCAAGCGTCGCACTTCATCGAGGATGCCTTCCGCGTCCAGCTTGCTTTTCAGCCGCTTGAGCGCGCGATCCACTGGTTCGCCTTTTCGAACAATGACTTCTGGCATCAATTCACCTCGATTCCGAAAAATTCGCCCATTCAAACCCTGGGCGGAAGCAATTTACTCCGGCCGTCTACGCCCCGTCAAATCGCGTCCGGGAAGGCCCTTTCAGACGGCCCAGGAAGGCGAATCAACTGCGGATTACGCGGATAAGGCGGATTAAACGGACCATGAGCGCCGAGGTTAGCTCGCGGTTGCCGGCTTGGTTTGCTTCGAAGTAATTTCGCGTTGCAAGCTCGTTTTGCTCCCGCCGCGGGCGCGGGTCCACCACAGCACAATCGGTGAGGCAATGAAAATGGACGAGTAGGTTCCGACGACTACCCCGATAATGATAGCCAGGGAGAAATCGCGCAGTACCGCGCCGCCGAACAGGAACAGACACAGAATCGGGATCAAGGTAACGGTGCTGGTAAGGATAGTCCGGCTCAGCGTCTGATTGATGCTTTCATTCATGATCTGTTCGATGGAACCTTTGCGGCCGCTGGCCAAACCTTCGCGGATACGATCGTACACAACGATGGTGTCGTTAATCGAATAGCCGGCGATGGTAAGCACAGCGCCAACCATCGTAAGCGTCAGCTCCCGGTGAAGGAGCGAAAACATGCCCACCGTGATCAAGACATCGTGCAGCAGCGCGACGATCGCGCCCACCGCAAAGGAAAGTTCGAAGCGAAGGGTCACAAAAATCAAGATGCCGAGAATACCAAGCCCGAGCGCAACGAGGGAGCTGCGCGCCAGCTCGCCACCGACGAGGGCGCCGACTCGTTCAGCGCCTTCCACTTTGAATTGTGCCTGCGGCATTGCGGTCATGATTTGTTTTTCAACCGCGTCGCTGGTGTGCAAAGGCGTGCGCACAGTGATGTAATATTTTCCGCCCTGGTTCGATTCCTGGATCGCCGCGTCCGCCAAATTGATTGGTTGCAACGCCGCCCGCACTTTTCCGACATCGATCGCTTGCGGTGAACTCAGGGTAATCAAATCGCCGCCGCGGAAATCGACGCCGAAGTTCTTTTCGCCGCGAAGATAAAACGAGGTCGCACCCGCAACGATGAGCGCGAGCGAGCACATGCAGGCGAGAAAACCTTTACCCAGGAAGTTGATGTTTTGTGAGGAAATGAGATGCATCATCGAAATCTTTTTCACCCGGGCGGTATCAACGAAGAATTCGAAAATGTTGCGCCCAACGATGAGCGCGGTGAAAAGCGACGCCAGAATTCCGAGCGTGAGCGAGATGGCAAAACCCTTGACCGGACCGCTCGCTTTCCAGAACAAAATGACCGCGGTGATCAATGTGGTCACGTTGGCGTCAAAAATCGAACTGAATGCCTTTTCGTAAGCGGCCTGGACCGCAACCTTGAGCGATTTGCCAAGCGCGAGTTCTTCACGCAAGCGCTCATAAACCAGCACACTGGCATCGACCGCGAGACCGATGGTCAAAATGATTCCGGCAATGCCCGGCAAAGTCAGAACAAAGTGGAACATGGTCAGCCAGCCGATGAGCAACACGATGTTCACCAGCAGCGCCAGACACGCGATAATGCCGGCAAACCGATAGTAAAGTGCAACGCAAACGAGCGTGATAGCCAAAGCGACGAGGCCGGCCAGAATGCTGGCGCGAATCGAATCTGCTCCAAGCGTCGGGGATACGCTGCGTTCTTCTTCGATGCTCACTGGCGTTTGCAACGGATTCTCCAGGACACTGGCGAGACCACGCGCTTCTTTTTCGGCAAAATGACCGGTGATCACCGCGTCGCCGCCATAAATGGCATCGCGAATGACCGGCGCAGATTGGATAATGCCGTCCAGAACAATGGCGAACCGGTGGCCTTTGTATTGCTCGGTGATCTGCCCGAATTTTTTCGCGCCCTCGCTATCGAACTTCAACTGCACGGTCCAGCCTTCATTGCCGTAATAGGCATTCGATCCGCTCACGCGATCGCCTCCAAGGTCGGCTTTCTTTTTCACCAGCAAACGCTCGGTTGTCGCCTTCTCGTTATCTTCGGCCGCGTGTTTGTAGGTCTCGATTTTGTATTCCGGTGGTACTACCTCGGTTCCCTTGTCGATCGCAGCCAGCCGCTCGCCGTTATCCGGATAAACCAAGCGGAATTCGAGCTTGGCTACGCGTGAAAGTTGATCGCGCGCCTCCTGAATTTTTGCGGTATCGAGCCCGGGAATCTGGACCAGGATTCGGTCCTGGCCGACCGGGCTGATGATGGGTTCGCCGCCGCCGAAGTAATCGACGCGCTTGCGGATCACTTCCACGGCCTGATCGAGCAACCCAGGGGTGATCGGCTTGTCCTTGTCGACTTGCTGGAGCTTGATCAGAAAAGAGGTGCCGCCCTTGATGTCGAGGCCGAGCGCGATTTTTTTCTCCGGTGGCCAGATCGTCCAAGCTGCGAGGGCAAGAAGCGCGATCACAATTGCCGCCGCCAACCATCGCTTTCTGGGGCCGTAATCGGTAGCAAAGTACCAGCCGAAAAGGACGAGAACTCCTAGTAGGTAAAAAAAGATAAACCCCGAACTCATCCGGAACTAACCTTCCGTAGTTTTCGCCACATCAGACACTCGATTACTCCCGCACTCCAATTCTCCCTCACTCCGCTGCTTTCGCGACGCTCGCGATGGCCGATTTTTCCATCTCGATCTTCACGTTATCGGCAACTTTTACGATCACCGTGGAATCTTTCACATTAGCAATGAGACCGTGAATGCCCGAACTCGTTACGACGCGATCACCGGTCTTGAGCGCACTGATTAATTGCTGCTGTTCCTTTTGTCGGCGCGCCTGCGGGCGGATCCCAATAAAATAGAAGATGATCAGGACGAAGATAAGTGGGACGAAAAGATTGAATCCGCCGCCGGGACTGGCGGCACTACCAGGCGCGGCGGTCTGCGCTTGAGCCAAGAGCGTGAGTAAAATCATCAGGTAGTAGACGGGAGTCGGAGCTTAATCTTACTCGCGCCGCCTGCAATTTTTAAGTGGGACGAAAAATCACAAGGCGCGCGAAGTGAAAGCGATTCAATTCATCGCTTGCAATGCCGCGTTGGCGTAAGATCGCTTTCGTTTTTTCATGGAACCATCGAGCAAAGCCCAATTATCCCTCGCTTTGATCACGCTCGCGGTTCTCGCGCCTTTTCTGAACAAGCAATTTAACATCGATGATCCGCTCTTTTTGTGGACCGCACAGCAGATCGCAGCGCATCCTTTGGATCCCTTTGGCTTTTCAGTCAATTGGACAGGTGCGCCTGAGCCGATGTGGCATGCAATGCAGAACCCGCCACTCTGTTCCTGTTTCATTGCCAGCGTTGCATCCGTTTTTGGTTGGAGTGAGGTTACACTTCATGCCGCGTTCCTGCTTTGGGCGGTGGCGGCCGTTCTCGGCACGTTCACGCTCGGCCAGCGCTTCTCTCGGAACCTGGACTTCCAGTCTGTGCGCCCAGCCCGAAAGCATTCAGGGCTGAAGGGAGCATTCCCGGCAATCCGAGCGTCCGGTGGCACAATCGCCCGAAGGTTTATGTTCCTTTCGCCGCGGCGTTGCTTACTCTGTTCGCTCCAGCCTTTCTCGTCTCCGCCACCAGCGTCATGTGCGATGTCATGCTCCTGGCATTCTACGTTTGGTCGATGGAGCTCTGGATTCGCGGGCTCGACCAAAAACGCTGGTGGCTTCTCGCACTCGCGATGCTTTTCGTTTCCGCCGCCGTCCTGACCAAATATTTCGGCATCACTCTTTTGCCGCTGCTTGCCGTCTACACACTGGCGCGCGACCGACGCTGCTGGCGACAATTGCTTTGGTTTTGCTTTCCAATTGTCGCAGTCGCCGTTTACGACTTTCTGAGCCAGGCGCAGTATGGGCACGCCCTTTTTGTCAGTGCGGCTAATTACTCGCGTGAGGTCGCCGCCAAATATAAGGTTCCACTGCCAGCACAAATATTTACCGGTCTCGCTTTTGTCGGGGGCTGCGTCTTTTGCGTTGCATTTTTTGTCCCGATACGATGGCGCCGTTTTCTCATCGGCGCCCCAATCCTACTGTTTCTCGCCCTGGTTGTTGCATTCTATTTCTTTGTCCCAAGGCGAATCCCACTACCAGGTAAACAACGCTTTGATCTGTGCCGAAGGCGCGGCTTTTGCCGCGGCGGGCCTCAGTATTCTTGCCCTTGCCCTCATCGATCTTTGGCGAAAACGTGATGCCGATTCGCTTCATCTTTGTCTCTGGGTAATCGGGACATTTTTGTTCTCGATCTTTTTCAACTGGTCCATCACCGCCCGCACGATCTTGCCGATGGTGCCTGCGGTTGCGATTCTGTTCGCGCGTAATTTCAACTGGGGAAGACCGTCCTCTGCCCATTGGCGGCTATCGCCGCTGCCGGGCTCTCGCTCCTCCTGGCCGCTTCTGATTTCCGTGAGGCCCAGGTCGTGCGAAAAGTCACCGAAGTTTTCCGCGAGCGTTTTGCCGCCGAACTGGGAACGGTTTGGTTTCAGAGCCACTGGGGTTTTCAATATTACCTTCAGCAATGGGGTGCACGTCCGCTTAACCTTGCGCGCTCAGAAATTTATTCCGGCGATGTGATGCTGATCCCGGCAAACAACACCGGCGTTGTCCCGCTCTCTTCTGACCGCATTTTCCCGATTGAAGAGTTAACGTTTCCGAGCTTTCCCTTCTTCACCACACATGCGGCCGATACTGGTGCCGGGTTTTACAGCAGTGTGCATGGACCGCTCCCCTGGGCGGTTGATTATGTGCCGCCAGCCAAATACTATATGGCCCGGTTTCGCTGAATTGCGCTGCGCTACTGCTTAAGCCGAAAAATTGAAGGGCTCGCGAACCTTATACCTAGAGACAAAATCATTCCGAAACGCCTCGAAATCGCCACGCGTAATGGCGGCGCGCGCCTGTCGCATCAGCTCGAGATAGAAATGCAGGTTGTGCAGGGTGATCAAACGCAGCCCGAGAATTTCCTCAGCTTTGATAAGATGACGGATATACCCGCGCGTGTATTCCTGGCAGGCCGGGCAGTCACAATCCCGCTCGATCGGATTTTTGTCGTGCGCGAACTCGGCGTTCTTCAGATTGAGCGTGCCAGAGCCCGCAAACGCGGTGCCATTGCGGGCCAGCCGGGTCGGCAACACGCAATCGAACATATCCATTCCGAGCGCGATCAGCTCGAGCAATTGCGGCGGCGTACCCAGCCCCATCGCGTAGCGCAGTTTGTTTTCCGGTAAAAATTGCGCACCCGATTCCACGGCGCGCATCATTTCCTCCTCCGGTTCGCCCACGCTGACGCCGCCGATGGCATAGCCGTCGAAACCGATTTCGACGAGCGCCTGGGCGCTCCGCTTGCGCAGTTCTGGGAACGTCGCACCCTGCACAATGCCGAAGAGGAGAGGGTTAGCTGTAGTGGCGGCCGTGCCGGCCGCATTCTTAAGTTTTGCAGGCGACACGCCTGCCTCTACAGCGCGTTTACAGCGCTGTGCCCATCGTAACGTCAATTCCGCACTTCGCGCTGCGTAGTCGTATTCGCACGGCCACGGCGGGCATTCATCCAGCGCCATCGCTATATCGCTGCCGAGCGCGCCCTGAACTTCCATCGCGATCTCCGGCGAAATAAAAGCCGGCGTCCCATCGACGTGATTTTGGAAATGCACGCCCTCCTCCGTGATCTTGCGCAGTTTCGCGAGCGAAAAAATCTGGTAACCACCGCTGTCAGTCAGAATCGGCCCATCCCAATTCATAAACCTATGCAATCCACCCAAGTGCCGAATCACGTCGAGTCCTGGTCGGACGAACAGGTGATAAGTATTCCCGAGAACAATTTGGGTGTTGAGTTCGCGGAGCTCTCGCGAGCTGACGGCTTTGACGCTGCCCTGGGTTCCTACCGGCATGAATGCCGGCGTCTCGATTACGCCGTGTCCAGTTGTGAGCCGTCCTGAGCGCGCTTTTGTGCTTTTATCGCTCGCTCTTAGTTCAAACATTGGCGGAACCTTGGAAATGATCGCGCAGCCTGCAAGCAGGGAATAGTTCGGCCTGAAGAACAGGTTTCGGCTTGGCGGGTCCGTTATTAGACAACGCTTGCGTTGGTTTTTGCTGGGCGGTTTGGCGAAGGTCCGCGTTTCCTCAGATCCAAACGCTGACCCTGACACCTGGTGTTCCCTCTCTTCTGCTCCGCGAAATTTACAACCCAAGATCGTTTAACTTTTTCGTCGAAAAATTGTCATGCGCCCGACCAGGAAGTCGATGTCGCGCGGGTAAATCCAGGACGGGATCGAAGGCGATTTGCCCGTGAATGCGATTTCATAGGGATACCGTTGGGCGAGCAGGTTGTCATAATACTTGTGCACAGCTTTGTTCGGCGAAGCGAGATCAGACGAATAAAGTGTGACAAAGTCGGGATTCCGCCGGAGCAATTCCTCGGCCCTGTAGGCCCACGCGCCTGAATCCGGTTCAAGCTCAGCTGCGAATTGCCCTACCCATTTCTCGTTGGGAAAAGTGCGGCGGAACAAATCGGCCCGGCCCGTTAACACCGGCATTCGAAGATCGATCACAGCGGCGCCGATCGTTCCCTCCCAAGCGGGGTGGTCAACATCAACCTCCTTTGCTCCTAATTTCGGCAGCAGCCACCAATGCGGACTTCCCGGGCTCGACTCGATCACATTGCCCGGCTTTACGTGTTGTAGAATCCAAAGTTGGGCCAGTAGGCGGGGATCATCATTAAAACGCTGGCCCACGAAGTAGCTGCAAATGCAGTTGTAGATCAAGACTGGCGCGAGGAGAACGCATAACCAATTCCTGAGTGCACCCTTTTGAAAGGCCGGCCCGATCGCGAGAAGAAGAAACGGAATAGCGGGCAGGACGAAACGCGTGGGCTGACGAGGAAACGCGCCCATTTTTAAGAAGTAGAGGAGAAAAAGTGCGCTGGCGAGGATGAAACCACGGGTTGCATTGTCACTCAGATCGTGTTTTCGCAGAACGACGATAATTGCGATGAAAATACATAGAAGAATCGCCGCAGCGCCAGGCAGGCCGACGATGTCTGGAATTCGCTGGAGAAAACTGAGGTAACCAACACGATCGGACTGCCCTTCGTAACGCGGTGTTACGATGTAGTTGAAGAGGAAATCGGTGCGAAAACGGTTCCAATCGCGAAGAACGCCATAGGAATTGCCAGTGACGAATCCGATCGGGATCATGAGCAAGCCGAGTACGAGTTGCCGGCCAAAAAACAGTTCTTGCCAGCGCAAACCCTTCAACCTCAGAAAATGGGGAACGACAACGACCAACCCGGCCGCGAGCCCGTTATACTTGGTTGCAGTCGCGATTCCAGTGAGAAACCCGCACCATACATAATCGGAAGTCTTGGCCTCAAAAACGATTCGATTTCCGAAGAAAAACGCTGCCATCATCCAGAAGAGAAGCGGCGAATCGGCCGTAAGAAAATGGGCGAAAGCGATAAAGCCGGCGCTGGTGGCGAAAAGAAGGGCGATGATTTGGGCGGCTACTCGGCCATAACAGCGCAAGCTGATGGTGTAAGCCAAGAGGATTGTTCCAAGGTAAAGCGCGAGAACCAGCAGCCGCGAGCCAAGGAGGATTGCACCATTAACCCGATTGCGTCTTTCCTGCGGAACATGCGCAAGGCGCAATGGCAGCTTGATCGGCTCGATGATAAGGATGTGATTTAAGTAGGTATGGAATGGCGGTTTGCTGTAGTCGCCAGGGCGAAGTCCGGCTAAACCGCGCATGGCCATCTGGTCGCGGTTCCAGCACTCGACCCGGCCCCAGGAAATTCCGTGGAAACAGAACAACGACGCCAACACCAGGGCGGCGGCTAGGGCGGGATCGAAACGGTATTGGGTTGTCATCGCTATTTAGTCTCTAGCGACGGCGTAGTCGTATGCCTCGCTGATTCCGATTTTTCAAAAATGGTTGCACTGATTGTCTGCGACCGAGAAATTTCTCAATTGACTCATTGATGTCGCGCGAATCGCCCATGGCGTAGATTTCGTTGCGCAATCGCATTCCCCGCTTGCTGATCGAAGTAACCTTCGGGTGCCTCTCGAAAATTGTTGCCATATCCGTCGCGATCGCATCCGTCCGGGCGCAGTGATTGTCAATGCGGTCGGAGTGCATCGCTATCACCGTGCAAATTGTACACCACGCTCTGACGCAATTCCTAACTCTCTGGTTGATATTTGAACTCGCGCTCGGAATAAGGCAGCAGCGGCACGCTGTAGTTTGACGCATTCACAGGCGGCGGCCTCGTTCCTATATTAGATGGGTAGCGCACGCGTCCCGCGATCGCGAACTTTCCTTTGTGAGATCGCATTTTGAAGCGTTAATTTTGAGAAAAGGTTGTTTCGGCGAGGACGCCGAAACCAGACACGCGAGACGCGTGCGCTACCCAATCGGGGAAGGCTGCGGCGCGAGGATCCACACCGTGATCGCGCATGCGATCAGGCAAAGATCTTTCACCAGCGCTTTCACCAGCGCGCCGTAAGGATCGCTCAGCATCGATGGATTTCCCCACACCACCAGCGCGATCAAAATCAACATCCACGATGTCGCGATGAATACGGCAGTTCGCTCCGCAGCTCCGATGATGAGCCACAGGCCAACCAGCATCTGCGCCACGCCGAGAATTTGCAGCGTCAGCTGGGGTGTTCGCCAAACCAGATGGGAGGCTTGCACCAAGCCGATTTCATCCGCGCGCAGGAACAAAATCTTTGGCACCAAGCCCTCATAAAACCAGACCAACCCGAGCGCGATCCGCGAGATGATTTTGATGGTGCGTAGTTTCGTATTCATAAAATCGATTCGATGACGTGCGGCCAACCCATCGAGACATTCACCCCGGGTGAGTAATTCGCTCCGATGCGACGCGCGCCCAGCCGCCATCGTCCAGTCGAGTAAATCAAATGATCAGTCGCGATTTGGATCTCCGCAGGAACTTGCCGCCATGGTTCGTGCCAAATGCGAAAGAAGCGGCGACACTTCCCGAATTGCGTGAAAGCGGTGTAACGCTCGAGCAAAAATTCGTCGAGCGAGCCGGGCGCGCAGATCCCGGGGTTATTCGGGTCGAGAGTAGCGCAAAAATGGAACGAGCCTGCGCTCGCTTCTATTTTTCCCCGTCGCTCATGCTCGTGATTGCGGTGGTAATTCATTTGGGCAAATCGATATGGCAATCCGAAACTGCAGGGACCCAGCCACGTTGCCAGCCGGCTCGAAAGCCATTCCTGCATGAAATAAATTCCCGGCTCCGCCTCATGTGTGACATAGGTGCGAACGTTGAGAAAGTGATGAGTCGAGATCGGTTTGAAGAAGAGCGCGCTTAATGATCCGCCAAATCGTGGTCGCATTCCACGCATGGTGAATGCGACGAGGCTGACAAACGCCTTCCCATCGTAAAGATCGAGATGGTACGGAATGCAGCGCTGCAATTCCTGCGGATCGGTTTGGTAATGAATGAAGGTGACGTTGTCCCAATCCGCGAAGAAGAGCGGTTCACCGCGGATCGATAACAAACGACGTCTGGCAATTTCGCTCCTGTCGGCAGTAGCGAAATCCCATTCCGAAACGTCATTTCCGACCGGCTCGACGGAGTCTCGCCCTACCGATTTATTGCTCGTGAGATTCTTGGGAGGGCAACGCTCTGCGGAGCCATGAACCGCGCTCATGCCTTTCTCCAAAACGCGGCCGCGAAGTAGACGAACGCCATTGCGCCGTAACCGAGAAACAATGTCCAATGAATTAGCGTTCGCAGAGAATTCCCGTGCCAATGGCTCGCGCTGTAATGCAGCCATTGCATGGCGGACCGAACGAGCCAGAACAATCCGATCGCTACCGCGAGCCAAATTGCCAGCGGACTGGAGGCGCGGGCGATTTCAGGGGCGAACCGCCAGGTCAGCGCGCCGAAGATCGACAACGTGACGGAAATGAAAACAACATGAATGCGGAAGACTTCGCGAATAAGGAGCGGTGCGCGCTCGAGATCGGGTTTCCATTTCATAATGCGAATCAGAAACAGGTTCAGAATTGCGACGGCAAGTTGCGCGAGTGCTACGGCGCGCAGGGCAGTTTCGAGAGAGATAAGGTCTGAAAGATTCACTTAGGTTGCTCGGGTATCTAAAGCGCGGTCATCCCGAACCGCGGAGACAGTGGGGGACCACCCAAGGGGATGGATCACGCGATGAGCGTTTGCTATTCGCAACTCCGGTTGTGAGGTCCTTCGCTTCGCTCAGGATGACAAACGCGTTCATTGGCTTGGAAAAATGTTCGTTAGGGCCGGGCGCAAAGTTGGAAATTCAAAGTTGAAACCGTTTTCCAAAAAGCGTTTCGGAATACACCGTTGACTAACGAGAGCTAGACTCGCTTCCGTTCCCATTAAGCAGGAGCCGATGCGGGCGGCGAATTCCGGAACGGGCGGACTCCATGGCCGATGCAGCGCACGGCGCAATTCGCGCATGAATTCGGCATTGGTGACCGGGTTCGGCGAGGTGGCGTTAAAAGTGCCGGTAAGTTCCTGATTCTCGACACCTGCCAATAGCATGCGCGACAGATCGGTAACGTGAATCCAACTGATGTACTGCCGCCCGCTGCCGACCTGCCCACCCAGAAACCAGCGAGTCAGTCCGCCGAGCACCTCGAGAAAACCGCCGCTCGGACCAAGCACGACGCCAAGTCGCAGCAAAACTTTACGCGTCTTGGGCGCGTCGATAGAATCGAACGCAGCTTCCCACTTTTGACAAACCTCGGCCACGAAATCGTCGCCGGGCGCGGTACTCTCGTCGCAGATGCGTTCGCCTTTATCGCCGTACATTCCGACACCCGCGAGCTGCACAAATACTTTCGGCGGCTGCGGGGATTGCCCCATGGCCTGGCCCAGGACACGCACTGAATCGACGCGGGAATCGATAATCTCGCCTCGATTTTCCGAAGTATGGCGGCAATTGATGCTCCGGCCGGTCAAATTCACAACCGCGGCTGCGCCGTTAACGAACTGAATCCAATCATCCAAGGTTTTGCCGTCCCAATGCGCATTACGGACAGCGCCGCGATGATGCGATTTCGCGCGGGTGAGCACGATCACTTCGTAATTTTTCGAAATCAGAAATGGCGAAAGCGATTGACCAATAAATCCGCTGCCGCCTGCCAAAACGATACGTGACTTCATATCGCAGCCTTTCCGTAAACGAAAACCAGGAATGCGAAGGCGAAGGTGAGGGCGTGATAACCGAGCTTGTAAAACCGCTGCGTGAGAAATGGGCGCGGATCGAAGATGGCGAATTGCACGAACAATCGCGCGCCCCAGAAAATCGCGATGAAGATGCAGAGTGAACGCGCCACCGGTTCGCGTGTGGCCATCGCATCGGCATGCGAAAAGGTGAGACTAGAAAAGGCAACGATCACCATCACGATGAACGCGCCGTAAACCCAGAAAAGCTTTCGCAGAAATGGATGGAGGGTGGCGAGATTTCTTCGCCAATCCAAAACCCGCGGGGTCAACGCGCTGGCAATCAGGATTAATAACTGAAGTGCCGCGGCGAACTGAAGAAGTGATTTCATAAAGCTCCGATCGCTTTCATGAACGGTAGAATGACGTTGCGAACGAACGGCGGATGAAAAAGCCAGAACGCCGGGACTGCCACAACGAGAACGGTGAAAAGCCGGCCAACAATTCCGCGGCGAATCCTCGTCACCCGATGTTGAATGATGACGCCGCAACCCTGTAGCAGGAAATACGCGGCTGGTAGTCCGTAGCCGGCACGCGCCGGCAGCGAAATCACTAGTTCGTGAATCAAACCAGACGCGAGGAAGGCAACGATGATGCCGAGGATCGGGTCAGTGCTGCGGGCGACGGGCCGAAAGACAATTTCGAACGCGAGCTGATTGAAGGGGCCATTCCAGCGTCGTCCCCAAAATTCGCCGAGCGTGGTCGATTTCAGGGGAGCGTCCATGATTGGTCGCACGTCGAGGCCGTCGGCCCGCCAAGCAATCACGAGCAAAGCGAAGATTCCAAAATGGAAAACGAGAATCATCCCGATCATTCCAATCCAGCCCGTTACGAGAGGGTAAGGAGCCAAGCGAGCGAGCCCAAACAAGAGAACAGTTCCGAGAAGAATTTTCGCAGTCGCAACCGCGGTCTTCGCTCGTTTATGGGGAAGCGCGCGCGTCCTGTCCGCTCTGTCCGGCATCTTGCCGCACAGTTCTTTGAATGCACGTGAGATCAACTTCTGTTCTGGAGTCTCGCTCGCGGGCGAGCGTAGAAATCTTTCTGCGTCCATTCCCGGCCACAGGAACAAATAACCGAGAACGCGACCAACGCGGACACCGGCGACCTGTCTTCGCGCGCGTAAGAACGTGAGCAATTTGCAGCCAAAGAAAATCGCCGCGGCCATCAGCCACATGAAGACCCACGGCGCGACATGATCTCGAACAAGAAGCGCAAGGAGCGGCAGAACGATCAGCGCAATCCAGCCCGGCCATCGTCTCCGCGGCGGCAGACTACACGCAATGTGATTGCAACCTCGATGAGCAGCGATCCAGCGATAGCCTCGATCCAGGAGCTTGTGCATGCCGGGCAATCGCGCGAGTGCGGCAAACGGCCAGGCCCACCAGATTTGCCAGGCGAGAAAAATCACGGCATCCGCACCACCGATATCCCGGCCCTCGGCAGTCAAAACCCTCATCTCATCCAGAGGCGCACCAGGTTCGAGGTCGAAGCGTTTCATGACCCAGTTCGTTTGCAATGGGAGAAAAAGGAAACCGCGGCGGCGAAATATCCGATCGAATCGTCTGGCAGAGGCGGTGCAGGAGGGGCAGGCGCCATCGTATAAAATCCAGCCGCGAAATGATTTTTCCCAAGGGGCGGCGGCTTCCAAGCCGCCGGGGCGATCTGGAGAGCGCCCTTCCTTAATTTCAGTTATTTCTGTTATCTCAGAATTCATGAGCCAAAAATCTTTGTCATCGTTTTGCCATCCCGAGCAAACGCAGGGCCTTGTCACCCATTTTGGCTAGTTTAAGCAAGGCCGCGGTCGGCAGTTTTTCCAGTTGCAGATAGGCGGTTTCAGCCAGCTCAAAAAATTGCAACAGATCGGTCAATCGTTCCCTGGTATAGCGATCGGCCGATTTCGCTTTGCCTGCTTCGGCAATGCATCGTTGCAAGAGCTGAAGGGTGGGATCGATTTCGCGCTTTTTCCGCTCGTGGGTAATGACCCGAAACATGTCGAAAACATCTTTCATCGACTCGAAATGATCGCGGCGATCGCCGAGGACATGAACGACGCGGACAATCCCCCAGTTTTGCAGTTCGTGGAGGCTATTGCTGACGTTGGAGCGGGCGATTCCAAGGGTGGCGGCGATCTCCTCCGCTGGCAGCGGCCGGGGAGACAGGAAAAGGAGGGCGTGGATTTGGGCGACGGTGCGATTGATGCCCCAGCGCGTCCCCATTTCGCCCCAATGGAGAATGAACTTTTGCGCAACGGAAGAGAGCGTGTTCCTGTTCATCTGTTATTTCTGTCTAAACAGAAATTAGAGAAATATTCGCGCCACGTCAAACAAATTCGATCCCGGGGAATTGCGATTCGGACCGGGTAGCGCACGCGTCTCGCCTGTTGGTTTCAGCATCACGCCAGCACGAGCTTTATCTGCGGAAGATCCCCGCCAATTGCGGTGGGAATTCAAACGAAAGTTCGCGATTGCGAGACGCAATTGCCAGAGACGCGAGACGCGCGCGCTACCCAGAGCAACTGCGATCGGGCGCCGGGTTGAAACATGAAAAAATTCTTTGCAGCCTCGGAAAAGGTTCCTATATTGCGCGTCTCCGCATCAGTGGCGTGAGCAGGGGTTCACGGCCTGAGCGGATTTTTTGTCGCCAAAACTTAATCGTCGCGGCGGCCTTTTTTGGACTGGAAATGCCAACGATCAATCAACTTGTGCGAAAAGGACGACGGAAAGTGTCGGTGAAATCAAAATCACCGGCCTTGACCGATTGTCCGCAGCGGCGCGGGGTCTGCGTTCAGGTCATGACGCGGACGCCGAAGAAGCCGAATTCTGCCCTGCGCAAGGTGGCGAAAGTGCGGCTAACCAATGGCCAGGAAGTGATCGCCTATATTCCGGGCGAGGGTCACAATTTGCAGGAACACTCGATCGTGCTGGTGCGTGGAGGAAGGGTGAAGGATTTGCCAGGTGTGCGCTATCATATCGTCCGCGGCACGCTCGATTCCCTGGGGGTCGATGGACGACGCCGCAGCCGTTCCAAGTATGGCGCGAAACGTCCCAAGGCAGGTGGCGGTGGCGAAGCCAAGGCGAGCGCGCCGCCCAAAGCGGAGGCGAAGAAATAATCATGTCGCGCCGGCGCAAAGTTTACAAAAAAGAAGAGAAGGTGGATTCCCGCTACGGCAGTCCGGCAGTGGCCCGTTTGATTTCCACGGTGATGAAGCGCGGCAAGAAATCGCTGGCGGAACGGATTGTTTACACCGCGATCGATAAATCGCGCGAAGGCTCCGACTCGGTCGATCCGCTCGAAGTTTTAAACAAGGCGCTAGAGAATGTGCGACCTCGCCTGGAAGTAAAATCGCGTCGGGTTGGAGGTGCGACCTATCAGGTGCCAATGGAAGTGGCGCCGGCGCGGCAAATCTCGCTCGCCATGCGCTGGATCGTGCAATACGCCGATAATCGCCGCGGCCAGCGGATGGCCGAGTCGCTCGCGCAAGAAATCAAGGACGCCGCGGCCGGTCAGGGCAACGCGATCAAAAAACGCGAAGACACGCACAAAATGGCGCAGGCCAACCGGGCTTTCGCGCATTTCCGCTGGTAATTTTATGGCAACGGCGACGATGGAAAAGAAGCCAGTTTCAACGAATCCGAATTCGCCGGAGCGCAAGTTCCCGCTGGAGCGAACTCGTAACATCGGCATTGCCGCTCACATCGACGCGGGCAAGACCACGATCACCGAGCGCGTCCTGTTTTACACCGGCATGATCCACAAGATGGGTGAGGTGCACGAAGGGACGACCGTGACCGACTGGATGGAGCAGGAGCGCGAGCGCGGGATCACAATTACTTCGGCGGCGACGACGTGCAGTTGGGCGCAACGCAAGGAAGAAGGCGTTTACAAATCTTTCGAAGGGATCAAGCAGCGC
>WNFT01002469.1_pt1 | contig 15880 bp, 19 predicted proteins | sample 5400191 | NCBI WGS metagenome assembly WNFT01 (sample SAMN13153359, study PRJNA577476) | soil metagenome | isolation source: 80 cm saprolite under Madrone tree | place: USA:California | collected 2016-06-14 | reverse complement strand
TTCGCCCGCAAGGAGCAGCCGTGGCTCCTCATCCTCGGCCGCGTCGGCGTGCACTCCGACGAGAACGAAGTCGAACTCGGCTCCAACACCGAGAATCTCCTGAGGCTCGCGCCCTGCAACGTGCTCCTCACCGGCGGCAAGTTCTACCCGCCGCTGGACGTGAAGGCCGAGGAGATCATCGCCTGGACCGAGGAGGCCGAGGCGCGCATGGAGCGGGTGCCGCTCCAGGTCAAGGGCGTGGCCCGTACCGCGCTGCTGCGCTACGCGATCGAGCAGGGCCACACCGTGATCACCAACAAGGTCATCGACGAGGCGATGGCGATCTTCATGCCCACCCGGATGGCCGAGAAGATGCAAATCATGGCCGAGGATCTCGCCGTGGCCAAGCTGCGCGCCGAGAATCAGACGGCGACCGCGATCTGCTCGATCTGTGGCTACACCGTGAAGGGCCCCAATCCTGTCGTCACGTGCCCGGTCTGCAAGGCGTCGGCCGAGAAGTTCCAGATCATCTCGAAGGACGTCGTCGAGGCCATTGCCGCGCAAGAAGGCGGCATCGAGGAAGAAGAGGCGCTGCCCGGCGTCCAGGTGAAGTGGTCGGCCGACGCCCGCGACGCGCTTCGCGAGGTGACCGACGCGTATCTCCGCCGGCGGGCGAAGGCACGCGTGGAGAAGTACGCGCGCAGCAAGAAGATCCCCGTCATCACCTGCGCGGTGGCCCTGCCGATGATCGAGGAGACGGTCGGTCGCGACAAGCTCGGCGCGGGCTGGGACACGCTCCTGGCCAAGACGAGGTTCGAGCCGGCGGTGGCCACGCCGCCTGCGGCGAGCGCCTCGCCGTTCGCGTGGACGGACGACGCGCTCGCCCGGCTCAACCGCGTGCCGGCCGGGTTCATGCGCGACATGACTCGCGAGGAAATCGAGAAGGTCGCGGGCGAGAAGGGCGTGGCGCTGATCGATCTGGCCGTGTGCGAAGAGGGTATCGGGCACGCGCGGCAGACGATGAACGAGGTCATCGCGGGGTACGTGTCGAACAAGAAGCCGCGATAGCCATGGTGGTGTGTCGGGTGCCGGTCGGGCTGCGGCCCGGCGACCCCTGATGCGCGGCGCGATGCCTGCGGTGGCGTGGGTCCATCGGAGCGGGAGCCGGTTCTCAGTCGGCGGGGGACAGGTCGGCGGGCCGCAGCCCGGCCGCCACCCGACACACCTCATGGGCTCGCGTCCCGTGTCGAGACGCTCCCGGCGACCGTGGGTCCATCGAAGCGAAGGGCGTCAGACGAAAAAGCTCGAGATCGGAACGAGCCGCTGATGATTGGGATCGACGGCCACACCGAACTCTTCCAGCGTCACGGCACCCAGCAGCGGACGACCTCCCGCCGGCCCGGCGAGGAAGACCGTCGTGCGCTCGGAGTCGGCGAGCCTGATACGCACTTCTCCAAGTGGCCACACGTCGCGCTGGCCGTTGGCGAACTCTATTGTTCGCTGCTCCGGCGTCGGGAGCGCCAGCCGGGTGACGACGTCCGTGGGGAGCATCGTGTACATCGCCCCGGTGTCGACGAGGAGATCGAGGGGAGCCGATCGTTGACGGTCGTCCGGATGAATCAACGTCGCGTGAACGGTGAAGGCGCTCATGTGTCTGAAGGCTACCACGCGGCGCCGACCGCCGGGAACGTCCACAAATGATGACAGGGGCGACGCCGTATACGGCGTACAGCGTGTCGTGGAATCTGACGCAGCGATGCAATCTCGAGTGCGCGCACTGCTACATGTCGGCGTTCGCGGGCGCCGATACGCGGGGTGAGCTGACGACGGACGAGTGTCGACGCGTGATCGACGAGATCGCGACGGTCAACCCCAACGTCTTCCTCATCCTCACCGGCGGCGAGCCCCTCCTCCGGCGCGACATCTGGGACGTCGCCGCCTATGCCGCGGAGAAGCGCTTCACCACGGTCTTCGGCACCAACGGCGTCCTGCTGCGCGAGCGCGAGGCGCGCCTCATGCGTGAGCGCGGCGTGCTCGGCGCCTCCATCAGCCTCGATTCCACCGATCCCAAGAAGCACGACGCGTTCCGCCATCTGCCCAACGCCTGGGAGGGTGCCGTGCGGGCGACGAAGGTCCTCACTGACGCCGGGCTCGATTTCTCGCTCCACATGTCGGTCACCGACTGGAACGTGGACGACGTGCCCGCGATGATCGATCTCGCCCGTGAGCTCGGCGCCAAGGTGCTGAACTTCTTCTTCCTCGTGCGGACGGGGCGGGGGAAGGACCTCACCGACATCGACGCCGCGGCCTACGAGCGGATCCTGACCTATCTCGCCGAGGTCCAGGGCGTGGGGCAGGGGCCGCCGACGTGGGTCCAGCGGATGCTCGGTCGCGCGCCGGCCGAGCCCGCGCCGTCCGGCTTCGAAGATCCCTGGTCGACGCCCGTTGGACGCGCCGACGGCTTGCTGATCCGCGCCAAGTGCGCGCCGCACTTCCGGCGCATCATCTACCAGCTCAACCCGGCTTCGCCGCTGCTCAAGAACTACGCCCACGGCTCCTGCCCGGCCGGCAAGTACTACTGCCGCATCACGCCCGAGGGCGACGTCACGCCGTGTCCCTACATGCCGGTCGCCGCCGGCAATCTTCGGCAATCCTCGTTCGCCGAGCTGTGGCGCCAGGCGCCGGTGTTCGGCGACCTGCGCGAGCCGAAGCTCGGCGGCCGCTGCGGCGCCTGCGAGTTCTCGAAGGTCTGCGGTGGCTGTCGCTGCCGCGCCTACGCGACCTACGGTGACTACCTGGCCGAGGACCCGGCGTGCGGCTATCAACCTGGCGCTCACGGCGGTGAGGTGATCGAGCTGCCGGCCACGCTGACGTTCGGCCTCCCCGTTGATTACGAGCTCGCCTGGGACCCGGCCGCGCGCGAGCGCCTGCGGGCGATCCCGTCGTTCGCGCGCGGCATGGTGGTGAAGGCCGTGGAGGCGTACGCCCGCAGCCAGGGCGCGACGGTGATCACCCCCGCGCTGCTCGCCGACGTCCGGCAGCGCTGGGGTGGGCGCTTCCGCTCTCAGGGCTGATGGCCGACCGGTTCCGCGCCGCCGCCCGGGCGTATTTCGTCTACGGCGTCGTCTACCTCTTCGGCGGCCTGTATCTCATCTATCGCGGCGTGGGCGTGATGGGAGCGCCGACGAGCGGCGCGACGGCGGTCACGATGGCGCGCTGGGGCCTGATTGGCCTCATCCCGCTGATCGTCATCCCATGGTTGCTCGCCCGGCGCTGGTCGTGGATGCGTGGCTGGCTGTCACGGCGCACGTTCGCGGTGCTCGTCGCCGTGCTGCTCGCGATCCGCGCGTTCAAGGTCGGCGCCGCGGCCGTCCACCCGGGCGCGACGGTCGCGGCGCCCTGGGGTGGGGAGATCACGTTCCAGGCCGGCGCCGTGATCTTTCTCGTCGTCACGCTGATGGCGCTCGTGTTCGTCGCGCGCGCGGCCGCGTCGAGAGCGTGATGATGCGGCTCAGGCCGTTCTCCCACGCTTCGATGCCATGAAAAAATACAAGGACATCGTGGGCGACGGCGGCTCGAACGTCGTCGCTCAGGTCGGCGAGCAGCAGGCGAGGCTCAAACGCAGGCTCGACGCCGTGCGCTTCGTCGTCGCGGTCGTGTCGGGCAAGGGCGGCGTCGGCAAGTCCACGGTGACCGCCAACCTCGCTGCCGCGTGGGCGTCGAAGGGCTGGCGAGTCGGTGTGCTCGACGCCGATCTCAACGGCCCCTCGATGGCCAAGATGCTCGGTGTGCGCGGCCGGCCGCTGGCCGTCGCGGGTGACGCCGTCGATCCTCCACGCTCGGCCACCGGCATCGCGGTGATGTCGATGGACCTGCTGCTGTCCTCGGACGACGAGCCACTCCACTGGCGGGCGCCTACGCAGCAGGAAGCCCACACGTGGCGGGGCACGATGGAGGCTCAGGCGCTGCGCGAGTTCCTGGCGGACACCGCCTGGGGAGAGCTCGACGCGCTCGTGATCGATCTGCCGCCGGGTACCGATCGTCTCGCCACGGTCGTCTCGCTCGTCCCCGTGCTGGCGGGCGTGGTCATCGTGACGATCCCGTCGGACGTCTCGCAGCTCGTCGTGCGCAAGTCGATCACCGTCGCCCGGGAGGAGAAGGCGTCGATCCTCGGCCTCGTCGAGAACATGGCCGGGTTGTTTCCGGGCCCCGACGCGGCGACGCTGGCGGTAGAAGCCGGGATCCCGTTTCTCGGGGCCGTGCCGTTCGACCGCGGCCTCAGCCTCGCGAGCGATCGCGGCGATCCCTTCGTCGTCACCGAGGCCGCCGCCCCGGCCGCCCGGGCGCTCACCGTCATCGCGGAGAAGATCCGCGATGGCCTCGAGCGCCGTCCCCGCTGTTGACCGCGCGCTACTGCCTGGCCTGCGGCACCCGTCTCCGGCCTGTGCGCGAGCACGGCCGTACGCGCCGCCGCTGTCCCAAGTGCGGGTGGACGTTCTACGACAATCCGGTCCCGGCCGCGGTGGCGCTCGTCGAGCGCGGCGACCGGGTGCTGCTCGTGCGGCGCGCACGGCCGCCCTACGCGGGCACGTGGGATCTGCCAGGGGGATTTCTCGAGGCCGGCGAGACCGCTGAGCGCGGCCTCCGCCGCGAGCTCCGTGAGGAGCTCGGGCTCGAGGTGCAGCGACCACGATTGATGGGCTTCGCGACCGATCGCTATGGCCCGGGCGGCTTTCCGGTGCTGACGGTGATTTACGCGGTGACGGCGGGACCGGGGAGGTTGAGGATCGCCGACGACGTGAGCGGGGCACGATGGGTCCCGAAGGGCCGCGTGCCCTTCGGGACCATTGCGTTTCGAGGCCTGCGTCAGTTCCTGCGGCGCGCGCTCTCGGCTACTGGCGGCAGGTGACTCCGCTTGCCACCTGGTAGTTGGCCACCTTGTAGGTGGAGACGAAGTTGTCGTCCCACGCCTTCAGCTTCAGGGCGCCGAGGGCCGTCTCGCCGTCCCAGCCCAGGACCTGAGCCACTTCCGCGAGGTGGCCCACCGACGAGCGCCCGGCCAGGTACTCGGTGGCGACGGGCTTCTTGAGGAAGACCGCGATCGTCTCGTGGACCGGACGGTCACCGGCGGAGACCGCCTGCTTCTGCCACTCGAGGATCACCGTGAAGCCGTCGAGCTGGTTGTCCGACAGGAGCGGGCGACTGGCTGCCATCCTCCGCACGAGCGGACCCACGTAGCGGGAGAACATCGCCGCCGCGCGCTCCTCGGTCCGCAGCTTGGAGAACTGTGGCGAAGGATCCTGCTCGATGTACACCCGCATCGACAGGTAGCGATCGTCCTGCGTCGCGCCCTTCGGCCTGAAGAAGCCGATGCTCTGCTTCTGCACCTCGAGCCAGGGCAGGCAGTGGTAGACGCCCTCGTTCAGCTCCCGCAGCGCCCCGTCGTGACTCTGAGCCAGCCGCCGGGCCTTGTCCGACGTGTACTGGTCGTTCGACAGGATGCGGTCGCCGGACGCCTGGGCGGCGGCCACGCCAGCAAAGAGGATGAGGACCAGCGACGTGACGGCGAGGACGACGGAGAGCGTACGGATGAGATGGCTGGTGTGTTGGCTCATGCTTTTTTCCGATCTGCACGGCGAGTGCCAGAAATTGGACTGTCGAGATGACGCCGTTTTAGCACGCAAGCGCGTCAACATCGTGAGATCTGCGTCGTGCCAGACCGTCGCGCTCCTGACGTTGATTGTCCGCCTCAACGTTCGAGGATCTGCTCTTGGCCCACCGTGATCGGCCGGCCCCACCAGCCTTCGTCGCGCGCCGACGCGATGTCCTGGCGCGTGACCTGGGCCTTGCCATCGGCTCGGTTCCGCATCGAGAACCCCATGTGCGATCCCGACGCGAAGTGCGTCGGATGCGACTTCCAAGTATCCCACTCCTCGTTCGAGGCGCAGCCCGCCATCGCGAAGAGTGCACTACCGATCAGGATGAGGCGCCACCGCTCGCTCCGCATGTCCCGTCCTCCGGTCTGTCGCGTTGATTCAGCGCGGGCCAATGCTACCGGCGGGCCCGGAAGCGGTCAACCGAGTCTCCACGTGATAAACTCGACCGTGATCGGGGGAGTCCACGAATGGACCCGCTGAAGATTCACACGATGCCGGAGCACCTCCGGCGACCGGTCCTGATCATGGCCTTCACGGGCTGGAACGACGCGGCCGAGTCTGCGACGACGGCGGCCCGCTACCTGGCCGCAGCCATCAACGCGGAGAAGTTCGCCGAGATCGATCCCGAGGAGTTCTACCACTTCGGCCTCACCCGTCCGTACGTCCGCTTCAAGACCGGCTCGGAGACCGAGCGTGAGGTCGTCTGGCCGGCGACGGAGTTCTCGATCTCGCAATCGGCCGACCTGCCGCGCGACTTCATCATCGGCGTCGCGCCCGAACCGCACCTGAGGTGGCGGGCGTACACGGACGCGATCCTCGAGCTCAGCCGGATGACCCAGACCACGCTCGTCCTGACCCTGGGCGCCCTTCTGGCCGAGGTTCCCCACACGCGGCCGGTGCGTCTGGTCGGTGGAGCCTCCGATCCGGAGCTGGCCGCCCGGCTCGGAATCCGGCCGACGAAGTACGAGGGGCCGACCGGTATCGTGGGCGTGCTCAATACCGCGTGCCGCGACCGGGGCATGACGACCGCGAGCGTGTGGGCCAACGTTCCGCACTACATCTCGGGCATCGAGAATCCCAAGGCGTCGCTGGCCCTGCTGCGCCGTGTCTCCATGCTGTTCGGCATGGAGGTCGATCTCCGCGACCTCGACGAGGCCGGCCGTCAGTTCGACCAGAACCTGGCCCAGGTCATCTCCCAGAACAAGAAGATCGCGGGCTACGTCACGAAGCTCGAGGCCAAGGACGTCGAGGACGCGCCGCCTGCCGCTGCCGGCACGAGCGACCTGCCGCCCGCCTCCGAGCTCGTCGCCGAGATCGAGCAGTTCCTCAGGGAGCAGCGTCCCGAGTGAAGCCCGGGCCGGCCGGCCTCCTGCTGGCTGCCGCGCTCCTCGCCTCTGTCGGTCAGCTCACCGTCCTCACCGCGCCGCTGTCGGCCCACGGCAAGGTGAAGGTCGGCTGGCGGCCTGCCCAGGTCCGAGTGGGCGACGTCGCGTGGATGGAAATCCAGGGTGTCCCAGACAACGCCGTCCTCGAGGGCTCGCTGGGCGGACGGCCGCTGTCGTTCTTCCCGTACGCCGGCGGTCGCGCCGCGCTCGTGGGGATCGACGTCGAGACGAAGGCGGGCACCCAGCCCTGGCGCCTGGCTGTCATGACCGCCGGCGACCCTCCGCAGGCGATCGAGGGACGCCTCAAGGTCCACCGTCGTGATTTCCCGGTCCAGCGCCTGACCCTGCCGACGAAGATGGTCGACCTCAATCCGGAGACGGAGCGGCGCGCGGTGTCGGAAGCCGATCAGCTCAGGACGCTGTACCGGACCGTCACGCCGGAACGGTTCTGGCGGGGACGCTTTACCCGGCCAGTGGGCGGCACCGAGCCCGGCACGGGCTTCGGGTCACGTCGTGTGATCAACGGTCAGCCGAAAGCGCCGCACACAGGCATCGACTTCGGCGCTGCCCCCGGGACCCCGGTGGTCGCCGTCAACGACGGCCGTGTCGCGCTCGTGGCCAACTTCTTCTTCCCAGGCCGTCTGGTCGTGATCGACCACGGACTGGGCCTCTACACGCTCTACTTTCACCTCCAGGAGGCCACGGTCACCGACGGTGACCGGGTGCACCGTGGTCAGCCCATCGGCGCCGTCGGCGCCACCGGTCGTGCGACGGGGCCGCACCTCCACTTCGGGGCTCACGTCGGGGCTGCACGCATCGACCCCGCCACGCTCTTCGAGCTGACGGTCACCGACTAGCGGCGGCGCTTCGGGCGGGCCTTGGCCTTGGGCTTGGCCTTGCCCCGGCTCATGGCCTTCTTCGCCTTGGCCTTCGGCTTGGCCTTGGCTTTCGCCTTGGCCTTCGGCTTCGCTGCGGCCATCGGCTTCGGCTTCGCTGCCGCCATCGGCTTCGGCTTGGCAGCAACCGCTGGCTTCGGCGCGACTGCCGCCGGCGGCTTCGGCGCGACTGCCGCCGGCGGCTTCGGCTTGGGCGCAACCGCGGGCTTCGGCGCGGCCGGACTGCCCATCGGAGGTGCAGCCGGCGGTGCCGGAGGTGCGGGCGGCGTGCTGGGCATCCAGGGCTGTGTGTCGCTGAACGGTCGCTCCATCGTCCCCTCCCCAGGGTGGTGGCGCTGACGTCGTCCTAACCCTGCGACAACGTCTCCCGCGCACGCAAGGAAGAAATTGCGTCGCTACTGGACGCGACTGACGGCGGTCGCGCCAGCGGTGGGCAGGATGATACGCCGACGCAGGCGCTCGGCGAGGTCCGCGAGGCCGCGATTGGACCACGCGACGAGCGTCGAGCGCGTGAGGAGACCTCGAACCTGCGCGCGCGAGATCTTGATCGGCGACGTCGCGCCCATCGGATCAGGGTGGGCGGCGAGCGCGGCCAGCGTGGCGAGCCCGATCGCGAGCGGCCACGCGCAGGCCAGCCGCATGCGCCATTCGAGCGCGGGAATCGCCAGCGTGTAATTCCAGCCGTCGTCGTAGTGCCCGAGCGCCCGCACGAGCAGGCGATCGTATAGCGCTCGCGCGCGCTGGCGCGGTGCGGGCTCACGGAGCTCAACGGGACGCAGTCCGATCGCGGCGAGCTCGCGGGCGGGAACGTAGCAGCGGCCATGCGCGAGATCGCCGGCCACGTCGCGCAACACGTTGGTCATCTGGAGCGCCTTGCCGAACGCGATGGCCTGCGCGTTCCGATGCGCGACGTCCCATCCGCGCAGGCGCCTTCGATGGGCCACGTGCACCGATGTCCAGAACGGCCCCACGCACCCGGCGACCAGATACGTGTAGTGGTCGAGCTCGTCGAGCGTGTCCAGCGCCGCGAGCGCACCGGCGTCTTCACCGGGAAAGCGCGTGAGGTCGAAGACCATGCCGCTCGTGAGCGTGTCGAGGACCGCGCCGACGGCGTGACGATCCGCCGCCGGCAGCGCGCGAACGCGAGTGATCGCATCGCTCACGCGCTCGAGCAGCCGGCGCTCGGCCGCGAGCGTTTGGAAGGGAGCGGCGGCGCGCACGACCGCGCTCACGTCGGCCGGTGTTCCGCGGAAGGCGGCGCGCAGGGTCTCCAGGTGAGCCAGGCGCTCGCCGCGCGCGACGAGCCGCGTGTCGGCCACGGTGTCGGCGGCGCGCGCCAGCAAATACGCGAGACCGAGGGGCTCGCGCACGCCGCGGGGAAGAATTCTCAGTGAGAGGTAGAAGCTCCGACTGACCTGCCGCAGGAGCTCGCCGAGCAGGTCGTCGGCCATGCTACTCGAAGTCGAAGGGCCTCCGCGGGGGATCGGGCGTGTCCTTCGCCTTCTTCAGGCCTTCCTGGAACTTCCGGTCGAGCAGCTTGCCCTTCTGGGACTCCGCTTCCATCTGCTGGCGGAAGCGCGCCTCGCGCTCGGCGGCTTTCGTCCCGAGCGCGCCCAGCGCCGTGCCAAGGTCGGCGACGGCGCGCTTGGGCGGCGCCGGCTCGTGCGCGATGACGGCGCGCAGCTCGGCGTCGATCGTCAGCTTGCCGTCGCAGCACGGGCACACGATCGTGAACGTGGTGTCGGCCATCGCGCAATCACGGTAGCACGTGTTGACCGGGTCCGCACCACGGCCTACACTCGCGGGCCCAGGAGGAGCCCATGGCCCGATTCATCGCGCTCGGTGTGATCGCCGTCATCGTGCTGTCCGCCGGCCTCGCGCTCGCTCACGGTCCCAACCAGCCGTCCCACCAGGTCGGAAAGCTCGGCGACCTCAAGCTCGAGAGCGGCGAGGTCATCAAGGACTTTGCCATCTCCTACGTGACGCACGGCAAGCTGAACGCCAAGAAGTCGAACGCGATCCTGATGGTCACCGCGATCAGCGGCAACCACCACCGACTGGACTTCCTCATCGGCCCCGGCAAGGCGCTCGACACGAACAAGTACTTCGTCGTGGCGACCGACGCCATCGGCAATGGCCTCAGCACCTCGCCGAGCAACAGCACCGCGCAGCCCCGCATGAACTTCCCGAAGTTCCTCATCCGCGACATGGTGCAGTCGCAGCACCGGCTGCTCACCGAGCACCTCGGCATCGGCCACGTGGTGGCCGTCGTCGGGCCGTCGATGGGCGGCATGCAGGCGCTCCAGTGGGGCGTGAGCCATCCCGACTTCATGGACTCGGTGGTCGCGCTGGTGCCACTGGCCAAGACGCCAGCGTGGTCGGTCACGGTGATGGAGGCGAGCCGCAAGGCGATCATGCTCGACCCGGCGTGGAACGGCGGCAACTACACGAGCCCACCCGAGAAGGGCATCCGCCTCTGGCGCGACATCCTCGGCTTCCTGGCCGCGCGCAGCCCGGAGATGTACCGCGATCAGTTCCAGAACCAGCTCGACGTTCTGCCCTGGCTGGAGGCGCAGGAGACGAATCTGATCCGCGTGTTCGACGCCAACGACTGGATCTACCAGACGTGGGCCTACGACCGGCACGACGTCGGCACGACGCCCGGGATGAACGGCGACTACGTGAAGGCGCTGCGCGCCATCAAGGCCAAGACGATCATCCTGAACGGGACGAAGGACCTGCTCAATCCCGAGTGGGAGCCGCAGGACGCCGCGCGCTACATCCGCGACGTGCGCGTCGTCACGATCAGCCCGGGCACGGTCACCGGCCACGCCGCCGCCGGCGGCGTGTTCCCCGCCGACGTCGATTTCCTCAATCGTGAGATCGGCGTCTTTCTCGACGTGGTGACGGAGCGGGGCAAGAAGCTCGAGTAGGCCTCAGAGCGCCAGCAGCTCGTGGCGGAGCGCCTCGTTGTCCCGCAAGGCGGCGGAGGGGCCGCTGAAGCGAAGCGCGCCCTTCTCCAGCACGTAGACGCGGTCGGCGAGCGCCAGTGAGAACTCGACGTTCTGCTCGGCGAGCAGGATGGTCAGGCCCTCGCGCTTGAGCCGGGCGATCTGCTCGCCCAGGTGATCGACGACGATCGGCGCCAGCCCCTCCGACGGCTCGTCGAGCAGGAGCAGCTCGGGGTTGCCCATGAGCGTGCGCGCGATCGTGAGCATCTGCTGCTCGCCGCCGGACAGGAAGCCGCCGTTCCGTCCGGTCAGCTCGCGCAGCTTCGGGAAGAGATCGAACACGCGGTCGATCGAGAAGTCGTGGCCGCTCCCGCGACGCGCGCTCCGGCTGGCCACGTCGAGGTTCTCCCACACCGTGAGGTCGGCGAAGATCCGCCGGTCTTCGGGCACGAAGCCGAGGCCGGCGCGCGCCACCCGATAGGGCGGCCAGCCCGTGATGTCCCTACCCCTCCATAGAACGCGGCCGGCTTGCGGCGGGGTCAGGCCCATGATGCTGCGCATGGTCGTCGTCTTGCCCACGCCGTTGCGGCCGAGCAGGCAGACGCACTCCCCAGCGTTGACCGTGATCGAGACGCCGAAGAGCACCCGCGACAACCCGTAGGCCGTCTCGATCTCGTGGACGTCGAGCAGCGTGGTCATTGTATCGAGCGGCGCGAGCCCGGCTCGTTCCGCAGGTGGCGTGGCCTGGGCAGGCGTGGTGTCATCGTAACGAGCGACGTGAGCCCGGCTCGAACCGCGGGTGGCCTGGCCTGGGCAGGCGTGGTGTCATCGTAACGAGCGGCGCGAGCCCGGCTCGCTTCGCAGGTGGCCTGGCTTGGGCGCCCGGGGCTTCATCGCGCGCGCTCGCCCAGATAGACGCGCCGGACCTCGGGGTCACTGCGCACCTCGGCGGGCGCGCCCTCGGCGATGAGCCGTCCCTGGTGGAGCACGCTGATGCGCTGGGCGATGGAGAAGACGACTTCCATGTCGTGCTCGGTGAACAGCATCGTGAGGCCTCGATCACGGGTGATGCGCTCGATGAGACGGATCGTCTCGCGCGTCTCCGTGGCCGACATTCCCGCCGTCGGCTCGTCGAGCAGGAGCAGCTCGGGCTCGCTGGCCAACGCGATGCCCAGCTCGAGCTGCTTCTGGTTACCGTGCGAGAGGAAGCCGCTGACCTCGCCGGCCTTGTCCTGCAACCCGACGGACTCGAGCACCGCGTACGTCTCGTCGCGGTAGAGGCCCTCGACCCTGGCGAAGAAGCTCAGGCCGCGGCCCCGGTGCGAGATGAACGCGGCCTGCACGTTCTCGAACACGGTCAGCCTGGGGAAGATGTTGGTGCGCTGGAACGAGCGGCCCATGCCGAGACGGCAGACGTCGTGGGGGGCCAGGCCGGTGATGTCGCGGCCGTTCAGGATCACGGCGCCCGCGTCCGGGCGGAGATGACCGGTCACGAGGTTGAAGAACGTCGTCTTGCCGGCGCCGTTGGGCCCGATGATCGCCGCGATCTGGCCGCGGGCCACGCCGAGCGTGACGCCTCCCACCGCCTGGAAGCCGTCGAACGCCTTGCGGACGTCGCGCACCTCAAGCATGACGCATCCGGAGCCGCGTCACGCCGGCGGCCAGCGCCCCGACGATGCCGCCGGGAAAGGCGAACAGGATCACGATGAGCACGGTGCCGAGCACGAACGGCCAGTACTCGGTGTACGACGTGATCTGCTGGTTCAGCACGAGCAGCACGAGCGCGCCCACCGCGGGGCCCCAGAAGCTCCCCATGCCGCCGAGCAGCGTCATGATGAGCACCTCGGACGACTTGGTCCAGTAGGCGAAGTCGGGGAACACGCCACGGTTGAAGATGCCGAAGAGCCCGCCGGCGAGCCCGGCGAAGATCCCGGCGATGACGAAGGCGATCAGCTCGTAGCGCCGCACGCTCACGCCGATGAACTCGGCCCGCTCGGGGTTCTCGCGAATCGTCGTGAGCAGGCGCCCGAACGGTGAGCCCACGATGCGGCGAAGAACCCAGAAGCACAGCGCGACGAGGACCACGGTCACCAGATAGAAGTGGTCGCTGGCGCGGAAGTCGCCGAAGAACGGCAGTCGCTGCATCCAGTCGAGCGCCGGGTAGGGGATCTCGGGCATGCCCTGCTCGCCGCCGGTGACGTCGTTCCACTTGAAGCAGATCGCCCACACGATCTGGGCGAAGGCCAGGGTGAGCATGGCGAAGTAGATCTTCGTCAGCCGCACGCAGAAGAAGCCGAACACGAGGGCGGCGAGCCCGGCCCCGAGCCCGGCCGCCGGAAAGGCCAGCACGAACGGCACGCCGAGCTTCTTCATGAGGATGCCGGTGGTGTAGGCGCCGATGCCGAAGTAGGCGGCGTGACCGAAGGAGACGAGGCCGGTGTAGCCGATCAAGAGATTGAGGCTGACCGCGAAGAGGGCCATGATGACCACGTCGGTCGCGACGAACGTGTAGAAGCGCGAGCCGAGCGCGGGGACGAAGAACGCGGCGACCATGACGAGCGGGCCCCACGGCACGCGGGCAAGGCGCTCGATCACCGCAGCGGACGCCCGAGGAGGCCCCACGGCCGCACGATGAGCACGACGGCCATGAGCGCGAAGACCGAGAAGATCGAGAAGCGCGGGAAGATGAGGATGCCGAAGGACAGCACCTGGCCGTAGACGATGGAGCCGAGGAACGTCCCCCAGAACGAGCCCAGCCCGCCGATCACGACGACGATGAACGCCTCGACGATGATCTCGACGTCCATGCCCGGCACGATCGTCTTCACTGGCGTGACGAGCGCGCCGCCCAGGCCGGCGAGGAACGAGCCGATGACAAACACGCCGGTGTAGAGGCCGGTGACGTTGACGCCGAGCGCGCCGAGCATCTCGCGGTCCAGCGCGGCCGCGCGGATGAAGCGGCCCGTGCGGGTGCGGTGCAGCACGATCCAGAAGGCCAGCGCGATGGCCGGGCCGAGCAGCAGGATGAACAGGTTGTAGTAGGGCAGGCGCGTGCCGAAGAGCTCGACCGCGCCCGTCAGGCCGGGCGGCCGCGAGACCGAGAGCTGGCCCGTGCCCCAGAGCTTCTTGGCCACGTCGCCCAGGATCAGGACGAGGGCGTAGGTGAAGAGGAGCTGGTACAGCTCCTCCTTCGCGTAGAGATGCCGGAGGAGCAGCCGCTCGACCACGCCGCCGAGCGCCGCGATGCCGAGCGCTGCGCCGATGGTGGCCCACCAGAACCGCCCCGGGGTCGTTGCCGCCCACTGCACGACCTGATACGCGAGGTAGGCGCCCAGCATGTAGAAGGATCCGTGCGAGAAGTTCAGCACGCGCAGGACACCGAAGATCAGCGACAGGCCGGCCGCGATCAAGAACAGGAACATCGCCGCCGTGAGCCCGCTCAGCGCCTGCGCGAAGAGGAAGGAGGGATCGGGCAAGGCGCCTGAGCTTACCATCGTGGCGCCACGCGGTGGGACGGCTTACGCTGCGGTCGCGAGCGCCTCTTCCAGCGTCTTCCGGCCCTCCGGCGACATGTCGAGCAGCTCGCAGCCGCCCTGGCAGCTCTGATCGGCGGACTGACGCCAGACGAGCCGACCGATGGCCTCGATCGGGCGCCCGACGGCCGGGCCGTAGATGGTGACCTTGACGAAGTCGAGGGACTCGGCGAGCGGCTCGTCCAGCGCCAGGGCCAGCCCGGTCAGAGAGACGTTCGACGGACAACCGTGGAAGAGGAGCTGGCCATCGACGGCGTGGACCTCGGCGATCAGATCGGGATGATGGGTCCGACTCTTGCTCCGGCGCTCGGCCCGGCGCCGAACCGCCTCGAGCTCGGCCGCCAGGGCGTCGCCGCGGGCGCGTTCGGCGTCGAGCTTCTGCTGCACGGTCTCGGCGAACCGCCGCATGGCCTCGACGTCGTGTCGAGCCCCGGCGAGCTCCGCGGCCATCTCGAGATGCTGCCGCAGGAGGGCCTCGTGGGCCGCCCGCGCTTCGACCAGGTCACGATTCGCGTCGTCGCGCTCGTGCGTGGCTTCGTGAAGCCTGGGTTCCACCTCGCGGTAGGCGTGCTCGAGCCAACCATAGGTCTCGCGCATCGACGTGAGCTGCTCCTGCACGTGGGCGACCGTCGCCCGCGTCTCGCCCAGATACCACTCGCTTTCCTGCCACTGCACCCGGAAGCGCTCCGCCGTGTGCTGCCAGTGTTCGACCAGGGCCTCGAGCTTCCTCAACACGTCGGCGACGTCGACGCTGGTGGCGAGGACATCGGTCAGCTGCGTCATGGCGAGCTCTCCTTTTCCCTGATCCTCTCGATCGATGACAGAGCCACCTGTCGGCGGGATCATAGCGTCATCCCTTGGCGAACCCCGCGTAATTTGTGACTGCCAGCGCGGTACGACGACGGCGAGTGTGTCACCCGGCGAAGGAGGAGCGGACATGGCGGCAAGGATGGTGCTGAGTGAGGACGAAGCGGTGGAGCTCGTCGCGTTTCTCGTGACGGCCGCGCGGACACAGGTCGACGAGGCCGCCGAGTATGGCTCGCTCCGGCTCCTGACGGCCGCCGGTCGCCTGGGGGAGCTCATCGCCGAGCGCGTGTCGCCCGAGACGCGGGCGTTGCTGACGGGACCGCTCAAGCAGATTCCCGAGCTGGCCGTTCGTACCGCCGACCCTGCCGCGTACGTGGCCGCGCTGGACGGGCTGTGCCGAGCCGTCGGCCAGTACCTGGTCACCCACTTCGGTCTCGAGAGGAAGGGGCCATGACGAATCCCGTGCTCGAGACCATTCGAACCAGGCGCATCGCGCGCGCCTTGACCGGTGAGCCCATCGCCCGCGAGGCCTTCGAGGAGGTGCTGAAGGCGGCCCGCTGGGCGCCGAGCGCCGGGAATCGGCGGCTCCATCGCTTCATCGCCATCCAGGACCCGCTGACGCTGAGGCTGCTCCGGATGGTGACTCCCGGGATGTTTCAGCGCCCGGCGGCC
>WNFT01002468.1_pt1 | contig 15880 bp, 14 predicted proteins | sample 5400191 | NCBI WGS metagenome assembly WNFT01 (sample SAMN13153359, study PRJNA577476) | soil metagenome | isolation source: 80 cm saprolite under Madrone tree | place: USA:California | collected 2016-06-14 | reverse complement strand
AGCTAGGGCAAAACGTGGAGGTTGGTTTTCGCTACCTTCGGCCCTCACCCTAAACCCTCTCCCAAAGGGAGAGGGAACGAAAGCCGTAACTACAAATCATTGGCGCACTCGTCAATCCGCGCGAAGCACCCAAATCTCACCGGCTGTCTCGTCTTCGGATAAATGCTCTTCATCGCCAACCGGGACTGTAAAGACAATGCGTGCTCCTTTGCCTGCGGTTCCACTTTCAATCCAGATACGTCCACTGTGAGCTTCGACAATCCCTTTGGCAATCGCCAGGCCCATGCCAATTCCACCAGTGCTACCGCCCGCTGTTCCAGTGCTGTTGGCGCGGTAGAATCTTTCAAAGACTCGCTCGCGCAGGTGCGCTGGAATACCAGGCCCTTGATCTTCCACCGCGATCTTTATCATGTCATCTTCTGCACGATTAGCGTCGATCGTGATGAGCGTTTCGGGGGGCGCATATTTGCCGGCATTATCTATCAAAGTGTAGATCACTTCGGCGACTGCGCGGGCATCAACACGGACCACCGGCAGTTCATTTTCTACCGCGACTTGAATTTGATGTTGGCGGGTCAGAGGTTCGGCTTGGGCCAAAGCTGCATCAATGATGTCATCGACAGCACCCCAGTTGCGATATAACTTCATGTCGCCCGCTTCAATTCGCGCCAGGTCGACGATGCCTTCGACGAATCGGTCAAGCCTGTCCGCTCCGTGCGTAATCACTCTCAACATGGCCTGCTGCTCGTCGGCACTCAATCTTTCCATCTGTTCTGTTGCTTCCCGATCTTCGAGCAACAGAGTAGCGGAGGCCTTGATTGAGGTTAGTGGCGTTCGAATATCATGAGTTACGGCGTCCAGCAGGGCAGATTTAAGCCGCTCACTGCGCTTTAACCCTTCGGCCTCACTAGCGCGCTCAAAGGCCTCTCGCAATTCTTCGTACAGGTGCTCGATCTCTACGCGCCCCGCCTCGGCCTCACGGGCACGCCGCTTCGCGCGAGCGGAAAGCTGACCGACAGCAAGCGCCGTGATAAAGAACGCGGTCAGGGCAATCCAGTTCTGCGGGTCTGCGATAGTGAAGGTATGAAAGGGGGGAAGAAAGAAAAAATTGAAAGACAACATTCCTAATACCGAAGCAAGCAGTGCGGGTTTGCTTCCCCAGAAAATTGCCACGAATAGAACGACGAGCAGAAATGCAAATCCTACTGTGGTCGCATTGATTTGACCGCGTAAGGGAACGAGTATTGCCGTTAGCGCAGCGACGCCGGAAGTAGCTAGAAAATAGCTGGACAATGTCCTGTTTGAGAAGCTCTTCCAAACCATGGGAACATTCTATGGCAAATGCTTTAGATGGTACGGCACGCTGGTCACAATGACGTCCGGTTTGAAGAGGAGCGCGCCTTTCAACAGCAGGGAGGTTTGATTATGCAGCAGATGCTGCCACCACCTCGCAGGGATGAACTCTGGCAGGACTACCGTGAGCATCTGATCGGGATGTGCTTTCATTCTTCGATCCAAGTATCGGAGCAAAGGACCTACCAATGACCGGTATGGCGATGCCAGAACCACCAGCTCCACGCCGCCTCCCAATTGATGCCACTTCTCGCGCAGTTTCTTCGTCGTCTCTTCATCGATGTTTATATAAAGCGCCGTCACGTGCTCAGGAGCAATCGCCTTCGCGTATTCGAGGGCGCGCACAACTCCGCGGTGAATGCCCGAAACCGGCACAATGACTTCATGTCTGATCGGGCGTAAGCCTTCGATCCCCACCATCGTCAATTGCTTCGCCAAGTCCTGGTAGTGCCGATGTATCGCTCGAAACATCATTACCAGCAGCGGGATAAGCACCACTACGATCCAAGCCCCATGAATGAATTTGGTCGTCACCAGGACGACGAGAACGAGGAAAGTGGCGATGGCGCCAATGCCATTGATGACGATTGACTTTCTCCAATGCGCTGCCTGCTTTCGTTCGCCGGCCAGATCGATAGGGTTCTCAGCGGCCAATCCTCCACGAGTGGGACCGCCGTCGCGACCGCCACCTTGGGCCCGCCCGGCTTTGAGCCAGTGGAGTACCATGCCGACCTGCGAAAGTGTGAAGGAGAGAAAGACGCCCACGGCATAGAGTGGAATCAGACGGCTGGTGTCTCCGCCGAACGCTGCGACCAGAACGGCCGAGAAGATGGCCAGGATAATGATGCCGTTCGAGAAAACCAGCTTGTCGCCACGGGTGCCAAACTGGCGCGGCATAAATCGATCGCGGGCCAACAAACTCGAAAGGCGTGGGAAGTCGGCGAACGACGTATTCGCGGCGAGGACCAGAATCAGCGCCGTCGTTCCCTGGATCACGTAGTAGAACCATCCCATCGGCCCGGTGAAGATGATGCGCGCGAATTGTGAGATGACAGTTTCGTTTTCGAGCGGATGCACGTGATAGAAGTAGGCCATCACGCTGGTGCCGATAAACATGGTCGCGAGTAGGACCGCCATCCAGGTCAGCGTCGTCGCCGCATTGCGCGCCTCTGGTTGCTTGAACGCCGGAATGCCGTTTGAAATTGCTTCGGTACCGGTCAGCGCGACACATCCATTCGCGAACGCGCCAAGCAGGAGAAAAAGGGTTACCGGTTGAATGTGATACCCTTCGGCAAGTTTCAAGGTCTCGGTGCTGATGGGAGGGGCGCTGTGTGGATACAGAAAGTAATGGATGAGGCCGTACCCAATCATGAACAAGAAACTGATCACGAAAGAATAGGTCGGTCCCGCAAAGAGAGCGCCTGACTCGCGAACCCCGCGGAGGTTGACCACCGCGATGAAGGCTATCAGGATGAGACACAAAAAGACCTTGTGATTGCCAAGCCATGCGAAGCGCGTCCCTTGCGCGGCTGATGTGATAGCGGCGACGCCTGCCGAAATCGAGACTGACACGGTCAGCACATAATCAACGAGCAATGCCGCAGCGGCGACCAGTCCCGCGTAAGTTCCCAGGTTCTCCTTCGCGACTATGTAGGCTCCGCCCCCGGACGGATAGGCGTAAATGGTCTGCCGGTAACTGGTTGCTACGATGCCGAGCACAACCGCGATGACCATCGTGATCGGCACCACATAGTTGAAAGCATGAGTCTGCCCGTAGGCTACGGCTACTGCCAGCACGAGCAGAATTTCTTCCGAAGCATATGCCGTCGAAGACAGTGCGTCGGAAGCGAAGACTGCCAGTCCGGTCTTCTTCGTCAGGCGCTCATGGATAGCTTGCTCCGTCCTCTTGGCCTTGCCTACCAATAGACGCTTAAGCGTTGTCGGCACCGTGCTTTTCCTCCCAAAACGAGTGTGGTTCTTTCATGCAGCTATCTCGACAATTCTTCAGGCTTTTTCCCAGCGCACGGCCGAAATGACATCTTCGGGATCCAACTGTTCTACCCGCAGTTTGTGGTTGATCGGAAAATCGTCGATCTCCCAAACGTAATTCGCGAGATGTCGCTCCGCGCAGCAAATCCAGAAAGGACTGTGAAGCAGAATTCGTCCCGCGGTCTGAATCGCTACCCGGGCCGCGACGGCCTTAGCGATTTCAACCACGATGTCGCGCTCAACATTCTCTGGATTGCGAACACGGAAACGATAGGTTCCGGTGCTTGGTGGCGGCACTCGATCGATTTCCCACGGACGCGCGATCGAGAACCCGTTCTCCGTCAATAGTTCGATCGGATAAGTTTTTGCCACAAGCCTATCAGGCTCAGATTGTTCACTTTGTGCACGCACGATTCAGCAGCCGGCTACGGCCGATAAAGCGAGCTTAGAAGAAAAGTTGTAAGGATGGAGTAAGAGCTTTATAAAAAGTTTATAAAGAGAATGTGGCCCATACTTCAGCTTTAGGGAGACACGCGAAAGGTTTTGAATCCGGAGGCCGTCGAGGATCCGACCACATACTGAAGCGTGTGCTACTTACTCGCCGGTATTGAAGCGATACCCGATCCACGGTTCAGTGAGGATATAGCGCGGCTCAGAAGGATTCGGTTCGATCTTCTTTCGCAGTTGGCCGATGAATACGCGCAGATATTCATTCTGCTCGGTATAGTCGCCGCCCCAAACGGCGCCCAGCAATGCACGGTGTGTCAGGACCTTTCCGGCATTGCGCATGAGGTGGACCAGGAGATCGAATTCCTTGGGAGTTAAGCGCAACTCTTTACCGGCCTGGGTCGCGGTGTGTGCGTCGAGATCGATCCGAAAATCCCCGGCGTCAAGAATCAGCGCGTTGGAATCTGTAGCAGGCTTTCGCCGCAGCGCCGCGCGAATCCGCGCCAACAATTCATCCATGCCGAACGGCTTCGTCATGTAATCGTCCGCGCCGGCATCGAGCGCTTCAACCTTCGTCTTCTCTTCGCCACGGACCGACAAAACAATAATTGGAACCTCGGAGATAGCGCGTAGGCGGCGACATAGCTCAAGCCCGCCCAGGTTCGGCATCGCCAGGTCTGTTATCACGAGCGCGGGCGGCCAATCGCGGAAAGTTTGCAGCGCGAAGTCTCCGTCACCGGCGACCCGCACATCGTATCCTTTAGTTGTAAGACTTCGGCGCAGCACGCGCGTGAGTTGGGGCTCATCATCGACTACCAGAATGCGCGGCTTTGATTCCATGAGCTAAATTCACGTGGCTTTCGGGAATTCTGACGATACGTTGCCATCATCATCGCTTGTCGGGAGGGTGACAATGAATTTCGCGCCGCAACGACCACCAGGATCTTCAATCCAGATTCGCCCGCCGTGCGCCGAGACGATTCCGCGCGCGATTGCCAGCCCCATTCCTGTTCCGGAAGTCTTGCGATCGCCAACATCGCCATCGCGCATAGCCCGAAAGAACTTCTCAAAAAGCCGTTCGCGCATGTCGGCGCGAATCCCGGGGCCTTCATCTTCCACACTCACCAGGATCGCCCGATCATCTCCCGGCCGCGCGCTTACGCGAATCGTTGTTGTCGGTGGCGAGTATTTTGCCGCGTTGTCGACCAAGGTGTAAACAACCTCCGCAATGGCGGCCTCGTCAACCTTAATGGAAGGCAATTCGTCTTCGAGCCAAACTTCGATTTGATGATCACGAGTACGCGGCTCCGCGCGCTTCAGCGCCGCCGTAACAATCTCATCAATCGAGCACCAGTCTCTGCGCAGGTGCATCTCTCCGGCATCGATGCGAGCCAGCTTCGTCAAGCCATCGATGAAACGATCGAGCCGGTCGGCCTCTTCGTCAATGACTTCGAGCATCTCTCTGCGTCCTTCGTCGTCCAGTTGCGAAGTTTTGTCGCGCTCGCTTGCGTACAGGTCTGCAAGTAGAGTTGTGGCCGAAGCCTTGATTGAAGTCAGCGGCGTGCGCAGGTCATGCGTCACGGCATCGAGCAAAGCGGATTTGAGACGTTCGCTTTGCTTCAAGGCTTTGGCCTGACTTGATCGCTCGAAGGTGTCCTGCAATTCGTAATAGAGACGTTCGCTCTCGCGCTTAGCCTTTTCGGCTTCTTCGGCGCGCCGTTTCGCCCGGGCGGAGAGTTGACCGACGGTGAAGGCAGTTATTAGAAAGGCGACGAATGCTATCCAGTTGTCAGGAGCGCTGATAATAAAGGTGCCGAACGGCGGCAGAAAAAAGAAATTGAAACAGACTACCGCGAGCAACGAAGCAAATACTGCCGGACCCGAGCCCCACAGAGTAGCAACAAAAAGAATCACGAGCAGGAAGGCAAGCGCGACGGTGGTGGGATTTATGCGCTCGCCCAAAAGCTTCAAGACGCCAAAGCCCGCCGCGGTACCGATCAGGGCCGCGCAGTAACCAAACCAAACCCTGCGGAAAAAGCTAGGCAACACGCGCTACCTGGTCCTTTCTATCTGAGACAGTGCGCCCGGAAGTGACATGTTGTCTTCGGCCGAATCGATCTCGAAGGTTATCAACGATAGCCGGCAGGAACAGTCCGAAAAGAGCTGGATGGGCGAATGATACTTTGAGGCCTTCAATCAGTGTGCGCCGGATCAGTTGCGCGTAATCCGCGATCGACGGTTTGAATCTCAGGAGGCCGAGGCGACGGTCTGCGCCGAGATCGATCAGGCTGTCAATGAGACAGCCGACGGCCCCAACCTGTTTCATGAAGCGTCGCAAACCTTCGTGCTCGCGGTTGAGCGACGATCGAATTAACAGATAAGAAACGTCCGCGGTGAGCGCGCCAACAGCTTTCCTATATCGTATAAGTTCGCCTGTTGATCGGGCAGCTCGCTCGCGCAAGACTCGCTGATACAAGCGGCCGAGTTTTTCCAGTATCGAGAAATAAAACTCTTCGCTGATCTTGCTTTTCAGCGTCTCCGTTACCAGCCTCACTTCAGAATTAATGCATGCTTGGTCAAAGCAGGGCAGGGGCGTTTTGAGATACTCGAGCACTTGCCGTCCCGTCTCGATTTGTGCCGAGTCAAGCGCATTGTCTATCACACCGATGAAGAGATAGTAGGAAAGCAATCGATCTCTCGCGCTGGCGCGATTGCAGTCAACGCCGAAGTAATCAACGCACCGAATGACGCGATCGGGGATACGAATGAAGTGTGCGTACTTTGGGTTGTCAGCGGTCGCGCGATACGCGTGTTGAATGTCGGGGGCCAGATTCTCAAAAGAAGTAGTTAGAGCTTGCGTCGCATATATCGGGAATAATATCGGGTGAGGTTTTTCCCGACGCGGTGAAGGAATGATCCCGCTTGCCAGACCTTTGCTTCTGCTTCGCGTGCTCATTTTGTTTTCAGATTCTAGCGAAGTTCTGCGTCGATGAACATCTCTCGGTTCTGCGGATTCGTCCTGGGGTGTAATCAAGAGTAAGAGTCGGCTGGAGGAAGAACACTCCAGCGTTACAGAACCGCGAGCGGTAGCGACCGGCCTTTGCTCGTTGAAGAAGTCAGCATGAGACAAAGGCCGGTCGCTACCGCTCGCGGTTCTGTAACGACTGATGAACTTCCGATGAAGGTCCGATCTTCTTCTAAAAGCGACAGTTAACCTAAACTTGACGAAAAAGTAAAGAATGCTATAATCAGGGCGAATCTCGAAGAAAGCCAACGCAGAGTGAAGATTTCGGCTCACGAAGAATACGGTTTGCGCTGTCTGGTTCAGCTTGCGCGCGCGGAGGTTGAAGGCGAGTCGCTGACGCTCGCGCAGATCGCGGAGCGCGAAGGTCTGTCGGTTTCCAACGCGGGCAAGCTGATGTGGATTTTGAATAAGGCTGGACTCGTCCAATCGCAACGTGGCGCAAATGGAGGATACACTCTGGCTCGGCCAGCGTCGGAGATTCGGCTTAATGAAGTCATTCGCATTCTAGACGAAGACACCGTGGATCGGTTCTGTAAGACACACGCAGGCGTTCTTGATGCATGCATTCACACGAGCGACTGCGGGATCCGGCCGGTGATCATCGGCTTACATGAGATTGTGCAAAACGCGTTGTCAGAGATAACGCTGGCGCAATTGGTTGGTACGGAAGCTAAGGTTGATGCCACCTTGCATCAGATTCAAAAGTTGCACAATCGATTGGGATCGATGCGGACGGCACATTGACGGGTTTAGAGTTCAAGCTTTAGCTTGCAGATTCGTGTCAGTACCGCGAGCGGTAGCGGCCGGATCACACAATGTACGTTGAGAATAGGTATCGTCATTAATCAAACTCGATCGATAGGATCCGGTCGCTACCGCTCGCGGTACTGACACGTAGACAGCAACCTAAAGGTTGAACTAGGAACTGTGAAACCAAAGGATTAGTAATGAGTACTGCTGAGATACTGACAAACAGGGAATACAAGTACGGCTGGGTCACCGACATCGAGTCGGAGACGATCCCGCGGGGATTGAGCGAGGACACGGTTCGTTTGATCTCACAGAAAAAGAGCGAGCCCGAGTGGATGCTCGAGTTTCGTCTGAAAGCCTATCGCAATTGGCTTCACATGGAGGAACCGCGCCACTGGCCAAACCTTGCTTTTCCGGAAGTAAACTATCAGGACATGATCTATTACAGTGCGCCGAAGCAGAGAGCGGCGAAAGCAAGCCTGGATGAGGTTGATCCCGAACTTTTGCGCACGTTCGACAAGTTAGGCATTCCTTTATCGGAACAAAAGCAGCTTGCAGGCGTGGCGGTCGACGCGGTTTTCGACTCAGTTTCTGTCGCGACGACCTACAAAGAAAAACTGAAGAAGCACGGGGTGATCTTTTGTTCGTTCAGCGAAGCAGTGCGGGAGCATCCTGAAATTGTTCGCAAGTATCTGGGCTCGGTCGTGCCGACGAATGATAATTTCTTTGCGGCCTTGAACAGCGCGGTCTTCTCGGACGGCTCGTTTTGCTTTATTCCCAAGGGAGTGCGCTGTCCGATGGAGTTGTCGACTTACTTTCGCATCAACAACTCTGAATCTGGCCAGTTCGAACGCACGCTGATTGTTGCCGAGGAAGGCGCTTATGTTTCATACCTCGAAGGCTGCACGGCGCCGAAGTTCGATCGCAATCAGTTGCACGCGGCAGTGGTCGAATTGGTCGCGCTCGACAATGCGGAGATTAAGTACTCGACAGTGCAGAACTGGTACGCCGGCGATGAAGAAGGCCGCGGCGGCATTTATAACTTCGTAACCAAGCGGGGCAAGTGCGCGGGCCGCGACTCGAAGATCTCCTGGACGCAGGTCGAAACCGGCTCGGCAATCACCTGGAAGTATCCGTCCTGCATTTTGCAAGGCGAAAATTCAATTGGAGAATTTTATTCGGTGGCATTGACGAATCATGCACAGCAGGCCGACACCGGAACCAAGATGATTCATCTCGGCAAGAACACGCGCTCGACGATCATTTCGAAAGGCATCTCGGCAGGCCATGCCAACAACAGCTATCGTGGACTGGTGAAGATTATGCCGAAGGCTGAGAACGCGCGGAACTATACCCAGTGCGATTCGATGCTGATTGGTTCGGACGCCGGCGCGAACACGTTCCCGTACATCGAAGTGATGAACAACAGCTCGCAGGTAGAACATGAGGCTTCGACTTCGCGCATCAGTGAAGAGCAATTGTTCTATCTAATGCAGCGCGGCATCTCGCAGGAGGATGCGGTATCGCTCATTATCAACGGTTTTTGTAAAGACGTCTTTCTGCATCTCCCCATGGAGTTTGCGGTCGAAGCGACGCGCCTGCTTGGTCTGAAACTCGAGGGCGCGATTGGGTAAGCAGGCGGTTAGCTGGCCGTCTTCAGCCGTCAGCTTTGTTGTCCCGAGCTGGCGGCTGAACGCTGGGAGCTGAGAGTTTATTAAGGAGAATGACTTGTTAGAAATTCGCGATCTATACGCATCGGTTGATGGCAACGAAATCCTAAAAGGCATCGACCTCAAAGTTAACAAGGGCGAAGTGCACGCCATCATGGGTCCGAATGGTTCGGGCAAATCGACGCTGGCGAAGGTACTCGCTGGGCATCCATCGTACGAAGTGACGCGCGGGGAAGTGCTGTTCGAAGGCAAGAACCTTCTGGAACTATCGCCTGACGTGCGCGCGCGTGAAGGCGTCTTCATGGCCTTTCAATATCCGATCGAAGTCCCCGGCGTTTCGAACGCGCAGTTCCTGCGTTTAGCTTACAACGAGAAGCAAAAGCACCTGGGTCAAGAGGAACTCGATCCGCTGGAATTCAAGGATTTGCTGAAGGAAAAGGCGAAGATCGTTGAGATGGAAGCGAGTTTCATGACGCGCTCAGTCAACGAAGGCTTTTCCGGCGGTGAGAAGAAGCGCAACGAAATTCTTCAGATGGCCGTGCTCGATCCGAAACTGTCGGTGCTGGATGAAACAGATTCAGGTCTGGACATTGATGCGCTGAGAATCGTCGCTGAAGGCGTGAACAAACTTCATGACGGAGACAAGGCCGTGATTCTGGTCACGCACTATCAGCGTTTGCTTAATTACATTACACCTGACTTCGTACACGTGCTTTCGGCCGGCCGGATTGTCAAAGAGGGCGGCAAGGAACTGGCGCTCGAACTGGAAGAGAAGGGTTACGACTGGCTGAAGAACGGCAATGGAACAGGCGCGACGGCTGCGCCGCAAGCGAGCTAGCAATGTCACTACAATTAGCAAAAGAGGAAGGCGCTTACGCGGCCGCGTTTCGCGCGCTGCCGCAGAAGTTGGGTAAGGACGAGCCGTCTTGGCTGCGACACGCGCGCGAAGATGCGTTTGCGCGTTTTGAGCGCATCGGTTTCCCGAGCGTCAAAGAAGAAGAATGGAAATACACAAACGTAGCGCCTATTGCGAAGCTTCAATTCACTCCGGCACTCGCAGGTGCGACGAGCGTCGCGAGCAATAACGGCTTCGGATCGTTTGTTTACGACGAAGTTCGGCATAGCCAATTGGTTTTCGTTAACGGGATTCTTCAGCCGGGTCTGTCATCGTTAGAAGCGCTTCCTGCCGGAGTCTTTGTGATTGATATCGGAGAGGCTTTAGGTCTTGCTCAGCACGGGGCAAGGATTCGCCAGTACTTCGAACGCTACGAAACGGACAACGAAAATGGGTTCACTGCTCTCAATACCGCGCTGTTCTCCGGCGGAGCGTTCGTCTTTGTCCCTGAGGGCGTTACGGTCAAAGCGCCGATTCATTTGCAATTCATATCCGCGTCCCACAGCGGAGATGCGCCGGCGTCGTTTCCGCGCGTGCTGATTGCCGCCGAGGCAAACAGCGCCGCGACGATCATTGAGAGCTATGCAAGTCCCGGCGAGAGCGTCTATTTAACGAACGCAATCGTCGACGTCCGGCTTGGCGCGGGCGCGCATTTGAAACACTTCAAAGTGCAGCGCGAGAGCACGAGCGCCTTTCACGTCGCCGCGACGAATGCCGAACTGGGAGCGAACGCGAGTTACGATTCGACGGCAATCAATCTGGGTGCGGCGCTTTCGCGTCACACCATCGACGTTGTGATGGACCATGAAGGCGCAGAATGCTGGGTTGATGGGCTTTACATGATTGACGGCAACCAGCACACCGACACGCATTCGACGATCGACCATCGACAGCCGCATTGCAGCAGCCAACAACTTTACAAAGGCATTCTCGATGGCAAGTCGCGTGCGGTGTTCAATGGCAAAGTCTTTGTACGTCATGGCGCGCAGCAAACCGTAGCGCAACAAACTAACAAGAACCTGCTGCTGTCGAATGAAGCGCGCGTGGATACGAAGCCGCAGCTAGAGATTTTCGCCGACGATGTGAAGTGCGCGCATGGCGCCGCTATCGGTCAACTGGAAGCGGACGAAATGTTCTATCTCGAAAGCCGTGGCATCAGGCCGGAGCTGGCGCGCAATCTCTTGACTTATGGTTTTGCGGAAGAAGTGATTGAGAAGATCAAGATTGATTCGATAAGGCGCGAGTTGGATGCAGCGGTGCTGAACCGTCTACACACGAGTTTTTGAGGTGGCGTATGGGAATCACTTATATCAAGGGAAAAGTGAGTGGGCCTACTGGTGAAGCGGCGGCGAAATTTCTCGTGGACAGCGGCGCCAGGTACACGTTATTGCCAAACGCTATCTGGAAGGAAATCGGCCTTCAACCGAAACGTAATATGCGGTTTGTTCTGGCTGATGGCACGGAGGTGGAGCGAAACATATCGGAGTGCCACATCAGATTGCCGCAGGGCGAAGGCCACACGCTAGTGATTCTAGGGGAGGAACGAGATGCGGGGCTGCTCGGAGTCGTAACACTCGAGGAACCTGGAACTCATTTTCAATCCATTTGAGCGCACTCTGGAGCCGGCGCAAATGATGCTCATGTCCGCGATGTGAAGTAGAAATGGCAACCAGCATAGTAGAACTAATTCCGATAACGGCTAAACGGCGCCCAGATTGGGACGTCGAGCGTATTCGCAAAGACTTCCCGGTGCTGCGTCAGACGGTCAACGGAAAACCGCTCGTCTATCTCGATAACGCTGCGTCTTCACAAGTCCCACTGATGGTGATTGAACGTGGCGCGCAGTATATCGAACAGGAACATTCAAACATCCATCGCGGCGTGCACTATCTCAGCATGAAAGCGACGACCGCTTACGAAGGCGCCCGAGAGAAAGTAAAGCGGTTCATCAATGCGCGCGAGTCGAAGGAATGTATCTTCGTGCGCGGCGCTACGGAAGGCATCAATCTGGTCATGCACGGTTACGGCCGGAAATTCATCGCGGCGGGGGATGAAATCATCATCTCAGCGTTGGAGCACCACGCCAACATCGTTCCGTGGCAGATGCTTTGCGAAGAGAAGGGTGCAAAGCTGCGCGTGATTCCGATGAATGATGCGGGCGAGTTGCTGATGGACGAGTACCAGGCGCTACTGAATGAGAGAACAAAGTTTATTGCCGTCACGCATGTTTCCAATGCGCTCGGCTCCGTTGTTCCCGTGAAGGAGATTATTGAGAGCGCGCACAAATACGGTGCGCCGGTTTTGATTGACGGTGCGCAGTGGGCGCCGCATGCACGGATCGATGTACAGGATCTCGATTGTGATTTCTACACTTTCTCGGGTCATAAGATTTTTGCGCCCACAGGCAGCGGCGTCGTCTACGGCAAAGCTTCCTTGCTCGAAAAGATGAATCCGTTCCAGGGCGGCGGCGATATGATCAAGAGCGTCACTTTCGAGAAAACAATCTACGCCGATCTGCCAAACAAGTTTGAAGCTGGTACTCCGGCTATCGCTTCGCAAATCGGTTTGGGCGCCGCGATTGATTATCTGAATATCATCGGCCGGGAAAAGGCGGCCGCTTATGAGCACCAACTGCTAAGCTACGCGACCGAGCGCATCTCGGCCCTTGAGGGAGTTCGCATCATCGGCACGGCGCGAGAGAAACTGGGCGTCCTCTCGTTTACAATCGACGGCGTTCATCCGCACGATATCGGCACGATTCTCGATCAGCAAGGTATCGCGGTGCGCGCTGGGCATCACTGTGCGCAGCCCGTAATGAAGCGATTCAATCTTCCCGCGACAGCGCGCGCCTCATTCGCGTTTTACAATACAACGGAAGAAATCGACCAGTTGATTAACGCAATCGAAAAGGTCATCGAGGTATTTGTCTGATGTCAGAACTGAGCGAGCTTTACCAGCAGGTTATCCTCGATCACAACAAGAAGCCGCGCAATTTTCACAAGTTGGAAAGGGCAAATCGCACTGCCGAAGGCTACAATCCGCTGTGCGGAGATCAGCTAAGTGTTTACCTGCAGGTTGAGGACGACGAGGTAATAGACGTTAGTTTTGAAGGTTCTGGTTGTGCGATCTCGAAAGCCTCAGCCAGCATGATGACCCAGGCGGTGAAAGGAAAGAACAAGCGAGAAGCGGAACTTCTCTTCGATGAATTCCATCGCATGGTGACCGGCCGCTTGAACGAAGAGAGCGAACCGAACCAGCTTGGCCGATTGAAGATCTTTGCCGGCGTGCGCGACTTTCCCGTGCGGGTCAAATGCGCTAGTCTCCCCTGGCATACATTGCACGCGGCGCTTAACAATCAACCAATTATTAGCACTGAAAACTGAGCGTTGACTTCGGCCTCGTTGCCAGACCAGATTCAAGGAAATCCGCTTACGGGTTTCTCCTTGCCCTGACAAAGTCCGCGCGCCGATGCATAATGTTCAACGAAACCACTAGACTAAATTCTGGAGCTGCCCCTACGTGATCATCGCTTCGATCGAACTCAGCGAAATACGTCTGCCTCTAATTCATTTCTTCGAGACCAGTTTCGGACGAACAACAGAGCGTCGCATCATCCTCGCACGAGTTATCGATAGCGACGGCGCGGACGGTTGGGGTGAATGTACGGCTGGGGAAGGTCCCTTTTATTCTGAAGAATGGACTGACACTGCGTGGGCCACACTCGAATACTTCTTGGCGCCGATGTGCGTTGGCCAGGAGCTGGAGGATGCGGGCGCCGTTTACGATCTAATGAAGAGAGTACGCGGCCATCGCATGGCGAAGGCCGCAATTGAGACTGCGTGCTGGGACTTGGAAGCGAAGCGCGCAGGCATTCCATTGTGGCAATATCTCGGTGGAGTGCAAACAGAAATTCCGTGCGGTGTCTCAATCGGAATTCAGGACTCGCCTGAGGCGTTGCTGGAAAAGATCGATAAGGAACTAGCTGCCGGCTACCAGCGGATCAAAATCAAAATCAAACCGGGGTGGGACGTTGAGATAGTCAGGCGTGTGCGTGAACGATACCCTCAAATTCGTTTAATGTGCGATGCTAATTCCGCTTACATGCTTGCGGACGTGCCCCTTTTCAAAGCTCTTGATGAATTCAATCTCATGATGATCGAGCAGCCGCTCGCGTATACGGACATGTTCGATCACGCAGAATTGCAGAAACAGATCACCACTCCGATCTGCCTGGACGAGTCGGTGCGGACGCCGGATAATGCGAAACACGCGATCGAACTCGGAGCCTGCCGTATCATCAATGTCAAACTCGGGCGGGTGGGCGGCCATGGGCAGGCGAAACGAGTTGAAAGCACTGCGCGCAAACGAAGTATTCCCGTGTGGTGTGGTGGCATGTTGGAATCCGGCGTCGGCCGCGCGCACAATATCGCGATGGCGACGTTGGCGGGATTTAGTTTGCCGGGCGACGTTTCGGCCAGCGCGCGCTACTGGAATGAAGACATCATTGAGCCCGCGGTAATGGTCACCTCACAGGGAACGATCGTGGCGCCAGACAAACCAGGCATCGGATTTGAGATTAATCGCGCGCGAATCGATCGCCTGACGGTGCGATCTGAGCAAATCAAATGACAGAGAGAGCAATTGAAATAACTCGCGAAAAGGTGAATGCGCTGCGTGAGCATTTCTCGCGGCGTCGAAGAGAGATCCTGGCGTTGACTCGTTCGCTGGTGGAAGCTGAATCGCCTTCCGGCGACGAAGTTGGCAGTAACAAGGTTGTTTCTCTGCTCGCGGCTTCGGCGCGGAGCATCGGCGCGATCACGTCCATCGATCGCATTGCAAGTGAAAGCTACGGTTGTCATTTGCGCCTTCGAGCTTTCAATTCAACCGGACAGAAAACCCCGCCTTTGGTTATTCTTGGCCATACGGACACGGTTCATCTGCGCGGCTCGCTGGCTTCGCGTCCGTGGCGCGTCGAAGGAAGCCGAATTTACGGTCCCGGCATTTTTGACATGAAAGCGAACTGCGCGCTGGCACTCGAAGCCTTGCGTGCGTGCGAGGCTACCCGACTAAAACCGCAGCGGCCAATCACTGTGCTGCTGACCTGCGACGAAGAGAATGGCAGTCCCGCCGGTCGCGGTCTGGTCGAATCCGAAACTCGACGGGCCCACGCCGCGCTCGTGCTCGAACCACCGGCAAGTGGGGGCCGCGTTAAGACGGCTCGGAAGGGAACCGGTATGTTTACGATTACCGTTCATGGGCGCGCAGCCCATGCTGGTCTCGATCCTGAAAGAGGCGTCAGCGCGGTGTTGGAGTTGGCGCGACAGACTGTGCGATTACACGCGATGAACGATCTGGAAAAAGGAACAACCGTCACGGTGGGCACTATTCATGGCGGTACACATTCGAACGTCGTGCCTGCGGAAGCCCGCGCTGAGATTGATTTGCGCTTCAGTTCATCTGAACTTGGCCAGTGGCTCGAGCACGAGATTCTGAACCTGAAACCATTCGACGAGCGAGCCCAGGTGATTGTTAGTGGCGGAATCAATCGTCCGCCGTTAGAACGAACTGACATGGTTGAAAGACTTTTTGAGCGGGCGCGCTCCATAGCCGCCATGCTCGATTTCGAATTGGGTGAAGCACGTGTAGGTGGAGCTTCCGACGGAAACTTTGTAGGCGCGATGGGTGTGCCCGTGCTCGACGGCTTAGGCATTGAGGGCGATGGTGCACACGCGGCGCATGAGCATATCCTCG
>WNFT01007803.1_pt1 | contig 15882 bp, 13 predicted proteins | sample 5400191 | NCBI WGS metagenome assembly WNFT01 (sample SAMN13153359, study PRJNA577476) | soil metagenome | isolation source: 80 cm saprolite under Madrone tree | place: USA:California | collected 2016-06-14 | reverse complement strand
ACCACGGCCTGGAACGCCTCGGTGTGGGGGGTGACCGTGGCCGGGTTCACCGTAGGCACGATCACACACGCGTCGGCCATCTTCGCCGTGAAGCCCCCGCTCCGGCCGACGATCCCGCAGACGCGCGCGCCCGCCGACTTGGCGTACTCGACGGCCCGCACGAGGTTGAAGCTCACGCCGCGCGCGGCGTCCCCCCCCCACCGAGAAGACCAGCACACAATCCCCCTCGCGGAGCCGGCTGCCCCGGAGCCAGTTGGCGAAGGAGCTCTCCCAGCCGTCGTCGTTGATGCGCGCGGTCAGCTCCGAAACGTTGTCGGTCGGCGCGTACGCCTCGATCCCGGCGATCTTCCGGAAGTCGTTGACGGCATGCGAGGCGTTGCCGGCACTGCCGCCCACCCCGAGGATGAAGAGCCGCCCGCCGGCCTCCCGGACGGTCGCCAGGACGTCGATGATCCGGCCGATCGCGTCGGGATCGAGGCGCCGGGCCACCTGCGCCACCTCGTCGAGGTACTGGCGAACGAAATCCATCTCCCCCTATCCTTTCAGCCTGGCCAGGATCACGTCAACCGCCGCCGCGAGGTCGGCGACCCGGGCGTCCGCCTGCCTGCACTCGCTGTACGGCCGATCGAGCAGGACCGTGTAACTCCCGACGGCGCGGCCGGCGTCGATGTCCCGCCACCGGTCGCCGACGACGAAGGAGCGCCCGAGGTCGATCCCCCACTTCTCCGCCGCCTCCCGGAGCATGCCGGGCTTCGGTTTGCGGCACGCGCAGGCGTCATCCGAGTCGTGGGCGCAGACGAAGATGTCCTCGACGGGAACGGCGGCGCGGAGCTGCTCGTGCATTTGCGCGAGGACGCTCGGGGGGATGAGGCCCCGACCCACCTCGGGCTGGTTCGTGAACACGATCGGGACCAGGCCCGCGTCCCGAAGACGCCCGACGTGCCGGCCGGCGCCCGCGATCAGCCGGAACTCGTCGAGGGAGACGGGGGCGTACGCGCGGTTACCCCGCACGAACGTCTCCACCAGCACGCCGTCCCGGTCGAGGAACACCGCCCGGCGCCCCCCGCTCAGGCGGGACGCCCCATCGTCAGATAGCGCACGTCCGCGAGGTCCGCGCGTCCGGCGTCGACGACGCCGACACAATCGATGATGAGCGGCCGCCGCATCGTGCGGAGGGCCTCCGGACGCGGCACCGCGAACTCGTCCCAATCGGTGAGGATGAGCAGACAGTCGGCGGCCACGAGCGCCTCGTCCCGGTGGGCAACGATCTTGACGGGCACGCTCAGGTCCGACGCCCCCACGACGGGATCCCAGACGCGGACGTCGGCCCGCCCCGTCAGCTCGCCGATCACGCGCAGCGACATCGAGTTCTTCGTCGAGCGCGTGTTCTTCTTGTAGGCGAGCCCCCACACCGCGATCGTCGGGGACGGCGTCGTGGGGAACACGTGCTCCTCGAGCTTGCGATGGACCCACCAGTGCCGCCGCACGTTGTAGTCGACCATCGTCTCGATGAGCGCGCCATCGACCGCGCTCGCCCGGCAGAGGTCGCGGAGCGAGATCATGTCGCGCTCGAGGTTGCCTCCCGCGATCCCGAGTCCGGGTCGGATATACGCGGCGGGGCCGATCCGCTTGTCGAGCCTGAGCGCGGGCTCCATCTCGTGCCAATCGGCGCCGACCGCCTCGCAGAGGTCGGCCAGCGTGTTGGCGTAGGTGACCGCCGCGCACAGGTAGAGGTTGATCGCGGTCTTCGTCAGCTCCGCGCTCTCGTAGCGCATCGGGAAGATCGGGCAGCCGAAGCGCCGCAGCCCCGCGTCGAGGAGCGGCGCCAGCGGCGCCGTCGGGTCGGCGCAGCCGACCATGAGACGTTCCGGTCGGAGATAGCGCTCGACCGCGTTGCCGAAGATGAGCGTCTCGATCCAGTAATAGAGTTGGAAGCGCAGCTCCGGGCGGCGCGCGCGGATCCGCGCGGCGAGCCGTCGCGTGAACCCGGGCGGCACTTGGCTCATCACGGCGAGGATCACGTCCTGGCGCAGGTGCGGGAGGGCGGCGTCGATCGCCTCGAGCACCACCGCGGGGTCGCTCGTGTTGGCCGCGTCCGTCGGGACGTCCCGCGCGACGATCACGAGCGGGCACGCGCCGAGCGCCCTGGGGTCCGTGGAGAACGTCATCGACCCGCGGACCCGCGCGAAGAGGGTGTCGAGCGCCGGCTCGTGGACCGGCAGCTCGCCCCGGCCGAGCCGTTCGACCGGCCCCCGGTCCAGATCCACCGCGACGACCGCCTCGCCGAACGACGCCCAGCCGATGCTCGAGACGATGCCGAGGTGCGACAGGCCGAGGAACCCCGTGGGGCCGCTCACGCGCCGCCCTCGAGCGGCGCCACGGCGGCGGCCATCACCGTCCGCGAGAGCCAGAGGTCGTTGTCGCAGGAGCCCTCGCCGGCCGCCGCGCGCGCCTCGAAGTGCTGGAGATCGGCCGCCCACGTCGGATCGGGGCCGCCGACGCTCTCCCGGCTCTCCTCCGGGACACCGCTCGGAAGGCGACGCCGCCAGAGCACGAGCTCGCTCCGCCCCCACTTCGTGAGCCCGTCCATCTCGAGAGCGCCGTGCTCGCCGGTGACCTCGATCCGCCACCGGTTCTTCCAGGCGAGGAAGCTACACTCGATCACGAGGCTCCGATCGGTCGTCGCGAGAATGCAGTGATCGATCCCCTTCAGCTCGTGGCCGCGCCGCTCCCAGACCCGGAACTCGCAGCCCGACCGGCCGAAGACAAAGCCGGTCAGGTCGATGAGGTGGCTCGCCATGTCCTCGAGGACGCCGTACCGGCTGTCGCGCCACGTCCCCGCGATGGTACCGGCCGTCCCGTTGCCGTAGAACATGCGGACTCGGTAGACGCGCCCGATCGCGCCCGCATCGAGGTGGCGCTTGAGGGCGACCACGTGGGGCTCGAATCGGAAGTTGTAGGAGGTGTACCAGATCGCGCCCGCCTTCGCCCCTCGCCGGCGCAGGCGCTCGGCGGTCATGGGGTCGAGGATCAAGGGCTTCTCGACGAGCGCGTGTTTCCCGCGGTCGAGGAAGTACTCGAGCAGCTCGACCTTCACGTCGTTGGGCACCGCGAGGATCGCGGCGTCGTACCGCTCTTCGTCGCACTGGCCCGGCGCCTCGTAATCGGCGGCGCGGTTGAAGGGGTCGACGGTTGCGACGCACCGGTCGCCAAGGACCGCCTTCCGCTTCGCGCCGATATTGCCGTAGCCAACCAGCACGTACCTCATGCGTAGCGGGCGCGACGCTCGAGCGCGCTGATCTTCTCCTCGACCTCGGCCGGCGAGACGGGGACATTGCCCTGCCGCTCACAGGTCACGGCGGCGCCCAGCGAGCCAAGGATCGAGGCCAGCACGAGGTTTCCCGTCGTCGCCAGCGCGAGCGAGGCATAGGCCAGGAGGGCGTCACCGGCCCCGACGGGGTCGACGAGTCGGTCGACGAAGCTGTCGAGCGTGAAGAAGTCCCGGGGCTCGTTGCCGGGCCGGCGGTACGTAATCGTCCCCCGCTCGCCGAGTTTGAGGATCAGGTTGCGACAGCGGGCCTCGCGGAAGAGGTTCAGCGCGAGCGGCCGGACGATCGTGTCCTGGTCGGCCAGCGCGAAGCGCGCCTCGCGCTCGTTCGGCGTGATCAGATCGAAGTCGGTGAAGTCGAGGATGTTGCCCCAGCGGTTCGACACCTGGCTGTCGGCCACCTTCAGGGCGCTGCTCGGAATCTCCTTGACGAGCCGGCCGATCGAGTCCCGGTTGAAGATGCCGTGGCGGAAGTCGCTCATGATCACGACGTCGGCCTGGCTGGCCCCCAGGCGCTCGCAGATGGTGCGCAGCGTCCGCTCCGAGATCGGCCGGTTGTCGACCCGATCCACCTGGAGAAGCTTGTAGCCGTGGGCGGTGAAACGCTCCTTGTACGTGGTCGGGCGAGTCCGGTCGATCACGGGGTGGCAGTCGACGCCGGCCTCGCCGAGTTCCTTCAGCGCGAAGTCCTTCGGCGGATCCTCGCCGAGGACGGTCGAGAAGACGACCTCGGCGCCGGCACTCTTGACGTGTCGGGCGACCACCCCCGCGCCGCCCGTGAAGAGTTCGGTCCGCTCGAGCCGGACGCTGAAGGTCGGGGACTTCGGCGCCGCGCCCAGCAGCGTGCACTCGCTGTACCCGTCGATGATCGTGTCGCCGACGACGTGCACCTTGAGCCCCGAGAGGTTCCGCACCGCCTTCCGAAGGTCCCCGAAGCCGACGCCCTCCGACTCCATGAGGCTCAGCAGCTTGTCGACGGCGATCTTCGGCGCCTGCAGCTCGATCAGGTTCGAGGAGGAGTACACGATGTCTCCGGGCGTGAAGACGATCTCGCCCCCGTACGCCTCGAGCGCGTCCATCTCCTCCTGGGTCCGGGGCGGGATGCCCTCCGCGAAGTACTCGTAGCCCTTCGCGAAGTAGTCGGGCCGCAGATAGCGGATGTTGTCGATCGGAGTGGGGTTCGGGTCGATGATCACGTAGTCGACCATCTCGAGCGCGGCGAGGTTCTCGGCGCGCAGCTCCTGCGGGACGTAGGGCCGGTGGTCCGCCTTCGTGATGTGGGCGTCGGCGGTCACGCTCGCGACCAGGAGGTCCGCCTTCTCCTTCGCGTACATCAGATGACGGAGGTGGCCGGGGTGCACGATGTCGAAGACGCCGTGGCACATGATCACGGTCTTCGCCCGCGGCGGGGTTCCGATGACCTGGGCCAGCTCCTCTCGCGTCTTGATCTTGTGGCGAAACATGGGCCGCCTCCTACGATGTCGGCGAGAGGTAGCCGAACCAGCTCTTGGTCGCGGCCTGGATCGACTCGGGGGTCCAGAGCGGCGCGGAGCGCCAGTCGTCGAGGTGCCGCAGCATGGCCGCCACCCCGTCCTCGAACGACACGACGGGCTTCCAGCCAAGGCGACGCGTGATCTTGCCGATGTCGGCCCAGGTGCAGTCGGGTTCGCCCGGACGCTTCGGCACGTGCACGACGGGACCGCCGATCAGCTCGGCCAGCCGATTGATGGACTGGGGGTTGCCCGCGCCGAGGTTGAACACCTCCCCGGTGAGCGACGACTCCGCCGCCAGCAGAAAGGCGCGCGCCACGTCGGTGACGTAGACGAAGTCCCGGCGCTGGGAGCCGTCGCCGACGACCGTCAGCGGCCTGCCGTTCGCCTTCTGGGCCAGGAACACGCCGAAGACGGCCCCGTACACCCCAGTGGTCCGGACCCGCGGCCCGTAGACGTTGAACATGCGGATGGAGACGACCGGGAGCCGGTAGACCCGCGCCCAATGCAGTGCCGTCAGCTCGCCCAGGTACTTGCTGAGCGCGTACGGGTACTCCGGCCGGATGGGCGCGTCCTCCGGCGTCGGCACCTCGGCGAGGCCGAAGCATGAGGACGAGGCGGCATAGACGAACTTCTTCACCTTGGCCCGGCGGCTCCCCTCCAGCACGGCCAGGGTCCCGTTGACGTTGGCCCGCATGTAGTCCACCGGTCGCTCGATGGACGGGACGATGTCCCCGATCCCGCCGAAGTGGAAGACCACGTCGACCCCGTCGAACACCCGCGCCGTCGGGCCGAGATCGCACATGTCGACCTGCTCGACGGCGAGCCGCGGGTCCGCCCGGTGCTGGCCGAGGTTCTCGAGCCGTCCGGTGGCGAGGTTGTCGATCGCACGGACCTCGAAGCCCTCCGCGAGCAGGAGATCGACCATGTGGCTGCCGATGAACCCGGCGCCGCCCGTGACGATCGCACGCCTCATGCGAGCTTCGCCGCCTGGACCGCCTTGACGTTGTAGTAGCGGATGTCCGTCATCGGATCCGGGATCTTGCCGGCCCGGAACGCGCGGCAGAGGTCGCCGACCGCATCCTCCACCGTGCGCTTGGGCTTGAAGCCGAGCTCTCGCGCGATCTTTTCGGAGGAGATGTGGTACGAGCGCAGGTCGTTGCTCGGTGACGTCGTCACCTTGATGGGGAACAGGTCGGGCATCTCCTGCACGACGCTCCGGCGGACCATCTCGCCGAGTTCGCGCACGGTGTGATTCTCGTAGCCGCAGTTGAAGATCTTGCCGGCGATGACGGGCGCCGGCATCGCGAGCAGATCGACGTAGAGATCGGCGATGTCCTCGATGTGGATGTTGGGGCGCTTCTGGGTGCCGCCGAAGATCGTGATCCGCCGGGTGTTCACGGCCAGGTTGGTCAAGATATTGACGGTCAGATCGAGGCGGAGCCGCGGCGAGTAGCCGCAGACCGTCGCCGGGCGGATCGTGACCGTCGTGAAGCCGTCCGACTGGTAGCGCGCGAGAATGGGCTCGCACATCCCCTTGTACTTGTTGTAGTCGGTCAGCGCGAGTTCAAAGCTCGGGTCGTTCGAGATGCACGCCAGATGAATCACGGCGTCCATTCCCCGGAGGGACGCGCGGAGGAGGTCCGCATCCCGGATGTCGCCGCGGATCTCCGCGAGGGCGGGGTTCCCCTTCGGGAGGACGTCGTCCCCGAAGAGGTAGAGGTCGAGCACCGCGACCCGGTACCCCGCGGCCAGCAGTTTCGGAACGAGGACGGCGCCGACGTAGCCGGCGCCACCGGTCACGAGCACGGATTTGATCTCGGCGTTCACGCGCGCGTCCCCCTCTCAGGCCCCGCCGGCGAAGCGAGTCGGAGGCGCCACCAGAGCCGCGCCACCGTCGTCAGCGCGCGCGCCGCGTTCCGCAGCGTCACCGCCTTCGACCGACCGTGGGCGCGTTCCTGGTGAACGAGGCCGACCTCGACGAACGAGCAGCCCCGTCGGAGCGCCTGGATCAGCATTTCGGCGAGGAAGAAGAAGCCCCGGGTCGTCGTCGGCAGCGACCGCGCCAGGCCCGTGGGGTATACGCACGGACCTTGATAGTAGCGCAACTTCTGCCCGAACAATAGGTTCATCAGCGCGGTCGAGCCGCGCGTCAGCACGCGACGATACCACGGCCGCGCGCCAGGGTTCGCGTGGTAGGGCACGACGATGTCCGCGGAGCCGACCGCGGACAGGATGCGCCGGATCGACTCCGCGCTCACCTCGCGATCGCCCGGGACGAACGTGAAGAACGGCATGCGCGCGGTCGCCAACGCCGTCTTGTAGCCGACGGCGAGGCCGAGGTTGGTCGGCTGATGGATCACGCGAACGCCCGGGCGCGTGCGGGCCAGGCGGTCGGCGAGGTCGCCGGTCCCGTCTGTGCTGCCATCGTCGACGATGATCACCTCGTAGTCACGCAGGCCCGTGACGGCGGCGAGAACGTCCTCAACGGCTCCCTGGAGGTTGGCGACCTCGTTGTACGCGGGGACGAAGACGGTGATGCCGACGTCCACTTCAGCCAGTCACCCGCGGGACGCGATCCAGGCCTTCCCTCCGCGCGGCTGTCGACGGCGCGCCGCCGATCACAGCGACCAGTACAGGACCCCCGACTCGACCACGGCGCCCTTGGGCAGGATCGACTTCACGTCGACGATGACGCCGCTTCCCCCACCACGCTGTACCAGATTAACATAGCTGGCGGCGTCACGGGCCCGGAACGCGGCGTGGGCGACGGCAATCACGACCCCGTCGTACCGGGAGTCCCCCTCGAAGGGACTGGCGACCGCCGTGACCCCCGCCTCGGCGACGCGCTCGGGGTCGGCGACCGGATCGTGGACCACCGCGTCCACGCCGTAGCTCTCCAGCTCTCGGACGAGGTCGAGGACCCGCGTGTTCCGGACGTCGCGGACGTTCTCCTTGAAGGCAAACCCGAGGACGAGGACCCGGGCGCCCCGCACCGGCCGGCCCCCCCGAATCAGGAGCTTCACGGTCTCCTGCGCGATGTAGGAGCCCATCGTGTCGTTGATCCGGCGCCCGGCCAGGATGACCTCGGGATAGTAGCCGAGCTCCTCCGCCCTGAAGGTCAGGTAGTAGGGATCCACCGGAATGCAGTGCCCGCCCACCAGGCCCGGCTGGAAGGGCAGGAAGTTCCACTTCGTGCCGGCCGCGCGCAGCACCTGGCCGGTGTCGATGCCCATGCGGTGGAAGAGGATCGCGAGCTCGTTCATGAGCGCGATGTTCAGATCGCGCTGGACATTCTCGATGACCTTGGCGGCCTCGGCGGTCCGGATGTCGGGTGCACGGTGGACGCCGGCCCCGACCACGAGCGCGTAGAGCTGGGCCACCGCCTCGAGGGCCTCCGCGTCCTGGCCGGCGACGATCTTGACGACCCGCTCCAGCGAGTGTTCCGGGTCGCCCGGATTGACACGCTCCGGCGAGTAGCCGACCTTGAAGTCGACCCCGGCCCGCAGGCCCGACGACTCCTCCAAGAGCGGCACGCAGACGCCCTCGGTCGTGTCAGGGTAGACCGTACTTTCGTAGACCACGACGACACCCGGGGACATGTGGCTTCCGACCAGGCGGGTCGCCTCGACCAGATGGCTCAGATCGGGCCGCTTGTGGCCGTCGACCGGAGTCGGCACCGCGACGATGATCGCCGAGGCCGCGCGGAGGCGGCTCGGCTCGGTCGTCAGCTCGAGCCGGCTCGCGCGAAGGCTCTTTTCCGAGTGCTCGCCGTTCCAGTCGCACCCGTCGCCAAGCTCCTTGACGCGCTTGGGGTCGACGTCGAAGCCGATCGTCGGTACCCGGCGCCCGAAGGCGATCGCCAGCGGCAGGCCCACGTAGCCGAGGCCCACGACCGCGACGCGGTGATCCGTCGCGGGTCCTGGTCCCGGGCGCGTGCTCACGACCGGACACCGGCCAGGCGCTGCCGCCAGTAGCCGAGGAGGTCGCGCAGGGTTCGCTCGAAGGGAATCTCCGGCGCCCAGCCGACCGCCTTCCGGGCCTTCGCCGCGTCGCCGACCAAGACGGGAACGTCCGAGGGACGGAGTCGGGCCGGATCCTGCTTGACCGCGATCGAACGAACGCGGGATTCCCCGAGCAGGAAGTCGAGGATCTCCTGGATCGCCCAGGCGCGGCCCGAGGCAAGGTTATAAACCTCGCCGGGCTCGCCCTGCCGCAGCAAGAGCCAGTAGCCGCGGATGATGTCTCGGACGTCGGTGTAGTCGCGGCGGGCGGCGAGATTGCCGACGTGGATCACGGCCTCGCGACGTCCTGCCTCGATCTCCGCGATCTGTCGCGCGAAGTTCGAGGTGGCGAAAACATCTCCTCGACGTGGCCCCTCGTGGTTGAAACCCCGCGTTCGCACGATGGGCAGGCGATAGCTCATGAAGTACTGATAGCCCATGAGGTCCTGGGCCACCTTGCTGACCGCATACGGCGACAACGGCCGGAGCGGGTTCGTCTCTTTGATCGGGAGCTCGTCCTCGAAGGCGAGCCCGTATTCCTCACTCGAGCCGACCACCAGAAACCGGGCCGTGCTCCGCCGCGCACACAGCGCCTCCAGGAGATTCACCTGGCTGAGGATGTTCGTGGTCATTGTCTCCGCGGGCGCGTGCCACGAGGCGTGGACGAAGCTCTGGGCCGCGAGATGAAAGATGAGATCGGGGTTTGACGTCTCGAGCAGATGCTGAACCGACGAGAGATCGCGCAGGTCGCACTCGATCAATTCGACGCGGTCGCGTAGGTGGTCGACGTTCTCCGTCTTGCTCCGCCACCGGCTCGAGCCGAACACCTGCGTTCCCTGAGCCAGAGCGAACTCGGCGAGATGGCTGCCGACGAACCCGGTGATCCCGGTGATCAGCACGCGCATGAAGGCGATTTTACCCCTGCCGCAGGTGAGAAAAGGAGAAAACGCGTCAGGAGTGGCCGAGGAGCGGGGATTCTCGAGCGCGCCCGGCGGCGGGCCCGGCCGGCGGGGCTACGCCTGGGGCGGGGGCCCTCCGAGCGTCTGCACGGTGGGCCGGTCGAGCCGGACCTGCTTCCGGTACATCAGCTTGTCCGGGGAGCGCTTCCGCCACTCCCGCTGGATGCTGTACCAGACGTTCCGGAGGAGACTCGGAAGCGAGAGCCGGAGCGGGTAGACGCGGAAGATGTTCAGGTAGCCCTTGGTCAGGTACCACGGGAAGAAGTAGAGCTTGGTCAGGGGCAGTTTGATCAATAGGTTGACGGTGAGGTCGCGAAGCCACCGCGCGCGCGGGAACATCACGCAGACGGGCCCCAGGAGCGAGAGATTCTTCTGCATGCGCGCGGTCTTCGCGTCGAAGCAGGAGAACGGACTCTCGGCCTGATAGCTGAAGAAGAGCTTGTCGAAGTCCCCGTCGAAGAAGCCGTTCTTCACCGCGTACTCGGTCAGCTCGCAGCCCGGATACGGATGGAGCACCGGGAAGTCCGCATAGGTCACGCGGCACTGGATGTTGATGTCGAGCGACTCGATGTCGTAGTCGATCGGCGCCTTGCCGTGCTGTGCCATCACGTCCGGGCGGACGGGGATCCCGAGGATCGTGTTCGCGAACGTCACGATACCCTCGCGGGCGCAGAGGTTGTAGGCGGTCTCGATCTGCTCCTGCTTCATGTGACGCTTGACGATCGTGTTGCGCACGTACTCGTTGCCGGCCTCGATCGACATCGTGAGCGAGTGGAGCCCGGCCCGCTTCAACGCCGCCAGGTTCTCTTCGGTGAGCACGTTGGCCCGGGTCAGGCAGAAGAACGGGAGCCCCACCTCGCGCGGGTAGACCTCGGCGAACTCTTCGAGCCAGGCGTCGACCTTGCGGTCGAGGATGAACATGTCGTCGTAGAACTTGACGAACTGGGTCGGCCAGCGCTCGCACAGCTCCCGGAGCTCGGCGCAGAGGCGTTTGACGCTATAGCGGTTGTAGATCGGGCCTTTGCCCGCGTACATGATGTTGTACTTGGGCTCGAAGCAGTACGTGCACTGGTAGGGGCAGCCCCGGGAGGACATGAAGGACCGGAGCGGGAAGTGCCGAAGATGGGTCTTCGAGTAGACCAGCTCCCGGTCGTAGAAGGGCAGGTCGTCCAGCAGGGTCTTCCGCGGCCGCAGGTGCTCGGGGATGATCTCGAGGTCGTACTCCGGTCGCGCCGAGGCCGTCGCGCCCGCGAGCTGCACGAGCTCGGGCGCCTTCTTCCGGGCCCGGAGCACCTTCCCCGCGTTGCGCCGCGTGACAATGTTGGGAATGGCGTCGCACGGCCGACCGGCGTCGAGTGCCTGCAGCAGCTCCCGCCAGGCGTCGTCGCACTCGCCCACCCCCACGGCGTCGAAGTCGTGGGCCTGGATGATCCCGGGGAAGAAGGTCGGGTGCGGCCCGCCCATGATCGTGAAGATCTCGGGCGCGTAGCGCTTCACGACCTCGTTGGCGCGGACGTAGGTCGTGTGCTCGCCGGTCTTGGCGCTGAAGGCCACGACGTCCGGCTTGATCCGCCGGAGGTCCCCCTCGAGATCGTCGGCGCTGAGGATCGTGAGGAAGGTCGCGTGGCCGCCCTGGCGCGCGAGCGCGGACAGGAGCATCACGTTCATCGGGTCGATGTACTCGACGTCGCGTTCGACGAAGAGCACCTTCATCAGAACGCTCGCCCGGGCTGGCCGACTACGGCGCCCCGCGCCGCTTCGCCGCTCGTCCCCGCCACCCGGGCGGTCGGCCTGTCGATCTCGGCAGGGGCCCCGGCGGCGGTCAGGACGGCTGGTCTAGCGCTGATGGGGGCGTCCATGGGTCGGAGGGATTTGGTAAAGCAACTGGTGTGCCAAAGAGGCGACGGGTCAACTACGCGGGAAATCATCGAACGTCGCGGACGGGAGACGTCGGGAACGGCGCGAGTGCCGAAAAACATCACCCCCAGGTGCCGGTCGTTGCCAGGCTGACGGTCGCGCCGCGTGGCTACTCCCCGACCACCTGAAGGTTCACCTCGCGCGTTCGCGGGCCGTCGAACTCGGCGAAGATGACCGACTGGAAGCGCCCGAGCGTGAGGTCGCCGTCATTCACGCCGACCGCGATGCTCCGTCCGAGGAGCGCCGCCCGCAGGTGGGCGTGGGCGTTGCCGCGCTCGCAGTCGGAGTAGCGCGGATCGTCGTGGCGGTACCCGCCCCGCTCCACGACCACGCGTTCCATCAGTGCCTTGAGGTCCTCGACGAGGGCGCCTTGGAACTCGTTGACGAAGAGGGCGCAGGTCGTGTGCATCGTGTTCACGAGGGCGATCCCGGCCATGACCGGGAACTGGTGCAGTGCCTCCCGGACGCGCTTGGTGATGTCAGAGAATTCGGTCCGCTCTTCGCTCGTCAGAACGAACGAGGTATTGAAAACCTTCATGCGATTCTCTCCGAAGCGAAGTGGTGGGTGGCCAAGTGATGCTGATCCCCGCTTTTGCCAGCGTTAAAGGACGCATGCACCCTATTTGTAGCCGACCGCTACAATAGCCAAAGAATCGCCGCAAAGTCAACGAATCGCAACATCTAGAATCTGGCGCCGATCCGCACCGACCCCGTCTTTCGGCGTGGACGCGAGGATGGCCCACGGCCAGGCGGGCCCCACGACCGGGGGTCCTCGGCCGCTCGGGACGTCGGGGCTGGCCCCCGTGCGGCGGGCGGGCGAGGAACCGCCGCGATCGGCACCCGCCTCAGGAGGCGCCAGACCCGCGTCCGGCATTACGGCAGGCTCTCGGCGACCAGCTCGCTCACGTCCTTGACCGCCAGGGTCTCCTCCGCCCCCAGGACCTTCCGTCCGAGGTCCACCATGGCGAGGCAGAACGGGCAGGCGGTGGCGACGGCGTCGGGCTTCGCCTCCATCGCTTCCTCGACGCGGATCAGGTTCACGCGCTTCTCCGACCGCACCTCCATCCACATGTGGCCGCCGCCGCCGCCGCAGCAGAGTCCCCGCGCGCGGTTGCGCGGGAGCTCGACGAGCCGCACGCCGGGCACCGCCCGGGCCACCGCCCGCGGCGCCTCGAAGATCCCGTTGTAGCGGCCGAGGTAGCAGGAGTCGTGGAACGCGACCGTCTGGTCGATCGGCTTGGTCGGCCTGATCCGGCCCTCCCGGAGCAGGCCCTCGATGACCACTGAATGGTGGAGCACCTCCCAGCGCCCGCCGAACTGCGGGAACTCGTTCTTGAGGGTGTTGAAGCAGTGCGGGCAGTGGGTGATGATCTTGCGAAAGCGGTAGCGCTCGAGGTTCCCGATGTTCTCCCGCTGCACCGTCTGGTACAGGTACTCCTCGCCGAGGCGCCGCGCGACCTCGCCGTGGCACCGCTCCTCCTGCATCACGGCGAACGACACGCCGGCGGCCTTCAGGATCTTCACCACCGCGCGGGCGATCGCCTGGTTCCGCCGGTCGTAGGAGGCCGAGCAGCCCACCCAGTAAAGGTACTCGACCTCCCGGCCCTCCGCGAGGACGGGGACGTCGAGCCCATCCGCCCACCGGAAGCGGTCCGCCGCCGGCAGGCCCCACGGGTTGCCCGCGCGCTGGATGTTCTGGAGCGACTGGGGCGCCGTGGACGGAAGCGCGCCCTCGGAGAGCGCGAGGTAGCGACGCAGGTCCACGATCGTGTCGACGATGTCGATGAAGGCGGGGCACTCCTCGACGCACGCCATGCACGTCGTGCAGGACCAGAGCTCGTCCGGGTCGATCAGCCCGCCGTGGATCGGTCCTGGCAGCTCGCCGTGCAGATGACGCTTGAGCTTCACGATGATCTGCTTCGGCGAGAGCTTCGTCCCCGCCATGTACGCCGGGCACGCCGCCTCGCAGCGACCGCACTCGAGGCACGCGTCGAAGTCGAGCCGCCGCTTCCAGGAGAACTCCTCGAGCCTCGAGATCCCGAGGGCCTCGGCCGCTTCGATGTTGGCGATGGCCGCGATCTCACCGCGGGGCCCGAGCTTGGCGAAGAAGATGTTCAGCGGCGTCGTGATCAGGTGCGCGAAGTACGAATACGGGATCAGCGCGATGAACCCGAGCGCGAGCGCGGCGTGGACGAGCCAGAGCGAGAGGTGCAGGCCGCGCAGGGCGCCTGGGCCGAGGCCGGCCGCCAGGAGCCCCTGGCCGAGCGCCCAGCCGACCGGCGACCACGGCGCCCACGGAGGCCGCGTCGCCGCGAGCCGGCACGCCTCGACGAGGAAGCCGCTCACGTTGATCGCGAGGAGGAGGGCGAGGGCGCGGGCGAAGCGCGCCGCGGCGTCGAGGCGGTGCGGCCGGACAACGAAGCGACGGTAGACGGCCATGCCGAGCCCGATCACGAAGAAGAGGCCGAAGAGGTCGAGCACCGCCTCATAGAAGAGGTAGAAGGGCCCCTGGAGGAGCTTCATCCCGAACAGCGGCAGCGTGATGTCCCAATCGATCGTCGCCAGCACGGTGCCCGTCAGGAGCGCGAGGAAGCCCCAGAACATGATCGCGTGCATGACGCCCGGGTAGGCCTGCGAGAGCGTGCGCGCCTGGCCCAGGGCCTCGGTGGCGACGAGCCGCAGCCGCTCGCCGACGCGGTCGAAGCGCGGCTCGGGTCCGCCGCCGCGCCAGAGCCGGATCCGCTGCCAGAGGCCTCGGGCGAAGACGGCGAGCGCGACCAGCGCGCCCGCGTACAGGAGCACCTCGACCGGGACCGGAACGTTCCAGAAGGTGTCGCGGTACGGCACGCCGGTCATCCCGGACACATTAGCATGGTCGGCGGCGCGCACATGGCGCACGGATGGTGGTCGCGCCCGGGCGGGAGGCACATCGCCGGCTCTTCCTGGAGGCGGTGGACCAGGCTTTCGCGGCCGGCGAGCTCCGCTTCTCCGCGTGGCTCGAGGCCGTGCACCTTTGCCGAGTACCTGGCGCCGGCGTGGACCGCTGAGTGCGTCGTCTACGCCAGGCCCCGTTCGGCGGGCCCCGCCAGGTGCCGCTACACCCATCGCGCCGCCATCGCCAATCACCGCCCGCTCGCGATCGACGACGAGCAGGTGAGCCTCCGCTGGAAAGACTACCGGGACGGTTGCCGGAAAACGATGACGTTGGCGGCCGACGAGTTCATGCGGCGCTTCCTACTTCACGTGCTGCCCGATGGGTTCCACCGCATTCGCTCCTACGGGTTCCTGGGCAACCGCTATCGACACGAGAAGCTGGCCCGCTGCCAGCACCTCCTGGGCATGACGCCGCCGCCCGAGCCGTCCCCGGGCGATGTCTCGGCCCTCCCGGACTATCGCGACCGCTACGAGGCCCTCACCGGGGTCTCCTTATGGGAATGCCCCGTCTGTCACCAAGGCCGCATACTCGTGGTCGAGCTACCCGGTGGTCGGCGCGGTCCCGCATCAGCCGCGGCCGGGGAGGCGCCTGTCTCTCCCCGCGTCCACCTGGTCCTCGGGCAGACCAACCCTGCCGGTCCCTGCCACGACGTCGCTCTACGCTCGCCGCCGTCGGCGGCTGACCACACCCGATGCCTGCTCTCTACCCCGCCCGCTCCGATGCTGATCGCCGCCCTCGGCCGTTCAATGCCCATAGCGTACCCACACAGGTCTGCGTCAGCGGTTCAGTCAATCCATTTTTCGCTCACCGTCGCGGCCTCCGGCCGTTCGCTTGTCTATTGCCTCGTGCGCCGCGCCGCCGGGCTAAAAATGATCTGCACTATGCGGCGCTCCGCATAGCCGGGTCAACTCTACCCGGTTGCCTTCAGGGGCCGATCACAAACGGGATACTTCCCGTCGACTGCTGACGATCGAAGATGTCGGCGGTGATGCCGGCGCTCCGGACCCAGACGCCCACCTGGGCGTTCGGGTTGGCGACGGTCGGCGTCCAGGCGTAGGTGGGACTCGTGGACCAGTTCTGGGTAACGGCCCAGGTGACGCCGTCGAAGACCCACCACTTGTAGGAATAGGGGGTCGTGCCGCCGGTGGCGGTGGCCGTCCAGATGATCGTCGTACCCGGCAGCTGGGGCGCGCTCTTGTCGGGCGTCAGAGAGGTCAGGATCAGCGGGCCGGCTCCGATCGCAAAGGGC
>WNFT01009633.1_pt1 | contig 15886 bp, 22 predicted proteins | sample 5400191 | NCBI WGS metagenome assembly WNFT01 (sample SAMN13153359, study PRJNA577476) | soil metagenome | isolation source: 80 cm saprolite under Madrone tree | place: USA:California | collected 2016-06-14 | reverse complement strand
GATCAATCGTCGTTATAGCTTCCCGGCCGCGACCTGCGCTGCTTCCTGCGAGGAGCAAGAGTGAAAAAAGAAAGATAAAACGGAGTTCCTAGTTGACAGGTCGTTCCATATCAGGTTGGTAGGGGCGGTGGGGATCGAAAATTGAATCCACTTTCACAAGTCCTGAGTTGTCAAAGGGCGTAGCACCGCTGCCCTTCTTCCAAATAATGTCGGCCCTGTCAAACTCTTTTTGTATTGCCCTGCTTGCTGATGTGTCCCAGCCGTTGTTTGCCGGCACTGGAGTCTTCGCACGGAATGAGTCCGGTGTAGCTGCCGATCTGCTTGCCGCAAGGAAACCGCTCCGGCGTCCCGATGACCAGAACGTAGGCCACCCCCGTGATGCGTCCCACGCCAGGATGGGTCATCAACCGCACCACCTCGGGCCGTTTCATCGCCACCGCCTGCAGCTTTCATGATCCGCGTACGCATCTGCACCAACCGATGCCGGTGCCAAAGCAGTTGCCGCAGATCACGATTCTCCGGACTGGGTACCCAGATTCGCGGAAAGCGATCTTCCAGCAGCAACTTCAACAAAAGTTTGGCATCGAGGCGATCGGTTTTCTGCTTGCGGACTCGCAGTCTCTTGATCTCTGCCGCATCGCCGATCCACATCTCGAAACCCAACTCTGCCAGTAACCGCTCAAACCAGCGTGAATGCCCGGTGGCCTCCATCCCCACGCGCACGCTGACTCCTCGCTGCTGCAGTTCTCGGTAGAACTTCTCAGCTTCTCCATCGCTGTGATTCAATTCCCGTTCACCGCACTCACCAGTTCCTGATCTAAAAAAGCAATTTGCTGAAAGCTCGGATGATAATGTACTCCTATAATGATCATGACCGGCTCCTTCCTCCCGAGCCTCTGGTCGTCGAACAACCAAAGTTTACTCGGGTCGAGGGAGCCGACATTGTTATGAAATCATCTGCGAAGGCACTCGTTTGGTTACGTCGTTATTAAAGAGGTGCAGGACTTAGAGTTGGTTTCGCCTTCCGAAGTTGGTCCGATTTTTGTCTGAAAGCCTCCAACAATTTTTGCATTACATGAGGGCCGCGAGCATTCGCAAAGACGTTCGGGTGTAGCGATAAAATGAATGTGAGAATCTCGCAACAAGACCAAACTTTTCTGTAGGTTCTCTCGTCATTAACGGTAGCAATCCAGTTCCGCCGAGTGGTTCTGAGACTCGCCACGCGTTCGGCGTGCCCGGGAGTGCGAGTGCCACGTCACCTTTTTTCCGGCACCGCGCTGCTGGCCCGTTTGCGCCATTGCTGTGGTGTGCTCGCGGTGCTTGCTGACTCTACAGCCTTTTTTAACAGGCCGGAGTCTGGCGCACCGAAACCAAGTTCCGCGTTACCAAGGGGGACCACGATGGACCTGCAACTGCGCCAGTCATACTCGTTTGTTACGCGATTGTTACTTCTCGCCGCAGTGTTTGTGAAGATTCAGTCCAGTTACGCCGCGCCACAATCTCAGCAAAGGGCTCAGCAGAGTGCCGGCACGTCCTTTTCCAAGCTACAGTCGCAGGCGGAGCAGGGCGACGCAGTTGCTCAATACAATCTCGCACAGTCTTATTTGCGCAACGACCCCACCAATGAGGACTACCAATCCGTCCTCAAGTGGCTTCGAGCGTCCACGGCTCAGGGTAACGCTGACGCGGAATTCCTCCTCGGCTACTTATACGAACGTGGCCAAGGCCTAGCGCCGGATTATGCCAAGGCCGCGGAGAACTACGTTGCCGCAGCACTCCAGGGCCACTCGACCGCCGAAAACAATCTCGCCTCTCTCTATCAACATGGACAGGGTGTCCCGAAGAGCATGGACAAAGCGTTCGAATGGTATCTCGCTTCCGCCCGACATGGGAACCCGGTCGGCCAGTGCAATCTGGCGACGCTTTACTACCTGGGCGCCGGAATATCCCGCGATTACAAGGAAGCCGCAAGATGGTTTCGCGCGGCAGCCGATTCAGGATCTGCCGAGGCTCAAAACAGTCTGGGGGTTTCTTACTATAAAGGTCTGGGCGTCGAACTGGATTACGGGGAAGCCGCGCGGTGGCTGCGGCTTGCCGCGCAACAAGGTCTGCCCAGCGCGGAAACTAATCTAGCTTACCTGTACGAGCAGGGCATTGGCCTGCCGCTCGATTACGTCGCTGCTTACACCTGGTATTCCCGCGCGGTCGTCTCAGGTGATGCCTCTGGCGTTGACCGCCGCAACCAGATCTCGCACCTGATGACGCGCAAGCAAATCGACGAGGCCACTTCTCTGCTAACCGCCTTTTCGCCCCAAGGTCAACAGCCTTCGGCTGGTGCCAGCGGGTTCTCGCTCGTGCCGAGCCACTAACCTTCCGGGTATTTCTCCGGCTCCTTCGTGCCGAGCGCCCTAGTGTAGTTGAACAATTATGTTCAACTCGGTCGAAGGAGCCCATGCATTCGCGTTCAATGGCAGCCACGCTTTGACGAGGAGAGAGAACTCCGGCGTGGCAAAAAACCGTTGAGCGTAACGAGAAGCAGCACGCCAAGCAGGCGAACTACAAACATATGGTGCGGATTCTCCCTGGCAGCATTGTGACAGCAGAAGCGTTGCAGCTTGCGGCGCGGGAGCAGTGGGTCGGATTCCGATTAGGCGACGTACCGGGACTTAGCCAATCCTTTTGTCGACATGAAGGCTATTTTGGAGTAAGCCACCGAAGTAAGCCACTGAAGTACAAACGCTCTCAGCGGGCCGATTTTTTTGCTCTCTGAATGTCCGCGCGAATCAGGTCATGAAGTGGCTGGAAGCCAATCCCGTCCTGAGGCACCTTCAGAGAGCGGATCCCGACGCTAGCCATAAGCCGCCCGAGAACAGCAAACTCTTCTGCACGCATTTCGCGATTGAGAATTCTCGTAGCGTAAGAATTCGCCACCAGCGTAATCAAAGCCGTTCGCTGCGAAACAAGAGCTACATTCGGATCGGAATTCGATGTTCTTTGGTCCAGAAGATATATCGCAGCGAGCGGTAGCGCTCGCTGCTCGAATTTGATCTTCTCCTCACCAAGTTTACCGGCGGCGAGGCGGCGCTTCTCCCATTGCGGGATGAAGCGTGGCAGGCGCTCCCCTGAACCGTATAGCATCGCGACCGAGTCAGGCCAAAGGCAGAGGTAGGGATATGCGGGCAAGATGCAAAACACTCCCCGTTCTTCGGCGAGCGCCACCACGTCGTCCGAAACGATTGACCAGCCCCGCTGGGCCAGTATCGCGGCGGTTGTAGATTTTCCGGCACCTGGCGGACCAACAAAGGCGACAGAATGACCTTCCAGTGCGATCGCACTTGCATGAAGGCAAACCGTTCCCCGCAGGCGAAGCAGAACTCCCAGCACGGGGCCAAGCAGGTACGTCGCGACGTCTTCAAATGAGCAACTGTCGGGCCAGCTTATCCAGACGTTACCCCCTTCTTGGTCGAGCCAGAATTGCATGCCGTTCGAATACGAGAGGCGCAGGGGAGCATCACTCCCGGACCGCCAGACTCGAAGGAACGAATCTCCAGATTCGTCTAAATACGGACTCGTATACGTAAGTTCCTCGGGACCAGCCGGAGCATCACTCCCGGCTCGGGGTGAAACTCCGATGTGTACCCGCACGCGAGGACTACCCCTACTGGCTTTTGCTGAAATCAGCCCGGGAATGGGCTGATTGGAACGAAGGGACAACCCGAAAACTGAATACGTAAACGCGATTGGGGACAAGCTGCTAGGTCCTATATTATCCGGCAGGATTGGGTGTTTCGGCGTTAGGGGATGGACCTAAACTGTAAGGGAGAGATCGATCTAGACATGGGTTCGGTCTTTCGGGAAACTTCCGCCGTCCGCCGAACCATGCGCACCCATCGACTTCGTCAACTCTTCGATCGTCCCATAGATCGTGAGCTCCGGAGTCGAATAGGCCTCCTTGGGCTCAGGCTTCGGATTCGTCGGTCTATCCATTTCGAGACTCCCGTCAAACATTATAGCGGTCGCTCCTGAGCGAGTGCAACCAAAAGTTCAGACAATACGGCCGGAGATCCGTTCTTGCTCGCTCGGAGTCTTCATCGCCGTTCGGTAGAGTCAGAAAAGATCGATCAACGAAGTGACTCGTCTCCTCGCTCCAAGGTACCGAATTTTCCCATCTGATCCCGTTAGATCGGAGCTTAAGAACCGATAGCAGTGGATCATCCGACATCGCTATCTTTGGCCGTGAGAGTGTCTCCTTTGGCAGCCGGTCCCGCATTGCCACCCGCAGGAGCCGCTTTTCGAAGAACCACGGAAACGGCGGAACTGCCAGGAGATAATTCACGATTCGCAAGTCCAAAAATGGATACATCACTTCGACCTGACAGCGCGTGACCCCCGGATCGGTCAATTCGAACAGGCGGGACCAGTGCGGAAGCGCAAGCGATAGATAGCCCCTCGGAAGAAGAGGGTGATCGGAGTGGCGGAAGTCCTTCCAAGAGGTCTCGACCTTTTGCCAGCGGTCCTCAAGATTCATGCGTCGTGCACAAACCGCATCAATCCATCGTGGAAAATAGGATCCGCCAGGCGCTTCTTTAAAAACTCTTTTCAGTAACCGCCGAAAGCGAAGACGTCTTCCTCGGAGGAAAAGATATCGGGGCAACTGAGCGGAAAAACTCATCCATTCGCCGCGGCGCAGCATGTCTTTGGCGTGCGGCCCCATCTCAAAACGCATGAGATTGTCGCTTCCCTCCCCCGAAAAAACGCTCCTGCAACCAGCAGCGATCGGGCGAAATTGTTCATAAAGGCCCATAAACAGGGGATCATCCACTGGTTCGGGCCACATCAGTGAGGGATCTTCCCACCGTTCAAAAGCTCGCAATGAACCCATGTTCACGTTGCGGATAGGAATACCGAGTAACTTGGCGAGCCTGCTCGCAAGCTCGCCATCCCGGTCGGGAATCAGTCCACCGTATGTAATTGTATATGCCGTAAACCGCACCGGCTCAGGCGACCCGCTACGAACCTTATTCACCGTTGCAGCAACGCTTGCCGAATCCAGCCCGCCGCTTAGCAAAACTCCGATCCGGTTGGTGCGCATGCGGTCTGAAACGGCGGCGGCGAATAATTCCCGGAAATGCTCCACGTAATCGGCCGGGCGGCGATAGCGGATTCGGCCATCGACTGGAGCTCTCCAATACCTTGCGATCTCTGTACCGTCCCGGGAAACCGTGAGGGAATGCGCCGGCGGCAGCCGACGCACGTCACGAAACGTTGTACTCCCGTTGTCGCAGTTCAACCCGAACAATAGGAAATCGGCAACGGCAGCGTCGTTTAATTCAGCCGAAACAGCAGGGTGCCGCCGGACACAGTTGAGCGTATTCGAAAACACGAGAAGATCGCCCAGCGTGGCATAATAGAACGGTTTGATACCAAAGTGATCGCGCACGCAGTAAAGAATCTGCCGGGGGGCATCCCAGATAGCGAACGAGAAATCACCCGCTAAATACCGAACGCATTCCACACCCCAGACGTTGTATGCCCAAAGTATCAGTTCACAGTCCGGTGTGATTCCCTGCAGCCGCACTCCGTTTTCTGCGAGTTTCAACAGCAATTCCCTACGACAATCGAGCCGACAGTCGGCGACGATCCAGTTCTTGGCATCGACGCTCGTCGGCTGTCGCTCCATCCCCGATTCGCGCGCCGTGCGCAGCATGGCATGACCGAAGCCAATCCCGCCGTCACACCAAACTTCTAGAGCGTCAGGCGCACGGTAGGAAAGGAATTGCGTCAGATCCTGAAGGAGAGTCCGATCAACCGGGGCCCCACTTCGATCTAATATTCCGACGATTCCGCTCAATGGGTTAGCCTCGCTTGAACTAGCGGCACATTCGAATGGCGGGAATGAAAGGCATTTCCCGAACGAGTCATTCAAGACCGCTTCGCTCGCTTTAGCCTAGGCGTGCAATTCGAACTGATTCGTTTCTCTCTCGGCCGCCAGTAAAGAGCTGCGAACCGATTTTTCTCTTTTGAAGCAACCACCAGACCACGGACAACTGCTCTTTGGGTCTGTTCGCCGCACGTGACAGCCGCAGAATCGCTGCTCGTGCTCTTAGTTCAGCATGCGAGGAAACCTGAGAAAAGCAACCGTGGCCGGCCGCCGATATTTAATGAAACCCGGCGCTCTGCACCTGTACCAGTCCTTCGCTGCACATCGCCTGGAGCAAATCCAGCAGCTCTCGTTCGCACCGTTGTTCGTCCACTTCATATTTTTTTAGCATCGCATCCCGAAGCTCTCTCACGCTCGTAGGCCGCTGCATCAAACTCCAAATAAAAGCTCCCACGGGATTTAGTCCATAATAGGTACTGTTTTGCAAGTTTAGAATAGCCATTTCTCTGTCAATGGAACGGCAGAGCCCTTGTTTTGTGACCTTCACGACGGACTGCATTGATATGATTTCGTCCATTCGCTGCCTCACATGGGCCAAGCGCAAAACCGCGTTTACCGGAGGCATTATAGATGGGGCCGATTTCATCGGCAACCGCGAGGTGTATGTGCTCGATCTGCGCAAGCGGGTCAAGTGCCGCCCAACTCCGCATGAGTGTCTCGTACTAGGAGGACCACAGCGTGGCAAGAGTCCGTAATCCTCTGTTTTTAGGCAAACTCGTTCTTTGTTTGATCAGCAGAGATCCATAAGAACCTTAAAAATAGAAGGGTTAACCGGTGACAACTTGGTACTGGAATTGCTCCGCTAGTATGAGATACCGTGTTTAGGGGAGCAGAACATATGAACGCCGGACTGAAACGACATCTATTGGTGACGCTGGGGGCACTATTTTTGCTTCTAGTTACTCAGCAGACGTCCCGTGCCGACACCATCAGTGTCAACACCACATCCCTCCAAGGCAACGCTTCTGGACCGTTCGTACTTGGGTTTGTTTTGATCGACGCCAGCCTCTCTGGTGATGGAAACAACACAGTGATGCTGAGCAATTTTGCTTTTGGCGGGGGCTCCGCTGGTGCGGTAGCTACCTCGGGTGGCGGTGTAACCGGCGACTTGCAGTCGGGGATGACCTTTACGGACAGCGACCCGTCGGGCTTCAATTTCATTACCAGTGCATTTATACCCGGAACGGTTCTCTCTTTCAATCTAGCCATGACGGCAAACCCTGATCTAAACATCAATCCCTCTTCCGGCCTCCCGGGTGATCAGTTCTTATTTGTTATCCTTGATAGCACCGGTCAACGCATTCAATCGACCGACAACAACACCCCGGACGCTTTCGCGGTAGCAACGATTGGGTCTGGTGGTTTGAGTGTCCAGCAATTCTCAATTCCCGCGTCAACGTCGGTGCCCGAACCTGCCACCGTCTTGTTACTCGGTTCAGGCTTGGTCCTGGGGCTTCGTTTTAAGCGGCGCCACTCAAGCTGACCCTAAGGCAATAGGTCCGGGAGCTGCGGAGCAGATCTAGGCTATAGATCGTTGCGCGCTATGCTCGGGGCAGAAACAATTACGCATTTGCTGGCTCGGATCGATGCGGAAAAAAGCGCCGCGGCATCTGCAGCCTGATCGCAACAGCAAGACCGAACGGAATCCATCCAGAAAGTTATTTGCGAAACCTGCTGTCCTGCATCGCATCCGGTCAATCACATCGAGGAACTTCTCTTTGTGAAGAGTTCGAATCTGCAGGCTGACTTACTTGTTTTTGGGGTGGGAGTGCGACCCTCAGTTGCGCTTGCGGAACGGGTCGGTTTGGAAGTTGGCCGGGGCATCGTGGTTAACGACTACCTCGAAACAAGCGCTCCGGGAATCTTTGCGGCGGGTGACATTGCGCGTTGGCCCGATCCACATTCCGGTCAGCAGATCCGCGTCGAGCACTGGGTGGTCGCAGAGCGCCAAGGGCAGTTCGCGGCCAGGAACATTCTGGGCTACCGTGAGCCTTTCAACGCAGTTCCTTTCTTTTGGACACAGCAGTTTGGCGTCGCACTCAAATACGTCGGGCACGCTGAGAAATGGTATGCCGTCGAAATCGACGGCAGTTTAGACATGAAAAATTGTGCCGTCAGCTAAAAGCAGGGCGGAAAAACCGTGGTTGTCGCCACGATAGGGCGAGACATTCAAAATCTGCAGTTCGAAGCAGCTATGGAGGCTTCGCTTCGAAAATTGGCTCGCGCGACTCACGGTTAAACCTGTACCGTAGAATCCACGCAGTGCCCAACCCGAATTCCAAGGCGATTGCGTCTTGCTAATCTCAAAGCCGTAATGCGCAACCTGTTGGACAAGTTCGTTCCGGTACCTAGATCGATTTGAGACCAGAGTTACTCGGCCGGAAAACGCGCTTTTCGTGGAAGGTGTTCAGGCATCAGCACATCGCGTTCTTAACGCTCTTACGGGCTTTGGCTGCCCGGTCTTCATTTGCTAGAGACATCTCCTTCGACCGCTGCATCGGTTGTTGATTAGCTTCCGCAGGTATTCTTCCGCTTGAGGCTTGCGAAACATCGAGCGCACGAAGCCATCCGTCATCTGTGCACGATTCGCCTGCATCCCTTTGAGGAACTCGATGCTGCCTTTAATGTACTCCGGTGTGAGATCGAGAGCGGCGACACCGTCCACCAAGACAATTCCTGCCAGAACGCTCGTGCCGAACTGCTCCACGTAGGCCGCGATCTCCGGAACCCCCATCGACCAGCCCACCAGCACCACCGGCGCGAGACGCAATTGCCCTTGCGAGTAGCGGGCGACAACTGCACCAGCGGCATTCGTTTCCTCGATGAGGTTGTCCCCGTCGTAGTTTGCTCAGTGTTGGTCAGGCGAAAGGTAACAGGGGGTTCGGTAATCCACGCTGAAAGCCCACGCATAACTGCCGCGCTTTTGGCCGGCAATTGCAATTGAAACCTCTGGACTGGTTCGGAATGGAGTTGTTTTTGGAAACCTACGCGCCGCCGGTCAGAATCTTGTTGCTCAGCTCGACAATCACCTTCGCACAGCGAGATTGTACCACTCGCCCGGTCAGTTCGGCTTCCCCCATGGCTCTCGCTCTCTGTCAAACACCTCTCTGCATCTCTTCTCAAACTCTTTCTGGATCGGCGTGGGCTTGAAAGGTTCTGAGTCTAGTGCTGAAGGGAAACCTCCACCATGAAGGATTTCCCACTTCCGAAAATTACTGATTAGAGTGAGGTTTGCCCTGGCTACGCAGGTGATCACGGCTGCGTCGTCTATCAACCCCAGTACCGGAATGGAATCAGGAATGAGATCAAACGGACTCACAAAGTAGATGACAGCGGCGACGACGCTGAGAATCGAGCCGGCGGGCGCGCAAAACTTGCCCGCGAGATGGGCACGAAGGAGACGAAGAAATATTTGCCAGTTTTCCCAAGGGGCAAGAAGAAATTCGTAGCATTGCTGTGATTTGCGAGTGGCTTTCTCAAGAAGCCAGAGTAGTTTTTTCTTGTGCCGAACGTACGGCGCGGCCTTTTTAGTTGCCTGCTCAAGCGTGAGAGGTGCTTTCATTTTCATGAATGGACCTTATAAGGCGGCAATTCTACCCATATGCGGGGTCAAATCAAAGCGCTGGAAAGCACTCCGAGCCGACCGCCCGGTGCACGCCGGTCGATTCCCTCGGCGCCGGTGCTGAGTAGGCGTTCGAATTCTTCTGCCACTGCTTCTTAGTTTGGTCGAGGCTTTGGACCAACTTTGGACCAAAACCCCTGCTTTTTATGGCCCTGAATCAGCACTAGATAGCGCAAGGGCAACTGAATCAACGCGGTTTATGGTAGGGGCGGTAGGGATCGAAAATTGAATCTACTTTCACAAGTCCTGAGCTGTCAAAGGCGCAGCACCGCTGCCCTTCTTCCAATTGGTGTCAAATGGTGTCAAATCTCGCTGATCACGGTGTTGCACGTAGAAATTCCTGCCGAAGACGAATAATTTTTGTTTCCGCAGTGACTCTGTCAGCTATCAGACCCAGCGGTTCTGCCACTCGCCACGGTTCAGGTTTTATGCAAGATCTGACGTTCTTAGCTTCCGTCGTGCGCCGTGCCGGAGGTGGAGCACTTCAACCTGCTTCCGATCCTCCAAGACTCGATATATTACGCGATAGGTATGCGGATTATGACCGTAGAGCAGGTGCCTCAGCTTGTCACGCCTGCGGGTCACCGGACATCGCTTCGGCTGCACTTCCAGACTAAGAATGGCCTCTTTGAGCCCAAGATACCATTTCAGGGCCGCTTCGGAATGATCTGCGTTGATTTCTCCGTACAAGTGAGCGAGATCACGTTCAGCGCGGGAAGTGATGCTAACGAGGTATGCCATGCGTGGCTTCGAACTCGTCAAAAAACTCCCTCGCGGGCCGAGTCTTTCCTTTTTTCGCACTCTCAAGGCCCTGCCGGATACCTTCCTCGGCGTCGGCATGGGCAGCAATATCGAGCAGTCGTTGATAGGCTTCGGCGTCTTGCACGATGGCGGCTGCTTTCCCCTTCACTGTGAGCACCACGGGGCGCTTGCTCTTTTTAAGTTGTTTTATGAAATCGCCGGAACGACGCCGGAAAGTCGTCAGCGATTGGATATCCTTGGTTATGTCCAGCATCGGCCTGCTCCTATAAAGCACCTTTTTAGGTGCGAACAGAATACCACATCTCTGTAGGCAGAAAAGATTTCACGGAGAATTGGAGAAAAGGAGATTGGGTGGGGGCGGTGGGGATCGAAAATTGAATCTACTTTCACAAGTCCTGAGTTGTCAAGGCCTAGCGCCACTGCCCTTCGTCCAATTGGTGTCAGATAACCGTGCAAGTCTCAGGCCTGAAGTTGGCGGCCAATTCAGTGATGAAGCGCTCCGAGACTTGGCAGTGTTTTGCCATCTTGCAGAATGTTCGCGGCCTCTTCCCACCAGGCGTATCCTAATCCCGGGTCCTCTGGAGCTACCCATGAGCTACTTTACCTCCGCCTTACTTCTTCTGATCTGCTCCATGTCTGCCGTACCTCACCAGCACGCTCCGCTTGCGAAAACTGGTCCGGTTCCGCAGAAAATCTCTTCCAAAATCCTCGCCGCCAAGACCGCTTTCTTCGAAGATCGTTCCGGCGTTCCCGCAGTCGGAAAAGCCGCGCTCGACGAACTTAAAAAATGGGGCCGTTTTCAAATCCTCGCGGACAAAACTCAGGCTGACCTCTTTCTCGTGCTCTCTTCTTCTCCTCCCAAAGGCGGCCACATCATTTATTCCGGCGGCCAAACCGGCACCATCGAAAAATCCGGCACTATCGATGAAGATCCCATTCCCAACTATCACAAATCCCCACCCGTTCGCGCAGCATACCTAACCGTCTTCGACGCAAAAACCAGCGAATTGCTCTGGACCGATTCTCACAGGTGGGGCGGCCTCCTCACCGGCTCCAACTCCGCTGGCGCCCGCCTCATCTCTCAACTCAAAAGGGAAATGAAAAGATAATCCGCGATAGTCAAGAAAATACCTCTCTCCTTCGATCAGACCATATCAGCAGCTGATTGGCCCAAGGCCTGGGACAAGTGGAATCCGACGCGAAAGTTGGCGGTTCAAATGGACGGGCACTGACAACCATAAATTCGGTAGCATGTACGGTAGTACGGGGCATATATGAGACACATCCGGGTTCTGTGATGAAATGCCGCGATGATTTTAGCCGAGAAGCAAGATACGCGATATCAGACCTTTAGCTTTGGGTGGCTGGGTGCAAGCTCTGGAAGTCGAATTGCGTGAATCCAGCGGGGATTTCTATTTCTAATCAAGCTGAGATATCCGATGGCCCGGAGGAGAACGGCTATGAACTCACGACATATATTCCTACTGTTTTCGGTAGTCCTGCTCTTCGGCCTGACAGTACCGGCACACGCGGATTCGGTTGCTACCGTTCAGTTTACCGGCGTTTCATCGAACTGTGCATTCCAGGTTGGTCCTTGCAATTATAATATTCAAGAGGTCTGGAGCGGGAGTTTCAGTGTTGACCTCTTGACAGGAGAGATTCTATCCGACTCCATCTCCGGAGTGGGACCTGGTAGCGGACCCTGGCTAGGTGGTGAAGTCGGTACTTTTGTCTCCTCTGATTGCCTACCCTCTACCCCTTTTCCGGGGGTCGGATGTTCAATCAACTGGTACGACGCGCAAGGCTGGAGCCTTCAATGGGATCCGGGCAACTACACGTCAGGCATTCTGGATAGTGTAAACCATGGCGCAATCTTCTTTGGAATGGACGAGTTTCTTTCAGTTGCCGACACCTATTCCGTCACCGTTCCCGAACTGCCGAGTGTATTGCTTCTCTTGTCGGGCTTTCTCGTCATCCTTACGTGGCGCTCACTGAACAGGGCTTATCAGGGCCCGATTGCCTGAGGACTTCGTTCTTTTGGTGATGAATCCCAAAGGGGCGAACTCCATCATGAGCGGCAAAGTGAAGCTTGGCGCCGACGCTTCCGCAGCGGCCGGGCCGAAAGGCCGCACAGCGGCGGCGGATACCGATATCGTGATGAGGGCCGAGGTCCTTACCTATTTCCGCTCACGTGGGCTGTTCGCTGGGATCTCGCTCGAGGGTTCGACGCTTAGATCTGACGGCAGCGCCAACAGGAAACTCTACGGCCGCGACCTCAGCGCTAAGGAGATTGTCCGCCAAGGTAAGGTAGGCACCCCCGCCTCTGGCCGCGAATTAGTCTCACTGTTGGACAAGCAGTCGCCCAAGAACGAGTCCGATCCCGTATCGCTGAAGGAATAAGCATCTTTGGCCGAGGCGATAGCTCCTGACCGTGGAAGTTCGCAGCAAGAACAGCCTGCGCGGCACCACAGTAGGAACCCGGAAGGCATTGCGGAACCGGGTTCCGAAAAGCCCCACAAAACGCCAGATGCAAGCGGTTGATTCACCAAGCCACCTGAAGTGGGCGATCAATGTTCGGAAAAGAACTGTTTCCCGAACCCTGATGGGAATGCTTTGCGCCCTACGGGGAGCGTATCCAATCGTAAACCGCTAAGGAAAACTGCAAGCCCGTTGCGAACTCATCTTCCTTAAAGGGCTGACAGTAAGTAATCCGCGCACGGGAGGGACGGGACTCTTGGGGCAATTTAACTATAACGCTGTCGTTCGGGCTCCAGCGCCTTTTGGTGACGACACGTGCTCCGTGACGACTGACATTCTCAGTGAAGGTGATTTCGTAAATGAGAGGTTCATCCGGACCAGAGAGCTCCAGACCAACTCTCTTCGGAATCCGAACTTCCATTCGCTGCTGTCCGGGCTTTCTTAGTGCTGCGAGAAACTGCTCTCTCTGGGAAAAAAACCAGAACGCAAACATCACGGCAACTGCCGCCCCGAGAAATATCGCGATGGTGATCAACCACATCATTTGCGCTCGCACTCAAACTGCCGAGCCTACTGCATTTTGATACTTTGGGTTTGTTCCTCCGAAGCAGGAATCCGGTGCTCAGGAGCGCGTAGGTGCATCCAACACTTCAAAACGTAAGCCCGCTAACCCGGTTAAGTCAATCGGAGATATGGGTGTGTTCTGATCTAAATCTATCGATGACGGCAAAAGAGGAAGCGAAACTCTGCGCTTACTGCGGTCAGCCACGTGCCTCATCGGTTGATCACATCCCGCCAAAGCTATTCCTCGCGCGGCCTTATCCGAAAACCTTCTCACGGTACCAGCCTGCAAGAAGTGCAATACCTCTTTTCAGGCCGACGACGAGTACACGCGCTTCGTGGTTGCGATTGATTTTCGGGCAGATAAGCATCCCGACGTTCAGGGAAAGCGTCCGTCACTTATTCGTTCTCTTCAAAGGCCTCAATCTTCCGGGTTTACTCAATACGTGCTCGGCCAGCTAAAGCCAAGTACGATCCTGGATTGGCCCGGCAAGCCGCTGGCTCACCAAGTCGACGTCGACCGCAAGCGAGTTGACGCTTCCGGCGAAAGACTGGTCCGCGGCCTTTTCTTCCACGAGACTGGCAATGTCCTCGATTCGGCGCTGAGAATTCGGATCGCTTCAAAGGCTGGCGTAGTCGCTTCTGATCCGGCCATCGTTCATTTCGCACGGACATATCAAACGTGGCCCGACCGTCGATCTAGAAACGTGGGCAATGCGTTCAGGTATGTGGCGGCATTCTATTCTGGGAATTCCATATGGTTTCTCTGTTACCGCCAAGGCTTCGCTACTCGTTCGTAGTTCTCGATTACACGTTTGTGGGCTTCTTCCTTTGTTTTGTTTCTAGAACTACAGGAATCGTCAGGAAAACTGGCTCGAACATTGAAGGCCATTGTGAAGGGTCGTCACCAAGATGTGATTGTCGAGTTTCCGGAATGCCAGGATCACCGGACGAGACCATTCAGCACATTTTCTTGGATCACATCGATTCGTTGACGGCTTGGCACTTGCGGGTTCTGGGCTTTCTCGGGAACCCTTCAACTGTGCTCGAGAATAGAGTGGAAAGATTTGACGCTGACTACCCGCATGTTCTTAGAGCAATCGATTCCTGAACTCAGCGGACAACGGTGGCTCTGCGAACAACTCTGAGCGCGCCCTCGACCTTCTGACAACCGTTGCCGTAGGTGAACCAAGGTCCGTGCTCAAAGGACGCTAAAAGCTTGAACCTCTATGAACCGGCGTTAATAGGCCGACCACAATCATGGTCGGCCACGGGTGCTCCTGAAATCTAAGCTCATATTCTTGGCAAATGCCGACTGTCTTTGGTGGCGGCTTGGACTTCAGTTAGACTTAAAACACCACGACGCTCGGACATGTACATCAGCACCTTGAGCAAAATCATTGAAGCAATGGGCGGAGAGCTCCAGATCATCGCCAACATGCCGAATGGAAGAGTACAGATTCGCCAGTTCACCAAGATTCGGAAGAGGTGAATTCGAATTGACCCCTACAAGGCTCTGACTGTCGCTGCGGTCCACGAATAGACAGTGACATTGATACACGTTCCATCCCTTATTCTATCCACTTCTTACCAGCAGTCAGTCTTGGTCTATTTGGGAAAGATTTGGGAAGGAACTCAAACTCCACACTCTGAATCGTGAGCTAAGTCGCACAGAATCAACGAGCCGTATGTATTGGGACGTGCTCATAAATCGAACGTCGTTTACTTGGGCTTCGTGCCCGCCTCCCCGCTTCGATGTTCCTGGGCATCTCGGCATGAGTGTAAACGTCGAGTGTCGAGGAACCGACCGTTCAGGTATGTCCGAGGCTTTCTTGAATCGTTTTCGACGGAACCGGTGACTTCCAGGTTTAAGCTCCACCCTTAACCGATGCGAAATTGGCGACAATTTGAGCGGATAATCGCCTGGCTTGAAAGTCTAAAATAGAAAATACGGTCAAGCCAAACGACTTCCGGAAATCGTCGGTTAGGAGGTTACGTGAGCCAATGGCCTCCTGGAAATTTCGTGGCGGCAGTGTCGCGCCGTAGCACGCGCATCGAGAAATCCGTCCCACTGATCGTCTTAGGTCAGAGTCGGACGGGAGAGCCCTTCATGGAGAGAACGGTCTCGGTCAGCCTCAATATGCATGGTTGCCGGTATACCTCGCGCCACGACTACGGCGTTGGAACGTGGGTTACGCTGCAGGCGGTGGGATTAATCAGTTCCGAGGAAAAACCTGCGACAGTGCGGGCGATCGTTCGGTCGGTCCATCAGCCCGGGAGTTTGCGCGAACTCCAACAGGTTGGCGTGGAACTGGAAACTCCTGCGAATGTGTGGGGAATTGAACGGCCGCCCGCGGATTGGCTGAGCGACCGAGAAGCGAATGCGTCGACGGCCCAACTCGCAGCGGTAATTGCCCCCGCGCAAGAATCTGCGACGAAGAAAGTAGGCCTCGGTGAGATGATGAAGCTGGAGCCTAAGATGGCCGAGTTCGCCAGTTTCCCGTCTCCGTCGCCGGCCGCTT
>WNFT01002465.1_pt1 | contig 15890 bp, 11 predicted proteins | sample 5400191 | NCBI WGS metagenome assembly WNFT01 (sample SAMN13153359, study PRJNA577476) | soil metagenome | isolation source: 80 cm saprolite under Madrone tree | place: USA:California | collected 2016-06-14 | reverse complement strand
CTCCTCAAGCAGTTCGGCACCGCCCAATCGATGGACGGTGCGCAGCCAGTCGGTGTTCGATAGTGATTCGCGATTCATCCGACCCTAGAATCATAGTCGATTCTAGGGGTCAAGACCGATAAGTTAGCGCCAATGGGGGGCACCACCAAGGAGTACGAGGTCGAGGTCGATCTCAACAAGCTCGATGCCTACAACGTCACCATCCCCAGGTGATCTCGGCGATCGGCAATGCCAATGTCAATGTCGGCGGGCGCACCATCAACATGGGGCAGCAATCCATGAACGTGCGCGGCGTCGGCCTGATCGACTCGGGCGGCACGGCGGATTTGACCCAGGGCTACAAGCTCAAAGATATCGAAAACATTTCGCTTGCCCAGGCGAATGGCGTTCCGGTGCAGGTCAAGGACGTGGCCAAAGTGTACGTTGGCAACGTACCGCGGCTTGGCAAGGCCGGTCGCGACAAGGAGGATGACGTGGTGGCGGCGATCCTGGTGATGAACCGGACGCTTCACACCAACGACGTTGTCCCCCGCATCAAGGCAGAAGTGGGAAAGATCAACAACGACGGCACCCTGCCGCCAGGCGTGAAGATCGTGCCGTTCTATGACCGCACCACGCTCGTCAATGTCACCACCAGCACAGTGCTGCACAACCTCGTGTTCGGCTGCCTTCTGGTTTTCATTATCCAGTGGATTTTCCTCGGCGACCTGCGCAGCGCCATCATCGTCGGGGTCAACATCCCGTTCGCGTTGTTCTTCAGCATCATCATCCTGGTGCTGCTCGGGCAGGACGCCAACCTGTTGTCAGTCGGGGCGGTCGATTTCGGCATCATCGTGGACTCGGCCGTCATCCTGGTGGAAAACATATTCCGCAATTGCCAGGGAAGCCCGCAAGCGCGGCAAATGCTGCTGGACTCCTTGGCGGAGGAGCGGTGGGGCTCCGATCCGACACGAGCGTCGGATGCGGCGGCGGTGACCACATGGACCGAGCGGTTGCGCCTGATCCTGGCCAGCGCGCTCGAAGTCGACAAGGCTATCTTCTTCTCCGCCACCATCGCGGTAGCGGCTTTCGTGCCGCTGTTCACCATGCAGGGCGTCGAAGGTCAGATTTTCAATCCGATGGCGCGAACCTACGGATTTGCGCTTGCGGGGGCGCTGCTTGCTACTTTCACGATCACGCCGGTGCTTGCGTCGATGCTTCTTCCCCGGCACATCCAGGAGGTCGAGACCATTGTGGTGCGCGCCCTGCGCGCGATCTATTCGCCGGCGTTGCATTGGACACTCACCCATCGCAAGACCTGCGTCGGCCTCGGCGTCGCCTTCCTGGCCCTGACCGGGCTTTTGATCCCGCAGCTCGGAACCGAATTCCTGCCCGCGCTGGAGGAAGGCAATCCGTGGATCAGGGCGTCGATGCCGCCCACCATCTCGCTTGAAGCGGCGATGCCGGCGGTTACGAAGATGCGCGAGATGTTGCTCGCCCACCCCGAGGTGATCACCGTGGTTTCGCAGCACGGCCGGCCGGACAACGGCAGCGACGCGGCCGGCTTCTTCAACGCCGAATTTTTTGTACCGCTGAAACCGTTCGACGAGTGGCCGTCCGGCATGACGAAGGAGAAGCTGATCGATCAGCTGCAGGACGAGTTTTTTAGCGAGTTCACGGGGATAAACTTCAATTTCTCGCAGTATATCCAGGACAACATCGAGGAGCAATTGTCGGGCGTGAAGGGCGCCAATTCGGTCAAGATCATCGGTCCGGATCTGGCAAAACTCGAGGAGATCGCTGAGCAGGTCAAGCGCGAGATGGACCAGATCAAAGGCGTTGCCGACCTCGGCATCTTCCGGGTCCTGGGGCAGCCCAATCTCAACATCAAGGTCGATCGCGATAAGGCGGCGCGCTATGGCCTCAACACCGGCGACGTCAACTCTGTCGTGCAAGCCGCCCTGGGCGGCACCGTGGCGACCACGCAGTTGGAAGCGGACCGCCAATTCAACGTGACGGTCCAGCTTGCGCCCGAATACCGCGGCACTTTTGATTCGGTTGGCCGGATCAAGGTCGGGTTCACGACGCCGAGCGGCGCCAATGCCTACATCCCGCTGAGCGAGATCGCTGACATCTCGATCGACACCGGCGCCTCCTACATCTTTCACGAACGAAACACGCGGTACATCCCGATCAAGTTCAGCGTCCGCGGCCGCGATCTCGGCTCGACGGTCGCGGAGGCCCAGGAGCGGATTGCCCGCAATGTGCCCTTGCCGAACGGCTATCGCATCGCCTGGGCCGGCGAATTCGATGAATTGCAGCAGGCCAAGGCCCGGCTGGCAGTGGTGGTGCCGATCAGCCTCATGATGATCCTGGTGCTGCTCTATGGCCTGTTCAATTCGCTGCGCGACAGCCTTCTCGCCCTCGCTGGAATTCCGTTTTCCATCGCCGGCGGCGTCATCGCGCTGTTTGTCACCGGGCTCGACTTCAGCATCTCGGCCGCGATCGGTTTTGTGTCTCTCTTCGGCGTCTCGGTGATGAACGGCATCCTGATCATCACCTATTACAATCAGACGCGCAGCGCCGGGATGGGCACCATCGCGGCGATGTACCACGCCGCCGAGCAACGGATGCGGCCGATGTTGATGACGGCCTTGTCAGCCTGCATCGGCCTGCTGCCAGCCGCAATTTCAACCGGCATTGGCAGCCAAGTCCAGCGGCCGCTGGCGACCGTCGTGGTGGGCGGCATGCTGATCGGACCGGTCATCATGCTGGTGGTCGTTCCGGCGCTGCAGACCTTGTTCCTGGATTGGAGGGCAAGCCGCCGCGAGCCGACCTCGCATGAGGACGAGCCCGATCTCGCCGAAATTTGAGCTCTGGCAATCGGTGTTTCACGGCCCGTAGCCCGGATTGAGCGCAGCGAAATCCGGGTTGGGCTGTCCCGGATGTCGCTGCGCTCCATCCGGGCTACGAGAAACGCCTACGGCTCGATCAGGCGGCTGGTGGCGGCCTTGATGGCGGCCTCGACGCGGGTGGCGGCGCCGAGCTTTTCGCGTGCGTTATCGATATGGAAGTCGACGGTCCGCTTCGACAATCCCAGGATTTGCGCGATCTCGGACGACGTTTTTCCCCGCGCCGCCCAGGTGAGCGTTTCGACCTCGCGGTCGTTCAAGTCGACTTGCCTTGACCACAGCTCGTTGCGGGCGACGCCCGCGAGGCGAGCCGTAATGATGGCATCGAGCCGATCGAAATCGAGCGGTTTGGTAACATAGTCATCGGCGCCGAGTTGGCGTCCCCGCAGTTCGTTGTCGCGATCCGTCAGGGCGGTCAGGAACACAAACGGCATGTGGCGAAACCGCGGAGCGAGCCCAGTGAGCCGTTCCAACAGCTCGAAGCCGGACATCACCGGCATGCTGATGTCCGACAGCACAAGGTCGGGATGAAACTTGAGGATGGCAGCGAAACCCTCGCGGCCGTCATGGGCGACGTGGACGTCGTAGCCGCGCTCCGCCAGTTCCTCGGCGATCAGCGCCGCGGTTTCCCGGTCGTCTTCGATGCAAAGGATTTTTTTTCGCGTTTCCGGCATTGGGGTGTTTTGGCCGTTTAACCGGCAGAGGCGCCGGCTGCGGCAATCCTAGGATATTTTGTCCTCGGAATGACGAAAAAAATGTCATAATGAGGGCCGACCGACTCTATAAGGAGTTCGAATTCGCCCGCCGGGGGGCGACGCATCTCGCACGCAACACGGTCCGCCCCAATGAGGCAACCCCGCTCCATCAGATTTCACCTGTCGTCGGTGTTCATCTTCTTCTTCCTGCTGATCTTTTTCCTCGGCATGTTGAGCATTGCGCGGCTTCGCGACTTCAACAACGTGTCCGCCGATATCGCGGATGTGTGGCTGCCCAATACGCGTGTGCTCGGCGATCTCAACAACTATACGTCGGATTTCCGCGCCGCCGAGGGCAACAACCTCTTGTCGTCGAACGCGACCGAAAGCGACGCGATCGAACGGGAAATGATCGAGCTCGATCGCGCCATTTCGCAGGCCCAGGGGGGCTACGAGCGCATCCGCCACGACGCTGAAGAGCAGGCGCTGTATACGCACTTCCGCGAGCGCTGGAACGACTATCGGGCCACCGTCAACCAGATGCTGGAGCTATCGCGGAGCGGCCGCAAAGCGGAGGCGGTCTCGACTTACATGACAACATCGCGCGCGGCATACAACGCAGCGAGCGACGCGCTGGGGCACCTTACCCAGCACGCGGTCGAAAATGCCCAACACGCTGCCGGACGAGTCGCGGTGGCCTATCAGGACGCGAGATGGCTGATCGGCATCGCAATGATGTTCGCCGGCGTGCTGGTGGTGGGAGCGCTCATCTATATCAGCCGCTCGATCTCAAGCCCCCTGCTCCATCTCGCCGGCTATATGCATCGCCTTGCCGCCAACGACACCGACATCGAAATTCGCGGCACCGAGCGCCAGGACGAGATCGGCGAAATGGCCCGCGCGGCCGTGGTTTTCCGCAACAATGCCATCGAGCTCATGGTGACGCAACGCGGGCTCGCCCAACAGGCCTCGATGCTGGAGGAGAAGCTCGCCGCCGAGCGGCACCTCACGCAATTACAGCGCAACTTCGTGTCGATGGCGTCGCATGAATTCCGCACGCCGTTGACCATCATCGATGGACATGCGCAGCGCCTGAACAAGCTCAGCGACCGGATCGGCGTCGACGAGATCATCACCCGCGCCGGCAAGATTCGCGCCGCCGTTCTGCGCATGACCCATCTGATCGACAATCTCTTGACCTCGACGCGCCTCGTCGAGAGCGGTGCCGGGCTCTATTTCCATCCCCAGGAGGTCGATCTGCGCGAGCTGGTGCACGACGTTTGCCAGCTTCACCGCGAGTGCTCCCCCGGCTCGACCATCGTCGAGGAACTGGGCGACCGCGGCCTGCGCATGGTCGGCGATCCGAAATTGCTGTCCCAGGTGTTCGACAATCTCTTGTCCAATGCAATTAAATATTCGCCCGGCGGCGGCGTCGCCCGGATCACGTCGCGGGCCGGGGACGGCTGGCTCGTGGCGGCCGTCGAGGACCACGGCATCGGTATTCCGCCCGCCGACGTCAGCCGGCTGTTCGAGCGCTATTTCCGCGGCAGCAACGTTTCTGGAATCGTCGGCACCGGCGTCGGGCTCAATCTCGTGAAGATGGTTGTCGACCTGCACGGCGGCGACATCGCAGTCGAAAGCCATGAAGGTCAGGGGTCGCGCTTTACCGTGCGGCTGCCGATCAAGCCGCCGCCCCAGGCCGATCGGCCGCCGCCGTCGATCGAGATGATTGCCGAATTGCGCGCCGCCGAGGACCGGGTCGATGCGATTCAAGGGTAAGTGAGGGATCGTACACAACTGGCCCCTTATCCTCACGCCGTGGCGGCTGTGGCCCGGCAGAAGCGTTGCTGTTGGCCGTGAGAGGCGCGCGAGGCCTAGGTCGCCCGCCGCAATGCCGGTTGGGCGACCGACAACGAGGCCACAGTGGGTTAGACCCAGCGAAATCTCCACAACCCATGGCTCCAGCGATGCCTGAGCTCATTCTCGGCGTTCACAACGGCCCCCATGATGCCGTCGCCGCGGTGCTGATTGACTACGAGCTGAAGGCGGCCGTTCAGCTGGAGCGTCTGACCCGCGTCAAGGGTGACGGCGGCTATCCCGACCTGGCGATCGAGGAGACGCTCGGCATGGTCGGCGCCACGCGACGCGACGTCGACGTGCTCGCGGTGAGCCGTTCCGATTATCCGGTGCATTACTTCCGCCATTTCCACGGTTGGCGCTGGCTGCGTGAACAGTGGCGAACCCATGTGGAAGGCAAAAAACTGCGCTGGATCCCTCGCGAAACAGTGCGCGCGAATACTCCGCACGTAGAGGACTTCTTTGACGTGGCATCGCTGCGGCGCGATTGCGGGCTGCGCGACGACGCCGCCGTCCATTTCTATAACCATCATCTCGCACACGCGCTGCCGACGCTCTTCTACACCGAATGGGACGATGCCCTGCTTGTGACCTCCGATGGCGGCGGCGACACGGTGAATCAGAGCCACCGTCATTTTGCCAATGGCGCAATCAAGACGATCTACGGCGGAGACGAGTGCCTCACCACGCCGCCGCCGATCGACAGTCTCGGTCAGGCCTATGCGGCTGCCACACGAGCTCTCGGCTTTCGCGACAACCGGCACGAAGGCAAGCTGACCGGCCTTTCGGCGATAGGCAAACCGATTTATGCCGATCGCATAACGCAGCATTTTCGTGTCGATGAGAGTGGTCGGGTGCATTCGGATTTTCGCAACAACAGCGCGATGTTCGACCTCCTGCGCGACGTCGCCCGGGACTGCCGGCGCGAGGACATCGCCGCCTCGATTCAGAAGGTGCTGGAAGACACGATGCTGGCTTCGGTGCGGCGTCTGCTGCAGCAAAATCCCGCCCGCCACCTCGGAGTTGCAGGCGGCGTCTTCGCCAACGTGCGCCTCAACCGCGTGCTGGCCGAACAGCTCGACATCGCCGAAATTTTTATATTCCCACCGATGGGAGATGAAGGATTGCCGGTCGGCGGGGCGCTCTCCTACCTGCTTAAGCGCGACGGGATCAGACGCTGGCTCGCTCAGCGACGCCGCCTGACTGATGTTTATTTGGGTCGCGATTACAGCGAGGCGGCTGACGACAATCTTGCGGCGATTGCCGGAGTCAGGCGGCTCCCCGGCGATCCGGTCCAAGCGGCCGCGAAGCGCCTCGCCGGCGGCGAGATTGGTGCGATCTATACCGGGCGCATGGAATATGGACCGCGCGCGCTGGGTGCGCGTTCGATCCTGGCTAATCCGTGTCGGCGCGAGACGCACGACCTTCTCAATCGGCGCCTCGATCGCACCGAGTTCATGCCGTTTGCTCCCGTCGTTCCGGTCGAGAAGGCGAGCGAGGTGTTCGAGGTCAATTCCGTCAACGGGTACGCCTGTCGCTTCATGACCATCACTTGTGACGTACGGCCCGCCTGGCGCAAGCGCATCGCAGCCGTCGTCCATGTGGACGGTTCCGCGCGGCCGCAAACGATCGCGCGCGATGCCAACCCACTCTGCTATGATGTGGTTTCAGCCTTTGGCCGCGAGACTGGTATTCCGGTGCTCGTCAATACGAGCTTCAATGTTCATGAGGAGCCGATCGTCAATACGCCGGGCGAATGCGCGAAGGCGCTCGTGGATGGGCGCATTGACTTTGTCGTAACGCAGCGGGCGATCTACGAAGCGGATGGGTCGAAGAACGTGGCGAAGCGGGATCGCGCGGTCAAACAGATGGCATAGTGGATAGGGCGGATTGGTGAAGCGCTTGTGCCGCAGCAATAGGCACGCGCTCTAATTCAACGGTTAAGCCAACTACGCCCGAACCCGAGCAGTCCCCGCGGCATGAAGATGACCATTGCGATAAAGATGATCCCCACCGGAATAAGGTAATACTCAGTGAAAAAGCGCGAGAACATCTCGCGCAGCAGCAGGAAAAAACCGGCGCCGACAATGGGCCCCACCAACGTGCCAATGCCGCCCATGACGTTGAAGATCACCGTCTCCCCGGAGACCAGGAAATAGACGAAGTCGGGCGCGGCGAAACGATTCTGAATGGCGTACAGCACGCCGGCGAGCCCCGCGAATACTCCCGAAAGCATGACCGCGACGACTTTGTAGCGCTCGACCGGGTAGCCGATCGCGCGGGTGCGACCTTCGTTCTCGCGTATGGACTGCAGCACCATTCCGAAGGGGGACTGCGTGATGCGCCGCAAAACGAGATAGGACGCCGTCACCACCGCGAGCACGAACCAGTGCAGCGTCTCGTTGGTGAAAGGGGTTGAGTAAATCCATGGAATCGACAGCGCCGGGCGTCTGAATGTGAGCCCGTTCTCGCCTCCCGTAACGTCGGTCCAGGTGAAGATGACGACGTAGAAGATTTGCGAGAAGATCAGGGTCGTGATGGCGAAATAGATGTCGCGCAGGCGGGTCGAGAAATAGGCCACGAACAGCGCGACGCCCGCCGCGCCGACGAGCCCGTAGCCTACCGCCAGCCAGAGGTTTGGCGGGCTGACCGTCAACAGCGCGGCCGCAGCGCCATACATGCCGAGACCGAAGAAAGCCGAGTGGCCGAATGAAATCATGCCGGTGTAGCCGATCAGGAGATCGGACGACATGGCGAGCAGGCCCCAGATCAGGATCTCCGTCAGGAAGCGGCGCCAGAATTCCGGCAACACGAGCGGCGCCACGCCTAACAGCGCCACAACGACGCCGAAGCCGATCCAGTAGGCCTTGCGTGACTGTTTTTTCATTTTGGTGTCGGAACAAAGAGGCCGGTCGGCCGGATCAGCAAAGTCAAGATCAGGACGACGAATGAGACAATCACGGCCTGGGCGGGGCTGACCCAGATCGAGGCGTATGCTTCGAGAAGGCTGATGAAGATCGCGGCGGCAATCGAGCCGCCGAGATTTCCCATCCCGCCGACCACCACGACGATGAAGGCCTTCAATACCCAATCAAGTCCCATGGCGTGGTTGACGCCGACCAGCGGGCCGAACAGCACGCCGCTGGCCGCAGCCATGCCGGCGCCGATGGCAAAAACCGCGGTATGGACCCATGGAACCGGGATGCCCATGGCCTGCGCCATGACGCGGTCCTGCGTGGTGGCGCGGATCCAGATTCCCCAGGTGCCGTATTTGAGAAACAGCCAGAAAGCGCCGATGATGACGGCCGACAGCCCCGCAATCACGAGCCGGTACCACGGATACTCGAGGTAAAAAAGCTGGAAGCCGCCGGTGAAGGGCTCCTCAATCTTGCGCGCGACCGGGCCGAACTGCCAGAGCGCATAATTCTGCAGCACCAGAGAGATGCCGAAGGTGGCGAGGATGGTCGTCAACGGATCGCGGCCCAGCAACGGCCGCAGCGTCACGATCTGGAGCGCCGCACCGAGGAGCGCGACCACAAGCGTCGCAACGGCAAGCGCCAACCAAAAGCTGCCCGTCGCTGCGAGCACGACGACACCCACATATGCGCCCAGCATGAACAGCTCGCCATGAGCGAAATTTACCACGTCCATGATGCCAAAGATCAGCGTCAAACCGGAGGCAACCAGAGCCAGGATCATGCCGGTGACGATGCCGTTCACGGTTTGGATCAAAATCTGATCGTACGGAATGGCGGCGAGGATTTCGAGGGCGGCGGCCATGGCTAGTTCAGCGTTTTCACGGTAAGAATCATGTCAATACCATCCGTCAGCCTCGTCCTGAGGAGCGCCGCATCTTTGCGGCGCGTCTCGAAGGACGGCCACAAGCGAAACCGTGCCGTGGCCATCCTTCGAGACGGCCGCGCGAAGAGCGCGGCCTCCTCAGGATGAGGTCTGAGAATTGGATTTCGATCGTTCGATGCGATTGGTTTCATGGAATCAATCCACTGGCACTCCAAATGACTCACACCCCAAGGTACTGGCGAATGGCCGCGTCGTTCACATTGATGTCGGACGCGGCGCAGTGATGCCGGACCACGCCTTTTTCCATGATGTAGATGCGCTCGCTCGCTGCAAGCGTGAGCGGCACGTTCTGCTCCACCAAGAGAATGGCCACGCCGTCCTGGTGCAGCGCGCCGATGATCTGCCCGATCTGCGAGACCATGCGCGGCATCAGGCCTTCCGTCGGCTCGTCCAGCAGGATGATTCGCGGCTCGAGCATCATCGCCCGCGCGATGGCGAGCATCTGCTGCTCGCCTCCTGAAAGCGTGCCGCCGGGCTGTTGGCGCCGCTCCGCGAGCACCGGAAAGTAGGTAAAGACCTTATCGAGCAGCCCTTGTTTCCTCGCCGACGTGACGCCGTGCCGGTCGAGACCGGTACGCAGATTCTCCATCACGGTGAGGAAGCGAAAGATGCGGCGGTCCTCCGGGACATAACCTACGCCGAGCCGCGCCAGCTTGTGCGCCGGCAGGCCGGTGATGGAGCGGCCCGCGAGCCGCACCTCGCCTTGGCTCGGGCGGGCCAGGCCCATGATGGTCTTGAGCGTCGTGCTTTTGCCGACGCCGTTGCGCCCCAAGAGCCCCACGACCTCACCCGCGCCGACATGCAACGTCACGCCGTGCAAGATGTGGCTCTTGCCATAGTAGGTGTGGATGTTGTCGACCGAGACGAGCGCCTCGGCCGGTGTGGGCGCCCCGCTCATGTCTTGAGGTAGACCTCCAGCACCCGTGGATTCCGCTGGATTTCCGCCGGCGTTCCCTCCGCCAGCACTTCGCCGTAGTGAAGCACGGTAATGCGGCTCGCCAGCTTCATCACCACTTGCATGTCATGCTCGACGATGAGGATCGTCAGGTTCTTCGCGATCCGGCGCACCAGTTCCATGGTGTCGTGCGTCTCGGCCGCGCTCATTCCGGCCGTTGGTTCGTCGAGGCACAGGAGTTCGGGCTCGGTGGCAAGCGCGATCCCGATCTCAAGATTGCGTTGCTCGCCATGAGACAGATTTGCGGCCAACTCCCCGGCCTTGCTGCGCAGGCCGACCGCTTCCAGCACGGCTTGAGCTTTTGCAATGATGTCGCCGTAGGCGGCGTGATGGGTGAGCATGCTCCAGCCGTGCCGGCGCGATTGGGCGGCGATACGGACGTTTTCCAGCGTGGTGGCGTTCGGCAGGATGTTGGTGATCTGGTAGGAACGCGCGATGCCCTTGCGCGAGATGCGATCGCTCGACAGCCCCGTGATGTCCTCGCCCTTGAACAGGATGCGGCCCGAAGAGGGCCGCAGAACACCGGTCAGGCAATTGAAGAAGGTGCTTTTGCCCGCCCCGTTCGGCCCGATGATGGCGCGGATTTCATCACGCCCGACCTCGAAGTTGACACAACTGAGCGCAGCCAGGCCGCCGAAGCGGACTGTCAACAGCTCGGTCCGGAGAAGCGGAGCTGACGCTCCCCGCCCAACGGCTGGGGAGCACATGTTGATCGATGCATCCGCGGTCACTGAGGGCGTTTCCAGATACGCTGTAGGGCGCAATAGCGAAGCGTATTGCGCCGCGGATTGGCGGATTACGCGGAGTTTATCATCGGGTCGGGACCCGGTGGCTAATCCGCCTACGGCTCGAGCCGAGCCGCTAGGCAGCGGCGAACTTGCAAGCCGGCGGGAACAGCGTCTTCTCCTTCTCGACCGTCTCCACGATCCGATGCTTGCCGCCCTTGATCTCGAAGAGGAACTCGCGCACGAACGCCTGGTGATCCTCCTTGCGGAGCACCTTGTCGCCCTGCGGGAAGTCGTCGCCTTCCTTCATCTCCAGGCCTTCGAGCGCCTCGACCAGCTTCATGGTGTCCTCGCGGCCGCGGAAGCCCGATTTTTGCATGCCGAGCTTCAAGGCATTCATCGCCTCATAGTTCGACTGCACGTAGCGGTCGGGCAAAGGACCGGTGGGATCGATCTTCTTGAGGCGGACGCTGGCGTCTTCCAGGAACCTCTTATGTGCCGGCGTATTGAGAGGACCCTCGAGAACCGGAATGTATCGATTGATGCCGACGAAGCCTTCGATCTTGTTGCCGAGCGCCGGCAGGTTGGTCGACTCGGCGATGGCGCCGTCTCCGGCCCATTTGTACTTCCTGGTCAGACCGAGATCGTATGTCTGATTGCCGATAGTGACCCCGTCCGTTGCGAAGATGGCGAAGAGCCCATCAAAGTTCCCGCTGATCTTGGACAGGAACGGCGTCATGTCGGCGGTGCCAAGTGGAATGCCGGTCGTACCGACGACTTCGCCGCCCGCTTTCCTGATTTGGTCCACATAGGCATCGCGCGTCGACTGACCCCACGAGTAGTCTGCGAAGACAATGTGCCATTTCTTACCCATCTTGTTGATGAGATAGGGCGCGAACGCCACCGCCTGCGCGGGAGCGTAATCGAACGGGCGGAAGGTGTAGCGATTGCATTTGCTCGTCGTCAACGTGGTGTCGAGGCACACGCTGATCATGTTGACGATCCGGGCTTCTTCCCAGACCGGCATGCACGCGAGGCATATGTTGGAGAGGAAGCCGCCGACTTGCACGTCGATCTTGTCCTCGACCACCAGCTTCTCTGCCTTGCGGCGGCCGACATCGGGCTTGGACTCATCGTCGGCGACCAGGAGCTCAATCGGGCGGCCGTTGATGCCGCCGGAATTATTAATGCGGTCCGCGGCCATTTGCACGCCGACCAGCGCGGTCTTGCCGCCCACGGCCCCCGCGCCGGAAAGCGGCTGTATGGTGCCGATCTTGTACGGCTTGGCCTGGCCGAAAGCGGCTCGCCACGGTGCCGGCATCAATATGGTTGCGCCCAGCACGCCGCCGCCCCATCCCACCAGGCGGCGACGGGTCACCTTGCCGCTGTACCAGAACGCGTTTGATCCATCGGAGTCATTCCAATCGCTAGCCATTGTGAGGTCCTCTCTCTGGATGTCCCGTTCTCAAGATTGGAAGCATTTCCCGTGCCTGTCACGCCGCCGCGGCGTCGCACAGTGCCTGCAAATTATCGTCCAACCGGGAGCAAAGCGCCATCCTTGGGGGCGTAGGGTGCAATAGCCACCGGGTCCGGCCGGAGCTTGCCATCGGGCCGGCCAGAGGCCGGACCCGTTGGGCCGGCCCGATGATAACTTAAGCGTATTGCGCCGCGGACCGGTGGATTACGCTGCGCTAATCCGCCCCACGGGCCCTACCGGCGAGCGCAGTTTCGGTGCGATTTCTGTCGCGAACAGCTCCAACGAGGCGAGCGCCTTTTCGAGCCCGTACCAGGGCGGGTAATGCAGCATGATCGAGGTCGCGCCGGTGGTGTCGCGCAGATGCGCGATCTTCTCCGCGACGGTCGCCGGCGAGCCGTGCAGAATGATGTCGTGCGCCAGCGCCTCGTAGCCGGCGCGGCTGCCCACCGTCTTTTCCTGCACGGTGCCGAGATAGCCGGAGGTGTGACCGCTGGCAAAGTGGCTGAGGTGGCGCAGGATGCCGGGCTCGCTGTCGCGCCGCGCGATAGCGTCGGTCTCGGCCACATAGACGAGGCGGGCGATGTCGACGTGGCCGCGCGCCGGATTGCCCGTAGCGACGCCGGAGTCTCTTCGAGATGGGCGCGGTATTTGGCGGTCTGGCGCGCCAGCTCCGCAAACGGCGTCCAGCTTGAGAGCATCAGGCCGAAGCCCATGCGGCCGGCGACCGCAATCGAGCGCTCGGTGGCGCCGGCGAGGAAAACCGGCGGATGCGGCTTCTGCAGCGCATGAGGAAACAGCTCATAGGCGCCGTCGACCTTGAATTGGAAATGCCTGCCATGATGAGTGGCGCGCTTCGTCGCCAGCAACTCCATGAGCAGCGGCAGCGCTTCTTCCTGAATGTCGCGCCGCGCCTCGAAATCGATGCCGAAGCCGTCGAACTCGTATTGGCGATACCCTGAGCCGAGCCCGAGCGCGAAGCGGCCGCCGCTGAGGATGTCCACGAAGGCGGCGTTCTCGGCGACCCGCAGCGGGTTTGCCAACGGCAGCGTCACCACCGCGGTGCCGATCTTGATGCGCTTGGTCAGGCCCGCAAGGTAGCCCGCATAGACGAACACGTCCGGCATAATGCCGTATTCGTTGCTGAAGTGATGCTCCGCAAGCCAGGCGTAGTCGTAGCCAAGCTCATCGGCGCGCAGGATTTCGCGGGTGACGCGCGCGTGTACGTCGCGGTGCGGATAGGGCTCGGTATCCGTGTTGGGGTGGGATGTGAACAGGATGCCGAATTTCATGTCGCGCTCCTTCCCGGGTGGGACAGGCATCATCCCATCGTTTCGGGGGGCGAGCAAAGGGGGATTACGGCGTCTGGCTCTGTGCTGTCATCGCCCGGCTTGACAGGGCGATCTAGTAACCACCGACCGGGGTTACTGGATTGCATCGAAATCGGATGTTTCCGATTTCGACAATCTAATGCCGAAGTCGGGCAGGCCCGACTTCGGGTCAAGCCGGGCATGACACGACGAGGATCGACCTCGTAAAATGCTCCGGGCGCTACTCCTTCTCCGCCGCCAGTTCTCCCGGAAGCGCGGGCAGCTTGTCCGCACCCGTTTTTCGTTTGCCGCGCAGAATGCGGATCATCCGCACCAGCAAGCGAATGTAGCCGGTGTCGTAGACCTGCAGATGCCGCTCCAGCTGGCGCCTCGTTTCGATGTCGCTCTCCATCACCATCTGGTAGGACGCGGTGATCGGATATTCATCGCCGGTATATTGCAGCCAGGCCTCGCACAATTGCTTGCGGTACTGGCGAAATTCCTTGAGCTTGCCGATCTCATAGGTGAGGAACGCCAGGTAGCAGCGGGAATTGTATTCGGACTCGATCTTGTTGCGCTGGCTCTCGTTAAGATAAAAGCCGATCGAGCGGCCGATGGCCACGAACACGAGGCCCATGAGAATCGCCGGTATCCGGCTTCCGGTCTGCGTCGCCACCTCTTCCGGCACGAACGCGGCGAGGAGGTGCGCGAACAGATATCCGCTCAGACCCAGGATCAGCGGACCCAACAGCCGCCAGGCGCTACTGAGCCAATCGTTGCTGCGCCGCGATTGCCGGATGCTGTTGCGCTGCTGGCGCCGCCGCAGCTGCGCGGCCTTCAGATTCTGGATATACCGCTCTTTGCGGCGTGAGATGCCGCGCGCCTGCGAAAGCACGATCGCCCGCACGCAATTGAGATAGGCCTCCTCAGGCGACCCCCGCTCGGCCTCAAGGGCGAGGAATTTCTTGGCTACGATTCGGGCGTTCTCCTGGGTGAGCTTGTCCCGAAGCGCCGGATCGTCGGCCGAGTGGATGGCGTAGCCGATGTTGAGCGCCTCATCGACATTCGGAAGCCTGATCTTCGCCTCGGGCGACAGGCGCAGAAGCGATGCGATGACCATGGCTTTTCCCTTTCAGGAACGCGGCGAGTGCCTGAGGCGAATTATATCCTAACTGCGGGTCCTGTTACGTGCGAACAAGGACACAAATGTGACTCTCGATCGGGTTGAAATTACTCGGCTTTCTGCCTTCGGCGGGGAGGAGCTGTCAGTGCTGGTTCGCTACCGCCCAGCTGCGCAAGCCTCCCTGCCGCACTCGGTACGCGGCGAGCGCGGGCAAGCTGCGCCTCGGTCGCCGGTGCACTGTCCGGGTCCGAGAGCGCGGCTTCATGGCGCTCCTCGTCGCTCATGGCGTCGAAGGCCCGCCACTCGGTCTTAGGCGGCTTTTTTGGATCGAGCCTAAATCTCGTGATAGGTCCTTTTTTCATGCGGCTCTGCCCCTCTGGCAGAAATGATACGGATGCCATCGACGCTTGTCTTAAGGCCTCGACTGCATCCCGTTCACCAAGTTGTTGCGCAGCACTCCGCTCCTGCCTACCCCCGCATCACGGCCTTCACCCGCTCCGGCGTCAACGGCAGCTCCCGCATCCGTTTCCCGGTCGCCGCCGCGAACGCATTGGCGATGGCCGCCACCATTGGCCCCTGCGACGCCTCGCCGGCGCCGAGCGACGGCGCCTCGGGGCGGTTGATCAGCTCGACCTCGACCGTGGGCGCTTCCGGCATGGTGAGGATCGGATAGGTGAGCCAGTCGCGCGACTTGATTCCGTTGCGATCGAACTTGACCTCCTCGAGCAGCGTCCAGCTGGTGGACTGGATGATGCCGCCTTCGATCTGGTTGGCGAGGCCGTCCGGATTGATGACGAGCCCGGAATCCGCGGCTGCCCAGGCACGCGGCACGGAGACCTTGCCGCTCGAGACATCGACTTCGATGTCGGCGATCACCGCCACGTAGGTGGCGAGGTTCTTGTACTTCGCAAATCCGACGCCGCGGCCTTTGCCGCCGCCCCCCTTTTCACCGGGCGCCCACTTGGCCTTCTTCGCCACCGCCTCGATGACGGCGCGCCC
>WNFT01003923.1_pt1 | contig 15891 bp, 12 predicted proteins | sample 5400191 | NCBI WGS metagenome assembly WNFT01 (sample SAMN13153359, study PRJNA577476) | soil metagenome | isolation source: 80 cm saprolite under Madrone tree | place: USA:California | collected 2016-06-14 | reverse complement strand
TACGCCACAGCAGTACGAGATATTACACGGCGGAGGTGCCGAGGCGGCTGAGATTGCCAAGCAGCGCCTCTCGCGGCGACGTTTCCTGCGCAGGTCTATGCTGGCAATCTGGGGTCTGTCTACTACTGCCGCTGTGGGTGGCGCGTTATATATGACATATCCGAACCTGGCGGGTCAGTTTGGCTCCGATTTCACGGTTGGTAAGAAGTCGGATTTCCCGGCGGCTAAGCCAGGACATGGCACTTTTAAATTAGGTCAGGCCGGTGTGTTTTACCACCAGGAGGCCAAAACCTACATTTCGCACCTGGCTGCCGGTACAACGTTCCTGTTGCAAGGGACGGATCTTGCGGACCAGTTGGACGCGGAGAACTTTATCAAAGATAGCGATGGTTCTTACTGGGTTGCGCTGTACCAGCGCTGTGTTCACCTGGGCTGTACCGTTCCATTCCGCGATGACTGCGATAGTTTCAAGTGTCCATGTCATGGTTCGCACTATAATGTTGATGGAGAGTACCTTGATGGACCGGCTCCTAGGAGCCTGGACCGCTTTGCGATTTCCCTCAAGGGTGGTGACGTGATAGTAAGTACGGGTACACTCAATAATACAGTGCCGCATCCCGATAAGACTACGCAGTTGATTGCTGTTCCAACTGTGGCATGCAGCGTTTAGAAGCCGTGCCATGCAGCGTTTAGGCAGGCGGGGTCAGGGCGGCCGCAAGGGTTGCCCGTGCCATACAGTGTTTAGGCGGGGCAGGGTGGCCGCAAGGGTTGCTCGTGCCGTGCAGTGTTTGGGCGGGGGCAGGGCAACCGCAAGGGTTGCCCCTACCATACACGTTTCGGGTTGTTAGTCTCGATGATCGTGTAGAACCCGCGGATATTTAAAAAGGTAATGTTTTAGAAACTCATCTATCTCGGGCAGATGTGTGTTATAGGGCGCTTTTGATGAGTGTCCTGACAGCGGGCGGGTACAAGGTCTGCTTCCGCATCAACCTGGGAGGGGTGAAAGGTAGTGTGTATATGATAGATCCAGTACAGGCTGCAATAGGTATCGTTGTCCTGCTGATCGTAGTGGGAGCTTTGCTCTACCTGTTCTACTCGCGCACAAACGCGGTTGAGAAGACCGGGTATGGTGCCCTCATTATGCTCGCTATTGTCTCAATATTTATTCCTGTGCTCTGGATTATGGAGACAAACGCGCAGGCAATGGCCAAGGTGCAACAGCATACGCTCGCCGTCCAAAGCGGTGCGGCACTTTACGCGCAATATTGCTTTCAATGCCATGGTTTGAAAGGGCAGGGACGCAGCGGACCCAAGCTCAATGGTAATACTGCTGTTAACAATCTGAGCGATATGGATCTCCTGCGTATTATCAGTGGTGGTATCGCAGATCCCAATGATCCATCGAAGTTCCTTATGCCAGCGTGGAGTGATCAGTTTGGTGGTCCTCTCGATTCAAATCAGATTCAATATTTGTTTGAACTCGTTCGTTCAGCCGATCCGGCGTATCTGCAGAAGAACGGATATCCAACCGGTGGAGGCGTCAATGGGTTTAACCAGGTAGGGCCTATAATGCAGGCCAGCCAGCCGTCTACGTATCAGACGGCGGTTGCTCAGGAGAGTGCCGGGCAATTTGGGGCGCCCAAGGATCTTTCCAACCAGAAGGCGGTTACAATTAACATTATTCAGCCGCCGGCCGGAGCTACCTGCTCCCCCGCGTGCTTTGAGTTTCCGAATGTTAAGGTCAAGGTGGGTACTACCATAACCTGGGTTAATAAGAGTACAACACCACATACTGTGACAGCGATCCAGGGAGAGAATCCAAGTTCTCCAACGCCTGCGTCGCAGGTCTTCGATTCGGGTGCTACAGCTCTGATCCAGCCAGGTCAGTCATTTACCTATAAAGTGACGATGGCGGCCTATAACTTTAATAAGGATCATGCGGTCGTCTACTTCTGCCGGGTTCATCCCGTTATGGTGGCTGAGCTTACCATCGTTACATAAATCATCTTGCGATATGCTGAAAGGGATTGCAACCTATGCAACAAGCTACACAACGGGAGGTGCCTGACCGCATATCCTGGGCCCGAGCAATGATATTTGCCGTTGGTTTTTTCTTCATTGCGGCTCTTCTTATGGGGCAAATTCCCAGCTATATTAACCTGGAAATGACATCCTCGTCGCTCACCGGTTTTGAGCAGGGCGTGCTGGCATTAGGAGTAATTTGTATAGCTGCATTCGTGATGGTGCAGGTGATCGTGATGCTCTTTGATCCCAAGCCGCTTATACCGCCGATTATATTTAGCGTATTGGGCCTGGGTATCGGTGTTCTTGGCCTGGCATTGCTACTGTGGGCGGCTTATACGGGGAATCAGTATTTTCCAGCCGCAGGTGTTAAGTGGAATCCTGTGTTGGGCGGGAATGTTCTCTGGCTAGAGCCTGCTGCAATTGATTTTGTAATGCTTGGTTCTGTGATTATGGCCGCCGGCATCGGTATGGTATTCTACAGCTTTCTTGCGATACGCGAGCAGCGCAGTCCTGATCGCAGTGATCCAGGAACAACGCGAGCGATTCGCAGCATGATTACCGTTGGCATCGTCCTGCTGATCGCCTTCATGATCATGTATACGTTTGTGACCGATCAAACGTTGGCTGCCATGGTCTATCCACAGTGTCCAACTGCAATCAATGCAGCGAAAGGCTGTCCTGGCCCCATCACCGGATTATTCATCGTGGACGCCCTTTTAAATGTAATCCTGGCAATCGCTATCTTCTGCACATTAGGAGCTTTTGCGCTGCGCCTGCACTATCTGATGCGCCCGGTACGCAAGCGCACTATGTCGAGCCTATACATGATTGGCATTGTTGTGGCACAGGTGGGTGCGGTCTGCCTACTGGCGTGGTTCCTGATCTATCCGCTTATCGCCTGGATGCACTCCTGGACCTTGATCGGCCTGGGTGACTACCTGACAGTTTGCTCGAAGAAATCCGTGATACCTGGGAGTTGCGGCTTCTCACAGCAGGCAGGGTATATCATTGATGCTGTAATAACGACGAATAACTTCGTCTTGTTGATGGCAGCCGTCTATTTCTGGAAGGCGAAGCGCAATCTGATAGTCATTGCCGGTGTTACAACCACAGCATTACTCGCTCTCGCGACACTGGTTGTACACATGCATCCAGATGAACTTTTGATCGCCATGCTGATTAGCGGTGGTAGCCTGGTACTTGCTGCCGTCTGGACGAGCGTTGCCCGTCGCGAGTTTGCCGTGGTTGGCGAAAGCAACCTGGGTTGCCTTGGTCAATGGTTAGTTATAGGTACCTGTCTGCTAATCTACCTGGCGGCATTCGCTTTCTTCTCTATTCCAGGATTTCGCGAGACGAACCCGAATATTCCTTTCGTGCCCGGAGCTGGATTGAGTGCCGGTATACGTAACAGCATCAATGCGATAGTGGTGGTGGTTCTTATCGGGTTGCTCGCCGCCGTTCAGTTCTACTTCCTGGCACGCAACCGCTATAAGGTGTAGGTGGGGGCGCGATGTAAAGTGTTCCCGCCTGGGCGACCACAAGGGATGGCCCCTACAATGCACGAGTTCCATTTGGAGCGAATCTATCGTACATAGTAGGGGCCATCCCTTGTGGTCGCCTTATGTGTTTGCTCTTTTTTCCATACTATTAACCGTGCTATAATAGAGCAAATGGAAGTGTAGGGGAGTATAGAAATGCAAAACGAGCAACCTCTCAAAATACTCATGCTTGCCGCTGAAGCCGTGCCATTTGCTAAAGTTGGTGGGCTGGCCGATGTTGTGGGAGCCTTGCCCAAGGCATTGCAGGATCTTGGCCATGACGTACGGGTGGTGATGCCGCGCTATGGACAGATAAACACTGAGCGTTTCGAACTAAAGACGGTAGTGGATACGCTGACCGTGCAAATGTCTAGTTTTCAGGAGCAGATGAGTGTCCTGGAGGGTAGCATTGGTAATGGTATACCCATCTATTTTATTGATGCTCCACGTTATTTTGATCGTGAGAATATTTACGGCTATACCGATGATGGAGAACGATTCATCCTGTTCTGCCGTGCCGCGCTAGATGCAGCCCGTTCACTGGGCTGGTCTCCTGATGTCATCCATTGCAATGACTGGCAAACCGGTATTGTTCCGAACTGGATGCACACGGTTTATCGTGATGATCCATTCTTTGCCGGTACTGCTACCGTCTATACCATCCATAACCTGGCTTATCAAGGAATTTTTGGCTATCGCATTCTCGAGGTGGCGGGTGTGGCCGCAGGTGGTTTCCTCTACCCACAAATCGTGGAACTCGCCAATGTCGTCGATATCATGGGGCGCGGCATCCTCTTCGCGGATGCTGTAACAACCGTCAGCGACCGGTATGCGCAGGAGATACTGACGCCCACATATGGAGAGAAGTTGGATCAACTGCTGCGTTCGCGCCGTGAACGTCTGTTTGGCATCCTCAATGGCATCGATTACTCGGAAATGAATCCTGCCACGGATCGCTATATTGCCGCGCAGTTTGATGCCGATACGCTTGATAAGCGTGCCGAAAATAAGCGGGTGTTGCAAGAGCGAGCGCATCTCCCCGTCAGACCGGATGTGCCGCTTATCGGCATGATCTCGCGGCTCACAGATCAAAAAGGTTTTGATCTGCTGGCGCAGATAGTCCAGCCGCTCTTCACACAGGGTATTCAATTCGTTGTGCTGGGCATTGGTGACCAGCATTATCAAGAGATGTTCCAGAATCTGGCTGCTCGATACCCTGAGCAGGTCGCTACTTTTCTCACGTTCAACACTGAACTGGCTCAGATTATTTACGCCGGCAGCGATATGTTCTTGATGCCCTCGCGTTTTGAACCTTGTGGACTGGGCCAGTTAATCGCTATGCGCTATGGGAGTGTTCCCATAGTGCGTAGTGTCGGAGGCCTGGCCGATACCGTGCAGGAATATGATCCGCGAACAGGTGAAGGCAATGGTTTCGCCTTCACCAACTATGATCCCTGGGAGCTATTTGCCGCCATCGTGCGGGCCTTAGAGCTCTATCGTTTCAAGGACATCTGGCGCAAACTGCAACAGCGCGGCATGGCTGCTGACCATTCCTGGCGAGCATCCGCAAAGTGCTATATCGATGTCTATCGGGATGCAATCGCATATCATCAGAGCGGGCAATAGGCTCTCTATGCTCGCGGTGATTGGTGAGAGGGGGCCGATAAATCGGCGGTGGCCGCGATAAATCGGGCCCTACGCCCCACCCATGCCGCCCCAGAGACGGGAAAAGCCCCTATAGTCAAGATTGGAGCGCGATAAATCGGGCCCTACGCCCCACCCATGCCGCCCCATGACCCATCCATACCCCACTCTTATTTCACCCGCAAGGATGGAGTCCTACCAGTAACTGTCTTTTACATTTTTCTTCAAACAACTTAGGGCATGCGCAGTTGTCCACCATATTTTGCGCTGTAGGATGACCAGCCGTCCGGGCCTGTTGTGCGCTCGCAGTGTTCGATAAAGCCTGTGAGACTGGCCTCTGCCTTATCTGCCTGGTGAACTATCAAAGCCTCGATGCTCACGGGACTCACGGGCGAACCATATTCCTTCGTATGATGAGCCAGAATGATATGGAGTAGATCATTGCATATGGCTTCATCAAGCTCGATGATATGCGACGCATGCTCTTGAACATATTGCATGCCCCGTACAATGTGCCCGAACATGCGACCATCAGGTGTGAAGCCCAGCCCAAGCTGCTCTTCCAACTCTTCCAATTTGCCGATATCGTGTAAAAGTGCGCCTGCAAGCACCAGGTCCTGGTTACAGGGATAGATCTGGGCCAAACAGTCGGCTATAGAGGTAACGTTCACTGTATGTTCCAGCAGGCCCCCGACGACTGCCCCATGATGACGTACTGCGGCGGGCCAGCGTCGAAAACGTGCTATCACTTCCGGCGTAAAGCAGCGTTGAAGTAGTTCACGCAGACCCGGGTGGTCTATCTTGTTCACAAGCTGTTGAAAATACTCCTCGAGTTGCGTGAGAGGATGACGTGTTCCTGGCTGGAAAAGATCTGCTGGAGCAGTTTCATCTGTCGCAACGCGGATCAAGCGTATGTTTACCTGGTTATGATATTTTTCGACTACTCCCTCTAAGAAGACAATGGTTCCTTCTCGTGGTATGAGAGCTTCATTATCGGGTGGATCGAAGCAGCGACCGGTGATTTCGTTGTTGCGCTGATCGCGTAACGTAAGGTTCAGAAACGGCTTGCCATGAGTTGTTTTACGTACCTGTACTTCTGTCGCGAATAGCCATCCAGAGATGGTTGCTTTTAACTGCAATTCGCTAATGATGAGTGGCTCGGGTGCGGGCGTAATGCCTCGTTGGAAAAACTGATCTGTCATAAAGATAACTCCCCAAATGATTTTTTGGTTTCATCTTAAAGATACGCATCCTGCCGGAAAAAGCGGAAACGTTTCCGCTTTTTCCCTCCAGGTAGGTATATAAAGGATGTGCTCAGTAGGGGAGTGGGTTTGCCCCGCCCCATAAGCGTCGAGTTAAAGAAGTGGTATGGGTCTTGTAGTAGGGGCGTGGGTGGAGGTGCTTGCACCGCCCTGGGATGGGGTAGGAAGAGGTCGTCGGACGTGTAGCGTTTCCCCCACCCCAGGGCGGTGCAAGCACCCCCTTCCCACATCAGCCCAACCCCCGCCCCTACTGTATAGCCCATACAATGTTTGAATTGACGTTTTGAGCCGGGATGCCTATACTGAGGAGGAAATCATTATGATTATCTGTCTTACGGAGGTAGCAGGCGTCGTGGATCAGGAACATGCTCAGGCTGTGGGGATATTCCCTGGAGATGTCGTTGATGAAGTGGTCAGGCATCGCACTTACCTTGCAGATATAAATGATAGTCTGCCAGATTACGGGTCGAAGGCGTTTTGGAGGGTTGTTGAAGAGCCCGATCCGAGATCGACTCTCCCTTTTGAAGTCCTGGTAAAATGTGTACGGGCAGCAATCGCATATGGGGATAGTGAGGGGCGCAATCGCATTGTCACGGTCATTATTCGCCGTACCCAGGCATCGAATGAATATTGGACGCGGAATGTTCTCAATGCTCTCCCATTGAGTGCTGAAGAGCAGCGTATACTTTTCAATGATCTCTATGCTGACCTGTGTGAGCATTTGATCCGCGCGCTGATCGATCCCACGCGCCTGTTCTGGGAAGAGCATTTTCAGCACTGTTTGCGTTTTGAGCGCAAGCATGTCTATCATACTTTTATGGTACGTGAGGGAAGATGGCATCATCATCCTGATAAACGACCTGAGCGCGTACCTCGTACACTTATAGCAAGCCTGGATCAACCCCTTGTAGATGCCGAGGGGGAGATGGTGGAACTGCCTGTGAGCGATGAACAAGCACAGCAGGCTTTGTTGGCCGTGGAGCACGCGGATTTACCGCTCCACGTCCTCCATTTGCCTGAGAAGCTGAAGGCTGTTGTATGGCTTATGTTCTGGGAGGGCAGAACGGAAAAAGATACTGCCAGGATTTTAGGCATTACGGATCGAACTGTGCGGAATCGATTACACGAGGCATTGAAATTATTGCGTGAGAAGGCTGGCATGGAGAAGGGAGCCTGGTTATGAGTAGAGAAGAGGAAGAAGCTGTGCTGCGTATAACTGCCCATTACGTAGCAGAACTGCGCGAAGGTCGCCAGCCACGCTTGAGCGATTACCTGCTCCGCTATCCACAATATGCCGATGCAATTACTGATTTTGTCACGTATTATCATGCTCTGGAGGTCGATGTACCTGTTGCCAGCAAAGAAGTTTCTCGGGCTTCTATGGTGCCGCCACTCTCAGAAAGTTCTCGCATGGCAATGGATCGAGCCTGGAATCGTCTATCGCAAGCAGGAGGAGTTGATAGTAATTCTTCTATGACATTGCAGTTGGTGGCAAGTAAACGGCAAAAGTCATTGCCGCAATTAGCAGGCGAAGTCGGGATAAGTGTGGATATTATGGAGAAGCTGGCGCAGAGCATGATCGATGCTGCTACCATACCAAAGGAAGTCCTGAAGCGATTGGCACAGGCGCTGGTGCAGCCACTTGACGTAATTTCGGGCATACTCGCTGATAGCGCGAACAAGCGTATGGTACATGGAGTAGCTGAATCAGCTAGCGATTATTCTCTGGGAGAGCAGTCTCACATTCAGACGCAGAGCTTTCGCGAGGCGGTAGAGCGAAGCCCGAATTTGTCAAATGAGCAGAAAGATGTGTGGCGCGGAATACTGGACGCGGAAGGATTGTGAACTACCGCTGGGCTAAAGACCCAGTAGCTTCTTCGGAAGCCCAAGTTCACCAGACTCAGCCCCAGAAATGGGGACTCCGTTCATTTGGTCATGACACCTGCGGTTGACGCATCAGACTGCCGCTCTGTCGCCTGGGTTTAAGTAGGACTGGGGAAAAGTTCGGTGATCCAGGTGCAAAAAGCCTTGTGAACATTGTCGAGATGAAGTCGGACTCGATTGGTGGTCACAGCCAACCGATACGCACCACCTGCTGGTTCCAGCAGAGCATTTTTCCGAAAGGAACTGTTTATGTGTCTTGTGTATGTGCTGACGCCAGGTGGCCGGCCCTTGATGCCGTGTGTCCCGGCCGTTGCTCGGCTCCTGCTCAAAGGTGAGAAAGCCAAGGTGGTGAGACGCACTCCCTTTACTATCAAGCTCTTCACTCATCCAAAGCACGCATATACTCAACTGCTCACCTTAGGCATGGATACTGGGAGCGCTGTCGCAGGGGTCGCAGTGGCGAATGAAGAGGGAGCGATCTTCTATCTGGCTGAAGTAGAAATGCGCAACGATATTGCGGCTACGATGAAAGAGCGAGCGTCCAAACGGCGCAATCGTCGCCAACGCAAAACCCGATATCGTCAGCCGCGTTGGCGCAATCGTCGCAACTCCATCAGGGCAGATCGGTTTTCTCCGACCATGAGAAGTAAAATCGATGGGCATCTGCGCGAGGTCCGCGACGTAGCGGCACTCTTGCCGATCAGCAGTCAGGTCCTGGAAACCGGAACGTTTGACCCTCATGCCCTCAAACACCCGGAAGTTTTGCAGCAGAAGTGGTTGTATCAAAAGGGGATCAACTATGGTTTTGCCAATACCAAAGCGTATGTGCTGACCCGTGATGGCTACACCTGTCAACATTGTCAGGGCAAAAGCCGTGATCGACGGCTAGAGGTGCATCACCTCGTTTTTCGCAGCCAAGGGGGCAGCGATGAGGAAGCCAATTTGTTGACGTTGTGCAAAATCTGTCATGACCGTTTGCATGCCGGAACCATCAGTTTGAAGCAGAGAGGCAGAAAAAAAAGCGGGCTGGCCCATGCAACGCAGATGAACAGTATTTGTGTCCAATTGTTGAAACAACCGGATGCCGAAGAAACGTGGGGGTTTGTCACAAAGGAGCATCGCCTTCTCGCCGGTCTGCCTAAAACCCACGCCAACGATGCCGCAGTAATTGCCACACGAGGAAAAACGCCGCAGTTTCGTACCACGCAGGTGATCCTGAAAAAATGCATTCCTGCTGGAGATTATCAGCAAACGAAGGGGGTGAGAAGTGAGCAACCAATAACAACTGATAAGATCAGCGGGTTTCGCAAGTTTGACAAAGTCTGGTATGGTGGTCGGGAGTACTTTATCAAGGGACGTATGTCTACGGGCTATGCCATTTTAATGGGCATAGATGGGAAAAAGGTTGATTTAAAGCCTATCCCGAAATTTGAGAAGATGAAGAGAGTGAGCGCTCGATCCTCATGGATTATCAGTCAAAGAATCATGCCAAGTTTCTTATCCTCTACCACGTAATCTTTGTTTGTAAGTACCGCAAAAAGTTACTTGTCTCCTATGGAAGTGCGGTAAGGAAGTTGTTTGAAGAAATTGCGGCGCGTTCAGATTTTTCCTTTGAAGCGCTCGAAGTGGATCAAGATCATATTCAATGCCTGGTGAAAAGCGAACCGCGAATCTCGCCACTGGCTATCGTGCGTAGATTGAAACAAGAATCTACCACTCAGCTTTGGCAAAGATACGAAAAAGAGCTTAAAAAGCATTTCTGGAAGGAAAGGACGCTGTGGAGTGATGGCTATTTCTGCTGCACCATTGGAAATACAAACCAAGAAACCATTCGCCAGTACATTGAAAGTCAAGGGTGAAGTGCGGCGTTCATCCACGAGGTCTTTAGCCTCGTGGATGAACGCCGCGCCTATATAAAGGTTTTATGGAAGGAGGTAGGGGTGGGCGCTGCCGGGAAACAACCCCGAAAAGGGGAGAAGAGGTTGTGCCCGGCAGCGCCCCGTGGGGGAGGGACATAGACTATTTCTTTTCCTCGCTTATTAAGCCGGAAATTATAGGAAGATTCGTATATGGCACAGATAATTGCCTATCTAGATTGTCACTCCGGCATCAGCGGTAACATGTTCCTGGGAGCAATGCTCGATGCCGGTTTCGAGCTGGATACGCTTAAGCATGCCCTGTCTGGTTTGCCTGTGACGGGATATGAACTCGTGCTGGAGCGCTTTCAGGATAAAGGCATACAGGGTTCGCATTTTGATGTCGTGCTTGCTGAACAGCAGCAACAAACGCGCCATCTTTCAGACATTGTAACGTTGATAGAATCCTCGACGCTCTCTTCACGAGTGCGTGAGATGGCAATCGCTATCTTTCAGCGCCTGGCCGAGGCTGAAGCGACTGTCCATGGTACGGGCATCAAAGATGTGCATTTTCACGAGGTAGGAGCTATCGATGCCATCGTGGATATCACGGGAGCAGCTATTGCCATTGAAGCTATGGGTATAACTCAACTCTATGCCTCTCCTTTGCCCATGAGCAGCGGCCACGTGCAAACCTCCCATGGGCTGTTACCGGTACCGGCACCCGCCACGCTGGAAATACTGCGGCGTGTTGCGGCTCCATGGAAATCATGTCCTGTCGAAGGCGAACTGGTGACGCCCACCGGAGCAGCTATTCTCGCGACGCTGGCACAATTTCAAACGCCTGCCATTGCTATTGAGCGCGTTGGCTATGGCTTTGGACACAAGCGATTCCCCTGGCCCAATTGCCTGCGTGTCTGCCTGGGCAAATCGTATGGACCGGCGCAGGGTTATGCCGGGCCGGCAGATACCGATTGGGTGACTGTGATTGAAACTAACATTGACAACATGGCCGGTGAACTACTGGGCGGGCTGATGGATCGCCTATTAGCGGCAGGTGCACTGGATGTGAGCTATATTCCCATGCAGATGAAAAAGAATCGTCCGGCTGTGATGCTGACGATCATTTGCCGACCTGAAGAGGGTGATGCGATGGCTCAACTCCTTCTCAGCGAGACCAGCACGCTTGGTGTGCGTATGCAGCAGGTACAACGCTTGAAAGCGCAACGCACTCAGCAGCAGATTGAGACGCCGCTGGGCACTTTGTTGGTCAAAGTTAAACGCCTTGGTTCGCGTATTATCAGCGCCTCACCGGAATATGAGGAATGCCGCCGAATTGCTCTCGAACGAGGGATATCGCTGGAGGAGGTGTATGAGGTTGCGCGGCAGGCGATTGAGATGAATTTGTTGAAATAGACTATTGTTCCCCTGCACCTGCTGTTTCATTTTTCTCAAGAATGTATTGCTTCCAATTGAGCGTGTGTGACGTATCAAATACAGGAATGAATTAACTTCCTCCCCATAATGCGTGTGCGGAGATGGCATTGCCCAGATTGGAGGCGACATATGATAAAACCCGCAATAGTTATCGTTGATGATATCCCACAGGTCCTGCATCAGCTCGAGAGCGATCTCGAAAAGAAATATAGCGGCCATTTTCGCATCATTGAAGCCGATTCGGGTCAGCAGGCGCTAAATCAGTTGAAGCAGATGAGCTTGCACAACGAACCGGTGGCGCTCTTGCTGGTCAATGAGCAGATGCCTGTGATGAGTGGCTCGGTGTTGTTGAAAGAGGCGTGCGAGCTGTACCCTAAGGCCAAACGGATCTTGTTGATCACCTACGCGGATACTCGTGCGGCTATTCAGCAGATCAATAGCGGTCAAATCGATTACTACCTGATGAAGCCCTGGGAACCCCCGGAGGAGCGCCTCTACCCTGCGTTGGATGATTTACTGGCGGAATGGCTGGTCTCGCCCCCTCTGTTCGCGGAATTGCGCGTGATCGACGATCGCTGGTCGCCCAGGCGGCACGAGATCGGGGACTTTCTGGCTCGCAACCAGGTACCCTATCAATGGCTTGACGTTGAAAATAGCAAAGAGGCAAACTACTTACTAGAGCAGTTGGGCTTAGGCTCTAAGGAACTACCAATCGTGATTTTTCCTGACGGTTCATACCTGGTGAACCCTGACTTGTTCCAGATTGCCGAGAAGATCAACCTCAAAACGCACGCGGAAAAGCCCTTTTACGATCTGATCATCATCGGCTCGGGTCCAGCAGGGCTTGCCGCGGGAGTCTATGGTGCCTCGGAGGGACTGCGCACCTTGCTTGTGGAGCAGGAGGCTCCGGGTGGACAGGCGGGAACGAGTTCGCGCATCGAGAACTACCTGGGCTTTCCGGCGGGACTGAGTGGGGGAGAACTGGCACGTCGTGCCGTAACGCAGGCAGAACGTTTTGGGGCGGAGATCATTATACCGCAAAAGGCGGTGAGGGTAAAGGTAGATGGCCAGTACCGGTGTGTTGACCTGGCGGACGGCTCGGAACTGCGCTGTCACGCACTCTTGCTCGCCTGCGGCGTCTCTTACCGCAGACTGGATGTGCCTGGCATAGACGCCTTGACCGGTGCTGGCGTCTATTATGGTTCCTCGATCGCCGAGGCTATGTCTTGTAGCAATGAGGCTATTATGGTTCCTCGATCGCCGAAGCTATGTCATGTAGCAATGAGGATGTGTACATAGTTGGCGGGGCGAACTCCGCCGGGCAGGCTGCTATCTACTTTGCGAAATATGCTCGCCATGTGACGATACTGGTGCGGGACGAATCGCTCTCAAAAGACATGTCCAAATATCTTATCGATCGCATTGAGAACACGGACAATATCGAGGTCAAGACCTGCACTCGAGTCGTGGCCGTGCAAGGCAAGGGCCATCTAGAAAGCATCACCATCGTCGATGACAAAACACACGAGGAAAAAACGCTCCCGTCGACCTCACTGTTCATTTTCATTGGTGCGGAGCCGCATACGAGTTGGCTGGAGGATGTGGTGAAAGGCGACGAGAAGGGTTTCATTCTCACAGGCCCCCGACCTGTTGCACGAAGGACAGCGGCCAAAGCGCTGGCCGCTTGACCGCGATCCTTTCTTCCTGGAAACCAGTGTCCCCGGTATCTTCGCCGCCGGAGATGTACGGCATGGCTCCATCAAACGAGTCGCCTCCAGCGTCGGCGAAGGGGCAATGGCTGTTCAGCTCATCCATCGATATCTGGGCTAGATTTGAGATGAGAGAGCGAACACACATTCCGGGCCCAACTATGCCGAACGCAGTTTTTTATGTATTGCTATGCTCATGGGGGATTGGGAGTAGTATAATAACAGAGAGAGAGGAATAGAAGCAGAAACACGCATGAGAGACCATTCTCTCGACTGGAAACCGAGGGTGTTCTATCAATGGATTTCAAAGATTGGCGCAAACTGCCTGAAGAGGGCAACGAAGAGGAAAAAGCTCCGAAAGTCAGCAAGTATCGCGGCAGAAGGTTCTACGATTATATCGATGAGCAGATTCGGGAAGCTCAAGAGCAGGGCAAATTTGAAAATCTCCAGGGTTTTGGCAAACCTCTCAATCTCGATGATAATCCCTATCTAGGGGATAAGGCTCTGGGCTACAGCTTGCTCAAAAGCAACGACTATGTGCCCGCGGAGATCGAGCTTGCAAATGAAATCTCGAAGGAGCTTGAACGTGCAGAGTCGCGGCTGGCGAATCTACGTCAACGGGGCCAGGCCCTGCAAGCCCGTCGCGTTCCCCCTTTTCCCAGCGAGAAACGTGCTTTCAATGCTGCGATAGAGAAGGAGGCTGCCGAATACGAGCGAAAGTTACGAGAGTTGAACCGCAAGATTCTGACCTTGAATTTATCCGCTCCTTCCGCAATGCACAGGCCATTGTTAGAGGTTGAGAAACTGGTGCAGCAATTCCGCGAATCCTGTCCTCCCTTCGCGATCTAACCGATGCAACTTTCTTGAAACGGGTGAAGCGCGCTTCTCGTGTAGAGGTAAGAAGCTACCTCAATGAGCTTGTAATGGTGACTGAGAGGGTCTCCGATTCCAGCTGCAAGGTGGCTCACTCTGTGGAGGAGCATAAGCATCTATGTATACCCTCGGAATCAATGCGGCCTATCATGATCCTGCTGCCTGTCTTGTTGTGGATGGCAGGGTGATGGCGGCGGCAGAGGAAGAACGTTTTACACACGTCAAACATGGGAAGCGCCCTGTGCCCTTTTCGACTTATGAGTTGCCTTTTCATGCAATCGATTACTGCCTGCGAGAGGCTGGGATAACCCTTGCGGATATCGATCACATTGCCTACTCCTACGATCCCTTTCTCCTGCTGGGCCGCTATCGCCACGAGGCTATGATTACGCTCCCGCTGGAGCCGAGTGCCTATGCAATGTCTCCTGAATGGGAGGCTGCCTGGGACCCGCTGTTCTTATCGTCCATTGTCAATGCGCCACGCCACCTGGTCGATGGTGTACCCCTTCACTTGCAAGCTCGCTTCCGTGGAGGCAATACCTCGTCGTCACAATCTGGGAACCATTATTGCTGGTATTTCGTGGAACATCATATAGCCCATGCTGCCAGCGCCTTCCACGCTTCACCTTTTCAGCATGCTGCCGTGTTGACGCTTGATGGACGTGGTGAAAAAGCTACAACGGGCTATAGCATTGGCAGCGGTAATCAGTTGAGTTGGATTGGGCAGGTCAATTTTCCCCACTCCCTCGGCCTGCTTTATGAAGATGTGACGAGTTACCTTGGCTTCCTGCGTTCTTCGGACGAGTACAAGGTGATGGCGCTGGCATCATTTGGCAGGCCGCGCTATCTTGCGGATTTTCGCGAAATCATTCAAATTGGTGCGGATGGCCAATATACAGTTGCCCCCCCAGGCCTGGAAGAACGCTTTGGTCCAGCCAGAATGAAAGGTGGGCCACTGGAGCAACGCCATTATGATATAGCACACTCGTTACAGGCAGCACTTGAAGAAACCGTGCTGGAACTTGCGCACTGGCTGCACGACAAAAGTTCGATGGAGAACCTCTGTATGGCAGGCGGCGTTGCCTTGAACTGTGTTATGAACTCAAGGGTGCGCGATGAGGGTCCCTTTCAACATGTCTGGGTACAGCCTGCTGCCGGTGATGCAGGGACGGCACTGGGCGCAGCTCTCTGGATAGATGCGCAGGAAATGCAGTGGGTGGGAGATAACGAGCGCCGTTTTTGTATGGATCATGCCTTTCTTGGCCCTGCCTACACTGATGACGAGATCGAACAGTTCCTGCAATGGGCAAAATTACCCTATCGCCGCTTAACTGCTGTAGCGGACGAAGTCGCGGATATATTGACGCGGGATAAGGTCATAGGCTGGTTTCAGGGGCGCATGGAATTTGGCCCACGAGCGCTCGGTGCTCGCTCAATCCTGGCATCGCCACTGCATGCCTCGATGCAGGCGCGGCTCAATGAGATCAAAGACCGTGAAGATTTCCGGCCAGTAGCACCGGTCGTGCTTGAGGAGGAGGCGAGTCGTTGGTTCGCAAACGCTGACGTGTCACCTTTCATGCTTTTCGTCTACGATGTGTTGCCAGGTAAAGCTGACCTCATTCCGGCGGTGCGTCACGTAGATGGCACAGCGCGTATCCAGACC
>WNFT01002464.1_pt1 | contig 15892 bp, 13 predicted proteins | sample 5400191 | NCBI WGS metagenome assembly WNFT01 (sample SAMN13153359, study PRJNA577476) | soil metagenome | isolation source: 80 cm saprolite under Madrone tree | place: USA:California | collected 2016-06-14 | reverse complement strand
CATGGCCTCGCGCAGCCTCGCGGTCGTGCGGGCTCGCGGAGGCCCGGTGCGCACCTTCGTCATGGACGACGCCTGGGTAAACGAGTACACGTGGGCGCGCGACAGCAAAGCGATCTACTTCGAAGCGAATGACGGCACATTTGGACGCGGCGAGCACATGTTCGACCAGCCGATCGCACGAGTGTCGGTTAATGATGGCCACGCCGAACGTGTCGTGCCCGGACAAACCGTTGACTATGCGCCATCCATTTCGAATGACGGCCGGTGGCTGGCCTACAAAGCGGCGGAAGGACGTACGGTCGGCGACGTGTTCGTAATGGACACAGCGACTAAACGCGCGACGAAAATAACTGACGTCAATCCCGAACTTCACGATCGCGCCCTCGGCGATCTGAAACCAATCAGTTGGCGATCGTTCGACGGGATGCAGATCTGGGGGCTGTTGCTGACTCCTCCGGGATGGACCGCAGGCCACTTGCTGCCGTTGCTCGTCTACATTCATGGTGGCCCTGGCGGCGGCGTTACTTATGGACTGTTTCCACAGTTCATGCACTTTGTGCCTCAGGTTGATCCATATCCGACTGAAGCAATGACGAGCGCGGGATTTGCCGTGCTGTTTCCCATGCCTCGCGGCGGCGCTGGTTACGGAGAAGCGGGCCAGCGGATGATCGTGAACGCCTGGGGTGAGGCCGACTATAAGGACATAATGGCTGGTGTGGATCACCTCATGGCGCAAGGCATCGCGGATCCGCAGCGGCTCGGCGTGATGGGCGCATCGTATGGCGGTTACATGACGAACTGGATCGTCACCCAAACCGGACGCTTCAAGGCGGCATCCGCCGGCGCCAGTCTTACAGATCTCTCCGATGAGTACTACTTATCCGAAGGCGGCCAGTTCATGGTTGACTATTTCAAACGACCTTGGGAAAACCACGAGTCGTACGTCGCACACTCACCGCTTACGTTCGTTCAACGAGTAACGACGCCGCTGCTGATTCAGCACGGCGAGCGGGATGCGCGGGTGCCCATTAGCGGAGCCTGGAAGTTTTATCGCGCGCTGAAGGCTCTGGGGAAGACCGTGGAGTTCGATGTCTACCCGCGCGGGGGACATGTACTGTACGAACCGATGCTGCAGCGCGAGCAGATGCGCCGAAATCTTGAATGGTTCACGCGCTGGATTCCGGTTCGCTAATGCTCGTTTCAAGATGGACCGAGTAGTTGTTCGGCGTCCCGATGTTTGCGCCGACATTCGTCGTCCTGACGTTCAATTCCTCACCATTCCGGCGGGCGCTGGCCAGTTCGACCCGGCATGCCACCCTTGGTGTCGAGCCGCGAACAGCGCCGCCAACAAGCCCATTATCCGCAGCTTCCAAGGGCCCTCTTCTGAACATGTTCAAAAAATACTTGACAAGTCGATTCGGCCGGGCGTATTCTGCGAGAGTTGAACATGTTCAATTTCTAAGGAGGCCAATTATGACCATCGAAATAGCTACTTACCTGCTCTATCTGGCAATCAGCGTTGCCTTGACCGTCTGGGTCGCGCGCACGCTTCACAAGAACGGGCGCATCTTTCTGGTGGACGTTTTCCACGGCAACGAGCCACTGGCGGATTCGGTCAATCATCTGCTGGTAGTCGGTTTCTACCTCATTAACCTTGGTTATGTGAGCCTCGCGCTCAAGCTGGGCTACACGGTGGCAACGGCTCAGGAAGGCATCGAAGCCCTATCTGTAAAAGTCGGAACGGTGCTGCTGGTTCTAGGCGGGATGCACTTCTTCAATCTGTTCATCTTCAGCCGCATGCGCCGCCGCGCAACGATGCACAACGCGCCGCCGCCAGTTTATCCGGACGCTTTCACACCCGTGCAGGAGGTGTAGGTGATGACGACGCTGACACTGCTGTACGACCCTGCCTGCGGACTTTGCCGAAGAGTTCAGGGCTGGCTCGCCGAACAACCGAAATTAGTTGAACTCAAGATGATACCGATTAAGACAGAAGCGGCACGGCGCCGTTACCCGCAATTGAATCACGAGCTGACTTCAGAGGACCTCACCGCGATTAGCGATCAGGGCGCGGTTTATTTTGGCCCGAAAGCCTGGCTGATGGTTTTGTGGACACTATGTCGATATCACGACTGGTCGTATCGACTGGCGTCGCCTGAGTTATTGCCGACCACGCGGCGAGTGGTCTCGCTGATCTCGCAGCATCGTTATCAGATCAGCCGCGCCGCCGGCTTGTCGAGGTGAATCGAATGAACTCTGAAAGAAAATCAATGCACACCAAGACTCCTAAGGGCGAGCAGACCCGCGCGCTGATCCTTAATACTGCCCTCGATTTGCTTCGCGAGCGCGGATATGAGCGGACGACAATGCGCGCTATTGCCAACAAGGCAGGCGTCTCGCTCGGCAATGCGTATCACTATTTCGGTTCCAAGGAGCATTTGATCCAGGCTTTCTATCATCGGCTGCATGAAGAACACCTGGCCGCGATACTGCCCGCGCTGGAAAAGGAATCGAGTTTGAAGGCGCGTCTGCTTTCCGTGATGCGCCTGAAGATCTCCTCGCTCGAGCCGCACCATGAATTTGCCGGCGTGCTTTTTAAGACAGCCGCGGACCCCCACAGTCCGCTTAATCCCTTCGCTGACGACTCCGCGCCGGTCCGTCGCGACAGCGTCAAGCTATTTGAAGAACTGGTGCGCGACACAAAGGCGCGCATCCCCGACGATCTCCGCGCGGAGTTGCCTTATCTCCTATGGCTCTACCACATGGGGATCATTCTATTTTGGATTCACGACTCTTCTCCAAAACGCACGCGCACGTATCGGCTGATCGATCAAACAGTCGATCTGCTGGACAAATTGATTTCGTTGGCGAGTAATCCGCTGATGCGGCCGGTGCGCAAGCGGGCGTTGAGGTTGGTAAGCGAGTTACGTGAACTCTCTGTGTGACTCGGTGCTTCCTCTGTGCCTCTGTGGTGATCGCGTTGCGCAAGGGCTTCACCACAAAGACACAGAGATCGCACAGAGATTCACTGAGAAAGGGCTTTGACATGAAGATCGTAATTCCAGGTGGTTCAGGCCAAGTGGGAACCGTGCTCGCCCGCGCGTTTCACAAGCGCGGCGACGAAGTTGTTGTACTGAGCCGCAAGTCTATCAACGCAGCGTGGCGCGGCGTGCAATGGGATGGCGAGACGCTCGGTGATTGGGTCCCGGAGATCGAAGGAGCGAATGCGGTGATCAATCTCGCGGGACAGAGCGTGAATTGTCGTTATAACGATCGCAATCGTCGCCTCATTAAGGATTCGCGCGTGAAGTCGACGAAGGTTATTGGTGACGCGATTGCACAAGCCTGGAATCCGCCACGAGTGTGGCTTCAAGCCAGCACGGCCACGATTTATGCTCACAGATACGACGCGCCGAACGACGAAGCGACCGGCATTATCGGCGGCTCCGAACCAAACGCGCCTGACACCTGGCGCTTCAGCATCGATGTCGCAACATCCTGGGAACGCGCGTTGAAAGAATCGCCGACGCCGAACACCCGCCGGGTCGCGATGCGCACGGCGATCGTGATGCACCCGGACGCCGGATCGCCGTTCGATATCCTTTTGCGATTGGTGAGGCTCGGGCTCGGCGGCCAGGCGGGAGACGGACAGCAGTACATGTCCTGGATTCACGAACGCGATCTGGTACGCGCCGTGCTCTGGCTCATCGAGCACGAAGAACTGGAAGGACCGGTGAACCTGGCCGCGCCAAATCCGTTAACGAACGCCGAATTCATGCGAGCACTGCGCTCGGCCTGGGGCATGCCGTTCGGACTGCCGGCAACTGAGTGGATGCTGGAACTCGGAGCCTTTGTATTGCAGAGCGAAACCGAGCTGATTCTTAAGAGCCGCCGCGTGGTGCCGGCTAAACTCTTGCAATCAGGATTCAGTTTTGAGTTTCCCACCTGGCCCGACGCCGCGCGCGAGTTGTGCGCGAGAGTACGGTCCAATGGACGAATGCCTTGAAGTTGCCAGATCCACAACTGCAAAAAACAAAGCTGGAATCGAAAAACATCGAAGCGAACAATATTTGACTAACCAGCAGCCAACGTGTTATCGTGCGCGCGTTTCCTTGACAGCAACGGCTAGCCCACGGGCCCGCGGTCTCCCGCACACTCGCGCTTTAGCTTCCAATCAACCGTATAGTACGAAAGGCGGTGCTTTGTGTCTTTCAATAGCAATCAGTCTCGCCGAATACGGAAGTCGAAACAGCGGCTCGTGTTTGCATTCGCGTTTACGATAATGCTTCTGACGCTCGCTGTGGCGGTATCATTTCCATCAGCCTCGAGCAGTTCGGAGCAATCTCGGATGACAGGTCGGAGAAAGCCCATTAAGAGCGATTTGCTTCTGTCTAGGATGCTGCGCTCGGCAACGCCTACCGATAATGAGAACGAGCATGTTGTAGCGGTGCCCTACTACAATCTGACGAATGGTTGGAACTCGACAGTTATGTTGAGCAACCAAGGACCAAACCAGATGCAGGCCGAAGTTGTTTTGTTTGGCCTGCACGGTGAGCGCTTGAACGCGCCGCCAATTACTCTGGAACCGCAGTCGGCCAATATGTTCGATATTCGCGATTGGGCCACGGCAGCGTTCGCACTTCAACAAGGTAGTTTACAGGTTCACTACCCAGGTCGTGACCGGGAGCTCGCCGGATTCGTTAAGATTGTTCGCCTGAATCAGGGTTTGATTTTTGACGAACAACTTACCGATCCTGAAGAGTACTTCAAATCATCTCAATTAGAGGGAGTCTACTGGCTGCCGTCAAAAAAGGCCGAACTGTCAATCGTGATTTCGAATAATACTGACTTGCAAGTATCCACAACGGTTGCGCTCAAGCGTTCGAACGGCAAATCACTCGGATCCTCTACTCTTTCCCTTGGGGCTCACGAAACTCATATTCTAAGTGCCAATGAAATAAGCGAAGAGAAGCACGAGACGCTTCCCGCGATTGGCGGAGTTTCAGTGAGTTACGCGGGCGAGCCTGGTTCGGTTTCTGCTGAGGCCCTCGTCCAGGAAGAATCGACAGGTTTCTCTTCAATCATAGACTTTCGCGATCCGCAGGTCGCAGTTGCCGCAAGACTCGACGGAGCCGGTTTGAGAATCGGCACAATTGGGGGCGAAGCATTGACTCAGGTTGCCGTGGCCCGCAACATTAGCGACACCCAAACCATAGTGACAGGACGGCTTGTCTTTACGACAAGTAACGGCAGTACAGGCGCAATATCGATTCCTGAAGAACGACTGGACCCGGGTGAAGCAAAGACGCTTGACCTCGCCAAGTCAATTAAGAAAAGTGGTGTGAGCGATTTCGACTCCGCAGGTCTTGAGTTTCAATACACCGGCGCGCCTGGCGGCGTTGTTATGACCGCTTTGACCGTCAGTGAAAGTGGGAATCAAGTGCTCCGAGTTCCGCTTGTTGATGCCCAGTCACAAAAAATCAACACCGGAAAATATCCGTGGTCGATTGAAAGGAATTCTTCATCCGTTGTTTACCTGAAAAATGTAACCGATGAAGCGCAGGAATATTCGATGTACCTCAGATTTCCAGACGGAGCCTACGTTCCACGATCGCGGAGAGTTGAAGCCGGTCAAACGGTAACAATCGATCCGACAGTACTACGCGATCAGCAAATACCCGATGAGGACGGCAAGACAATTCCGCGTACAGTGAAGCAAGGGTATTTGAGTTGGTCTGCTAATTCAACCAAGAATCTCGCGCCGGGGCAGATGGAACGACCCGACAACCAAGTGATAATAGGCCGAGCAGAAAACGTTGACATCACAAACGGCATGAGTTTTACCGGAACTTATGGTTGCGGCTGCCAAGACAGTTATGACGATTCGCGCATCGAACATCAGCTTCCAAACAGCTCATGGGGCTGGGCGCAGAATTCGCCCCCGATGGAGGTCTTCGTCGACGAAACAATCCAGTTAAGGGGCAGGCAGCAAGATCGAGATGGCTGCTGGAATTACTCTGAATGGCACTCGCCAAACACTTGGGTAGGGTGGGGAAGCACTACCATCGCCGCCGACGATCCAAACGGCCTTTCGGTTTTGGACGTCGATCAGAACGGCCTCGCTAACGGGAAGGCATCGGGCACTGCTCGAGTTGACGCTGCCTGGGGCGTTGTTCGTTGGCCCCCGCTGTATGAGTGCTGCGAGTATCAACCTGATTCAGCGCAGCCAACCGATACTATTCAGGTTAAGGGGCGTGTATCGAAACTCCAATATCAGAATAACTCTGGTTTCAATGACATTTCGGGCACTTTGTACGGGCTGAAAGGCACCACGGTAACGTTTAAGGCAATTCCGAATCCGGAGAGTTTTGTTTGGCCGAGTGGCAAACCAGTGTGGGGAGGCACCGCTGGTGCTACAGGAACAGGCGGATCAGCCTCGGTTACGTTTAATACTGTCTCCAGCGGCACAAGTGACTTCAAGACGGTTACCGCCAATTATGGAAACACCGTAACTGCAAACATTGTGGTCTATGATTTCACGGGCGTCGTGACTCCAGCGAACAATTTTTCAGGAAGAAGCTATGAACGGTTCGGCATAGAAGAGAGCATGAGCTTGAGTTTTACTGTTGCACCTTCCTTAAGCGCCTCACAGTTAGGTGGGTTGAGGTGGAGCATCACCTGCAGTGGCAGCGGAAACGGCACGATTACTGCTTCCGATGAGGGAACCGGTACCTACGTAGCCCCGGATACAGCCAAAAGTATTTCCTTGGCTCTAAAGGTGTTGAGTGGGCCCTCGAAGGACTCTGCAGCGGCTTTCAACTTCAGCATAGTCGAGCCAAGTAGCGGATATGCCTCGAAGGACTTTAGCGGGATACGGCACACGATAGACACCTGGTCAGTTGGTTTCCTTGGAGACATACATGTGGGGCCGGCGGATGTGTCTTTCCTTAACCTCTTCTTCTATGAGGGCGCCGCCGATGTGCATTTGTCCGGGTGGCTCAATACGAATCAATTCAATAATCCTCACCAGCAGGGCACTATAGCGAGGGCGATTGACTCGCACAATGTTGTCAACGAGCAGGATGAAATCTGGTCGGGCCAAAAGGAAGGGCCGTACGGAGAGGGTTACTGGTATTGGGACATACCGTGGCACATACTCACGAATTCAGGAAGGAATATTACGTTCACCACGGTTAGAGAAATTGCCACCTCAGATGCTAATGGAAGAGCGGTAATCTCCAAGGGTGGCCCAGCCGTGTCAAGGGTGCCGTCCGATTCAACATCATCGTGGTAAGCGAAGAGTGTATGGTTGAGGAAGTCAAGAAAGGGTCAGAATCGATGAGGCGCTGCGCCTTCCTGCTCGTCTCTATCTGTGTGATCAGCAACAGTGCACTTGATTCCGTCAGAGGCTCATCCCGGACCGAAAAGTCAAGGATGAACACGGGTGAAATGGCATTCGGGCAGCAGGAACGACCGAATCCAAGGTCGTTCACCCGAGGGCAATACGAAAGCACGTTGTCACGGCTCGACGATCTAGTTAGAAAGAACGATCTCCTCGGAGTCCTTAAGCTTGGTGATGAGTTAGAGGGACGGTGGGGACGAACGGGTGGTGAGCAATACGGCCTTGCAATGCTTGAGGTTGCGAACCTACTAGCAAATAACTTTGCTAACTTTCAGAACAGCGAAAAGTACTGCTTTCAAGCTCTCGCCCACTCCCAGACTTTTTCCTTGCGACTGGAAACCCAATTCTTGGGATTCTTAGAAAGGGATCTCGCTGCAACTGCCTGGGCCTGGAGCAAAGAGCGAAGCGCAAAGGCCAAGGTGTGGCTGACGGCTTGGGGACGTTTGGAAAGGCTCATCAATAGAAACTTTGATTTTAGTAAACGCCCGCTCTTAAACATCGCTCCACCACCCGAAACGGGGCTCCCGGCTGGCGTGGCAGTGAGTGCGATCAAGGATCGAAGACTTCGCGCGCAGTATGAGATCGCTCTGGCCGCCAATGAGAAAAAAGCCGAGGAATACAATCGGCAAATGCGCCTGAAAACTATCGACCGATCTCTTCCAAAGAATGCCGAGGCATACCTCGTCAGGGTTTATTCCCGCACTCCCTACAATTCGCAAGAATTGAGCCGCTATCTCATTATGTACGGATTCGATAGCCAAATTCGCGAAAGAATACTCAATCAGGTAGAAAAGAATATTTCCGACGCACGGAAATAGGCCTCGTTCTTTCTCTCTCCTTGGAAACCACCGGCCAAGTGTACAATTAGTAAACAGGGATCAGGCGCATACTCAAGGGAACTTGGTGACCCTAGCTCCAACTGGTAGTACGCTAACGTTCGGTGAAAACGAAGGAACGCGAAAGAAGACCATCATGTTCAAGACCATCTCCCTTACTCTTTTTTGTCTGGCATTTTTCGGCGGCCACATCCCTGACTTGAGAGCCGTTACCAGATCCGTTGACGGATTTCCTTGTAACGCCAATTGCCAGCGCACGGCACACCCAGCAGCGGCTCCGGTGGGTGACTGCCAGGCTGATATTGATCGACTCATCGCGCTCCGTTCTCACCCTTGGGACGAGTTGCTCGCGCTTGCTAACCAGTTGGAGATCAAGTGGCGCCGCATAAATTGGGATCAATATGCGCAAATCATGATCTACGTCTGCAGTGAAATCGCTAACCATGGGTTGAACGATGTTCGCGTGCGCACGGAGACTAAACACTTTGCCGCCGTGGCTCTATCTCACTCGCGAATGTTCAAATGGGAATATCAGTCGTCGCTTGTTGGCTGGTTTTCCGATCAACGTTGGTCGCCTAATGATAGCGATTGGCTTCGTGAGCGACGCGAGAACGCTGTGCTTTGGCTCCAGACTTGGCAGCGACTGGAAAAAGAATTTGACCCCACCTTTGATATTAACGACAGAAAGAACCGTCCGTTAATGAGAGTGTTTCCCCCCGACGACACTCACTTACCTGCGGGGAGTCCTCCGTCTGCGATTAAAGATCCAAAGCTGCGCGCCCAGTACGAAGCTGCACTTGAGCTTAACAAGAGAAAATCCGAGAGAGTCGACCAACAGTTTCCACTGCTCGCGCATGGTCCTGCTTTCAAAGCACGGGCCGAGCATGTTCTGATTTCCCTATACTCGCAGCCACCGTTTAAAAATGCAGAACTAAAGCGATTTTTGGAGGCTTACGTTCATGATGATTCCGCACGCCAGCGAATCCTCGACCAAGTTCAGAAAGCCTCGAATTAGGTAATCTCAGGTCCAAATCCCAGGCTACCTCGACAACCAACCGTCTGGTACGACCTCGGCTCACTCGAACATCGAAGATCGTCCCACCCGAACACCGCCGTTGGTAGTAGTCACCCGAATCGGTGAACCACCGGAACCGAGATCGACGCTGATGTCCTTTGGCATGCGGCCGCGTTCAGTTAGCGGCACGTTCATTGGAAAATCCGAGCTGACATTGCCATTCACGGTGCTGGTTTCAAGGTGAGCGGAGTAGTTGTTCGGCATCTGGATATTTACACCGCCATTCGTCGTCTTGACGTTCAATTCCTTGCCGTCCCAGCGGGCGCCCGCGAGTTCGACGTGCACGCCGCCGTTGGTGGTCGAGCCGCGAACCGCGCCGCCAACTCGTCTCAGCGAAACGCCTCCATTCATGGTTTTGAAATCGATTTTTCCGCTCACGTCGCTGATAGAGATGCCGCCGTTGTGCGCTTGCAGGGAAAGATCGGATCTGCGCGGGACGAAAATCTCGTAACTTACATACCACTGATAATCTTCGCGTGTTTGAGGGCCTTCGGCGTGAATGCTGAGCCCCCCGGTTTCTATTCTGACTTCTCTTGCCAACTGGTCAGCTTCAGCCTGCGTCGGCGCCTGAGTTTGAATCCGCGAACGAACCAGGACTTCATTTCTTTCCCAGCCTTTGATTGAAATGCCGCCATTTTGCTTGCCGTCGACGGTGATGAGCCCGCCCGCCGGCAGTGTTTGTTCCTTGATTTCGCAATGGCTCTGGAGCCTGTCGTTTCCACTCCACTCTCGACATTCAAGGGAACTCTCAGACTTCTTCTGGGCGGTCGCGACCCCGATGAAACCAACAATTGCGAAAGCAGCTAGAGCGCAACGCAGCGATTTTCTCATATTCTTCTCCTTCGTGTTTTGGATTAACAACTCTTCGGGACAATTACTTCCGTAATCAGTTAGTGATTCTCAAGAGAGAAACGTCGCAGAATATTTGAAGCATCAAAACTTCTAAAGAGCTTTAGAAGTTATAGCCATCAGCGAGGCTCTGCCTCAGAACCAAAGTTCTTACCGCAAAGCGGTTGTGCTCTCCAGCCTAGGGTTGCCGCTGCGGCTACCCCAGGTAAAGAAATCCATCGATCCCCAACCGCAACGCGGTTGCGGCGGTTTTGACTTGATGAAGAGGTGACGCAACCGCTTTGCGGTTGAATGATTTTTCATCTGTGATCCCAGGGTAGCCGAAGCGCCAACCCTGGGCTGGTGGGCGGAACCGCGTTGCGGTTAAGAGTCGAACGAAGAATATTTCAGGGCTTTTGTCTTAGGCTGGAGCTTGTCATTATCTGACGCTATCGAACTCTCCACTGCGAATCGCCGCGGCGATCTCTCGAATCTCGTTGGACATCGCGCGGTCGGCAGTCAGACGCGGCACGTGAGTCCGAACAATATTGTAGGCTTGTTTCACGCCTCGTCCGGGCTGAAGCGGCGCGCGGTATTCCAACCCTTCAGCGGCGGTAATCAATTCGATCGCCGCGATCAATTCAGCGTTGTCGACAATCGATCTCAGCTTGGTGGCCGCAGTCATGCCCATCGAGACGTGATCTTCTTTGCCGCCATCGGTGGGAACGTTGTCGATGCTGGCCGGGTGGGCGAGAACTTTCGCTTCGCTCACAAGCGCCGCGGCGACGATTTGCAACATCATGAAGCCCGAGGCGGCGCCCGGATGTGAAGTCAGAAATGGCGGCAAGTCCTCGTTCGCGTCGGGGTTCACCAGACGATCGACGCGGCGCTCCGTAATGCTCATCAAATCGGTCAGCGCCATTGCGGCATAGTCGAAGGCGAGCGCGAGCGGAGCGCCGTGAAAGTTGCCGCCGGAAATTACGTCGCCAGTTTCTGCAAACACCAGAGGATTGTCTGTGGCGCTGCCCGTTTCGATTTCAATAATTTCGCGCGCGTGGGCCAGCGCGCCGCGCACCGCGCCATGCACCTGCGGCATACAGCGCAAACTGTAAGCATCCTGCACGCGCGGATCGTCTTGCAGATGCGACTGGCGAATCTCACTGTCGCGCAGAAGCTCGCGCAGATGCGCAGCAACTTCCATCTGGCCTCGGTGAGGCCGCGCAGCATGAATACGCTCATCGAATGCGGCCGGCGTCCCGCGCAAGGCTTCGAGCGTCATGGCGCCGGCAACGTCGGCCAGTCGAGCGATCCTCTCCGCGCGATGTAATGCCAAAGCACCGACGGCGGCCATGGCTTGCGTGCCGTTCAGCAGCGCGATGCCTTCCTTAGCTTCCAGTTTCAACGGTTCAATCCCCGCGCGTCGCAAGGCATCGGCGCTCGCCATTCTTTCGCCGCGATAAAAAGCCTCGCCTTCGCCGATTACCGTTAGCGCGAGATGTGCTAAGGGCGCGAGATCGCCGCTGGCCCCTACCGAACCTTTTTCAGGAATCACGGGCGTGACATCGCCCTCGAGCATCGCGATCAAAGTTTCGACCAGTACTAGACGACAACCGCTATAACCCTGGGCCAGAACGTTGGCGCGGAGCAGTAAGAGTGCCCGAACTTCAGACTGAGACAGAGGCGGCCCGAGTCCGCATGAATGGCTGCGAACCAGATTCAGTTGTGTTTCGCGAAGCTGCGTTGGTTCTATATGGACGTCTGAGAGTTTGCCGAAACCGGTGTTGACACCATAGACGGTGCGTCCCTCGGCGACGATTTTCTCAACGACTCTGCGCGATTGTTCGACACGCGCGCGCGCAGCAGTTGCCAGCGCCAGGCGTTCTTCGCCGCGCGCAACCGCGGCAACTTGCGCGAGCGAGAGTCTTTGGCCGTCAAGTTCGAGCATGAATCAGCGAGAAAACAGAAGTCAGAGCATCCGCAGATTACGGCGATTACGCAGACAAGAAACTCTTCATTTCAATCTGCGGAATCGGCATAATCTGCGGGTGCTCTGACCTCCGACTTCTGACTTCTGAGTCCTGTCTTTTGGTTCGCTGTTTCCGAAACATGAATCCTGCGCTCAGGCGTTTGCGTGATCTCAATCTTGCGGACCTCGGCGCCGCGCATCCGTTGGCGTGCGCGCCGGGCGCGTCGCACTGTCGCGCGCGTGCCTGACGACGCCGCGCGCGTCCAACTGCTCACGCGCTGAAGCGGATGCAGCGAGAATTCGTGACGCGGCAGCACCTCTCCAGTAGCTTCGCGCAACCTAATGGTGCTGACGGCGAAGATGAACAGCGTCGCGTTGAAAACGAATCCCACGATAAAAACTATCCAGCCGGGCACCACACCTACGGTGGCGCGCACCAGGAATTCGTCGAAATTCGTCGCCGGCGCCGGATGCAGATAAACCTTGAGGTTCCAGCTCAGCGCCAGCAGCGCAAACAACCATATATAATTGCGTCGCAAACGCCGCCCGACAGCTTCCCACACGCTGATTGTAAAGTGTGGAGTTAACAAATCTGAGGCGAGATGCGAAGCCCACTCCTGATCGCGCGGTACGCTGTCCGGCGCCAGCATCTGCGCAAGGTAACCGGTTTCCATCACGCGCACGCGGCTGGCCCAGATTTCGTAATAGCGATAACGTCGCGCTTCCATCACCAAAAAGATCGATACCAGAATCGAGATGATGGGGATCAGAAAATGGGGGTTGTTCGGCGAGCTGAAGGCGAACGATAACGCTCCGCCGACGGTGAGTACCGCCCAATATGTCGTGTTGTCGAGCCGCGTCCGCCAGGTGTTCGATCGCTGCACCTCTCCACGATAGAAGTGGGCCATCGCGGTACTGAACTCTGCCGGCGAAGGTTTGCGCATTAAATCAGGCGACCTAGCCTGCTGGCGATCCGGGATCGCGGTTTCATGAATCGCCGGCGAAACTGGACGCAGGCGTCCAGCGGCGCGCTCACCCGACAGACTGGCGACTGATCGATCCCCCGTTGCCATTCCGCCACTGCGCTTCGGCACACGAGAAGCGATTTGAGAGTCATGAATGCTGTCGGCGCGAATTTGGCCAGCGGTTAGCTGGGTTGTTTCAGTGGTGGTTGCCATGACGAGGCCGCAAAATATCGGGCGTGGGGTGGCCGCGAAGCCGTAAATCCGAGAAGCTTTAGCCGATCGTTCTATTCGATAAGCCTTTGCTTCCAGCTTGAGATAATAGCATGAAATGCTGATCCGACAAGCTAAAGCTTATCGGACATTGACACTCATATTTCGCGCACCTATAGTTTGAGTTCTGTTATTTGAAGCAATGTTTTCGGCTCTGCAAAGCGCGCCAGACGAGAAGCACGAGCATTGGATGCGCGAGGCGCTGCGCGCGGCTTATGAAGCGCGAGATCGCGACGAAGTGCCCATCGGAACATGCGTGGTTGTCGCTGACGAGTTGCTGGCAGTCGCAGGCAATCGCACGCGCACCGATTGCGATCCCACTGCGCACGCGGAGATCGTGGCCCTGCGCGAAGCTGCTCGTAAGGTCGGGAATTATCGACTGACAGAGGCAGTTGTTTACTCAACCATTGAACCGTGCGCGATGTGCACCGGGGCGCTGATTCAAGCGCGCGTCAAAGGTTTGGTTTATGGCGCCACCGATGAAAAAGCGGGCGCGGTCGTATCTCATTTTCATATCTGTGACGCCGAACAACTCAATCATCGCGTGGAGATAGTTAAAGGAATCCTGGAAGCTGAGTGTCGCGCGCTGATGCAGGAGTTTTTTAGGAGCAGAAGGCAAAAGTAAAAAGGTAAAAGGAAAGCCAGTGCGCCAAGTTGTAATAGTAACTCCCTCTCCCTTTGGGAGACGGCTGGGGTGAGGGCCTAGCTGGGATAAACTAAGAAACTCTCTGTTATTCTCAGGGTTCTGCCCGATCGAGTGGGAGAGGGAAACTAAATTAAGCGTTTGGGATGGCACCTAGGCCCTCACCCCGACCCTCTCCCAAAGGGAGAGGGAGCAAATTTACTTTTGTCTTAGTCGCGGAGAGGTCGCATAGTGGATTAGTGCACCGGTCTCGAAAACCGGAGTGGGTTTACGCCCACCGTGGGTTCGAATCCCACCCTCTCCGCCAGAAGAATTTCGGATTGCGAATCGCGGATTGCGGAATTTAAGAGCCCAAAGACGAATCCGAAATTCGCAATCCGAAGTTCTTCCCGGGGAGAGGTGCAAGAGTGGTTGAATTGGCAGCACTGGAAATGCTGTGAACGGGGAACCGTTCCGTGGGTTCGAATCCCACCCTCTCCGCCACAAGAATTTCGGATTGCGAATTGCGAATTGCGGATTTGGAATTTGGAATTTGAGATCAGCGGTTCGTCGGAGCGCGACCCAAACCAACATGATCAGTTTACACCGAGAAAAGACGGCTTGGTTTAAATCGACTCACTCGCTCTCAGTAGGTTTAATAGCAACTGCTGTGATGAGCGGCTTCGTCTCGGCGAACTTCGCTCAGAAGCGCCGTCCAGTTCAGCATCTCTCCGTCTGTGGCAATCCAAATTTGCCTTGCAAAACCTCGGCCACGTTTGAGCCGAACGATCTGCCGTTTCGCGTGCCCAAGAATGCCGTCATCTATGACACAGAACTCTTTTATGCAATAGTCTTGAAGACAGTTGGGGCGAGCGATCAGGATTGCGATGTCTTCGTGTCCGAAAGCGAACGTACAGAAGCACAGAAGCTGTTTCCCGATCACAAGATTTTCACGTCTCGCTGTCCTGAGCCGGGAAACTTGTCTTACTCGAACACCAGTTCGGAGCATCGTTTTATGGCGGTGTATGCCGGAACCACACTGGCCGAGGCCAACCGCATGTTGGCGAATGTGAAAGCAACAGGAAAGTTCCCGGGAGCAAACATTCGACGGACGCGAACTGGATTTAACGGTACCTAATCGTTTGGGTTCGATTATGGAAGACAACAAGCTGGCAAAAGAAGAGGCTCGGCGCGCCGGTCAGCACGGCTCAGTCAAATCGCAGGTCGAAGGCGAAGTGCAGGCTGAGATCGCAGAGCATGCCGCACGAACGCCGCCGCCAGAAAACGAGAGGATTGGCGAGCTTGCTGGTGAGTTTCGCGCCAAGGCCGTCGACGAGGTTGTCAATACTGAGCGCGAAGTCGAACGTGCCCGAGGAGTGGCCCGTGTCTCACAAGTTGTCGATTATATTTTTTATGTCATCTATGCGCTACTGGGACTGCGTTTCCTGCTGGCGTTACTTGCTGCCAGAAGCAGTGCTGGATTCGTCCGCTTCATCGTCGCGGTGACGAACCCTTTTTACGAACCGTTTCGCGGAATCGTTGCCAGCCCCAGCACCGATAGCGGTCACACGTTGATGCTCCCGCTGGTGATTGCCATCATCGTTTACCTGTTGCTTCATCTCGGGATCAATGGTTTGCTGCGTATTATCGCGCATCGCAAGACGGCTATATAGTCGATTTGCGATTTTTTGATCGCCGGTTAGAACCTTATCAAGAAGAGTCTTTCAAGTTACTAGTCGCGAAGAACGAAACACCAATTGGCATTCGGCAATCGACAGTGCTTTAATGTCTTATCAGACTTCGGGCTCCGCACAATGCTCGTCTTGTGAACCCCGCCAGGCCGGGAACGGAGCAACGGTAGCAACGACAGCGTGTGTTGCGGGTAAGTCCGAAGTCTGGTGAATCGTGAATGGTAAATCGTGAATGGA
>WNFT01003843.1_pt1 | contig 15896 bp, 16 predicted proteins | sample 5400191 | NCBI WGS metagenome assembly WNFT01 (sample SAMN13153359, study PRJNA577476) | soil metagenome | isolation source: 80 cm saprolite under Madrone tree | place: USA:California | collected 2016-06-14 | reverse complement strand
GAGCACGTCGCGCGAACAGATCGAAGGCCGCCAGGCGAAAGGCGAACACTACCTCCTCGAGGTCGACAACGAGCTGGTGGTCCCGGTCAACAGGAAGATCCGCGTCATCACCACCGCCGCCGACGTGGTGCATTCGTGGTGGGTGCCCGCCTTCGGCGCCAAGCAGGACGCGATTCCCGGCTTCCTGCGCGACACCTGGTTCCGGGCCGAGAAGACCGGAGTCTTCCGCGGCCAGAGCGCCGAGCTGTGCGGCAAGGAGCACGGCTTCATGCCGGTCGTGGTGCGCGTGGTTTCGCAGGAGGACTACAGCAAGTGGGTCGGTGACACGAAACGAGCGCTCGTCGCGCAGGCCGATGACCCGAACAAGAAGTGGAGCCTCGAGGACCTGAAGGCTCGCGGCGAGAAGGTCTACGCGGCGAACTGCGTCGCCTGCCACCAGGCGAGCGGCAAGGGCCTGCCGCCGGCGTTCCCGCCGCTCGACGGCTCGAAGATCGCCACCGGCGCCAAGCCGGAGCATATCGACATGGTGCTGAACGGCAAGCCGAACACCGCCATGGCGGCGTTCGGCAAGCAGCTTTCCGACACCGAGATCGCCGCCGTGATCACCTACGAGCGCAATTCCTGGGGCAACAAGGCGGGGGAAGTACAGCCGGCCGAAGTAAAAGCACGGCGCAAATAGGTTTTAGGAGAAATACATGAGCGCAGTCGTCGACAGCTACGGACACGGGCACGCGCACGACTACGGCGACCACCATGGTGGTTACGGCGGGATCATGCGGTGGATCACCACCACCAACCACAAGGACATCGGCACGATGTACCTGTGGTTCAGCTTCCTCATGTTCGGCGTCGGCGGCATCATGGCGCTGATCATCCGCGCCGAGCTGTTCTCGCCCGGCCTGCAGTTCGTCAATCCGGACTTCTTCAACCAGCTGACCACCATGCACGGCCTGATCATGATCTTCGGCGCGATCATGCCGGCCTTCGTCGGCTTCGCGAACTGGCAGATCCCGATGATGATCGGCGCGCCCGACATGGCGTTCGCGCGCCTCAACAACTGGTCGTTCTGGCTGCTGCCGTTCGCCGCGACGCTGCTGATCCTGTCGTTCTTGATGCCGGGGGGCGCGCCCGGAGTGGGCTGGACGATGTACGCGCCGCTCACCGTGCAGATGGGCATGGGCATGGACTTCACGATCTTTGCTGTCCACCTGCTCGGCATGAGCTCGATTCTCGGCTCGATCAACATCATCACCACCATCCTCAACCTGCGCGCGCCGGGAATGACGCTGCTGAGGATGCCGCTGTTCGTGTGGACCTGGCTGATTACCGCCTACCTGCTGCTGGCGGTGATGCCGGTGCTCGCCGGCGCGGTCACCATGACGCTCACCGACCGGCACTTCGGCACCACTTTCTTCAACGCCGCCGGCGGCGGCGACCCGGTGCTCTACCAGCACATCTTCTGGTTCTTCGGCCACCCGGAGGTGTACGTCGTCGCGCTGCCGGCGTTCGGCGTGATCTCGCAGGTGATCCCGGCGTTCTCGCGCAAACCCCTCTTCGGCTATGCCTCGATGGTGTACGCCACCTCGGCGATCGCGATCATCTCGTTCATCGTGTGGGCGCACCACATGTACACGACGGGCATGCCGGTGACCGGCCAGCTGTTCTTCATGTACGCGACGATGCTGATCGCGGTGCCCACGGGCGTGAAGGTGTTCAACTGGGTGGCGACGATGTGGAAGGGGTCGCTCTCCTTCGAGACGCCGATGCTGTTCGCGATCGGCTTTCTGTTCATGTTTACCCTCGGCGGCTTCACCGGCCTGGTGCTCGCGATGGTGCCGATCGACATCCAGCTGCAGGATACCTACTACGTGGTGGCGCATTTCCACTACGTGATGGTGGCCGGGGCGCTGTTCGCGGCCTTCGCCGGCATCTACTTCTGGCTGCCGAAATGGACCGGCAAGATGTACGACGAGACGCTCGGCCAGATTCATTTCTGGCTGACCATGATCTTCTTCAACATGATTTTCTTCGTGCAGCACTTCCTCGGCCTCGCCGGCATGCCACGGCGCATCCCGGACTATCCGCTGATGTTCGAGACCTGGAACAAGATCTCCTCGCTCGGCGCGGTCGGCATGGGACTGGCGCAGCTGCTGTTCCTTTATATCGTGGTGAAGTGCATCCGCAGCGGGGCGCCTGCGCCGCAGAAGCCCTGGGAAGGCGCCGACTCGCTGGAGTGGACGCACCTGCCGACGCCCGCGCCGTACCACAGCTTCGAAACCCCGCCGGTATTGAAGTGGTTATCCCTACCGTGACCAAGAACGTCAAGACGGCACTCGTCCTGGCCTCCATCGCGCTGATGTTCTTCGTCGGCATCATCGCGAAGTTCTGGTTTTTGAACCGATGAATCTCGAGAAAGCAAACCGGCGGCTGTCCATGCGCCTCGCGGTCATCGCGCTCGGCATGTTCGGCTTCGGCTTCGCGCTGGTGCCGTTCTACAACCAGATTTGCGCCGCGCTCGGAGTGAACAGCCTGACGCAGCGGGACAGCGTTTCCAATACGCAGATCGATGCGTCGCGCAGCGTGACGATCGAGCTCGATTCCAACATCCACGATCTGCCCTGGCGCTTCCGGCCGCTGGTCAATCATGTGCAGGTTCACCCGGGCGAGTTCGCCACCGTGGAGTACGAAATCGTCAACCAGCGCAGCGCGCCGGTGACCGGCCAGGCGGTGCCGAGCTACGGCCCGCAGTTCGCCGGCGAGTACTTCAAGAAGCTCGAATGCTTCTGCTTCACGCAGCAGACGCTCGCCGCCGGCGAGACGCGGCGCATGCCGGTGACCTTCGTGGTGGACCCGAAGCTGCCCAGGGACGTCAGTACGATCACGGTTTCCTACACCTTCTTCGAGGTCGCGGGCCGCGGGGGCAAGTCGTGATGGAGGCGGTCAAAGCCGTGCTCTCCGGTTTCATCGGCATCCGCCGCAGGGCCGACGCCGAGAAAGCGCCGCTCAAGGCGGTGCACGTGATTATCGTCGCCGTGGTGTTCGTCGCGCTTTTCATACTGACCTTGGTCACGATCGTGCACTTCGTGACCCGCTGAACCAGGGGAACAAAATGGCGCAAAACACATCCACGCACGGCCGGCACCAGCACTACGCGGTGCCGCAGCCGATGCCCTGGCCGATCATGGGCTCGACCGCGCTGTTCCTGATGGCGATCGGCGGGGTATTCGTGATGAACGGCACCCGCGCCGGTTGGGCGTCGATCGGCGCCGGCTTGCTGCTGCTGATCTACATGATGGTGCGCTGGTTCGGTGACGTGATCCGCGAGTCCGAAGGCGGCAAATACGGGAGCTGGGAGGACCTGTCGTTCCGCTGGGGGATGAGCTGGTTCATTTTCTCGGAGGTGATGTTCTTCGGCGCGTTCTTCGGAGCCCTGTTCTGGGCGCGGGTTTATTCGGTGCCGGACCTGGGCAGCATCGAAAGCAACGCGCTGATGTGGCCGGGGTTCGCGCCCCGCTGGCCCACCGCAGGGCCTGCTTTCGAGGAGCAGTTCACGCCGATGGCGGCGTGGGGCATCCCGGCCATCAACACGCTGCTGCTGCTTTCGTCGGGCGTGACGGTGACCATGGCGCACTGGGCGCTCAAGGAGAACAACCGCAAGCAGCTGATCGCGTTCCTCGCGCTCACCGTCCTGCTCGGGGTGCTGTTTCTCGGCCTGCAGGCCTACGAGTACGGCCACGCGATCCGCGAGCTGAACCTGAGGCTCTCGACCGGCATCTACGGCTCGACCTTCTACCTGCTGACGGGGTTCCACGGCTTCCACGTCACCTGCGGCGTGATCATGCTGACGGTGATCCTGGTGCGCTGCATCCGGGGCCACTTCACGCCGGACCATCACTTCGGCTTCGAAGGCGTGGCGTGGTACTGGCACTTCGTCGACGTGGTCTGGCTGGGCCTGTTTATCTTCGTTTACTGGCTCTAAAGCCTGCCTTTGATCCAGCCAAGGTAATACCCGGCCATCAGGAACAGAAACAGAGCCAGCGAAAGGCCCACGCGCACGGCGAGGGCCTTGACCGCGCGCTTCGAGCCGCTGCGGTCGGTGTAGATGAAGACCAGCGCGGAAAAGAGGCTCACGACGATCAGCAGGAACATCGCGATCACCACGTAACGCATGCCTTCAGGATACTCTTTGCGTCCATATGGGTGGCCGCTCGCGCTCGCTGCCGCGGCGTGCGCCGCGGGTATTGCGCTCGGCAACTGGCAGACGCGCCGCGCCGAGGAAAAGCGCGCGCTCGGCGCCGAGGTTGACCAGGCATTGAAGGCTGCACCGATCGAAATTTCCACCACACTGGTCGAAAGTAGAAACCTGATCTTGAAGCGCGTGGCCGCGCACGGCGAGTTCGTCGCCGAGCGTACGCTGTTTCTCGACAACAAGATCCGGCACGGGCGCGTCGGCTACGAGGTGCTCACCCCTTTAAGACTTTCGCGTTCCGCTCTGCATGTTCTCGTCAATCGCGGCTGGGTAGAGGCATCGCCCTCGCGCGACGTTCTGCCCCAGGTGCGCACCCCGGCAGGCGAGACGCGCGTCGAGGGGCTCGCGCTCGAGCGCCTGCCGCACGCATTGCAACTGCAGGAAAATACCCAGGGCAGAGTGCGCCAAAACGTCGACCTCGGCGCTTTCGCGGCCGACACCGGCCTCGCCCTGCAGCCGATCGTCATCGAGCAGCGCTCGGCCGCGGCCGACGGCCTGCTGCGCGAGTGGCCGCGCCCCGACAGCGGCATCGAGCGTCACCAGAGCTATGCGCTGCAGTGGTACTCGCTCGCGGCGCTCGCCGTGATTCTCGCCGTCGTGCTCTCCTTCCGTCGTGATCCGAATTCTGAAAAATAGGGCTCTTTGGGTAGGGGTCGTGTGCGCCGCCCCCTTCGTGCTGGGCACGCTGGCTTACGTCTTCGGCTGGGGGGTGGGGAAACCCGCCAGCTACGGCGAGCTGCTCGCGCCGCGCCCTCTTTCCGGGCCGCCGTTCGATCAGCTGCGCGGCAAGTGGCTGCTGGTGAGCTTCGACAGCTCCGCCTGCGACGCGCGCTGCGAAAGGAAGCTCTACTACGTGCGTCAGGTACGGCGTGCGCAGAGCGCGGAAATGGGGCGCATCGAGCGCTTGTGGGTGGTGACCGATTCTGCAGTTCCGCGCAAGGATCTCTTCCCGGGGATCGAAGGCACCTACGTGGCGGCGGATCGCCGTATCGTGCCGCAGTTCCCCGGCAACGTCGTTGAGCACATCTATCTCGTCGATCCGCTCGGCAACCTGATGCTGCGCTTTCCGCCGGATCCCGATCCGTCGCGCATGATCAAGGACCTGCAGCAACTGCTGAGATACTCGAGGATCGGATGAGCAACTATCGCGCTCTCGTACTCGCGACGCTCGCACTTGCCTTCGTGGTAGTGGTCGTCGGCGCATACGTGCGGCTCTCCGATGCCGGCCTGGGCTGCCCGGACTGGCCGCTCTGCTACGGCCAGCCTCTCCCGGCGCCCATGCCGGACGACCTCGCGCATGCCAAGGCATGGAAGGAGATGGGCCACCGCTACCTCGCAGGCACGCTCGGGATTCTGATTTTTCTCGTCGCCCTTGTCGCATGGAAAACGCGGCAATCTCCGATCCTTGCCACCGTGTTGCTGGTACTGGTGATTTTCCAGGCGACGCTGGGCAAGTGGACGGTCACGATGCTGCTCAAGCCCGCGATCGTCACCGGCCACCTCCTCGGCGGCATGGCGATGCTCGCGCTTCTTGCCTGGCTCGCGCTTCAAACCTTCCAGTTCATTGAGGACCGCGAAACGCGTGCGCTACGCTTTCCGGCATTCGTCGGCCTTGCCGCAGGGGTAGTGCAAATCGCACTGGGCGGCTGGGTCAGCGCGAACTATGCCGCGCTCGCCTGTCCTGATCTTCCGGGATGCATGGGGCAGGCGCTGCCGCCGATGGACTTCGCCAACGCCTTCCACGTGCTGCGCGAGCTGGGGCACACCGGCGAAGGCGAGCTCCTGCCGCGCGAGGCCCTCACTGCCATTCACTGGACGCACCGCGTGTTCGCGCTCGTCCTGGTGGCCGTCGTGGGCTGGGCTGCCTTCAAAGCATCCAGAATTGCAGCGTTACGGCCGCTGGCGGCGCTTACCGGGATCCTTCTTCTGCTGCAGTTCTCGCTCGGCGTGGCCAATGTGGCGCTCGGCCTGCCGTTGGCGCTCGCCGCCGCTCACAATGCCGGCGCCGCGCTTCTGCTCGTCTCGCTCGTCGTGGTAAACTTTTTTGCTTTCCGCGGCTTGCGCCCGTTCCGGTGAATACCCAGGTCCTTTCCCAGAGCTTCACGCAGAAACTGCGCGCCTACTACGCGCTCACCAAGCCGCGCGTGGTGTCGCTCATCGTCTTCACGGCGGTGATCGGCATGTTCCTCGCCACGCCGGGAATGGTGCCGGCGCAGGTGCTGCTCGCCGGCACGCTCGGCATCGCGCTGGTCGCCGGCGCCGCGGCGGCGATCAATTGCCTGCTGGAGCAGAAGATCGACGCGGTGATGCAGCGCACGCGCTGGCGGCCGCTGCCGCGCGGCGAGCTGACGGTGCAGCAGACGCTGGTTTTCACCGCCGCGATCGGCAGCCTGGGCCTGTGGCTGCTCTACCGCTTCGTCAACCCGCTGACCATGTGGCTCACCGTCGCCACCTTCATCGGCTATGCGATCGTCTATACCGTGCTCTTGAAGCCGGCGACGCCGCAGAACATCGTCATCGGCGGCGCCTCGGGCGCCATGCCGCCGGTGCTGGGCTGGGCCGCGGTCACCGGCGAGGTGACGACCGAGGCGATGCTGCTATTCCTCATCATCTTCGCCTGGACGCCGCCGCACTTCTGGTCGCTCGCTCTGTACCGCACCGAGGACTATGCGCGGGCCGGCGTCCCCATGCTTCCGGTGACCCATGGCAAGCCGTACACGCGCCTCCAGGTGCTGCTCTACACGCTGATCCTCTTCGCCGTGAGCCTGCTGCCCTATGTGGTGCGAATGAGCGGGTGGCTCTATCTCGGCGCCGCGATCGCGTTGGGAGGGGTATTCGTCGCTTATGCGCTGCGCATCTATTTCGCGTACAGCGACGTCGTCGCACAGAAAACTTTCCGCTATTCGATTGCCTACCTTGCCGCATTGTTTGCCGCGCTTCTCGTCGATCATTATCTGTAGCCTTGCGCTGCTCGCCGCCTGCGACAGCGCCGGCCCGAAGTTCAAGAGCACCGACATCACCGGCGTCGAGTACGGCAGGACGCTCGAGCTCACCGACCAGAACGGCAAGCCGCGCCGCCTCGAGGACTTTCGCGGCAAGGCGGTGGTGCTGTTCTTCGGCTTCACGCACTGTCCCGACGTCTGTCCCACGACGCTGGGCGATGTCGCCAACGCGCTGCAGAGCCTCGGCGCGGATGCCGGGCGTGTACAAGTTCTCTTCGTCACCGTCGACCCAGAGCGAGACGACCCGAAGACGCTCGCGCAGTATGTCGGCGCCTTCGATCCGCGGTTTCTCGCGCTTTACGGCGACCTGGCGGCCACGCAGCGCACCGCCAAGGAATTCAAGATCTACTTCGAGAAGCGCAGGAGCGGCGACAGCTATACGATCGACCACAGCGCGCAGGCGTACGTCATCGACCCCCAGGGGCGCCTGCGCCTGCTCGTACGCCACGACCGCATCCGCGAGGACCTCGCGGACGATCTGCGCACTTTGCTGCGGTAGCTTTTTATCATTCTGTCCGATGCTGCAGGCGCGCCTACAAATTGCTATATAGTTTTTCGGGGAGGGAAGCTTGGGCGGGCAATGAGTTCCGACTCAACATCGCGCGCCAGGGTCGCGGCGATCGCCGACGGGATGATCGCGGCGCGGTCCGACACGCGCGGCAGGCCTGCGGATTCGCGCGACCTGTTTCTCGCCGCGCTCGATGTTTCCGCCGACCTGATCTACGTCGTAGACACCGCTTCCGGAAAGCTTCTGGAAGTCAACCAGACGACCTGCTCGGCGCTGGGTTATGCGCGCGATGAGCTGCTCACGATGACGATCGGGGACATTCAAGAAGGGTCGTATGCAGCAGGCTTCCAGAAACGCCTCGCGCACCTGGTGGGCATCCGTCCGAGAGCGTTCACCCGCCAGTCTGTCTTCCGCCGCAAGGACGGAACCACATTTCCCGTCGAAATCAACGCGCGCGCCGTCGAGCTGGGCGGCAAAGTCGTGATGGTTTCGGTCATGCGCGACGTGAGCGAAAGCGAGCGCATCGAGCGGGAATTGAGCCTGTCGGAAGAGCGGTTTTTCACGATCTTCCGCTCCAGCCCCGTGGCCATGGCCATCGGCACGGTGACAGACGGGCGGCTGATCGACGTCAACGACCGCTATGTGGAGCTCTTCGGGTGCCGGAGAGACGAATTGATCGGGCGCACGAGCGACGAACGCGGTGACTGGGTCGATCCCGAGCAACGCATGGAGCTGGTACGGCGCATCGAGGGTGGAGAAAAGATACGCAACGTCGAAGCGCGCTTCCGCAGGAAATCGGGGGAGATCGGATTTGCGCTTTTCTCCATGGAAATCGTGCGGCTGCGCGGCGAGTCCGTGCTGGTGACCATGCGCGTCGACATCACGGAGCGCAAGCGCACGGAGGAGGCGCTGCGGCAGGCGCTCGAGGAGCGCGAGTGCCTGGTGCGCGACCTGCACGACGGCATCGTGCAGCAGATCTACGCGGTCGGCCTGCGCCTGGAGGAAGCGCAGCGCAACGTGGTGGAGCGCGCGGCGGGGTCGGCGGCCGACGGGCTCGCGCAGGCGATCACGGATCTCAACACCGTCATCCGCACGCTGCGCGGCCATATCCTCGGCTCGACGCCGCAGGTTCTCGACGGCCATCAGCTGCGCGCCGACCTGCAGGAGCTCGCGCGCTCGGTGGACGGGGCGCAACGGCTGCGCTTCCGGCTGGAAATCGATCAGGCGGCGGCGTTGCGCTTGACGCCCGACAGCGCAAATCAGGTGCTGAATATCGTACGCGAGGCGATGAGCAACAGCCTGCGCCATTCGGGCGGCCAGCACGGCCTGGTTTCGCTGCGATCGAATCGAGACGGCGTGCGCGTCGTTGTCGAGGACGATGGGCACGGATTCGACCGGGACTGCGCAGGCTCCGACGGTCAGGGATTGCGCAACATGGCGGCGCGGGCATCGCAGCTCAATGCGCATCTAAAGATTCATTCCAGCCCCGGCAGCGGAACGCGCATCACGCTCGAAATCCCTGCGCTCGATGGCGAAGTCGTCCGTTAACGAGAACCGAATCAAGCTGCTGCTCGTCGACGATCACGAGATCGTCCGCCTGGGGCTGCGCACTCTTCTGAGCCATTCGGAAGGCATAGAAGTCGTCGGCGAAGCCGCAAGCACTGTGGACGCCGTCACCGAAGCAATCCGTCTGAAGCCCGACATCGTGCTGATGGACGTCCGCCTCAAGGACGGCAGCGGGGTGGAGGCATGCCGGGACATTCTCGACGCCCATCCCGGTACGCGGGTGGTCTTCCTCACCTCGTTTCCAGACGAGGAAGCCGTGCTCTCCGCCGTCTTCGCCGGAGCGAGCGGATACCTGCTGAAGGAGATTGGCGGCGAGGCCCTGCTTGGCGCGATCCGCACCGTTGCCGCGGGCCAGTCCATCCTCGATCCGGTCGCGGTGCGCGTCATGACGGAACGGATGGACAGCCTGGCCGGTCATGACGGCAGCGGCGGAGAATCCCTTTCCCCTCAGGAACGGCGGGTCCTCGAGCTCGTCGCGCGGGGGAAGACGAACAAGGAAATCGGCACCGAGCTGGGCCTCAGCGACAAGACGATCAAGAACTATCTCAGCAATATCTTCCAGAAGCTTCGCGTCAGCCGGCGCGCGCAGGCCGCCGCGATCTACAGCCAGCGCTCGCGCTAGGGCCATTCGGCTCCATCCGTCGGGGCCAAATGCCGTGCCGGCCGGCCCTGCCCGGTTCAGCTGCACCCGCGTAATTTTCACGTGAGATGAAGCACATATCGCTATCCAAGATCGTGCCGACCCTCCGCGTGCTGCTCGCCGAGGATGTGGCCCCGGATGCGGAACTCGAGGTCCGCGAGCTCAAGCGCGCGGGCCTGCGCGTCAGCCATCGCATTGTCGATAGCGAGAAAGACTTCATTAGAGCGCTGCGCGAGTTCGCTCCTGACGTGATCCTTTCGGATTTCTCGATGCCTCAGTTCGACGGCATGGAGGCGCTAAGGCTCGCCAAGGAGCTGGCACCCGACACTCCGTTTATTTTTGTGTCGGGAACGCTCGGCGAGGAATACGCGATCCGCGCGCTGAAGAACGGTGCGACCGATTATGTCGTCAAGTCGAATCTCGTGCGCTTGTCTGCTGCGGTGGAGCGCGCCCTCGCTGAAGCGAAGCTGCTGCGAGAGCGTCGTCAGACGGAGACAGAGCTTGAGATCGCCCGCGAGCGCCTGCAAGAGCGCGAGGCGGGGCTGCGGCGCGCCCAGATCATGGCAAAGTTTGCCCATGTGATCACTGGACTGGACGGTACGTTCGAGAGCTGGTCGGATACGTTACCGGGGTTGATTGGAATGCAACCGGCGTCCATGCCGCGGAGCACGCGCGAGTGGTTAGACATCATGCACCCCGAGGACCGCGAGGCGCTTCGCGCGAAAAGCATTGAGGCGGGCGCTACGGGCAAGCGCGTGGAAGTCGAATATCGCCTACGGCGGGATGGTGCCGAATGGATTCATGTGCGACAGGTTATCGAACCGCTCGGCGGACGCCCGGACGCAGGTGGTAGCGAGCGATGGTTCAGCACGCTGCAGGACATAACCGAACAAAAGCGGGCCGAGGAGAGAATTAAGCGCCTCAACCGGGTGTACGCGGTGCTGTCGGGAATCAACGGGCTGATCGTCCGCGTACGGGATCGCGACGAACTGTTCAGAGAAGCTTGCAGGCTTGCCGTCGAAGCCGGGAAATTCGGCATGGCCTGGATCGGGCTTGTGGACCGCGAAGCGATGTCAGTGAAGCCTGTCGCCTGGCATGGAACCGATGCGGAGTACATCCGCTTGATGCCGTTGGGGCTGGTCGACACCGGGCCCCAGGGGCGCGGCTTGGCGGGTCGGGCGGTCAGGGAACGCACGGCGATCACCATCGACGATATGACGCAGGATCCGCGCATTCTGTTGAGGAAAGAAGCTCTCGAGCGTGGGTTCCGTTCCCTGGTCATGCTGCCGTTGATGGTTGCAGAGGAGCCAGTGGGCGTGCTGGCGCTGTACGCCGGCGAAATCGGATTCTTCGATGAAGAAGAGATGAAGCTGCTGAACGAGCTCGCGGGCAACATTGCATTCGCGCTTGAGCACATGCAGAAAGAAGAGCGGCTAAGGCGGCTGACCCGCGTGAACGCGATGCTAAGCGGCATTAACGGGGTCATCGCGCGCGTCCGGGATCGCCGCGAGTTGTTTCAGGAGGCCTGTCGCATTGCGGTCGACACGGGAGGTCTTCGATTTGCCTGGCTGAGCATCGTGAATGAGAAAGAACAGAGCCTGAGGCCGGTCGCTTCGGCGGGGGCCGACGAAGGGTTTTTGAAGATGATCGAGAACGGTCTTTCGCTGCGCGATGAAGCGCCAGAAGGCCATGGCATCGGTGCCATGGCGGTCAGGGAGAAGCGGGCGCTGGTCGTGAACGACACGCAAAGCGACCCGCGCATCCGGCACAAGAAGGGGCTCGATGAGCGGGGCGTGCGCTCGGCTGCAATGCTGCCCTTGATCGTGGCGGGAAAGGCAGTGGGTAGCTTCGGCTTGCATTCTGGAGAGGCCGGCTTTTTCGACGATGAAGAGATGAAGGTCCTCAACGAACTGGCCGGCAACATTGCCTTCGCGCTCGATCACATCGAGAAAGAGGAGAAGGTCGAGAGATTGACCCGCGTTTACGCCGTGCTCAGCGGAATCAACGCGGCGATCGTGCGCATCCGCGACAGGCAGGAGTTGTTCCAGGAAGCCTGCCGTATCGCGATCGAGGACGGAAGGTTTCGCATGGCCTGGCTCGGGATCGTGGATCGTGAAGCGAACATAGTGAAGCCTGTCGCCTCGGCGGGCGAAGTGCGGGGTTTCTTTGACTCGGCGCCGATGGCGGTGATGGAGAACAAGCCCGGCGGGCATGGCCTCGCCGGGCGCGCGGTCAGGGACATGAAGCCGGTGATCTCGAACGACGTCACGAATGACCCGCAGAGATTGATGAGGAAGGAGCTGGATGAGCGCGGAATCAATTCGCTGGCGGTCATTCCGTTGATCGTCGGCGGCGAGGCGGTCGGGGTGCTCTCTCTTTATGCGGTCGATGTGGGATTTTTTGACGAGGAAGAGATGCGGCTGCTCGTCGAGCTGGCCGGCGACGTGTCGTTTGCGCTCGAGCACATCGGCAAGGCGGAGAAGCTCGACTATCTTGCCTATTACGACGAGCTCACCGGCCTCGCGAACCGCGCGCTTTTCCTCGAGCGCGTGGGACAAAAATTGATTGCAGCAGGCAGCTCCAAGAGCAAGGTCGCGATCTTCGCGCTGGACATAGAGCGCTTCAGGGCCATCAACGACGCGCTCGGCAGGCAGGCAGGCGACGAGCTCCTGAAGCAGATCGCCGATCGATTCAAGAAGGGTGGCGGTGACGAGTCGCGGCTCGCGCGTATCGGCGCGGATCATTTCGCCGTCGTGTCCTCCGACGCGCAAAGCGAGGAGCAACTTGCGCGGCTGACCGAGCTCAGGCTGAAGGAACGCTTCGGCCCGCCGTTCCGCATCGGCGACAGCGAGGTCAGGGCTTCAGCGAAGGTCGGCATCGCCGTATTTCCGAATGACGGTGCCGATGCCGACACGCTGCTGCGGAATGCCGAGGCGGCGGTCAAGAAGGCTAAGGCAAGTGGCGAGCGCTACCTGTTCTACACGCAGGAGATGACCAGGCGCTGGAGAAGGAAGAGTTCGTTCTTTACTACCAGCCCAAGGTCGACCTCCAGAGCCGGAACATCGTGGGTCTTGAGGCCCTGATCCGCTGGCAGAGTCCCGAGCGCGGCCTGGTGCCGCCGCTGCAGTTCATCCCCCTGCTGGAAGAGACCGGGTTGATCCAACAGGTCGGCTCTTGGGCGCTAAGGCGCGCGTCGCTTGATCACCGCAGTTGGGCACAACAGGGGCTCAAGGCCCCGCGCGTGGCTGTCAACGTGTCTCCGATCCAGATGCGGCAGCGCAACTTCGTCGAGGTCATCGAGCAGGCGATCATGGGCGGGCATGCGCCAACGGCGATCGACCTGGAGATCACCGAGAGCCTGATCATGGAGGACATTCAGGGCAACATCCAGAAGCTCAATTCGGTGCGCGCGCTCGGCGTCAATATCGCGATCGACGACTTCGGTACCGGCTACTCATCGCTCGGCTACCTGGCGAAGCTGCCGGTGCAGTCGCTCAAGATCGACCGCTCGTTCATCGACGCGATGAACAAGGACCCCAATGCGATGACGCTGGTTTCCACCATCATCTCGCTGGCGCATTCGCTGCGCCTTAAGGTCGTTGCCGAGGGAGTCGAAACGGAGGAGCAGGCGAACTTTCTGCGCCTGCTGAAGTGCGACGAGATGCAGGGCTACCTTTTCAGCAAGCCGCTGCCGATGGCGGGCTTGGTCGAGCTCTTGCGGAAGACTTAAGCGCTTGCCGGCGAGGGCAGGGCGCGCAGCGCGTCCGGGTTGCCGATCGCCTTGCGCATTTTCTCCAGCGCCTTGGTTTCGATCTGGCGGATGCGCTCGGCCGACACCTTGAACTCGGCGGCGAGCTCGTGCAGCGTGGCCGTGTCCTTCTCGCGCAGCCAGCGCGCCTCGATGATGCGGCGGCTGCGCGGGTCGAGGCTGCTCAGCGCCTTCTGCAGGCCGGCGGCCTGCACGCGCTCGGACTCTTCGGCCTCCAGCACGCGGTACGGCTCGCTTTCGTGGTCGGCGAGGTATTGCGCCGGGGCGTAGCTGTCCTCGTCGTCGTCGTCGGCCTCGAACGCGATCTCCTGCCCGGAGAGGCGCTTCTCCATCTCGACCACTTCCTCGGGCTTGACGCGCAGCTCGGCGGCCACGCGCCGGATGTCGTCGCCGGTCAGCGGGGCGAGGCCGCTCTTCATCGAGCGCAGGTTGAAGAACAGCTTCCTTTGCGCCTTGGTCGTGGCGACCTTCACCATGCGCCAGTTGCGCAGGATGTACTCATGGATCTCGGCCTTGATCCAGTGGATCGCGAACGACACGAGGCGCACGCCGCGCTCAGGGTCGAAGCGCTTCACTGCTTTCATCAAGCCGATGTTGCCTTCCTGGATCAGGTCCGCGTGCGGCAGCCCATAGCCGAGGTAGCCGCGGGCGACCGCCACCACCAGCCGCAGGTGCGACAGCACCAGCGAGCGGGCGGCCTCAAGGTCGCCTTCCGCGCGGAAGCGCTGCGCAAGGGCACGCTCTTCCTCTGCGGAAAGAATCGGAAACCGATTGACCGTGTGGACGTAGGCCTCGAGGCTGCCCGTGGGCATCGGTACGGGCATCGAACCAAGGGGCATCGTCGTCGCTTGCGTTTGCATTCCTCAGTACCTCCTGGGTGGTTATCTTAGCACTCTCGTCATTAGAGTGCTAACTCTCTCCTTTGTTCCATAAGTTAAGCACGTCTCAACGTAAGCATGTGCTCACATAAGCTATCTACCCTGGCTCGATATCGCGCAGGTGCCGGCTCACCGAAAGGTGGGCGCCGAGCCAGCCGAGCAGGCCGGCGAACAGCACCACCGCCAGGGCATCGCCGGCCGGCAGAAAAGCGAAGCGAAAACTCGAACCGTAGGACTCGGCCAGCACGCTCACCTCGCGGTTGAGCAGGGCGAGCGCGGCGGCAACGATGCCGACCGCCACGGCCCCCCCAGCCAGGCCCTGGAGCAAGCCGAGGTAGTAAAACGGCCGGCGGATGAACGCATCGGTCGCGCCGATCAGCTTCGACACTTCGATCTCGTCGCGCTGCGTGAGGATCTGCAGCCGGATGGTATTGAACGTCACCGCCACGAGGCCGGTGCCGAGCAAGCCGGCGAGCAGCCACAGCCCCAATTTTGCGATGCCGGCGAGGGCGGCGAGGCGGCGCGCCCAGACGGCATCCGCCTGCACGTGGGCCACTCCCGGGAGCTTCGCCAGGTCGGCGGCAAGCGCGTCCACCGCGGCCGCGTTAGTGCTGAGGACGAAGGCATCCGGCAGGGGATTGCGCCCCAGGGCGGCGATGAGCTCGGGAAATCCCTCCACCGCCTGCAGCTCGCGCAGCGCATCCTCGCGCGGCACGAAGCGCAGCGTCGCCACGCGGGGGTCGGCGCGCAGCCTCTTGCCGAGCGCCTCGGCCTCGGCGCGCTCTTGCCGAGCGCCTCGGCCTCGGCGCGCTTTGCCTCGGGCTGCAGGAACAGCGAGATCTGCGGCTCGAGCGTCAGGCGCGCCGCGATCGCCCGCAGGCTCTCGAGCAGCGTATAGCCGCCCGCCGGAAGCGACAGGGCGATACCGATGACCAGCGCGCTGGCAAGACCCGTCGCCTTCGCGAGCCGGCGCAGCGCCTGGCCGAAGGCGTGGCGATGCTGCCGCAGCCAGGCGCTCATGCGACGCGTCCCTGCTCGAGATGCACGACGCGCTTGCCGTAGCGTGCGACCAGGCCCTGGTCGTGGGTGGCGATGAGCACGGTGACGCCGACCTGGTTGAAGGCGACGAAGATCTCGAGGATGCGGGCGGCCGATTCGGCGTCGAGGTTGGCGGTCGGCTCGTCGGCGATCAGGAGCGAGGGCCGGTTTACCACCGCGCGCGCGATCGCGAGGCGCTGCTGCTCACCGCCGGAGAGCTGGATCGGGTTCGAGCGCTCGCGCCCG